>Ga0190293_1000019_pt1 | contig 58710 bp, 53 predicted proteins | sample 48693001_MG_FD_161671 | JGI IMG/M metagenome (GOLD analysis project Ga0190293, IMG submission 161671) | Hydrothermal vent microbial mat bacterial communities from Southern Trench, Guaymas Basin, Mexico - 4869-30-0-1_MG | ecosystem: Environmental > Aquatic > Marine > Hydrothermal vents >...
TCGATAGATCATTTCAGATTCCCTGTATGACTATACAACGCAGTCATTCCATCAAAGGCCAAGTACCAGTATATCGTCACTGGAATTAAGAAGCACTTCCTGACCATTCGGTGTTGCTGTCATGCTGCCCGGACTCTTGGGGACGGTTATGCTCAGTACCTGGGTGTTCCCGACAGTCTCATATACCATTACCTTTCCCTTCCAGTTATCGCTAACGTAAAGATAATCCCCTGAAGGGAGGATACACATTCCAACAGGAGATCCTGAACATCCCCAGGAGTCGACTATCTCGTTTGTCTCGCAGTCAATATCGTAGATGGTGGAGTTTTCAGAGCATAGCACGTACACGGAGCTCCCGTCGGGATGACAGCATATCTCTATTGGTCCGTTACCGACCTCGACCTCGGCTATCACTTCCAGGTCTGATGTTCTGATAACCGATACATTGTCACCTGTGGAACTCGAGGCGTACACATACTCACCTGAGGGATGGCATGCGATCCCGTCCACATTGTACGAAGTGTATACCCAGTCAATGACTTCGTGCGAATCAGTATCGATGACGGATACCATATGGTCGTAATAGCTTGCAGCATATGCGAGTCCCCCCATTGGATCCGAACAGAGTCCGCCTGGGATGGTGGTCATCTGTACGCTGTCTATAATCACCTCCATATCCAGGTCAGCTACCCAGAGCAGATCATCTGATACGGATGCGAGGTACACCAGATTCCCATTGGGAAGAGGGCATGCATTGCTGATGAACGAAGGAGTCTCCAGTTCATAGATAATTGCGTGATTGTCCATCCGGATAACATTGTTCGGGTAGTAACTGGATTTTGTCTGGATTCCGTACTCCCCGGTAGATGAGATAATTATATCGCTTGCTCGCCACATCGCGGTGAACTGGGCAATGATCCTGTACGGGAAACCCGGATGGCCGTAATAGATCACGGATACTTCATTACTCCAGACGCTCTGTCCGAGGACGGTCTTCGTGAGCAGAGCATAGTAGTACTTCGTACCCGCATTCACCCGCATATCGGTGAAAGTAGTATCGGTTGCATCATCAAACGTTCCCATGAAGATGGCAGAGGCAGTATCACTGGATATATGCCCCATTTCGGATCTGTACAGTGAATTGCTCAGGAAGTGCGGAGAGGTGCTCGTGGTCCATTCCAGATACACGGTCAGACAATCGCTCAAGGCTGACAGGATGATCGGTTCAGGCTGCTCCCCCGGAAGAATGATGCTGACCTCATTGCTCCAGATGACGTTCTCTGAGCTGTTTTCCGTCTGTAGTGCGTAATACCAGGTCTCACCCCAGGCAACATCAGCATCGACGAAAATAACCTCCTCTCTGTTGTCGAAGATCCCAATGATGACAGCACTCGACTGGCTGCCGGCTATCCCCGGGGTCTCGCTCCTGTAGAGGATATACCTGCTGAAATCGTGGTCAGGGCAGGTGGTCCAGTCGAGTGTTACCCTGCAGGCGAGATCAGGTCCATCCCGGTAGAGAGCGACTGGAATAGCTGTATCACTCTCTCTTCCGAGTGAATCACCGCTGTATGTGATGCTCAGGATCGAAGGAGTCGGAATGGCGGTTGGATCATCGCATGAGGTCAATCCGGCAACTGCGAGGAGCGCCAGCAGCCCGGAGAGGACAAGCAGCTGTCTCATGCATTCATCCTTCCACGGAGGAGAGCGGGGAGATGCTCCCTGAGAACGACCCTGTATGCCGGGCTGTAGGCAGCGCAGTACTGATTGGAGTGATGCATGGCAGGGAATCCGAACTCGATGACTTCGGCGTGAAGTCTGCTCGCTTCAGATTCCAGCTCAATTCCTGGTGAAAGCAGATGGCCGCACCATTCTTCAAGAACTTCTCTCGAACCGTAGAAATCAGTTGCGGTATCCGAGAAGGCTTCCAGGAGGATATCGCTTTGCAGCCCGGCTTTCATCCAGGATCTGAGGTGGATCCTGACTAGTCTCCCGGATGGGGAGATTGGATCGATCAGAGGCTCTTCATGCCCTTCCGTAAGTGACGACATCTCCGCATCGAGTCTTTCCTTTGCTGCAGAGATATCACCGATCGCGTGTGATGGACCCATCGATGCCTGGAAGAGAAGTTTGTAGATGTCTACGGGCTGCATGAGCGGATACCTTGCTAGATGGCGCCTGACCACTTCAAGCATCTGTCAACCTCGCTCTGGTAAGCAGCTTCATCTCCGGCAATTAAGATCTGCACTTCTCCAATTATACCTATACATAATAGAACACCGCGAAAAAGTGCCTGTTCCCATACCTGTCATTGACCGGTAAGCAGGTTGTGGATAGCGTAAACACCGCGGTTCATTAGATACACGCTCTGCTCCCGAAAGAGGGTACATCATGCTCTGTTCCGGACAATCCATACGCGATCAGGGTTCACTGATTGTGATGATAGCAATCCTGATAGGGAATTCAGCGGCACATGCAGATGAAGATATCGAAGCCCCATCGATTCATGAGCAGACCCTGTCCGAATATGTAAATGCCGGTGAGTCCAACTGGGAGATGAAGCTCCGCGCATCTGCCTACCTCGATGCACTTCTCTCTGAACTGGACAGTCTGTTGATCGAAGTGGAGTCGGAGATGATGCTTCTGTCTGACTTGATGCAGGAGGAGTTCAGCTCTGCTCACGAATCTTTCCTGATCCATGCTGATTCCTGGGCGAAGGTTCAGGAAGACATTCAGTGGATCGACCTCTACACCGGAGAGATACATCTCGGTTCCGGTTACGGGTACACCTACTCATGGCACATGTGCGCCATGGTCTGGGATAGAATGCAGAGCTATATCGGTCTTCTCGAGGATGCTCGCAGTCCTGACTTCGATGGATATGTTGCGTACCCCGGTGAAGGAAGTCATGAAATAGGGGGATACTGAGAATAGTACTGTCAATCCACACTCAACCCGCATGAGTATACGTTGTGGTATATTGATATCATAGCCGTAAATAATTGTAATACAACAAGTAACAATCAGTATGGCGTTCCCTGCCATTGACAATTACCTACCGGTAAGTAGAATACCTACCGGTAAGTAAACAAGTCGGGAGGCGATATGTCTGAAGGCAAGAGGGAGCGGCTTCTGAAAGCAGGGTTTGAGCTTCTGTCGGAGAAGACTTTCAGTGAGATATCCATGGAACAGGTTGCGGAGCAGTCGGGTCTCTCCAAACCAATGATCTACTACTACTTCAAGAGCAAAGAGGGCTTCTACAGGGCTCTGGCTGACAAACTGCTGTCGGTAGCATCCTCGCTGATGAAAGACATATTCTCTCCGGAGCTCAGCTTAAGGGAGAACTTCAAACGGTATGTCAGAAAGCGGCTGGATTACGTCGGTGAGGCTCCCGGATTCTCACGGGCCTTCATGAATATGTTCCATGATCCCAATATCGGTCTCATGATAGATGATCTTCTGAAGGAATTCGAGAGGATGAGGATCGAGCTTATCGATCCCCTTTTCGACAGGGCTGTGCAGATGGGGGAGATCGATCCTTCATGTGACAGGTATCTCGTGCTCATGATGATCAATTCGACACTTATCGGGCACACCATGAAGGTTATTGCTGATCTGCCATGTCAGTTCATGACCGATCCGATGGGGATGGTCGATATGATATTTGACGGCATCGATGCAGGATCACCGAAGGGTGGAGGAACACAATGAGAAGATTCATTATTCTGTTACTGCTGGCGACCAGTTTCTCCGTCAGTGCCATAGACCTGCAGGAGGCGGTCGAGACGGCGCTTGCCAACAGGGGAGACGTGGAATCCGCCAGGCTGAACGCCGAGAGCGCCGGATGGCAGAGCACGAATGCTGATCTCTGGTTCCTTCCCAATGTAAGCGGTCAGCTGGCTTTTCAGAAGAACTACGATATCCAGTCGATGGAAATACCTGGCATGGGCAGCATACCGATGGGAACCGAGTATACGTCTTTCGCAGGGATATCAGTCAGTGTACCTCTCTTCCTGCCCCAGGGGCTGTCGGGATCGAGAATGGCATCCAGAGCCGAGGACCTGGCCTTGCACCAGGCTGATGCCGCGGAATACAATGCGGTTGTTCAGGTCGTACAGGCGTTCTACGGTGTCCTCCTGAGTCAGAAGATGGAAGTTGTCTCAAGCGAGGCACTCGATATCGCCAGGCAGGGTTACGAACTGGCTCTCCTCAAGTACGATGCAGGGACAATATCCCGATTTGAACTTCTCCAGAGCAGGGTCGCCTGGGAAAACAGGATACCCGAGGCGATAGATTCGCGAATAGCACTCGAGAATGCCCTTTCCGGATTGGCAGTCTCGATGGGACTGGAGCAGGGCTCTGTATTCACACTGGAGGGCTCGCTCGAGGATAGGCCGGATATACACCTTCCTGCGTCTCTAGAAGATGCTCAGAAGATGATGGAGATACGTAATCCGGATCTGCTGGCAGCCGCTGATATTCGTCTTGTCGGAGATGCGGGAGTTGATATGGCCAGGGCTGAGTTTCTGCCTATGCTGGTCTTCCAGACCGATTTCAACTATCAGGCTGCAAGGGATGACTGGCACTTCGAGACGGGTGATTACGACCGGAACTGGACGAGTTCCATCGCCCTGCAGGTGCCGATCCTGACCGGCTTCTCAGATATAGCGGGGTACAATTCGGCGAGAGCCGAGAGACTCGCCTCTCATGCATCTGCAAGGAGCATGGAGCAGGGCGTTGGTCTATCCCTTGTACAGGCCTGGAACAGTTTCGAGGCATCCAGGGAGAGGGAAAAGGCCACATCATCCACTGTCGAGCAGGCTGAGGAGGCATCCTCGATAGCCTGCGTCTCATACGAAGCCGGTACGATAACCAGACTTGATATGGATCAGGCTTTCCTGGCGCTCACCGCGGCCAGGACCAACCATGCATCAGCGCTCTATGGGCTCAGGATATCTGAGGTTCAGCTGATGAGGGCGATTGGACTGCTGGAAGGATATACGAGATGAAGCTGTTGAAAAGGATAATTACGGCAATGATGGTCTATGGACTCATAGCTGTCATGGCATGCGGACACGGGGCAGAAGAAGAAGCTGAAGTGCCGGTTTCCGTTTCAGTTGAAGTTGTCCGGTCGATGGATGTTTCCAGCACAACCTATGCGAATACCAGGGTGGAGGGTCTCGAAGAGGCTCTCATCTATGCGATGACCCCCGGGACAGTCGAGGAGGTCCTGGTCACAGAAGGTGACAGCGTGAGTGCCGGGCAGCAGCTCGTTCGGATGGATACCGACCAGCTGGTCAGCGCGGGAACCTCAAGCGCAGTTGCCGGGATCAGTGCGGCTGATGCCAATGTCGCCAATGTCAGGAGCAATTACGAGCGGATGCAGGTGCTCTTCGAAGCCGGCGCTGTCAGTCAGCAGCAGCTGGAGGGGGCTGGGACTGCCCTTGAGGCCGCCGAGGCTCAGCTCAGTCAGGCTTATGCCGGGTATACCCAGGCCAGGAGCACCAGAGATAACGCCTGGATAACTGCTCCCTTCGATGGTGAAGTGGGCCGGATATGGGCAAGACCGGGGAACAGCTCGATGAACACGCCGCTGCTCTCCATCTCCAGCAATGCCACCATCGTTGCCAGAATACTCCTGCCGGAGGAGGATCTTCTTCATGTCAGGGCAGGTCTCCCCGCCTATGTGACCGTCAGTGCCCTCGACGGCGAGTCATTCCCCGGAGTGGTGACCTCAGCCGCATCCTCGGTAGACCCTGTCAGCGGTCTTGTGCCTGTTGAAGTGACCTTTGCCGATCCTGATCCCCGCCTGAGACCGGGAATGGCCGGGCGGGTCGCTGTGCTTCTGCAAACATTCGAGAACACTGTAGCCGTGGAGGAATCGATTCTGAGGAGAACCCAGACAGGTTTCGAAGTAGCCGTTATAGAGAATGGAAATGTGGTTATCCACGAGGTCTCTACCGGGATCTATGATGATGGACTGGTTCAGATAACCGAAGGTCTTCAGCCGGGTGATTCACTCGTGGTCGCCGGTCAGACCATGCTCCATTCCGAGTCACTCGTGCAGGTGGTTGACCGATGAACCTGCCAGCGCTCTCCGTCAGACGTCGTGTTGCATTCCTGATGGTCTTCATCGCCATGCTTGGCACCGGGATATTCGGCCTGACACAACTGGGTGTGGATATGTATCCGGACATGGAGTACCCCATGATCATGGTTACCTCCAGCCTGGACGGCGCTGGTCCCGAGGAGATGGAGAACCTCGTGACTGATGTCCTCGAACAGGCAATGGCAAGGGTCTCCAATGTGAAGAAGGTTACCTCGCAGTCCATGCCCGGCGTGAGCATAGTCACGGCTGAATTCAACTGGGGTCACAGCCTCGAACAGGCGGAGACGGATGTCCGGCGTCAGCTGGATATGTTTGACGCCTATCTGCCGGAAGATGCCACAGATCCTTTAATCTTCGCGCTGGATCCTTCCATGCAGCCGGTGATCTTCGTCGGCTTCAACAGCGAGATACTTAACGACTTCGATCTCAGGACGATAGTCGAGGAGGAGATAGAACCTCTTCTCAGCAGGATAGACGGAGTCGGTTCTACGGTGACGCAGGGCGGACAGGTCCGTCAGATTAACGTTGAGCTTGATCCGGCCTCCCTCGAGGAGAGCGGTCTCTCCGCCACCCAGGTGGTAGGAATGATATCCTCCGTGAGGAACAATACTCCGGCAGGTCGCATCGATGCCGGCGGTATGAACATGGGTATCCGAATTGAATCCGCATACCATAGTGTTGAGGAACTCGAGCAGCTTGTCGTCGGCTGGAACGCAGGGAGTACTGTTTTACTTCGTGATGTAGCCTCAGTTACGGACGGTGAGGAGGAGCAGGTTCAGTACATAAGGTTCAACGGCAATCCGGCCGTGACCGCATACTGCAACAAGAGATCGGATGCCAATACGGTCAATGTCTGCCGGAGGATCCGGTCGATCCTTGATGAGATAGACAGCGATTATGGTGAGCTGCTCACGCCGGTCATCCTGTTCGACCAGTCCAGTTTCATCGAGGAGTCGATAAACAACCTGGGTGTTACGGCCATACAGGCCTGTATACTGGCCTTCCTCGTATTGCTCTTCTTCCTGCGGTCTTTCAAGAGCTCATCGATAGCCGGTATCTCGATCCCGCTTTCAGTCTTCGTCACCTTTGCTGTCATGCACTTCACCGGCGTGCAGCTGAACATGATATCGCTCGCAGGATTGGCGCTGGCGATCGGTATGCTGGTCGACAATGCGATAGTTGTACTTGAAAACATCTTCAGGCACCGCGCAGCGGGAGAGTCGCCGGCCGATGCCGCGATTCATGGGGCGTCAGAGGTCTCTACTGCAATTACCGCTTCCACGCTGACGACACTGGCGGTCTTTGTCCCGATACTCTTCGTGCCCGGCATAGCGGGTGAGCTGTTCAAGGAGATGGTTCTCACTATAACCTTCAGTCTCAGTATCTCGCTTTTTGTTGCGCTGAGCCTTGTCCCGCTGATAACCTCATGGACGAAGAATCTCATTCCTGTTCATAAACCGAAGAGTATCTCAGAGCGGATAAGGACCTCAATAGAAAAACTGGAGGAACGATACAGGAGGCTGGCCACATGGGCAGTCAACCACAGGAAGACAGTGCTCTTCTCAACAACGGGAATCTTCATCCTCTCCTTTGTTGTTATGGGCATGCTGCCATCTAACTTCTTCCCGGAGTCCGATGACGGGATCATGATGATCGATCTGACCCTTCCAATGGGGACCAGTCTGGATGTGACAAGGGGAGTTGTCGAAGCAGTTGAGGACTCAATTGCCGCAATAATCCCGGAGGAGGACAGGCTGGCCATCTACTCTTCCATCGGTCAGGGATCGGGCATTATGGCTATCTTCGGCGCAAGCGGATCCAATGCGTCCATGATGCGTGTTCGTCTGATACCGTCGAGTCAGAGGTCCACCTCGATGTTCGAGTATCTGGACCTTATACGAGAGGTGCTGGCTGATATTCCAGGCCTGGAATACTCCACCGAGGGCGGTATGTCCGTACTTGGAGGTTCCGCTGTTGAAATCGAGATATACGGGGACAACCTGGACGCTCTCTATGCCAAGGCAGAGGAGATCAAGGAGGCCATCAGCGGGATAGAAGGCGTCACGGACGCAACATCCTCGATGGAGAATCTCATTCCAGAGTACTCCTTCGTTCCAGATCCTGTCAGACTGTCGCTTCTCGGAGTGACACAGACGCAGGTAGCGATGGATATGAGATACGGATTTATGGGCTCCTATGCCAGCATCTTCAGGGATGATGATGATGAGTTCAACATTTTCGTCCAGTATCCCGAGATGTTCCGCGATTCACGCGAGGACCTCGAATACGGAACCGTCCTGGGAAGACCCGCGATCTCCTACGGCGATCTGACCCAGAGGATGATATCCAACACGATCGACAGGAAGAACCAGTCAAGGGTCGTCATGGTCTCCTGCGATGTTTCCGGGAGGTCGCTCGGGGCCGTGGGTGCGGATGTGAGCGCCACTCTGAGGGAGATGGACATGTCCGGGTTCAGGTACGAGATGGGTGGTGAGATGGAGGATCAGAAAGAGACCTTCATGTACCTCGGGATCGCCATTCTCGTTGCTGCGCTTCTTGTCTACATGGTCATGGCGGGTCAGTTCGAATCCTTCCTGGAGCCCTTCATCATCATCTTCACCCTGCCGCTTGCTTTCATTGGAGTGGTTCTGGGGCTTGCGGTGACCGGTACGCCGATGTCAGTGATGGCGCTCATCGGAATGCTGATGCTGGCGGGTATCGTCGTGAACAACGGTATCGTGATGATCGATTATGCGAACCAGCTTCGGAAGAAGGGGCTGGAGGTTAAAGAGGCGATCGTTCAGGCCTCGACCATCAGGATGAGACCCATAATCATGACCGCCGCAACTACAATTCTTGCGATGGTCCCCCTGGCCCTTGAGATAGGGGAGGGCGCAGAGAGCTGGGCACCAATGGCTGTGACGATAATAGGCGGTCTTTTCGTTGCGACACTGCTGACACTGCTTGTCGAGCCCTGTATCTACGTGCTCTTCGGGAGCAGGAAGAAATTCAGGAACAACAGCGAAGACCTGAACACCGCCTGAGATGAATGAACCGGGGCCGTGAGATACGGCCCCGGTTCTGTCTTGTAAAATCCTGCAGGTTGCAGTCTAAAGGTACTGGATCATCTTATGACTACGAACCTGACCGCACCTGAACCGCTCTCACCATTCAGCCTGCAGAAATAGACTCCGCTTTCCAGGTCTATATCGATTGGAACATTGTGATCACCGGCTGCTGCCTGCATGGCCGGAACATGAGCCACTAGGTGACCGGACTGATCGAATATCCCGATCGATACCTGCTGCGCCGATGAGAGCGAGAAACTGAGCTCGATGGATCCCGCTGCAGGATTTGGCCTTACCGGATCCAGCATAACAGGACCTGATATAACGGGCGGAGTGCCTTCGATGCCTGTCTCATAAACTGATGCAAAGTAGATATCAGTACCTGATCCCATTACGTTGGCATGAACATGCTTGCCGGTTGCAGCAACGTACTGTCCGTTCGGGCTGATATCAATGTCGAACATCGAACCGGGTGTGTCGATGGAGAAGATCGGGGAGGACGGATTCAGGTCGTCGAATACACTGATCTCAGGTCCACCCCCGACCTCGCTGCCCCAGGATGCCGCAGCCATCCACCTGCCGTCATCCGAACAGTCCATCCACTCTATGATATCCTGATTCCCACCGCTGCCCGCAGGATACTCGTAGCTCCATAGGGCGGTCGAACTGGAAACATCGAATCTGTACACTCTGTTGGAGAGGTAATTGCTCTTATAGAAGCCGAAATAGATCGTGCTGTTGTCCGCGGCGACCGTTGCCGCACCTGTATAGTATCCGCTCACCGGTCTTACCCAGGCATGCTGATACTCGGTCCCGTTCCATGTTGCGACGTAAGCTGAGGAGAACCCATGAGCCACAACGGAGCCATCAGGGGAGACACCGAAGCAATCGGTCGAGGAGCCAAGATAGTACTCATCCTCCAGTACACCTGTTGCGATGTCCACCCTGTACAGGTCGGCGCTTATCCTGAATATGCACTTGGATCCATCCGCCGTTATCCTGACCTGTCTTGGAGGATAGGCGATCGTGCTGTCTTCATAGGTCATGAACGGAGCGCTGCCGGTCGTATCGAAGAACGCGACCGCAAGATGACCATCGATGGTACCTCCGACCGCGAAGACCGAACCATCCTCTGCACATGCGTACCTGCCGGGAGCATCAGTTAAACTGGCCATGAATGAGCCGGTTGCATCATATGTCCAGACCGGAGTTGCGGAAGTGGGCTCGTAGCGGCTGACCTCGCAGTTGTCATCCGAGACCATCCAGTCGTCACTCGAGTAGCCTGGCGTGCCGTTGTCGTTGTATACCGTCCAGGTGCTGACGGAATAGCAGATATCGGCGGTAGGTGCAATCTCGGTGCCGACGCCCAGCCAGACCCAGTACTCATTCAGACCCACAACCGGTTCGGCTGTCTGCCACAGAACGCTTCCCGTACCGCCTATCCCTTCGAACATCACTCCGCCACCGTACCAGCCTCCAGTCAGGACGTGAGTGGCAGCCTGGCCAATACTGATGTTCTTCTGGGTCAATCCGGAAACAACGGAGTAGTGCCATATTTCACCCGAAGCATCCGATGATGTTACCAGTCCAGAGTAGTTATACTGCCCTCCGGAGAGTATTTTGGGGGACTCTGTCTCGATGTGGATCGATGTGCCTTCAGGATTTGTCTCCAGAGTAGTTCGGACATCAGCTGAAAGTGCTACCGATGGGATTCCTAGTATCAGAGCAACAAGTGTGACCCATTTCAGGAAGTTCATGAATACCCGCTTCCATTAGGTTGAAATCCAAGACTGGCTGCCGCCTGTTCACCGAGCAACAAGCCTGGAGGGATCTGAAGTGCCCGGTTCCCTTCCTGCAGTATCTGCTTATTCTATTCTGCGCAAGAATACCGCAGGAGACCGGGTTCCGTCAAAGGGACTCAGCCAGGTACACATCCAAACAGCATGTTTCGGTTCAGGGATCGGTCAGCTGCAATAACCAAGGCGCTGCCAGATACCTGTATTCCAGGTAATCAACCCTCATCAGCGAAGCAGAATCAGCCTTGTCATCCGTGATACTCCATTAGCTGCGGCCAGCCGGGCAAGGTACACACCTGCAGGAATTGTCTCTTCAGGATGCCACCTGATGCTCTCCATTCCGGCTGCATTCAGACTTGCCACCCTGTGTCCGGACAGGTCGAAGATATCGAGAGTTGCGGAGGATAGGTCAGGCAGCAGGAACTCGGCAAAACCTCTGGCCGGGTTGCTTGCTGGAGCGAACCTCAGGCCTGGAGTATCCGCGGATTCAATACCGGTCGAACCGGAACCTCTGAATACTCCGGTGTTCCTGGCATCGACTCCACGCATTGGCCAGTCCGCCCTGTCGGAACCCACCGTTCCGTCAGTATCCCATGCGTAGACATATCCATCCCAGGTGGCTGCAACAAGTTCATAGAGTCCATCACCATCGATATCCCCCGCGCTGACACCGGAGATGGATGGACTGGACATGGATTTTGGATAACCTGTGATGGTGGAACCGTCACTGGAAAGAGCGAAGAGCTCAGCTCCATTGGTCACGAAGCAGATATCCTGTGTCCCGTCATCAGTCACATCCACGATGGTCGGGAATCCCTCCGGCCAGTTGGTCTGAGCTACGGGCCAGCCTGTCAGCGGCAGTCCGGTAGAAATATCAATTACATGAACGCGGTAATCCGATCCAAGATGATTATCCACTGCAATGAGTTCAGGCTCACCATCCGCCGTCACATCACCTAGCCCGAGATAGAAGAGCTGGCTGCCAGTAGCCACAGTGATAGGGAAACCTGCAACGACAGTGCCATCATGATGGTAAGCCGAGGCATACGATACAGAGCTGGCATAGTGCCCCATTATTACTTCCAGGTCACCATCGTCATCCAGATCGGCTGCAATTGGAGGCCCGAACATGAGATAACCGCCACCGGGGGCGAAGAGAGCCTTCGGATAGCCTGTCTGTTCTGCGCCACCTGATGTGAATAGATGGAGTCTGAACTCACCGCTAAGCAGAGTTACTGCAAAGAATTCGTCAGCGCCGTTCCCATCTGCGTCTCCGAAGAAGAGGTTGAGGATATTCTCATCGGGATCCAGATCGGTTGTGAACGTCAGATTACCGAGATGATCGAAAGCCGTGATCCTGTAGTACGCGCCGGTGTTGCCGAGTGTATGGGCTGTCCAGGCTTCAAGGTTGCCGTCTCCATCGGCATCCCCGAGTACGAAGGCGATGTCCAGGGCATTTGATGACTCATCCGGCGCTGTCTGCGGGAATCCTGCCATATTTGTGCCGTTGCTGTTCCTGCCGTTGAATGTCCAGTAACGGGCACTGCCTGCATACCAGTCTCTCAGAGACCAGAGGATCTCCACAGAGCCATTGCCTTCCATGTCTGCGCAGGAGGGACCCGGCATCTGATCGTTCGTGCCGTAGCCCATGTAAGCCATTTCGGCTGTAGGCCAGCCGGGAAGGAAACTCCCGTCACCGCTGATCCCGAAGGTTTCACCGCCATTGACGAATATCTCGTCAGCTCCATCTCCATCCAGGTCGAACAGGGTGGGTGTATATGGAAAACCGGTACCGGGACAGCTCAGGTCGACCGGCCAGCCATCACACATATCGGTTTTGACCTGGGCGCCAACCGGCTGCTCCATGATGCAGTTGATGCCTGCAGCATCTGCGGTTACATTCGCCTCCGGCAGGTCGACCCAGATAGAGGTCTCCTGTGCATCTGCGAAGGTCACAGTAAGCATCATTCCCAGTAATGCAAGTTTCAGCCATCCGGTACATGGAGCGTTCACTGAATTCCTCCTGCTGTTGAATAGTATTGAATACAATAAGACAAGAATATCTGCCGGACTGAGTTGCTGCAAGGCCGCTGCGGATCACTCCACCCGCAGAAATGACGCCGGTGTAACAGATTCCAGTCATGATTGCCATGGCAGATGATCCAGCGTAGACTATTCATTAAGAAAGAGGTTCATCCGGTTTATGCAGTCGGAAGGATGTTGGGATGAGGAACGATCGGATCAGTATTCAGGTACTGTTATTCACTCTGTTCTTCACACTGGCGCTTCATTCTTCAGTGAGTGGTGCATCTCTGGGGCTGAATCTCGGTACAATGGGCTTCGGGGGGGATGTTTCACTCTCTCTAGGGGATGAGTTTTATGCCAGATTCGGGATGGATTTCCTTGGTATCAACCGCTCAGATGATATTGATGCGATCTCATACGAGCTTGAGGCATCGCTTGCATGGGTTCCGCTGCTGCTCGACTACAATCCCGGTGGAGGCGCTTTCCGGCTGAGTGCCGGACTCGTAATGAACCTGAATGATGTCACTCTGGAATCCTCATCAACCGAGTCCATCGAGATAGGCAGCCATACCTATACACCGCAGCAATTCGGGAAGCTCATCACTGACATCGACAGCCGCAGTGCAGCACCATATCTGGGCATTGGCTTCGGCAGGTGCGTACCTCCGAAGGGTGCGGTTTCGATCACGGTTGATCTTGGAGCGATGTTCCAGGCTTACACCGTCACGCTCTCGCACGAGGGAGGGAGTATTCCTCCGGCGCTCGAGGAGCAGTTCATGGACGACCTGTCCGCTGAGTCGAAGACGGTTGAGGACGACCTCAACGACTCATTCGGTGTATATCCAGTCCTGAAGCTTGGTGTCAGCATCGGACTCTGAGATCGAAGTGAATACAACCAATTACTGCGGCTGACTTCCTGACCGCGGACTCAGCGTACCTTTTCCAGAAATGCCATCACGTCAGAGTATCTGCCCTGTATGTGCTCAACAAGCACATCCACAGATGCGTGGAACTCATGCTCATCAGTGAGGAGTGTATATCCGGGGTGTTCGCCACTATCTCCGGTGACGAAGGGGCTTATCAATCCGTGGAACCTCTGATAGGTCTCCGTCATTATATCCGGTGCGAAAGCGATCTCAAGCACGAGTTCAAGATTCTCCTGGTACTTATTCCGGTAGACCTGATCATCCATGAGGAACCTGATAAGCGGCCAGCCATTGTCCACATCCTCGAGGTCCAGAGCAAGTACCGGGAAAAGACCCGCATCGGAGCGAAGTGCCATGTTGTTGTCCCATGGTATCCAGGTGAGAAGTCCGGTAGCGGGAGCGTTGTAGAGGAAGTAATTGTGCGGGGATCTACCGTATGTGTCCCAGTTCTCGACGATCACATTCACTGCCAGCCAGAGGAGGAAGCCATCGACATCGAACACGCTTTCCAGATCCTCCCTCCATAGGGGCGGGTTCGAAGTCCTCAGGTCGGAATGGAGTACTTCGAAGAGATTCAGTACATCACTCCAGTCCTGCTCAGCCTGATTGGTCTGCTTGTCAAATGCATCCTCTGAGAAGGAATCCTCAGCAAAGGTGGCTCCCAGTCCCTCCGGCTTGTAGACATTGCCGCCATCATCACTGAACTGTTCCTCGATGACGGTATCGTCCACTACTTCGACCATCGTATACAGCCCGAAGTAGACCGGACCGAAACCATGATCGATGTATACTCGATAGAAGGCAGTATGCGGGGCTGGCACTCCCGCCGACCTGAAGATGTCCGCAGTCACCTTCTCCCTCAGCAGCGACGCATCCATGAAGTTGCTTGAGAATGTCAGTTGGCGGAAACCATAGAACCTCTGGTTGTCCACTTCGGGATACTCGTTCTCGAATTCGTCGAAATCCAGCTTGAATGGCAGCTTCATTGACCCCTCGCCCCAGGTGAAGGTCAGAGATGAATTTCCCTTGAAGCGGATCCCTACGTGATGCCACTCATTGCCCATGAATCGGATTGCTGCCTCTGCCCAGATCGGATTTCGATCATCACCGAAAGTCAGCCCGTGACCTCCGCCACCACCTGGACTGGCTCCGGCGGGGAAGAGTCCATCTGGTGGCCGAGGGAAGGGCAGGCTGTCCGGCCTTGTCATTCCAGTGTGCGGGAAGGGGACACCGGGGCTCCCGCCGGGAGGACCGCCCGGTGGTCGGTGTGAACCTCCATCCCCGCCGGAGGGCATCTCTGTCTCACCGAAGGTGCCGAACAGCTCGGTCATGTCGTCCATCATGAGCTGCCAGTCGGCCGGGGCTATAACGATGTCGATCCTGTTCACTGAATCCTGGGGAAAGACCAGGTCATAATCGGGTTCTGCGGTCCTGCCGTGACTTGATTCCGTCCATCCATCGGGATGCGGGATATCTCCAGCAACTCCTGCTTCTCCGAATGCAGACGCGGCAGCAATGAGGAGCAGGATGAGTATCTTCACAATCAGCCCTCCTCTGCGGGATACTCCACGTCCACCAGCAGCACCTTCTGAACCATGCCCTCGTCCTCATGGACCACAGCGAAGTTCCTGGAGTGCGGAGTGATATAGAAAGTGAAGTACTGCCCGGGAGGAAGCTCGACATCGAGAGTTGCACGGTACAGGAAGTTGCCTTCCGGAAGGGACCAGATATCGAAAGCAGGTCTGTCCCCGGTACCTCTCAGTACCCAGAGATTCCCCTGCCAGCCAAGCCACATACCTGCAATGGGCTCCCTGAAAGTATCCGGCTCGTATATCCATTGCACAACGTTGGATGTGCCCATACCGTTGAGATAATCCTCGATATACTGCTTCTCGAGAGCTATCTCGTCTGCGGTCTTCTCCACCACAGGCGAATCGACTTCGATGGTATTGAAAAGCTCTCCATTTTCATCAAAGCACTCGATCCTGTAGAAGGGTGTATGTCTTGTGACGAGGTAGAGATTTCTCTCTGTATCGGCAGCGAAGTAATGTGAGAAGAATATCCTGTTCAGAGCATCGGTGTTGTCCTCAGGAGCGACAGGGATCGCCAGGGAATCGACACAATACTCCTGAAGAAGGTTACCTTCAAGGTTGTAGAGGGCTATGAATCCACGCCTGAAGGAAGTTGGCTGGTGAATAAACTCGTGTCTGCTGACAACGAAGCTGGAGGAGTCGGCAGCCGCGTGCTGTCTCGGCCAGTTCTGCTGATGCTCGAGCGCGAAGCCCTGCCATTCACCGGCCAGGTTGAAAATGTTCAGATCGTTAACATCCTGGACAAGCATGGCTCCCCCGGGCAGCAGCTCCATGAACTGAGGGAAGACCATCTCGCCCGGACCGTCTCCATTGCCTCCGAAGCTCCCGGCAAAGGTCCCGTCCGGCAGGTACTTCTTCACAGTGGCAAAGGGCATATCAAGAACGTACAGGATACTGTCGGTCCTGACGACATCCGCCGCGAACCCGAAAACGTAGTTTGGATCACCAAGCTCTACTCCGATGGTGTCGGCAAGGGTCAGGATGAGTTCAGGCATGGGAACGTTTTCCTCATCAGCCTGTTCTTCTACAGTGCCGCATGCTCCCAAAAGCAGGGAAGTAGCGGATAGAATCAAAAGGAATGCCCTCATCGATCACCCTTTCTATCGAGGCTCAGTCGTATCCTGACAAATAAGAGGCGCAAGTAATCGCAGCTGAATATAAGTCAGCTATTTCACGCTCATATACAGCTTCATGAGAATGCCCTCATCAGAAGGAATGAAATCCGCAGGATAGTATTCGAAATCATAACCATAGCCATGTGAATACTCTGAGACCGGGAGCCATTCCCAATAAGCGTAGGCGTAGATATCATCCAGCAGTGTAAAGGGGAAGGTGAAGACAGCATATTTCCCGCCCTCGATGCCGAGTTCGATCATGCCCTCGGGGAGAGGTCCGGTCATGTCTGACTCGACGCAGGCCAGGTAACTGAATTCCTCAGTTGCTTCATCGAAAGCCAGATGGACTCCGTAGGCGTTGTCGTCCATCTCGACTCCCGGGATCTCCTGGATCCTTGGCGTGAACTCCTCCCAGAGGGTCATTATTTCCTCCGGGTTCGAACCCTGGTAGTCCATCCCAACCACAGTGAAACCCGCAATTGTCGTGATCTCGACCTCTATCAGTTCACGAAGGTCCGGATCCTCGGCAAGTGCCAGGTTGATGGGTATGAGCATCATCAGGATAATTGTCATTCGGAGCATTCCAAACCTCCTTCAGGAGATGAGGTTGAGCACAGGTTCGCCCTGCTCGACTATACCGAATCTATCTAGAAGAGATCATTGCCTGATTGAGTATGTCGATACTGATACCATGCTTTGAGTACATCAAGATATTCAGCCAGATCACAATTCTACCTGGGAGAGCCAGTGCAGTCTACCTCAGCGATCCACGAACCCGAGCCCAGTGTTATAGAAATAGTGTACTTCTTCGCCAGTACTCACGATTCGTACATCGAGGCTGGAATCACCGTTGAAATCGGCTATCTCGATATGATCCAGCATCCAGTTTACGAGGAAAACACTTTCTATGATACGACATCCTGGCGTCTGCATGCCTATGACCAGCTCGTTCAGTGCATGTCTTTCAAGTAATACGATCCGGACCAGAGTTCCGTCATAGTCTATCTGACGACTGTATTGAACTCTATTGAGCGCGCAGGAGGGAGCCAGCTGTACGAGCAACAGTGCCATAACTATTACACAAACAGCATTCACAGACTTCATAATATCCGGTTATTCACAATTATCTGACAGGAGTCAATGAGTCGCTCGCATGCAGGATGGATTCGCTTGCGTATAACTCCTGCGTCTGCAGGAGGATCACGGTTCAGCTCTCTGATCGTGCCTCTCCGGATAAGAATCCCGGATCAGAACCCGATTGTGATCCCTGCACTCAGCGAATTAACCGTGGTGATCTTGTCATAGAAGATGACATCACTGCGGTAGGTGACAAACGGTTTGATGAGTTTCTCCCAGTTCGGCTCCCAGCCCAGGTTGGTCATCAGTCCGACCAGGTTGTCCGAGTCAGCGCCGTAGCCGAAATACCCGACCGTACCAATAGATCTGTTGAACCAGTTCCACATTCTCTCTTCCAGAAGAATTCCAATGGAGGTGAATTCATCACCATCCTTTACACCGAAATGGGTCAGTTCCAGACCAAAACGACGTGCATCTCCCGCATTTAGAAGGATCCGAAGGCCTGCATGGTAGACTCCTCCGTTATTCTCGGAGACCCCTGAATGAAAATACCCGTAACCGCCCTGTGGCCGGACGACTACAGTCGGCTGTGCATTGGCGAAGCCTGCCAGTAACAGCAGTGCGACCAGAAGATAACCGCATCTTATGTTTCTCCTGAACATTTCCGGAACTCCTTCTTCAGTGAAGTTTATCGATAGCACTCAGATAACTTACTTTGCCTTCAAGAGCTTCCCAGAAGTTATCAGCCTGCATCTGAAATGTTTCCTTTGATACCGTCGGATCCTGAACCGCGAGCATCAGGTCCCTGTCGATTCTACCCTCAGCAACGATCTGCTCCCCCGCTCTGAAGCAGACATCCTGGATCATGCTTTTACGGTCTGCATAAACTGGGTGAGCAATCATTTCCGCCGCAGTCAGGAAGAATTCACCCATCAGGAATGCGTTCTCGCTGTGAGAGTCCCAGCAGCGGTACATTGACTTCAGTGCATCGAAATTGTGCTCCACTTCCGGAAAACCTGCTGCGCTGAAGACAACGAACCCCTGTTCACCGGCTTCAGGAAATCTGTCTGGATGCGCAATATCGCCTTGTTCATTCAACATCATGTACGGCTTAAGAATGGGCAGCAGTCTGTCCATGAATGTCTTCATTATGCCTGTCACATTGAAGATGTAGAGCGGTGAGGCAAAAACGATAAGATCTGCTTCGCGGCATTTCCTGCGAAGTTCGGTCATGTCATCCTTGTGAATGCATTCACCAGGTGTATTCGTCCAGCAGGAGTAGCAGCCGGTACACTGCTTTATATCGGAGTGAGCGAGCTTGATATACTCTGCTTGTGCGCCTGCAGCCTTTGCCCCCGCAAGAAAATGATGTACCATGAATGCAGTCTTGCTGAGCCTGTCACTTCTGGGGCCGCCGTCGAATACAACGATGCTGGCAATACTTCCCGGTGCGAAAGATCTATACTCGAATGCTGCTTCATTCCGCGCAGCTGCAGCTTGCTCTTTCTTTTTCTTCTTCCTGTTCTTCTCCTGTGGAGGGGCGAACATATCGGCAAACCTGAGCATTATTGCCGCATCTCCCTCCACCTGGTAATCACCGTTCATGTATGCCCTGTCGCCTGAAACTTCACCATTTGATATCTGCAGCCAGAGGTTGGAATCACATCTGATCGTCGTTCCTGGAGTGGAATGAACGCCTTCATCGTAAGTGCAGACCTGGTCCTTGATGGTAAGAAAACCCTTTACAGCCTCTTCTCCAGTAAGGTGAAACTGAATGACAGTATTTACGCCTTCGGCCATTTTCCTGTTCAGACCAAAGGGCATTGCACTGAATAGATCAGAAATGGAATTGAAATGCAGCCTTTCACCACTCACTTTCTGAATCAGGCAGGTAGGCAGTTTGAGAGTAAGGGGGAGGCCGATCCCCAGCTGCAGGATAATGGGAAGAAGGGTTGCGACGATTGTATTTACCACCACATCAGAATGATAGGAAAGAGTCGTCAGGATCAGCGCAAGGCCGAATATTCCTGCCCACATGTAGTTGAGTGTCAGATTGATCCGAAGGAACTGCTGCCCTTTTGTTACTGCTTCTGGATAACTCTTGACTGAGTACTCGAATGTGAACGGGGCCATTTTGAACAGTGGCGGGAAGAATGCAACCAGGAAAAGCCCCAGATAGAGGCCTTCTATGATGTGATTCAGATAGAAGCGCCCGATATCTGAAAAAATGAAGACCGAAGCGCAGCCGAGCAGTGCGACACCGGAAACCCCATATGTGAAGTAAGAACGTATCCTCCTATGGAATGCAAACAGCAGGTTCAGCAGAAGTATCGATGCGCCGATCAGGACGTAAGGCTTCAACGTGCTCATATCGTAGTCTGTTATCTGCGCCAGTATGTTGAGTGCGACTACGACGAGGAAAGGCAAATACCTGATTATCATGCTGGCAGACATACTGCATACTCCATGGAAATCGATATAGGGATTTGAAGGCAGCTATGGGGTAACGGGGAAGCGCGAAGCAGCATTATCAGTAGTCGAACTGGGCAGTGAGAATGACCATCGGCGATGCTGCGATGAACGATGCGTCGTCGAATCCGGGACCGCCAAAGAGGCCGCCCCTGACATTATTAGAGATCCAGTAGCCCTCAGTCGGCGCTCCGAAGATGCTCTTGTTGAGCGATTCGTTCATGTTCTCGTCATGTATGACACTGACGGCATACACTCCGAACGGTACATCCGTGAAGGTCAGAACGGCGTTGCCATCCTCTATTGAACCTGTCAGTGTCATGACCGCGTTCTCCTTGTTACTCGGGAAGCCGTCCCTCGAATCAAAGAGGAGTGCCGCTACCTGACCATCGTCATTCCTGAGATTGCTGATATTGATGGTAATAGTGCAGTGTACGTCGGATGCGGCATCGACTGCTTCAGCATCATCGCACCAGGCGAATGACGCGAAGCAGAAGAGAGTCAGGGCAAGTGTGATCAACATTTTCATCTTTGCTATTACTCCAATTCATGTCTGCCAGTGATAGATGACATATCTTTTCAGATCAGGAGTCACTCAGCTTCGAGAGTTTCGTGTCCCAGAATTTGTTTGCTTCCTTTATGTACATTCCGGCTGTAATGAGCGGCTTCTCGAGTTTGGCAGCGGTCTTCCCGGAGATGACTCCATCAGTGGCAACTTCCGCACCGGCTGTCCGCAGGAACTTCCTGTACCTGGAGATGACCGGCTTGAGAATGAGGACCTGATCTTTCAGAAGCTCTCCACAATCCTGATATATCTCCGCGGCTACCTTTGAGTGGAAGTTCCTGGCCATTCTTCTGAAGTGGAGCTGGATGACCTGGAAGTTCTGCCTGCCGGGCATACCGCAGTTCGAGATGACAGCGATATCGGGGTAGCTGCCGAAGCGCTTCACATGGAGCCACTCGCCAATGGGATCCTTCTCGAAGTGCGGGTCCATGAGAGGGATCAGGCGATCCATGAAGTCCTTCATTATCCCGCTGACGTCATCGATGTACAGGGGAGTCGCAAGGATAATCATGTCCGAGGACATGACCTTCTCGAGGAGCATGGTCATATCATCGTCGAAGACACACTTCCCCGGAGTGGCAGTCCAGCACCTGAAGCATCCCATGCAGTGACCTATCTTCTTCTGGGACAGGAAGACCTGCTCCGTTTCGGCCCCGGCTGCTCCAGCGCCTGCAAGAAATTCACTGACCATTATCCCAGTATTGCTGCCTTCGCCCCTCGGGCTTCCGTTGAAAGCTGTGATTCTCATTGGATATCCTCCCAGTGTCAGTACACCTTGAATATCTTAGCAACGCTAAGATTGGACGCGTGAAAGATAGATGAGTATCTTAACGGCGTCAAGATTGGAGAATGCATTGGAGAAGCACAGTGATTATCATCATGGCTCACTCAGACGCGCGCTTATCGAAACCGGTCTGGAACTCATCTCTGAGAAGGGCGTATCAGCCTTCACATTGCGAGAACTTGCCAAGCGGGCGGGAGTATCTACTGCCGCTCCATACCATCATTTCAGGAACAAGGCAGAGCTTCTCGAGGCCATGGCCGCTGAGGGCTGGCGTATGATGGGTGAGGGATTCGAGGCATCTTCTGCAGCAGAAGAGACCCCAATGGAAAGACTGTATGCGATTGGCAGGGCATACATAACATTCGCTCTTGAGCACACACCTTACTTCAGGGTCATGAGCAGACCAGACCTGTATTGTACTGAGGAGGAAAGCGATTACTCTGGAACGGGTCTTGAAGTGTTCGAGATGCTCAAGTCAGCTGTAACTGAGTGCTACCCTGACAGAGACAGGAGTGATCCGGTCATACAGGCGACTGTGCTGAATGCGTGGGTTCAGGTTCACGGCTTCAGCATGCTCTGGATTGATGGCCCGATAAGGACAACATCTCTCGGGAAGCTTGGTGTCGAGGAGCTGATGAAGTTGCTTTTCAAGACGCCTGTCACCGGATAGTCTTGTTGAACGAGAAGCATTGATGGGATGACGTAGACTTCCCTGCTTGAGACACATCTGTTGGAGTGATACCTCCTGCAACCACAAGCCAGGAGGTCGGATTGAGAAAATCAAGATTCACAGAGACGCAGATCGTCGCGATTCTGCACGAGGCTGGTGCCGGAGTGCCGGTCACGGAAGTGTGCCGGAAGTACGGCATCTGCACCAACACGTTCTATAACTGGAAGAAGAAGTATGGCGGCCCGGATTCAAGTCCTAAGTGCATCAGTCAGTTGCTGAGTGTGGTTCAGCTACAGAGCAATCAAGGCGGTTCTGCCGCCGCTCTCGCTCAGACAATGGCCGGACTGCCCAAGAGTAGAAGCCACTCCTGCTATCCAATCACCTGCATTGAACGGTTCTGTTCCGATAGGTCGCTGTCTAGTCGCAGATGATCGAAGTCGGTCTTGTGACCCCCGTCCTTACCTGGGTCATTCCGGAAAGCCCTGCTATCCGGCCCTCCACTTCAGTAAGAAAGTTTGGGACATAGTCGCTCTCAGGTGCCCGAAGTGTGGTGGTCGCATGAAGGCCATCTCCGAAATAGTGTACCTCTCGGTAGTACAGCGCATCCTGGAGCACCTGGAACTCTTGGAGGAAGAGGAGCCCAGGCCTCCTCCCAAAATCCTCGAGATGGTGTGCGAACCCATTCGCGAGACTATCTGCCCTGGAAGGATGATGTCCCGGAGATCAACGTGGGGTGGAAGATGCTCCCGCTTTCAGGGGAAGAGTGCGTTCTCGGGAGGGAACCCGCTTCCCATCGGTGATGACCGGACGGTACCCTGCCGTCCTTCTGGACGATGTAAGCATCGAGGTTAAGCAGTGACCGCGTCATATCGGCACACCCTGTGCCGATATGAGAGCCAGACCCTGCGTAAACGGTGGGTACTGCCTTACAACATCATGTGCCGCAACGGTTAGAACATGACCTGAAAATGGAAAGCGTTTTGCTTAAAATGGTAGTGTTCACTCATCAGGAGTTCCGAACAAACGAAAGGAGGAAGCGAGATGAGAAACGAGAACAGCAAGCTGGTACGGCGGGCGAATTACCTCTCCCCAATGGAGGTGGTGCTCCGGAGCATAGCCCCGGAGATGGATTTCCTCAACGGAGAGAGGGAGTGGAGCCCCGCGGTGGATGTCACCGAGACGTCGGAGGCCATCGAGGTGCAGACCGAGCTCCCCGGGATGAAGAGGGACGACATCGAGATTGACATCGCCAACGGTGTTCTCTCCATCAAGGGTGAGAAGAAAGAAGTCTCCAACAAGAAGAACCGGTCCTGGCATCATCGGGAGGTCCGGTACGGGAGTTTTTCCCGATCCTTCACCCTCCCTACCGACGTGAAGCCGGACGAGGCGAAGGCCTTCTTTGAGGACGGCGTCCTCACTATCACCCTCCCCAAGGAGGAGAAGGCTCTGCACCGGAAGATTGCCATCGAGAGCTAGGTGGCGCCGCGCCGGAGATCGCCTGGCGGGTGGGTCCTTCGGATCCACCCGCCCTTTTCACGCCCCTGGAGGTTGTGGGGAATATTCACCGGGACGTGTTTCCGCGGATCCACGGATTTCACCAGGGAGGAAGAGATGTTCACAGCCTACGACTGCACGCGTAAACTTCCCCGTTTGAGACACATCTGCTAGAGTGATACTTCTTGCAGCCTTGGCTGAAGGATCCTGTTCGGAATGATCACCGTCTAGTCGCAGATGATTGCAGTCGGTCTTGTGACCCCCGTCCTCACCTGGGTCATTCCAGAAAGCCCTGCTACCCGGCCCTCCGCCTCAGTCAGAAAGTCTGAAGTCGCAGGAGCCATGTCGAAGCTGCCAAAACCGGAAGTGAGTATCACCGTGAACGGAATGTCCTCGTCCCCGGTGAGCGCAACACCGAGTTCACTTCCATAATACTCGACCCATTCAGATGCTTCCAGCGAGGGTGCGATGATACCTGCAGCGCCGGTCTCGGCTGCTCTCATCAGGTATGCCCTGTCAATGGATTTCTTCGAGAAGAGCAGAGTACCCGCTTTATCAGGTATATCTGAGATGGCGTCTGCCGCGAAGAGAGTGCCGCTGCATTTGCCGCCGAAGCCGATAACACCGCTCAGGACCGCACCGGTTCCCCGCACGGTAACAGAGAGGTTCGGGACGATCTTCCCGACCCTTCCCTCGAGGTTGCAGAGCATTCTGACCGGCCTGATGTCGTACTGGATCGTTACGGTCCCGTTCGTCGTATCGATATCCTTCAGCATGCCAGTAGTCGGTGATTTGATGAAGACATTCCTGCTCAGGTCAGAGGCCAGTGATTGTCCTGCAGTCACGAAATCGCCCTTTCTGAACTTGAGCTGGGAAGTGATGTGTTTCGGCTTGAGCCCAAGAGGTCCGGCGATGTCAACTACGTGAGGTTTCTCATCGTAGTCCTGCATTTCTCTGACAATGACTAGACCGCTCTTCTCGATCCTGGTGATCCTGCCCCTCACCGGGGAGTGGAAGGTGAAATCATAGCCTGTGATGCCCTTTCTTGAGATCTTATAGAGTGCCTGATGTGTTTGCACTTCATCACCCTCATGAAGGCAGAGACCCTCGATGATCTCCTCGGACGTGAGATGCCTGTCGTATCCCGGGATGCGGTTCAGATCGATGACATAAAGTCTTGGAGGATCGAACCGGTTCTCACCGAGGATGCTGCCGGGAGTTACCTGATCATCCTGACTGACGAGGATATCTCCTTCATATGGAAGTCTGTACTCAAGTTCCCAGGGGCCCTCAGTGACAGATCCCGGTTCGGGGATCAGACCATTGACCATTGCTGTTGGTGTACCTTCTGGCAGTCCATCAAGGGATTCCGTGAGAGAGATACCATTGAAATGCCCCCCTCTTCCGCGGCAGTCCAGCAGGACTGGAAGGTCGGTTCTGAGTTCCTGCTCCCCTGCGGGAAGAGTTCCCTGATGGAAAGTGAAGTGTAGATCCCCACCCTTGTCCAGGACGAGGACATCACCGGATCTCAGAGTGAATTCCTCAGCAGTTGCCCGATCACTTACTGAGAGGACGGATTGACCGTTCTTCATTGGACCGGGATGTGCGAGAACCCATCCTACATCCTCGAGGCACTCATTTCTGAACAGGTCAAGTGCTGTGTTGGGGTCGATTGTTGAAAGAACTCCCATGTGAGGGCTCCTGAAGTGTCTGTCAACTGCGATCCTTGTCAATCCCTGCGGCAGGAAGCCGTCCGCAATGATACGGAGGGCGTCTGTGCCATTCAAATGAGAGATAACACCTCCGGCGCCGATAATGAGAGCTACATCAGATGTACTGATAGGGCTCTCCTCGCTGACAGGATTGAAAGTATCTCTGAACTCCTTTCGATCCTGCATTTTGCGTCTGTCCTGGAAACCGATCCTCGTATTCTTCTCGCAGACTCTCAGGTGATCACTCCATGCGGAACGGGCTCCTTCTATGGCGATAGCCTGTTCAACCTGCTCCTCGGAAAGTGTGACAGGTAGTGCGGTGGGGGAGAGCGTCTTATTGTAAATGTAATTTCTGACAGGACCCGGTTCGAATCCGGGCGGCAGGTTGTTCATAAGGGATTCCATTCCGCAGTCCGCCAGAACATTGGACATGGAGTAACTCATACCGGTGTTCGCAGCTACAGTTCTGGTCAGTACTCCGGAGAGCTTCGAGAAGATGTCAGTTGTTGCACCGCCCATGTCCATCATCACGATATCGCCGCCTATGGAATCAGCATAGATCTCCAGTATTCTCTCCACACCGGCCGGGGTCGGAAGGATGTCCGAGACCGTGAAGTCCTTCAGATCGGAGTATCCCGGTGCCCTCTCCATGACGTTTTCCATGAAGAGGTTGTGTACCTCTCTTCTGGCAGGATCGAGATTGAGGATCGTCATGGAGGGACGGACATTATCGACGATATGCATGTCGAAAGTATCACCAAGCACTTCCAGAACGAAGTCCCTGGCATCGATATTGCCGCAGAAGACTAGCGGTATTTTCATATCTTCCATGAATTTCGGCTGCGGGTTGGCCAGCTTGAGAAGTTCGGCCAGCCGCACTACACCGGCAATGTCACCTCCGTCGGTTCCACCTGCAAGAAGGACCATATCGGGATGCAGCTCCTGGATGTGCATCATCTTCTCAACGGCAGAGAGCGAGTCGTCAATTGTCACCGTGCGGAGTACTACACCACCGGCACCGCATGCCGTATTCTCTGCGATCCTTCCGGTCTCTGTTGAAGTCAGCCCGACTACAAGCATCTGCAGACCGCCTCCTGCTGAACTGGTGGTCAGATAGGGTACGGAGGGCATCCCTCCGTCTCTGGAAAGCCGTTCACCTGACAATTTCTCTAGAGCCTCTATCACTCTCCTGACACCGATCCTTACATCCTCATCAGGTTTCTCGACCGTAGTCGGGGAGTCCGCCATGGCGATGAATTGGTATCCCTGTCCATCGTCATTCTTCTGAAGCAGGAGTCCCTTGGTCGTGGTGCTTCCGATGTCCGTCACAAGGAGGAGACCTGTGTTCCGGTGATCTGTGTCGGCGGTTACCGATATCTCGATATCTCCGTTCATCACTGTACTTCCTTTCAATTGCATATAGTATGAATATTCCAGTGATCTGATGTTTGTCAAATTCCTGCAGTCTGGTATGCCGCTGATTCCAGTGGGTTGCCATTGATCCGGTGGATGTCCAGATTTCAGAGGAATCGATAAAACTGCAACCGGATACTGAGACAGGAAGGGATGACCAATGGCAATCACGATCAGCGGAACCGGGCTCACGATAGAGAAATTGGTGCGTGTTGCGAGACATGGAGAGAAGATCGAGCTTTCAGAGGACGCAAAGGAGCGTATTCGCTTCTGCAGGGGCATGATCGATCGCAAGCTCGAGGCCAGGGAGATAATGTACGGTGTGAACACCGGCATCGGAGAGTTCTCCGAGACACTGCTCAATGACGAGGAAGTCAAGCTGTTCCAGAAATACCTCGTTTACAACCATGCCGCCGGGATAGGCGATCCCGCACCACTGGAATACGTCAGGGGAGCGATGACCGGAAGAGTGAATGTTCACGCCAAGGGACATTCGGCGATGAGACTGGAGATAACACAGCTCATCGTAGATATGCTAAATGCCGGCGTGACCCCCTTTGTATGCCAGAAGGGTTCCGTCGGAGCATGCGGAGATCTCGCACCGATGTCACAGATCGCCCTCGTGGTAATGGGGGAGGGCAGCGCCTATTACAAGGGTGAGCTGCTCAGTGGAGCCGAAGCACTTTCCAGGGCTGGTCTGAAACCCGAGGTGCTTCATGCAAGAGATGGACTGGCAATAATCAACGGATCCAACGTGCTCAATGCCATGAACGCCATTCATATTTACGATATGGACCGCTGGCTCAAACAGGCTGAGATCGCTGCTGCCATGAGTCTTGAGGCCCTCATAGCGAACTTCAAGCCCTACAACGATAAGCTCCATCTGGCCAGGGGCTTCTCAGGTGCAGTGAGAACAGCCAGGTCACTGATGAAGTGCATCGCAGGGAGCGGACTTCTTGAAGGGGGCAAGAAGAAGGTGCAGGATGCCTACTCGATGCGCAGCACCCCTCAGGTCATCGGCGCGGCGCATGACGCTCTTGCCTATGCCAGGAGTCAGGTGGAGATCGAGCTCAATGGAGTTGGTGACAATCCTGTCTTCTTCCCGGATGAGGACATAGTTCTCACCGGAGCCAACTTCCAGGGGACTCCCGTCAGTCTGCCCATGGATATGATGGGAATATCGATAACAATGGTATCGGTTATGTCTGAGAGAAGGCTGAACAGGATACTCAATCCTGCTCTCTCTGTCGGTCTGACGCCGTTCCTTGCGGAGAAGCCGGGTCTCTACAGTGGCCATATGCTCAGCCAGTACACAGCTGGTATGCTGATAGTGGAGCAGAGAGCACTGTCTACTCCCTCAGCCTGCGCCTCCATCCCCGCGGCAGCCGACCAGGAGGACTTCGTGAGCATGGGCATGAACACCGCCATACAGAATCATCAGATACTCGAGAACGCCTATGGAATACTCGGGATAGAGCTCATCGCCGCAGCCGATGGTCTCGATCAGCGGGAGCATAGACCCGGCAAGGGTGTTCAGGCTGCATACGATGTCATCAGGAAGCATATTGAGCACTTAGGTGAAGATAGACCTCTTTATCCTGATCACACTAAGATGGCCGAGGTCGTCCGCTCATGTGAGATACTTGAAGCAGTTGAGGCCGCAATAGGCCAACTGGGATAAGTAATTATCGCTGCGACCCTGGCCGGCTGCCGGTCAGGGTCCGGCCCCGTCCTGGATCTCCCCGGCCTTTCTGAGAGCTATCTTGACCATTATCGGGCCGATGATCTCGAAAACAACGCAGGTTGCTGTCACAGTCGTTATAACTGCTGAACCGATCAAAGCTCCGTGTGCTCCCAGAACAGAGAACTGCTGCGCAACCACAATGGAGAGTCCGATCGCCACTCCCGCCTGGGAGAGTATCCCCATGCCAAGGTATTTCCTGATTTTGGGCGGCGCGCCGCCGATGTGTGCGCCCAGTCCTGCGCCCAGGAGCTTTCCTGAAGACCTTGCAGCGATGTAGACCAGACCCAGCAGTCCAAGTGCGGGTAGTGCCCTCAGGTCGAGATGCGCCCCGGCCAGGAAGAAGAAGAGGACAAATACCAGCGGCATCATAGGTCTGAGTCTGCTGCTGACAAGTCCAGTCGTCTTTCTGGATGTATTGCACAGGACGAATCCTATCATCATTGGTGTCAGTATTGTTGAGAGATGGAGGGAGGTTGCAAGACCCACTGAAAAGCAGACAAAACCGAATGTTAGAGCAGGGATATTGTTAAGTGAACGGAGTTTCCTGACCAGCCATGAGTATATGAAACCCAGGGCCAGACCAGCGGCTGCGCTGGCCAGCAGTTCCAGTGTTGGACCAAGGGCCGTGGAGATAATGTTGCTTTCTGCTCCTGATTCCGCCCCAAGCATGGACTTGCTCAGAGCCGAGGCAAAACCGAATATCAGGATCGCGATCCCGTCATCAAAACCGACCACGGCATAGAGGGTCTGAGTCAACTCACCTTTTGCCTTGTAATCCTGTATCACTGCGACCGTACCTGCAGGAGCAGTGGCCGGTGCCATTGCCCCAAATATCAGAGCCATAGGCCAGTCTCCAGTAACCAGCAGAACTGCAAGCGTTACCAGTACAAATGTGATCCCCGTCTCGAAAAGCAGGATACAGGTTATGCTCCGGCCCATCTTCCTGAGTGTTCCGAGATGGAGTTCCGAACCGATGCTGAAAGCCACGAAACCAAGCGCAATGTCCGGAATGAACGACAGGCTGTGCAGTCTGGGAACATCGAAGAATCCCAGTATTGAAATCCCCATGAGGGCACCGGTAATAAGGTATCCGACCAGCGACGGGAGACCAATCTTTCTTGAGAGCTTGCCGGCATAAAGACCGAAAAGGACCGCAAGACCGGTTAAAGCCAGCAGCGAAACATCCATTCCCATCAGCCTCCGAGAGATCCCTTGACTACAAAGAGGTCAGTAACTGTGAGCATAATATCACTACGGTCGTCGAGAGGGCCACAGGCGAACTCGATGTTTCGTATGACTGCGTTGATGAGTTCCTCCCGGATGATGGCGACTATGACCCTGTTGAAGCTCTGGACATCGGTGTTCCAGAATCCCGCGAAGAAGGGAATATCCATCAGATACCTTGTTGATTCATCCGCGATCAGGACCATTGCGGAGCAGTTCTCCGTTGCTGCGAAGACTTGGAGCACATCATCAAAAATACTCTCTTCCTGAATGAAGACGTGTAATAGCCTGCTTCCTACCGCATTGGGGATGACAGGAGAACTCACATCCTGCGAGGTGAAGATGGAGACCACTTCCTCCGGTGTGGATGCTCTCTCAATCCTCTCCCGGAGTTCGGTATTCCTTAGAGTCTGGGCAAGTGAAGAAAGGAGACGGAGGTGTTCCCGTGGCTTGTCCTCCGGACCGATGACAAATGCGACAGTTCTGACCTTCTCTCCGTCACCCGCCCTGAAATCTAGCGGATCCTTCAAGAGGATCAGCCCCGTTACAAATCCCTGCATTCCAGAAAGTCTGCAGTGAGGGATAGCGACTCCATGACCACAGGCGGTTGAGCCGAGACTTTCTCTTGCTCTGAGGGAGTTGATAACATTCGTCTCAGATATGTTGGCGAGGAGTGGTGAAGTGATCGCCAGGGCGGCTATTCCACGAAGCAGCTCTTCATCAGAATCAGCTTCGAACCTGAGGTTTATCCTGTCAGCACTGAGTGCTTCAGCAATAGTCATTCAGGACACCACCTTTCGATAAGCGAATATGTATCATGCATACAATATCAGTCTAACTGCAGGTCACCTAATGGGAGCAGATCGTACAGTTCATCAAACCGCTCAATTGTGATGACCTGCCCGGGATCGACAAAATCCTCCCGCTCCGCAGCCCATGTTCGTGACCTGGCGATGTGAATGGCCCTGACTCCTATAGCCAGGGCGGGATTGATGTCAGAGCGTGGGCTGTTGCCAGCCAGTAGACACTCATTCGGAGAGAATCCCAGATCACTGATGTATTCAGATAGGCTCTCGGGAGTCTTCCTCGGCACAATCCTGAAATCATCGACGAGTTCAGAAAGGCCGGATCTCTCGAATTTGTCCGTTTGGTGCCCGATCTCACCCATTGTGTAAACCACTGTGGTAATGCTTTGCTGATCGAGCTTCTCGAGAGTCTCGAGAACTCCTGGAAGCAGTACTACAGGGTGTCCGAGCAGAAGCATCTCAAGATCAGACAGCGCCTGAAGCGCCCATGGTGGCGGAATTGGAACAAGATCAATCAGAATGCTGCGGAGCGTATCGAAGTATGGTCTTGCACCATAACCAGTTATGGCAAGACGCTCTATATCCTCTTTGTGTACTCTTCGACGAATTGGATCGCGATCGAAACCAAGAGACTCCATGATTGAAAGGAAATCGAATTCAGTCCGTTCGAAAAAGACGCCACTCTCCCAGAGCGTATCATCAGCATCAAGTATGAGAAGCATTCCTCTCTGGTGCATTTGCTCACTCCTATAGGTAGAGGTGCGGTCTGAATTGAAGATAACATATCGAATAGAGGTTTTGAAGTCGTCTTAGCAGCTCTCTGGAGGTCCCTGTGAGTGACAATTATGAAGATACTTGTCTGCTCCTGACCTTTCTGGAGCAGCGCAATCACAGTACCCTGCAAGGGGAGAGGGTGATTTCAGCAAATCTGAAGCAGTTCGGGCGATCGATGTTCACGAAATGCTTAACTCGATCCGTATATGCCTATTTGTGAGGGTTTCATAGCACATGTGAGATTACTCCTGCTGATTCAGTCGAGTGAGGAATCGCACTGCGTTACTAGTGCAGTTAACGTATGAATGCATCTGTGCGAAATGCTCCGCGTTTGGATAGCATACTCATATCAGTCTATGCACCACGCTGATAGCGGAATAATCCGAATCAGATCCCGAGTAGAGAGGTCGATGCAATCTCATCAGAGCCAATGTGTGTACCGAAAGTGTGTACAGTAGTATTTTCATCCCTCACTACTCGTTAAATCTAAGTTGGAGTTAATGGTCACTATACAATTACCCCTGAATGCCCCATGCTGTTCACGCGTAACTCATGTACAGGTCGGATATATACTGAATACGCCCTTTGCATTGAATACGCAGATGAAATGCGAGGCGTTTACTCACTACGAGCTATCGATGAGTTAACTACCTTGTGCCCCCATGGGAATCGATTTGGGAATCGAACAGTTTCGGACCGTAGATGTGCTTGACCATGGAAGGAGTGCAATGCAGAATTATGATTACATGGAATAACACTTAAACCAGGGAATTGGCAGGCTGCCTGCCCGATGAATGGAGGCTGAGTCAAATGTGATTGATGTGCTGGCCGCAGGTTGTTGGTCGTAATCAAACAAAGGAGAAGTTTTCGATGACCGCATTATCCCGCTGGGTGCTTATCACTACTGCAATTCTGACTCTGCTTGTATTCGGCTGCGGGGAACAGGCTGAGCCCATTCTATCAGATGATATTACTGATGCAGATACCACCATTGTAGAGGAAATCGTTCAGGAGGTTGATCTCTCTGTAGAGGTTCCGCTTCTCAAAGTGGGATTTGTCAAGCAGGACCATCATTCAGCCGTATTCGTCTCCGCTCTCAGAAGCGCTGAGATGAGCTCCATGTATCCTGTATACCTTGTGCCGCTCGGTGAGCAGTTCTACGCTCTAGTAGAGAATGGCGTGAAAGTCGCTGAGATTGAGTTTGTGCAGTCACAGGGCGCCATCAACGTCCCGAACAACATGGTCGCCGGTCTGTTCGATATCGGGTTCGGAGGAGTCGTACCTTTCGCATCCAGTGCTGACAAAGCTTCTGGAGTGAAGATAATTGCCCCGCTGCACAGTCGAGGGGATATGCTCGTTGTTGCAGCTGACAACGAAGAAGTATCCGACTGGGAGAGCTTCCTGGCATGGGTAGACAGCGCCGAAGAGCCGATCACGGTTGGTTTCAAGAGCCCGATGGCAGTTGCGCTAATCATATTCGAGTCTGCCCTGACAGAAGAGGGAATCGCATACAGTATGCAGTCCAATCCGGTAGAAGGTTCGAAGATCCTCCTATTCAATGCCCAGGGGCAGCCGAATCTCAATCCTTCGCTACAGAACGGCACTGTTGATGCATACATCTCCAACAATCCATCCTGCGCCCTCGCTGAGCACAGTGGTATCGGCAAGTGCGTATCAGAGCTCTCTGACCTTCCTCCCGGTGATTTTACAGATCACCCATGCTGCGCGATCGCGGGGCTTGAATCAGCCATGCTGGAGAAGCCGGAGGAGATAGCTGCTACTCTCAGGCTCTTTGAAGCAGCGACTGATTACATCAATCTTTATCCTGAAGATGCGGCAGCCGCCGCTGCTGAGTGGATAGGCAGCCCGGTCGATGTTGAGATCATCTCTATGGCCACCAGCGGATATGACATGCATGTCACTGAGGCCTGGCAGGCGAATATGGATGCCATTCTTGCCCATATGCGTGACCTCGGTGCCTTCACCGGTCCGCTCAGCGAGGATGATACCCAGGCTAACTCGGCATTCCTCTACGATTTCTCGCAGCTGCCTGAAAACCTTCAATAGGCCTCAGGTACGAGCAGAGGAACTGTCGCAATGAAACGGGATAGAGCTTCCGGAGGGTGGCTAAGCCGCCTTCCGGGGCTCATTCTTCCGCTCCTCCTTCTACTGTGGTGGGGTTTTGCCACAGGAGGCAGGGAGACTCTTCTACCCTCTCCGGGTGAGGTGTTTTCCGTGCTGATCCATCCGTTTACGGACCTCATGGCAACGGGATCACTTTCCTGGAACATCACGGTCAGCTTTATCAGGATAATGCTGGGCTTCAGTCTCGCCGTCCTTGCCGGTGTGCCGCTGGGGATGCTCATGGGAGCTTCCAGGCATGTGAGGAGTCTTCTTTCGATCATGGTTGAGATGGCCCGACCTCTGTCTGCCATCGCGCTGCTGCCTCTATCGATAATCATCTTCAAAGCGACGACACTATCTCAGTTCATCGGTCTGGGGCATCTGAGATATCAGCGCCATATGCTGAATGAACTGCAGCTCGGGATGATCTTCATTCTCTTCTGGGGTGGAGTGTTCCCGATAATCCTTGGAACAATGCAGGGAGTCAGGAGCGTTCGCAGACTGCATCTCGAGGCAGCCCATGTTCTCGGCGCACGGAGGGGCTTTGTTTTCAGGCATGTGATGCTTCCATCAGCGCTCCCCGATATTTTCCACGGCCTCAGGCTTGGGATCGGCAGGTGCTGGATGGTGATAATCGCGGCGGAGATGCTCCCCGGCACCAACTCCGGCATCGGCTACCTTATAAGGTACTCATATCAGATGTCGCGATATGACATTATGCTCGCCTGCCTCGTTGTTGTGGCCATTGTCGGCGCAGTCCTCTCGAAGGGGCTCGAAGCACTCGGAGAGAGATCACTAGTGCTCAGGAGCAGGGAGAGGTGAGGGATATGGGAGTCGCCGCCATTGATGTGGTCAGTCTCTCTAAGACCTTCCGCGATCTCTCCGGAACCATTCATGCTCTTGGCCCGGTCAGCTTCCAGGTCAATGCCGGGACATTTACTTGCCTGCTTGGCCCCACCGGCTGCGGCAAGACCACTCTTCTAAGAATAATCGCCGGTCTCGATAGTCCTGATGAAGGACATATTGCACTCTCGCCGGGACAGGGCACTCGAAACCCCGTCGTCGGCTATGTCTTTCAGCAGGGAGCCCTCTTCCCATGGATGACAGTCAGGGCGAACATAGAGTTCCCTCTCAGAGCAGCCGGGGTAGAGCGGGACAGTCGAGCGGAGAAAGTCCAGCGAATGCTCGAAATGGTTGAATTGGAGGGATTCGCCTCCAGCTACCCACATCAGCTCTCTGGGGGGATGCAGCAGAGAACCGCACTTGCCAGATCCCTGGTGCGTGAACCGGATGTTCTCCTTCTGGACGAGCCTTTCAGCTCGCTGGACACCAGGACAAGTCAGCTTCTGCAGGGCAAACTGAGAGAGCTGTGGCAGGATAGAAAGACAACGGTGCTGTTCGTGACGCATAACATCGAGGAGGCGGTATACCTTGCCGGAGAGGTACTCGTACTCGGTCACAGACCCGGAAGGATAACAAGAACACAGTCCATCAGGCTTACGGAGCCTAGAGATCGTCTTTCAGCTGATTTCACAGGTTACCTGTTCAACCTCCGTCAGACATTCGAGGAACTCATCTAATTATTTATAGGGACACATGACTTATCTATAGTTATGGGGACACCGCTGCACGCAACGCATTACCTTATCAACCACAAGAGACAGGGAATACGGTTTGACCCAATCATGTGAACCGCTCTGGTCTGAACGGGATATCTAGTCGATAACGAAATCGTAGATAACGGATGTCCATACTCCCACAGGTACGCCGTCAGCCCTTCTAGCGGGGGTCCACTGCGTTGACCTGACAGCCTGCTCTGCCGCCCTGTCCATGCTGTTGAGACCGGAACTCTGCGCAATTGCTATCTGCGCGGGTTCCCCTGCCTCGCTGATGAACACATGAAGGATAACTCTGCCTTCAACGCCTGCCTGTCTTGCCATATCAGGGTATTCGGGCATTGGCCTGTACGTGCATACAGGCGCAACGCTGTGGGGGATGAAAGTACCCGGCTGGGGGATACCCTGATCCGCGGGTGTATCCGGCTCTACCTGTGTGTTTAGCACTGTTATCGCTGAAACGAGACCGGTTGTATCAGTTGAAACATTCATGACCTGCACCGGCTGTACCACATCGGGTATCTCACTTGCGATTATCTCATTCACATCCACCGGATCTTCTTCCGGCAGTTCCGGAGGGATCTCGTAGAGTTCCCCGGGATCGATTCCCATCATCTCATCCTGGAAAGTCCTGGCTGCAAGTCTGCCCAGTTCCGAGCCTGGAATGACTTCGAAAAGCAGGACCATGACCGCTAATGCTGAAAGCAGTCCCATCTCCACCGGTCGTGCTGCTGAATCTGCGATGATTCTTCTCATTCTGGCACCTCCTTCACTGATGTTACAGCGCAAAAGGAGCAGCTATTCCAGATGGTGGAATTGGAGCTTGAATCCAAACCCAATCATGTGGATTGGAGTTTTAGTGAGGAATCCTGATTGACCATGCAGGAGAATCCGTATATCATAGTTTAAAGGAGCAGTAGATATGTGTGTATTCATAGTAATCATGTCAATATTATCTTCCAGTACGCCATATACGGCTTCCGATACTCTTCAGAATGAACACATTCGCGCAGTGATCACTCCGGTTACAATGGGTGTCAGAGCCGGTTCTCTCACGGAACTCACTGATCTTGCAACCGGTATCGATCTGGCTGGTGGCAGGCAGTTCGGTGGAGTGCAATGCGGTCCATTCATCCCCTCTCCTGGAGAGATAGAGCATCTCAGTGATACAAGTGCGGTTTTCCGTTCATATTCGCTTTCCGATTATTCGAGGTCGATCGAGCTTCCAATTGCTGTCACAATAACCTATGTACTTGTTGGGCGTGGGCTTGAGATCAGTGTTGCTGTTGTCACAACGGGGGAGGTGGAGCTTGAGTATCCCCTGGAGATGGATATTTCTGTTGGCCTCTACAATTCGATCATCTTCGGAAATCAGTCAACGACGAACGGGAGGACACTGAATATTCATGGAGATTCAGAACTGTGCAGATTCTCCGGTGATCAGGTTATGCGATTCATCGGAGATGTTTCCCTTCCGGAACTGACTATCCTTCTTCCAAACCCGGCCAAGAACATGCTTGCAGTGAATACGGGAACCTCGGTTGACAACTATCTTTCTCTCCTATTCTTTGACATGGAAGCACCAAGGGAGAATTGTCTTGGTCCAGATCTGCATTCCATCCTTCCGGCGGGTGATGAGAGCAGCTATTATGCACGCATTCTGGTGGGTGATGCTCCTGCGGTTGCCTACATTTCCGGGCATCCCGACGGCTTCGAGCGTACGGCCAGCTGGATTATGGATGAGATTCCCTTCATACATCCTCAACAGGGAGATCTGTGGGGATACTCCACAACATCTTCCGGAGACGAGCGGGTCACTGCTCAGATGATCCAGCTGCTTGAAGAACATCCTGAAATGAAGATGAACTGGCTCCTGCTTCCGGATGGCATCCTTACAGATAACCGGGATTCTGTCTGGTATGAGGACGGATATGAAGACAGCTGGTCTCACTGGCACAGCACATGGAGGATGAGCACCGAAGCACCACAGGACCTCCCTGAGCGGACTCTGGGCAACAATTGCGTACGGATTTGATTTCTACTGCAACGGTATCAGATGGTGGGAATGGACAGGGGGCGAGTACTTCTACGATCAGCATATAACCAAGTTCCAGACTCCCTCCGGCAGGATATGGGGTACGAACACTGTCTGGTGGGGGGATTTCCATTCGCAACAGCCCTACGAGTATCTCTCCACTGTCCTGGAGAGGGGGAAGCACTGCCTACTCGGTGCACACCCGATCAACATGCTTGCACCGACAGCTTGGCCGGAGCCGTACGACAGGATCGATAGTGTATGTACATCGATGGAGACCGATTACTCCCATTTCGGTTGGCTCCTCCCGATCGAGTACGGGGATTTCCTGGAGGACTGCTATGGAAGTGATGTGACTTCCATTCGCTTCAAAGATAACGGCCTTACATTCTCCTTTACAGGAAGTACCTCACATGGACAGACTCTTGTGGCCGAGATTCCGGAAGAAGCAGTGGTGCTGAGCGTTCTAGTGAACGGTTCACATACGGACTGGGAGGAGAGGATCGGGAGCAGGCTCTTCATATCCATCGATGGCCTGGGATTGGGTGATCATGTCGTCGAAGTCGCCTGGAATGATACCGGGATAGAGGAGATCCCTGATACTCCGGCAAATACCGCCCAACTGAGTGCAATCAGTCCTTCCATCGATCAGATGGATATAACAGGATCCGGTTTTCCCGCAGGTATATGCAATATCAGTCTGTTTGATATCTCTGGAAGGTTGGTGGTGCGAACTGAGGTGCTGACAGATCCGACCGGAGATTTCTCGCTACTGCTGCCGTGGCGGAGTATTGATGGTAGATGCCTTCCTGCAGGAGTCTACAGCATTATCGCAGTGTCAGGACGATCCTCGGCCCATCGATCGGTGATCCATTTATTTAACTGACATTCGCGCAGATTCAGGTTCGGCCTCGATCAACTAGATCCTGTTTTTCAGTTTCAGGAAAAGCACGAGTGCGATGGAATCCAGGGAGACCAGTGTCGCCAGAGTCTGGCCGTCACCGATCTCGTTGTACCCGAAAACAAGTCTGAGCACAAGAAATACAAGAGTTCCCATTGAGAACCTCCATTCATCCATGTTCAGAAAAGAATATGAATATCTTTTGACTTCATTGCCAACAGGCGGTCTGTACCAGAGGCTTCATCGGGGCTATGATTCGAGGAATAGTGATAGCCCTGTTCATACTTGAGCCACCTAGGGAGGACCCCGTGACCGAAGGCCGCAAGCTCTCTATCGACGGCACGAAGCTCAGTATCCACGGTGTACTTCAGGTCGAGGAGAGCGACAGACTGTCCGAACTCCTCGAGGGCCATCGCAAGGCATTCATGAGCGCCGGCTGTTTCGATATCGATTTCGCCGATGCTCCGGGGATAGATGCCATTCCAGCAGCGGTTCTCTTCGAGTTCGCGAATTCCCTCAAAAGGGCTGGTGTCAGGATCAGCAGGCTGAACGCAGCTGAGGCTATTGATAATCTGTTCAAGTCTTTTGATGACAATGTCTCCAGAGTCGGCTCATCAAAGAAACTGAACGGTCTGCACGAGCATTTTGAGGACCTTGGCGAAGCTATCGCTACCTTCATCGAGTCGATCAGCGGTCTCTGGGGATTTCTGGGCAATACTCTCAATACCCTTTTTGACACCGTGAGGCATCCCGGACGGATTCGCTGGCAGATGGTTTTCTATTACATGGAGGAGTCCGGTGTACGGGCCATCCCCATCATAGCCACGCTCACCTGGCTGCTCGGTACAGTGCTCGGATATCAGGCCGGTTATCAGATGCGTGCTTATGGAGCTGAGACCTTCATGCCGGCGCTTCTCGCATACAGCATCACATGGGAGATCGGTCCGATGCTGACAGCTGTTCTGGTCGCTGGCCGGTCAGGTTCAGCGTATGCAGCAGAGATAGGTACTATGAAGGTTCGCCAGGAGGTCGATGCCCTGAGTGTCATGGGATTCGACATCTTCGGCTACCTGGTAACTCCCAAGCTGATCGCCCTCATCTGCGTCATGCCCATCCTTGTTCTTGTCGCCAATTTCGCAGGGATAATCGGAGGTCTTCTTGCAGGAGGAATTTTTCTGGGGATGCCGGCGAGCATCTACATATCAGGATTATCCAGTGCTCTCATTCCTTTCGACATCATATGGGGAATGGTAAAAGCCATCATATATGCTGTGATAATCGCTAATGTAGGGAGCTACATGGGGATGAGAGTGCGCGGCGGCGCCGCGGAGGTCGGCAAGGCTACAACTGGTGCGGTGGTGATGAGTATCTTCTTTGTCATAGTGGCTGATGCCCTCATGTCACTTCTCTTCGTTCATATCCGTCCCGGGATATCGATGTAATGGCTGCCTCTGACGCCATCATACAGGTAAGTGATCTCAGCGGAGGCTGGGACGAGAAACTCGTCCTCAAGGATATCTCCCTGGAAGTGAAACGAGGAAAGATACTCGTAATCGTGGGCAAGAGCGGCTGCGGGAAGAGCACGATGATGAGCTATCTCCTCGGATTGAACAAACCATGGAAGGGCAAGGTCATCTTCGATGGCCAGGACATATGGGAGAGCCCGGAAGTCCTGGAGAAGTGCCGCCGGAGATGGGGTGTCACTTTCCAGTCCGGAGCGCTTCTCGGGAACCTTACTGTTCTCGAGAACGTGATGCTTCCCATCAAGGAATACACTGATGTGCCGCATGAGGAGATGGAGTTGGTGGCCTACAGCAAACTTGAAACAGTTGGGCTGGCTGATTTTGCCGATTCAAATCCTCTTGAGATATCAGGTGGAATGCAGAAGAGGGCTGGTCTTGCCAGAGCCATGGCTCTTGATCCTGAGATCCTTTTCTTTGATGAGCCTTCTGCCGGTCTCGATCCCGTGACTTCGGCACAGCTGGATGAGCTGATAATCAGCATAAACAGGAGTCTGGGAACTACTATTGTTATTGTTACGCATGAACTCGCCAGCATATTTGCCATTTCCGACAGGGTGGTTATGCTTGACCCTGAGAAACATGGCATCATTGCCGAAGGAACCGCACGGGGACTCAGGGACACTTCTGACGATCCGAGAGTGAAGGCATTTTTCGGTCGTGAGGTCGTCCAGGCGGCTGAAGGGAGAAGCTGACAAATGTCGATGACCGCGAACAAGTACAGGCTGGGTGTCTTCTTCAGCGTCAGCAGTCTGGCGTTCATCATTGTGATCATTTGGCTTACCGGTGGATTCGGTGAGCAGGCCCAGGACAAATACGTCAGCTACTTCTCATGGTCCGTGCAGGGTCTCTCCCAGGGCAGTAATGTCATGTACAACGGAGTGCCCATAGGTAAGGTCAGGAAGATCGAGGTCGCTCCGGACGGCAGGTTGGTCGAGGTCCAGATGACCATCAACCAGAGTTTTAATATGGATTCCACCATTGTGGCAACTATGCAACTCACTGGCATAACAGGGCTTCAGGTAATGAACCTGACCTCAGATACACTTAATGCCGCAGTTCCCCCGTCCTACTCATTTACTCCTCCTTATCCTGTAATACCAGTTGGAGAAGGAGCCTTCCAGACCGTCACAACGACTCTGTCGCGTATGGCTGAGATTATTCATGAAGTGGATTTCGGTGGTATCAGCACTCAGGTAGAGGATCTGCTGACGAACCTGAATGCCATTTTCGACAGTGATATGATCGAGCACATCGAGGAAGCTATCCTTCGAAACACGGCAAACCTGGACACCCTACTCATCGTCTACACCGATCTCGGACGGAATCTCAATAGATTATCTCTCCAGCTGGAGATCATGGCTCCGGAGTTCCTGTCAGAGATGGATAGTCTCGGAGGGACCCTGACCGAGTTCTCCACACAGCTGCAGACATTCATGCAGAGTATGGATGAGATAATGATCGAGGGATCTGACGCTCTGAAAAATCTATCGGATTTCCTGGAAATCCTCAGTATTGATCCCGGGGGCCTGCTGCTCCCGACTATAAGAGAGGGGGTCTGGCGGTGAGCCGCAGACCGATCTTCACACTATTCACGGCCGTCCTGCTCCTTTCGGCAGTATCCTGTATCAATGTCAATGTGCCCATTGGCGGCAACCCGTCTTCGGCGGCTATCGTCTGGACCCTGGACAGAGAGCCCCCTGACTCATGGGGTATATCCTCGAATTATGTGATCAGGATCAAGGACTTCTCTTCGGTCCCTTCACTCCAGCGGACAGAGATTGTCGTGCTGATGGAGGATGGTTCGGTTAACAGGGCATCAAGTGATGTCTGGACCGCAAGACCCATGCAGCTTCTCCCCGATCATCTTTCCGCAGACCTCATCGATACAGGCAACTGGGGAGCAGTGCTCAGAACGTCAACCATGCTCAGGGATGACTATGTCGTGGAAGGCTATGTCCGGGCTTTCGGCGGCAGGGAATCCGGAGGCACCTGGGAGGCCATCCTTGAAGTTGACTTGACCGTGCTCGACGGAACGGACAACTCACTCGTGTTTCAGAAGAACTACAAATACAACAGACAGCTCACTGAACCGAGCTACAGAGAATTGACTTCAGCTATGTCGATCCTTGTCGGCATATTCGATGAAGAAGTAATGGGCGACATCTGGTCAGTGATGCTGCCAATCCGGTAAGACTGCCGGGGACATCGAAGCATGATCAGAGAATGTGCTGACCCGGGTGGTGCTGCCCTGGGTAACAATACCTCGGTGTCGGCATCATTATCTCATCAGAGTTTATCAGTGGAGGTTCAATGAAGCTCTTCGGAAGCGGCAGGAAAGATAAGGCAGAAGCGGAAGCATCAGTGGAGAAAAGTGCTGCACCGTCCTTCGAGGGCCTGAACAACTACATCGTCATTGTTCTGGACAGCTGCAGATATGATACATTCATGGAGGCCAACCCGCGGACCATCATGAAACTTGCAGAGCCGGAGCGCCGCTATGCCTACGCCTCATGGACCGCTCCATCACATTACAACCTCCTCATGGGTCTTATGCCCCACACCAGTCCAACGAATGTATTTGCGTCAGAGTACTACAAGAAGGATTTCCTTAAATTCAACGAACGTCTTGGTGCGGAGGGCGTTGGCTTCCGAAGTCTCGTCCCGAGGCTGTACCTGCCTGATTATCTCAGAAGCACGCTTGGATACATCACGAGGGCTATGGTCTCACTCCCGGTCCTCAACAGCCACACTCCCATTAACAGCGGCTTTGACAGCTACACTCTGATGCCCGATCACAATGATATGAACGCCATGCTGGACAGGATGACGTTTTCTGATTCCAGACCTTCATTCTATCTTCTCAATGTTGGCGAAACGCACTACCCCTATGCCCTGCCCTCCGAACCCCGTAATGAGTGGCCGCGGATAAGCGGTGTCCACGGAGTATTCAAGCATCTTGACGATCATGTAGTCGGAGGGAAGCTAATCACCGAGGAAGAGGTTCCGCGGTTCTTTGATCAGGACCAGCTTGACCGTCTCAGGGCAAGACAGGTCGAGACAGTGCGATACCTCGATACCATCTTCGAAAAACTCTTCGATATCGTTCCGGACAACACCTACATCACAGTCACTTCAGACCACGGAGAGCTATTTGGCGAGGATGGCTACTTCGGGCATGGCCCCGTCTTCCATGAGAAGGTCTTCGCGGTTCCCTTCCTCGAGGGGAAACTGCGCTGACAATAACCTGAACGTCAATCCAGCAAACGATCAAAGAAAGGAGTGGGGATGTCCCCCAAAAAAACACGCAATCTGAAATTCAAGGCCGAGACGCGAAGAGTCCTGGACATCGTTATCAACAGTCTCTACTCGCATCCTGATATTTTCCTCCGCGAGCTGGTCTCAAATGCATCCGATGCCCTGGACAAGCTCCGGTTTGAGATGGTCAGGTCATCAGGTCTGGGTGAGGGCAGGAAACTGCGGATAGACATTATCCCTGATACTGAAGCCCGAACCCTCACCGTCAGAGATGACGGTATCGGCATGACCGGTGACGAGATGGCAGCCGAGCTGGGGACCATTGCCAGTTCCGGCACTCGAAGCTTCCTGGATTCTCTCGAAGACGGAGAGGATACCGAGACGCCTGAGTTCATCGGTCAGTTTGGTGTTGGCTTCTACTCCGCCTTCATGGTCGCTGACAAGGTCGATGTGCTTTCCAGAAAGACCGGTAGTGATGATCCGGGACATAGATGGAGTTCAACCGGGCACGAGAGCTTCACTCTCAGGGAAGAGGATGACCTCCCGGAGGGGACCAGCATCATACTTCACCTCAAGGAGGAGATGAGTGAATACCTGCAGGAGTACAGACTGCGGGAGCTGGTCAGGAAATACTCTGATTTCATTACCCATCCAGTCTACATCGATACGGGCGAAGAAGCAGACTCGGAGCCGGTGAATACAAGGCAGCCCATCTGGACAAGGTCCGAGTCAGATGTTCCCTCTGAAGAGTACGATGAGTTTTTCCAGAACCTGACTCTCGCACATGAGCCTCCTCTTTCCAGACTTGTCTACCATGCCGAGGGGACGATCGAGTTCAAGGCTCTCCTCTTCGCACCTTCAGGCCGGGTCATGGAGATGATGCTCCCTGACTACAAGGCAGGGGTCAGACTCTACATCAGGAAGGTACTCATCAAGGAGGAAGCAGACGAGCTGCTGCCAAGGTATCTCCGATTCTTAAAGGGTGTTGTCGAATCAGATGATCTACCTCTCAACATCTCCAGAGAGACCCTTCAGGAGAACAGGACTGTCCAGGTCATCCGCAACGCGCTCACCGGCAAGGTCATCTCCTGGTTCGAGAAACTCCTCGAGGAGGAGCCGGAGACGTTTACGAAGCTGTTCGAGAACTTCGGCGACCTCATCAAGGAGGGTATCTACTCGGATGCCGCCCACAGGGAGAGGTTGGCCGACCTGCTTCTTGTCTGGACCTCCCGCTCGGGGGATGAGAGGAAGAGTCTCCGAAAGCTTGTTGAGGAACTCCCTGAGGATACCGACAGGATATTCTACATCACCGGAACCGACAGGAAGGAACTCGCCTCATCTCCTTACCTCGAATCCGCAGGTGGTTCCGGAACAGAAGTGCTTCTCTTCGACAGTCCGGTGGACGAGTTCATGCTCCAGTCACTTGGCGAATACAGGGGCAAGCGTCTCGTCTCGCTGCTCACCGAAACAGGTGAGGAGGACCTGACAGAGGCGGAGAAGTCGGAGAAGCACCATGCCGAGGAGACCTACAAGGGGCTGCTTGAGTACATGAAGGACCAGCTGGGTGAGGGCGTGGAAGATGTCCGTTTCTCACCGAGGCTCACAGATGCTCCCTGCATCATCGTCATGGACAGGAACGATCCCGGCGAGATGCTCAGGCAGATGATGAGGTCCATGAATCAGGAGATGCCGGATGCAAAGAGGATACTGGAGCTGAATCCGGTCCATCCCGTCATCACCGTCATGCAGGATCTCTACGAGAAGGACCGCTCCGGCGAGAAGCTGGCTGACATGGTCAGGACCCTTTTTGACCTCGGTCTCGTTATGACCGGAGGCAGACCCGATGACCCGGCAGGCTTCGGCCAGAGGGTGGCGAGGCTTCTCGCATCCGAATATGAAGCAGGCGATCCGGAGTAGATCCAGGGGCGGGATACAACAGACAGTAATTGTTCCGGGAGTGATTGTCGTCCGGGGATTTCTCCCGCAGTCAGCGCATGACCACTTCGAGCCTGGTCCATATCGAGTTCGCACTCCAGGTCGCCGGTTTCATTATCCTGTCCAGGACTCACTCCTGTAACCGGAAATGAATATCATCGCTCCATGGTCTGCCTTCATCCACTGAGCGTCTGGAGGTCCTTACGGTGAAGCTGCACAGGGTTATTCCACCGGTGATTCTCATCAGCATGCTCTCTACGGTGTCCGCCCAGCCCGGCCACTCTCACGCATATGGTCTGTCCAATCTCGCTCCTGTCCCCGGAGAGGATATGCTCTTATGGGAGCCGGTAATGCCCGTTTCATTCGAAGAGGCCTGGCGGATGACGGAGGCGATCTACGAGAACTGGCTGACCGACGGATGGCAGAACAGCACCAGGGCTACGTACACGTATTCCAGCGACCTCCTCTCCCAGACGCTCTACGAGACATGGAGCGGGGGGGGGTGGACCGGCTCGACGAAGTACCTGTACACTTACGATGGGGAGGATCGGAACACTGAGATACTTATGCAGACCTGGTCCGGTTCCTCCTGGCAGGACTCCCACCTGACGACCAACTCCTACAACGGCGACCTGCTCCACCAGGCCCTGGGGCAGACCCGGTCAGGGAGTTCATGGGTCAACAGCACACTGACCACCTACACGTATGAGACCGGTCGGATGACGCAGGTACTCTACCAGAGCTGGAGTGCTGCTGATGCCTGGGTTAACGGCTACCTGTACACCTACGATTACCAGGGGGAGTATATCTCAGAGATACTCGCCCGGAGCTGGTCCGGGAGCTCCTGGATCAACTACTCGCTCACCACCCATACCTATTCCGGCGGGAGGTTGAGCGAAGTCCTGAGCCGGCTCTGGTCCGGTTCTGCATGGGAGAACAGCACCCATAGCGCCTATACCTACACCGGAGACCTTCTCGCCACGATAATCATGAAGCAATGGCAGGGGGCGGTCTGGCAGAACTGGTACCGTTACGATTACTGGTACGACTCGTTCAGCAACAACGATGAAACCATAGGCAGGACCTGGTCCGGTTCTGAGTGGGTGAATGCGACCAGGATCACATACTCCTGGGAGTCCTATCAGGGTATCGAGGGCACTGGCTCGATCGAAGACTTACAAATGGGAATACCCTTCCCGAGTCCCTCGTCCGGAGCCATTTCAGTCATCGTGACCATGCCCTCCCCGGGATACGCTACCGTTAGCGTGTACGATCTGAGGGGTGATCTCGTGGCTGAATTGGAGGATGGCACGCTCTCCACCGGTTCACACGAAGTCTCATGGGACGGAGATGCTTCGCCGGGTGTCTACGTTGTCAGGTTCGTTTCTCCGGGTTCTGCTATCTCCAGGAAAGTCCTTCTGCTGGGGAACTGAACCAGGGTCCAGACTATCGGGTCAGCTCCCCGTACCCAGGTGCTCTCAGTCGCCAGGGAGGATCGTTACTATGACCGTGCTGCCAATGAAGAGCATGGTCTCTGCCTTCTTCATTAATCAGGCCTGGTGTCCCAATGGTGGTCCTATTGTGTGATGACCAGCCTTGCGGTGGGCTGGAATCCTTCGGAATCCAGCCTGATCAGATAGATGCCTGGAATCAGTTCAGATGTCTCAAGCTCGAGAAGGTTCTCACCTGCTTCCATCGAGGTCTCCATATACTCCCGGACCACTCTTCCTGAGAGGTCGTACACGGTGAGGACCACAGGACCTCCCGATGCAAGGGAGAAAGCGACAGAGGCCGTTCCAGGTTCCGCCGGGTTCGGAAACACCCTGAGAGTTCTATGGTCCAGCGGGGCTGAGCCCTCACCCTCCACAGGCAGCCCGTTGTATTTCTTCCAGACGGCACCACCGTTGGTCCCAGCGTAGCACCAGGCGTACTCACCCTCCTCAAGACAGTTGACCCTGGGCGTACCGAGGCCGGTTCCGTCCTCTATTGGCGAGCCCGACCAGTTCCAGTGCCAGACCCCGTCGCTGGTGGCAATCATCACTCCACCCACATAGAACGACTCAATGATGTCGTATGCGCCGGAGAAGGATGCTGTCACCTTGGTCCAGCTTACTCCCCCGTCGGTGGACTGGTAGAGCCCGTTGGAAGAGGCTGCAGCAAGGTGGTTCTGGTGACCTGGCCGGACCACCATAGCGTATGGAGTTCCGGTATATCCGGATGCAGTGACCTGGTCCCAGGTCGCCCCTCCGTCATGTGTATAGAAGAGAGTGTAGACGCTGTTGTAGTAGCCGAGTCCGTATACACGGTCCTGGTTCGAAGGGTCTACGGCCAGAGTTCTGATGTAGCCATATGAGGTGCCGGTAAAGAGGGTGTGACGCGTCCAACTATTCCCGGAATTATCGGTCTGTGAGATCACCCCCGAGTAATTCGGTGAAGAGTACTTGCTACCGCAGCACCAGAATGTGTCTCCTCCGCCGTGCACCAGGTCGTAACCGTCACTGTAGTAGGAATCCTTCTGTGTCCAGACGGAACCTCCGTCTGTGCTCACGTAGAGCTCCGCGTTGCCTCAACCGCCGCCTTCGAGGGCGAGCATATCCAGCTCCGGATTGGATTCGATGGCGCAGAAGTCTCCGCAGGCCAGAGGAGTATCCACCTGTACCCAGTTCATGCCTGGACCGTTAGCCAGGGCTTTCCACATCCCCAGATCCTCCATGTTCATGAACATCCATCCATTAGCGAGATACTCCATTGCCAGCACCCTGCCGAGGATAAGGCCAGTGTTGTTAATGCTCCAGGAACTGCCACCGTTTTCGCTCCTGAAGAAACCTGCGCTGCTGCCCGTGTACGCCAGTGCCGCATCGGTACGGTCGGGGGTGATCCACTGTATTCCGCTTCCGGAGAGTCCTGAATTGATCGTGGTCCATGTACTCCCCCCATCGGCGCTCCTGTAGATGTACGAGGAACCGCAGGCCATTACAAGGTTGCTGTTTGCCTGGCTGAAAGAGATATCGTAGTTGTAGACCTGGCTTCTGACCTTCGTCCAGGAGGTGCCTGCATCGGTGGACATGTACATCGAGTAGAGGCTTCCGGCGAACATCGTGTCGGGATTCACCGGATCGAATCCAGCCCCGTAGAAGTAGTACTCGCCTGTCGCTGCTGAAGGTGTGATGTCAGACCAGGAACTCCCGCTGTCAGTGGAGTACATCAGGTGAGGTACGTACGCCGATCCCGTGTACTCGTATCCCCCCGCCATGAGGAGGTTCGGGTTGGAGGTGGAGAGCGCAATACATCTCCCGTAGGAGTATGAGCCGGTGGCAACCAGTTTCGTCGACGACCATGAGGCTCCACCATCTGTTGACTCGTAGAAGGAGAAACGCCAGGCTCCATCGTGCTTGTAGCCTGATGCGAATATCCTGTTTCCATCTGTAGGGTGGGCCACTGCGTCCCAGAAGACAGTGTTGGACATGTAGACGGAGGTCCAGGTCAGACCTCCATCGGTGGAGGTCCAGGTCCTGCTGGAGCCCACTGCAACCAGTTTACCGTCGGCAGTCATCACCATATCGTAAACTGTCGATCCGCTGAATTCCGAGATCGTCTCCCAGGAATCCCCTCCGTCAGACGATCTGACGACCTGTGTTGGGTTGGCTCCCGAGACGGCGAAGAGCACTCCGGCATCCTGTGTGGATTGAACCAGTGCTTTGATCTCACCCCCCTCGGGTCCGGTGCATTCCCACGTCCCGAACCCCAGCAGCGGCATCAGGATCAAAGCCAGCAGGTTCATAGTGCTTCCCTTCGTTCGCGTATGAGACAACCTTATCAATAGTTACCGGAATGAATTGTGTCAAATTTGTTTATGGCTTCAAAATTCACTCCGGAATCGTCAGTATCAAGGGATGCACAGCCCCCAGGAGTATGGGGCATCAATATCTCGCACCTGATACATGGACCATTGCTTCACGAAGAGCATTTCATCCCGGGGATACTTGGATCGGATATCGTCGACATTCATCTCACCCGAATGAGTTATCAATTAGTTTGCGCAGTAGCCTGGGGGAGCAGTGTCCGGGGTACAGAATATGCACCCCGGACGGTATTCTCTATTTGTCTTCGCAGCAGGGGTGCTTGTCGACGTCTCCATGGCATTCCCGGATCTGTTCGGGGGAACAGTCTTCCGGCTTCTTGTCGTTCAGGCGCTCCGGTTGCTCGCAGTTACACTTGCTTTCGCAACACATGGTCACTCCTTTCCATGACGGCTTCGACCGCATGGGTTCGTTGCTGTTTCATCATCTTCATTTTTACCAGCGAGAGGGATAAGCTCTTCCAGAGAGGATGAGACCCCGGCCATTGCTTCCCTGTTCAACGAGTAATGTATCTTATTTCCGCATCTGCAGGCGGTTACCAGACCTGCCGTTCTGAGTATCCGGAGGTGCTGTGAAGCAGCTGAAGGAGATGCATCCAGCTTTCGCGAGATGCCACCTGCGCAGAGCCTTCTCTCCCTGAGGAGAAGAAGGATACGGAGCCTCATCTCGGAGGAGAGGGCTTTGAGCATTTCAGACAGTTCCTCGGGTTTCATTTCACCTCTATTTCAGATATTGCTAAAATACTAAAATACCCTGAGTGGTCAAGACTTCCACTCCGAGGATGGAAGGGCCGGGCACCCGAAGGTGGGGCCGGGCACCCGAAGGTGACCGGCCCCACTTCTTCTGAAGTGCTCCTTCTGATTACTGAGGTATCTCCATGAGGTAGATCTTCTGGTACATCTCAGGATTGACGGAATAAGCCATCATGCCCTGGTCGCTGATGACGAAATCCCAGAACTGCGAATCCTCGCCGACACCCTCGACCTCTGCCGTGAAAAGCAGTGCGCCCTGGTTGTCAAAGACATCGAAGACCGGTGTAAGTTCGGTGCCCCTGCGGACCCAGATGCGGCCCTGGGCATCGCAGCCGAGATCGCTTATCTGCCAGCGGTATTCCTTCGGATCGAACTCGATAACGACGCCCTGTGCACCAATACTCTGGAGCCAGGCTTCCATCCATTCCTTCTCTTCGAGTATCTCTTCAGGTGACTTCTGGACCATGGGCATGTCCCTCTCGAACTCGATGAGGAGATTGCCCTCTCTATCCAGCACCTGAACAGCGTACTCATCCTCTGAGAAGGGGGCGAGGTAGACATTGCCTTCTCTATCGGCATGATAGACCTGGTTGAAGAGCGTGTTCATCAGCAGATCGGAGAGGTTCTGCGGGTCGAATGCGAATTCGAACTCGAAATAGACGTTTGATGGATCCTCGGATTCCTCATATCTTGCCACATGGTAGGCAGTTGTGAGTTCACCATCTACAAAATCAACGACCATTCTCATGGCTACATATGCGTTGGAATCCGCACCAACCATACCCATAGGCGGATTGTTGGTGAATTCAGCCGTGAGACCTTCCCATTCCCCGTCAGGGAGGAAGGTCTGCATGCCGCCCTGGAATGGGGTACAGACAGTTATGCGTCCGTCACCGAGAAGCGCCATGGCGAAGGGATTGGTCATTTCACCTGGGCCGTTGCCTTCCCCGGAGATGGTGTTGATGAAGTCACCCTCGGGAGAATAGACTCGGATGTTGCATGTTCCCCGGTCGAGTACGTAAATGTTCCCGTCAGGACCGAATTCGAGTGCTGTGATAGAGGCGAAAACAAAATTGCTGTCCCCGAGTTCGACCCCGATGGAATCAACTATGGCGATAGCGATTCTCTCTTCAGGTGCAACTGCGGCCTCGATAGGTTCCGACCCGTTCCCTCCGCAGCTGGAAGCAGCTGCAAGCAGAATGGCGATGCTGAAAGCTGTTAGAACGATCCTCATATCATTTCCTCCCATATGGATTGTATCTTTCGCCGTGAATATACACCTGGTGAAAAATGCGCAAGCTCAGGGGTGGACGATGAGACTCCTGTTGATGATTACTTTGCTACAAGGGAAGGGATCATCATGTCAAAGAACATCATTGGCAGACTTACTGTATCTGCCGGTCTGGCCGGCCTTGTTCTGATTCTGCTATTCTTGCCGTCCGGAGGTGCAAAGAGCTCTCTCTCCGTGATCGCCTGTGCTGCTGCTGCTGCTGGTTACTATATCACAATGAAGGGTATGGCAGAGGATGCTGCCGCCCTGCATAAAGTGCGGGCTGCAGTCCTTCATGGAGCCAGGAGAATGGTAGAGAAGGAGGGGCGTCTCGATGACTCCAGACTTGCTGCGATATTGCATCTGCCTGAAGCGGATGTCTCCCGTTTCGTCGATTTCGGAATGAATCGGGGCTGGTTGCCGATGAATGCCGAGGAGGGCATACCCGCGCCGGAGATGGGCTGCGTTATCGTTGATATACTTAAGAAACCATTCACATTTCAGCTGTTCGGCAAACCGGTCCTGATGATCGATTCAAATGTCTGCGGCAGGGACCACGGGAGTTTTCTGGTAACCCTTACACCGGGACCGCATAGAATATCGGTGAAGACAACCCACAGGCGAAAAGCACCCGGAGGGATAAGCAGGACTGTAACGAAGGAGACGGGGCATTCGGTGCTTGTAAGGGAGGACTGCATCTCAGGTGTGCAGTTCAATCCGATACTATCGTTTTTCAGCGGTGGGAAATTCACCGATTACTCCATCTGACCATGGATGATCCCCCTCAGTTCTCCCTGGAGCGTATCAGTTCCTGCATGAACCGGATCAGGCCAATGCCCTCACCTGTTTCTGATGAAGAGCCGGTATCTCTGCCAGGGTCATCGAGATGGACGGAAAGTCCGATGTAGCTCTCCGGGGCCTCGGTGTCGTTGTATGTTTTCCATGTAGTAAAGACCAGGGTACTATCTTCCCCGAGGTCAAGAGTACAGATGTCATACGCATGAAGCGAGTCATCGTCGACGGCATACTTCTGCGGTGGATCAATGGAGACCGATCGGAAATTTCTTGCAGGATCATATCCGAATGGCGAGAGAAAATAGCTGAGATCAAAAGAAAGAAGGCCGCTTCTGCCATCTGCAAGGAAGAGGTGGATGGTGCTGCTGCTCTGCTCTGCTCGAAGCCCGATCCCAAAGGAGCATCCGGGGAATGTTTCGGGTGATGCCTGCTCAGGCGAGATCGGCTGGTTATCGCAACCCGCACCATGCCAGTCGAAATCAGATTTTGCTCCTGGTCTGATATCATTGTTCCATTGCCAGACGAACTGCGGCTCCTCCGGAACGGATATGTCGTAAATCAGGTAACCCATTGTACTATTGCTGAAGAAGAGGAGCCTTGGCTCAATACCCCCGGATGATCGGGGATCATCCCCGTTCAGAATAACAGCCCTGTGAACATCGCCCAATTCGGAGTTGACGATTCTGTGACCTTCATGATCATGGTAACCCAGGCCGGAATCCCCCTGCTGCGCAACTCCGATGCGGGAGAGAACCTGAAATGGACTCTCAGGGTCCCAGATACGGATCCCGCCATTGTGCATGGTTGTCAGACATGCAACTGCATTAGAGATTCCATCAGTGTATTGGAATATTTGCGTTTCGCACGTACGCGATGGGATAAGTGATGATGAAGCGCCATAATAGAATTCCTCGGGACTCGTGTGATGAATATTCCTGAACTGAATGGATTCCACATCAAATGTGCAGATGTTGATTGAGTTCTCCGCGTTGATCCCGTATGTGCCATTCCCCAGGTCCGCAACATGATATGCCTGATTCTGCGTATCATCGCTCCAGCAGTCAGTGTATAGAGTGCATCTTTCAATATCATAAATGTCAACTTTTGCGTAATTCCTGTCCCACCTTGGTATTGTCAGGCACCAGTGCAGTTCTCCAGCAGGACCTATGGGCAACTGAAGGAATGCGACATGGTGCGGAATGCCTGATTCCACGGAGATATTCTCAAGGAGAACAAGTGTATGATCTACCTCATCATATCTGTAGAGCTTGAGATAGCTGTTGCCTGTTGTCACGGCAACGAGAATAACGGGCTCCCCCCCATTGTAGGGAGCCTCTACAGCGGCGACCTGAGCACTCGTTTTCTGAGCTCCGATAAATAGCGAGCTGTTTCCAAATGATGGAGACAGCTGCTCCTGCAATATGTCTGCATGAGTAATGACCGCCGAGGAAACTGCCAGATACACTACAATGAAACCAGTGCGCATTGTTCCGTACCTTTCCTGACCCATACATAAATATCAGTACCGGAATAACCATATTCCTAAATAATAGTATGCCAATATCAGGATCATAGCGGGAATCATCTCAGCAAGATGTTCTAGTATGGCTTTGTTCAGAGACTTGGACTTGCGCGAGAGGCTCCGCCCACCCGGAGCCTCTCACAGGGTCATTACCGCTCAGCTGTCTTAATGGCAGTCTCCACCGCAGTGAGAAGTCTCCTCGTCCAGATCAGAGTCACCCTCTTCTATGCAGGAGCAGTCCTCAGTATCGCAATCATCGCAGTCTTCATCCTCGTCGCAGTCATCGCAGTCACATGAGCAGTCGTCCTCGCCCTCACAGTGACAGTTGGAATCTGCATCGGTCTCGAGTCCCTCGATGAGAGCATGGGTAGGGGGCTCTGTTTCATCCTCGGCCGTCAGCGTCGGTACTGCCCAGGAGAGAGCAGCGAGCATCAGAGCGATCATTAACACTGTCTTCACAATTCACCTCCATATTTGTGATTCAGGAATATCGAGCGGAATGTCAGTCGAAGCAAGGGCGGGTGGGTAACCGAATTCCGTTCTGTATGTAATATTCAGGTGTGCTGTCTGACAGAAAGTCTATTCCCGGGAGTCGGAAAACTTGAAGACAATAGCCGTCCTTGACGATGAACCGGATATTCTGGAACTGGTTTGCCTGCATCTGGAACGGGCGGGTTTCAAGGCAATTCCCTACGAATGTGCTTCCCCGTTCCTGAGGAGTCTTCATGAGAGTCGTCCGGATCTTCTCATTCTTGATCTCATGCTTCCAGATATGCACGGTACCGATGTTTGCCGGAAGATCCGGTCCGATCCCTCAACCAGGAGTTTGCCGATTATCATGCTCACCGCCATGGTCGATGAACCCGAACGGATCACCGGCCTTGAAATGGGTGCCGATGATTACATCACCAAACCCTTCTCGCCACGGGAGCTTGTCGCAAGAGTTCGGGCGGTACTGCGAAGGACTGCAGACCGGCCCACTGGCGAGAACGAGATCAGCATCGGACCAATTGTGCTTTTCCCGGATCGTTTCAGGGCCGAGGTGAGTGGGGTAAAAGTTGACCTGACACCTACCGAATTCAGGATACTTCTTACACTTGCCGAGAGTCCCGGGAGAGTATTTAGCAGAGCGCAGATCCTGGAGACCCTGTGGGAGGGGGAGAAGTTCGTTTTTGAAAGAACCGTTGATGTCCATATACGCAACATCCGCGAGAAGCTTGGTTCTGAATCAGCGATGCTTCAGAATGTCAGAGGGATCGGCTACCGTCTGGAGAAATCGAAGTGAGAAGCATCTTCGTTCGCTCCTTCCGGGGATATCTGGTTGTTATCGTCATACTTGCCATATTGGCGCCTGTCCTTGTATTCGGGACAGTGCGCTCCCGCTTTCTTGAGAGGGCTTTCTCCGATCTGGAACGGGTCGCTTCCCTTCTTGCCTGGAGTTTTGAACCATTGCTTGACGCCGATTACAGCGATCTTGATTCCGTCGCAGTGAGGCTGGGCGATGAACTGGGGATCCGGATCACCGTCATCTCGATGCAGGGGGTAGTGCTGGCTGACTCTGAGAAGGAGCCTGTCGACATGGAGAACCATCGGACACGGCCCGAGGTGATCTGCGCATTCAACGGTCTGCATGGACGGGCGACCAGGTACAGTGAAACACTGGAGCAGGAGATGCTCTATTCAGCCATCCCGATCTACCAGGGAGATTCGATCCCCGCGGTTGTGCGGACGAGTCTGTTCCTCTCAGATCTCAGAGCCACCATGGGACAGATCGGTCTCGATATTGCTATTGTCACTTCGGTCCTTCTGCTGGCTGGACTGACCGCTGCCTGGTTCTTCTCCAGAAGCATCTCCCGTCCGATCAGGAGCATTGTCGATGTGACGAAGCGAGTTGAGGAGGGAGATTTCTCTGCCAGAGCAGCTCCCTGCTCGATCCGGGAGCTGGGAGGGCTCTCGGTGGACATCAATGCCATGATCTCCAGAACGCAGGACCTTATCGGCCAGCTATCCGATGAGAGCGCAAGCAGGGAGGCTATCCTGGCCTCCATTCATGAAGGTATGGTGGTGGTGGACAATGAGGGCAGGGTGCTCTCGGCCAATCTCAGTTTTTCGCAGATGGCATGCGGAGGGGATATGCTGATATCCGACAATACTGCGGACTACATCACCGCGCTCGAATTCAGGGATTACATAAACCGTACGCTCGCGGGAGAGGAGACAGGCGGGAGAGTCACATCCAGCGTCAATGTCTACGCCGCCAACCATTCGCCTGTACAGGCCACTGACCGTACAGTGTTTACCTTCAGCGATATTACGGAGCTGGACAACCTGATGCGCATCAAGAGGGACTTCGCGGCCAATGTATCCCATGAACTCCGTACGCCGCTCACATCCATCAAGGGCTATGCCGAAACTCTCCTTGACGATGCTGGAGATGACGACAAGCCGCACATAGAGACGATCCTCAGGAATACGGACCGGCTGATCAGGCTAGTGGATGACATCAGGATGCTTTCTGAGCTGGAGCACAAAGGAGGCTACCCGCAGAAGGCTCTTGTCAGCATACCGCAGGTCATTACCGGCATGGTAGAGATATTCCGCAGGCGGGCGAGGGCAAAGGGGCTTGATCTGATCCTGGAGCTCGAGGATGACCTCCCATCGATACAGGCAGACACATTCGGCGTGGAGCAGGTGCTGGCCAATCTCCTGGAGAACGCTATCAGGTACACACTTGCAGGAACAGTAACCGTGAAGGCCGGAGTAAGATCCAGATATCTGGTTATCGTGGTCTCAGATACCGGTATCGGTATTGATGATGAGCATATTCCCAGATTGTTTGAGCGTTTCTATGTTGTGGATCGGGCAAGGTCGCGGGAGAAGGGAGGCACCGGTCTTGGCCTCTCGATTGTGAAGCATATAATGACCCTGCACAGCGGCTGGGTGAGAGTAACCAGCACCCCCGGTGCCGGCAGCATGTTCACGGTTGCCTTCCCTCTGGAGAACGAATCTACGGATATCCCCGGCTGAATCACTGTTAAGCTTCCTTAACAGTCGACACATCATCCCTTAACATATCGCCTCCATCTTTCCGTTGGATCAGGAGTTCCACTCAACAATCTACACTCTCTGGCTACAATTCCGATTGGGGATCATGAAGGGCAACAGATATCTCGCAGAGGGTATAGGCACATTCAGCCTGATCTCCGGCCATTTCGAATCACTCTGGATCCACCTGGCCGCACCGGTGGCCGGAGCGATACTCGCCCATCCCACCTGCAAGTGGATCCATGGTGAAGAATGCTGCCACATCCATAACTCGCCCGAAGAAGGACAGGACAGATCAATCGAAGTGTCTCTAACTGGTGAATCCGCATCTCCCGGAGCGCAGGACGGCGCACCGGATGCAGAGGTTTCGAACTCGAAGAAGAAAGGAAGCTGATCCATGCAGAAACTGACTGTGCTTCTGGCGCTTATCGTTATCAGCAGCATCGCCCTTGCAGGCGGAGAGTTTTCCACCGGCAACGCCGAACTGCTGAAGTTCAAGGGTTACTTCATGGGCCGCCTGAACATCTTCGGCGCAGAGGATGCCGATCCTGATATGGCCTTCGACGCCATCGCCGATGTCACTTGGCAGCCTACCATCAACGACTGGCTCAGCGGTAAGATTGAATTCAAGTTCAAGCCGACCAGGTACAGTGGAGAAAGTCATGATCGGAACATCGTTCTCTTCCTCGAGAACCTCTATATGACCGCCGATATTACAGATGCTCTCTCCATTACGGCAGGTCAGTTCAAGCGTCCTTTCGGATACAGCTACTTCAGGTCGGGTTCGAGCATGTTCTTCGCCGACAGGGGCATCAGCTCAAGCATGAGCGGCTTCAGCAGTTACGGCAAGAGGGACATCGGTATGAATCTCGGTTTCGGCTTCGCGCCTGTCCAGATCGACCTGGCCTATACAAATGGACGCGGCGAGAACCGCCCGGAGAACGATTCGCACAAGCAATTTACTGCCCGCGGGCAGGCCGACCTGTTTGACTGGATGACCATAGGTGCTGCGGTCGGCATGCATGCCGGCGGCCTGGATACCGACAGTACGAACACCTGGAACTCCACCGGTATGGACTTCTTCGCTCATGGATCCATCCCGGTCAGTTCGAGCGCAAGTGTGGACTTCGAGGGCGAGTACATGATGCTTGGCTTCTCGGGTGATACCGAGGGTGTGACGGCCAGCGACGGCAGCTGTATCTCATTTGCAGTTGCGCCATCGTTCGATATGGAGGCCGGTGTCCTTACCGCAATCCAGCCGGCGGTCAGATATGAGACAATAAATCCTGCCTATACCGGAGATACTGACCCTGAGAATGATGAGAATGCCCTCGATTTCTGTGTCAATGTTCACACTGAAGGCAGTAATACGTTCCAGATCGGTGGACGAAATTATTCGTTCGAGAACGAAGACGAGGAGAGCTATACAGATCTCTACGTCAACTGGAGACTGAAGTTTTAGCGAATTGATGACATATTCCCTGCCCCGCCGTTGACCCTCCTCGGCTGGACAGGGCGGGGGGCCGGTGAATCCGGCCCCCTCAGTGACAAGAACAGTGAAAGGCGGCAGAATCATGAAAGTAACAGTCTCGAAAAAGTTTGCATGCACCATTCTGGCAGTAACAGCGCTATTCCTTATCGCCTCCTGCGGCAATGGAGAGGTGGATCAGCAGGCAGCAGGCAGTGATCAGGGGGATACCGAAGCATCACTTTCCGGTGAGCTGAACATTGTGGGATCCACCACTGTACAGCCTCTTGCAGAGCTTCTGGCAGAAGGCTTTGAAGCAATGAACCCAGACCTCAGAATTTACGTCCAGGGCGGCGGCAGCAGCATGGGCGTCCGCTGCGCAGCGGATGGAAGCGCTGACCTCGGCATGGCCTCGCGGGATGTGAAGCAATCCGAGATGGAGGAGACTCCTGAGCTTGTCGTTCATACCATCGCCAGAGACGGAATAGCCATAGTGACCGAACCCGGTGTCGGTGTCGGGGAACTGACCCCGGAGCAGGTCTGCGACATCTTTGCCGGCACGATCACAAACTGGAGCGAGATCGGCGGCCCCGACATGGTCATAACAGTAGTTGCGCGTGAAGAGGGTTCCGGTACTCGTGCCGCCTTCGAGGATATGATCATGGCTGACGATGCCCTCATTACCAGTGGGGCTATCCTCCAGTCGTCAAATGGCGCTGTCCGAACTACAGTGGCAGTCACTCCCGGCTCAATTGCATTCCTCTCATTCGGTTATCTGGACGAGACAACTGTTCCCATTGCCATCGGTGGATATCTCCCCACCGAGGAGAATGCTGCAGCCGGCACGTACAGGATCGTCAGACCCCTTTCTATGATAACACTGGGAACGCCTGAGGGCGCGACAGCTGCATGGCTCGAGTTCATCATGAGTGCCGATGGTCAGGCCATCATTGCCTCAGAAGGATATCTACCGATCAGTTAGCGTCGGAAAGGAAGGGAAGGAAGGCTGCCCGGAATGAACAGGAAGCAGGCTACGGAGACTGTTGTGAAAACTGTCTTCATGGTGTCGGCGCTGACGTCAATTCTCATCGTCCTGCTGATCGGAGTATTTACGCTCAGGGAGGCACTGCCGGCCTTTCGGGAGATAGGAGTAGGCAAACTGCTCACGGGAACGGTATGGCGCCCGGGACAGGGGCAGTACGGTATCCTGGCGATGATAGCGGGATCCGGCCTGGTGACTCTGGGGTCG
>Ga0190293_1000020_pt1 | contig 58519 bp, 55 predicted proteins | sample 48693001_MG_FD_161671 | JGI IMG/M metagenome (GOLD analysis project Ga0190293, IMG submission 161671) | Hydrothermal vent microbial mat bacterial communities from Southern Trench, Guaymas Basin, Mexico - 4869-30-0-1_MG | ecosystem: Environmental > Aquatic > Marine > Hydrothermal vents >...
ATTTCAAACCTGTTTTTGCTGTCGAGATGGACCCTGAGATCTGTGACATAGTTGAAAATTCCTATTCTGAATATGTCGGGGATCTATTTAAAAAAAGGGAAGTAAAAGTTATAAACGATGAGGGAAGACACGTTTTAAGAAAATTAAAACGGAAATATAATGTTATCCAGATGGTAAATTCACACAATTCCAATATTATCCTCTCCGGAGGCCTCAGTTTTTCGGAAACATACATTTACACCGTTGAAAGTTTCAAGGACTATTGGAATCATTTGAATGATGACGGTTTTCTCTCTATTATCCATATGTTCGGTGAGAGGATGTTCACAACCGCTCTTCAGGCTTTGAAAGAGATGGGTGTTGAGAATCCTGAAAAAAAATTCTATGTTCTTCAACCTCCGGGTGGATTTAACTATTTCTTTATGAAAAAAGGAGACCTGAACTCACTAGACATCGAAAAACTTGAAAAATTTTCCAGAAAGAAAAATGTTGCATACTCCCCTTTCATAAAACTTGATAATGTATATTACGATCTTGCAGGAAAAGACTTCAAAAAAACAATTGCAGGATCTTCGGTCAATATTGCTCCGGTTTACGATAACTCACCATATTTCAACCAGCCGAACAAGATCGGCCAGTTCTCATTTAGCAATAATGTACTTTTAAGCAATGAAGCAAAAAAAGCTATAAATGTAACACTTAAATATTCAAACAGTGTCTATCTCTCTATTCTGGGTATCTCACTCTTATTCTCACTCCTCTTTATTTACCTCCCTTTAAGGCTTAAAACAAAAGAGGTCACTCACAAACCGGTTATTCTATATTTCTTTTTCATCGGTATGGCCTTCATCATTGTTGAGATCATCCTGATCAAGATATTCCAATTGTTCCTGGGCAACCCTGCATATTCGATCTCAGCGATCATATTTGCACTTCTCGTATCATCCGGGACAGGAAGCCTCCTCTCAGGTAAGATCAATAAAATACTCGGGAAGAAGACAATTCTATATGTTTCAATATTTATATTTTCCATTCTTATAATTTATGCTTTGTTCCTGTTCAACTTCACATACGGCCTGATCCATTTCGGACTTGCTTTAAGGTTCCTTATCACATTGCTCCTCATATCGGTACTTGGAATCCCCATGGGTATAATGTTCCCCTCCGGACTTAAATACCTGGGAACAGGTAACAAAATAATGATAGGATGGGCATGGGGTGCTAATGCATTTGCTACAGTGATCGGATCTGTTATCACAGTTATAATTGCAATAAACTGGAATTTCTCCACAGCATTGATCCTAGCAGCCTTTCTTTATATTCTTTCGGGAACGATCTTTTTTAGAGATATAAAAAGGTCTTTAAAAGGTTAGCCGGAAAAAAAAGAATGGCCAGACTGAAGATCATCTGGGTAACAACATTCACTGCACTTTCAGTAATACTTATAGAGATACTTTATACCAGACTGTTTTCAGCTATCTATTTCAGTTCATTTGCATTCTTTATAATATCTCTCGCCCTTTTCGGAACCGGGCTCAGCGGACTTCAATTTTCCCTGATCAGAGGGAAGTCAAGGTTCAGAACGGAACACTACATACTACTCTTTGCATTATCTCTCCCTTTAATTCTTAAACTCACGCTAATCGTAAAGATAGATTTTCTGAACCTTTTTACATCTCCGGTAAACCTTATTTTTCTCATGATAAATTTTCTTGCTCTAATTCTCCCCTTTTTCTTAGGTGGAGCGGTATTGGTAAGAATTTTTGCAGAAAACTCTCAACAAATAGGAAAACTCTATTTTTATGATCTGGCAGGTGCGGCATTCGGGAGCCTGCTCATAATACCACTTATATCCGGTACAGGGCCGATGAAAGCAATTTTGATAATTTCAATACTTCTTTTCATCACATGGTCTTTAATCTCTGAAGCAGAGGCAAAAACCCGTGTTTTAACTTCGATTATGCTGATACTTCTCTTTGCTGTGGGAATCTATTTTTCCGGTGATCTTTTCAAGCTTATCCCCAAGATCGAAAAGAGAGACTATACGAACGACCTGAGAAAAGGACGAATAGAACATTCAAAGTGGAGCCCCATTAATAAAGTGGATGTTGCCCCGTTCATATTCAACAGAAATAAGAAAATAGTATGGCTCAATTGCGGTACTCAGCAGACATGGCTAGTAAAAACATCTGAAGAAGAGATCCTCAAAAAGGAACTAAAATGGACACATGCTGCAATCCCTTATCAGCTTGCTGAAAAAGGATCAGCCCTCATAATCGGATCTGCAGGAGGATATGAGGTCCTTTGTGCAATTTCAAATGGTTTTAAGAGGATCTTTGCTGTAGAAATGGACCCGGAACTCTGCAGGCTGGTAGCAGGAAAGTATTCAGATTATATTGGAAATATATTCAAACGAAAAGGTGTTTTCCTTATAAATGATGAGGGTCGGAGTGTTTTAAAAAGACTCGGCAAAAAATTTAATGTTATCCAGATGGTAAACTCCCATCCAAAAGACACCCTGTTGTCCGGGGGGCTCAGTATTTCCGAAACATATATTTATTCTGTTCCGGCCTTCAAGGAGTATTGGAAATCCCTGTCAAAAGATGGTTTTCTCTCCATTGTTCATGTTTATGGTGAGAGAATGTTCTCAACTGCATTTGAAGCGCTGAGAGAATTAGACATAAAAGATCCTGAAAAAAAATTCTATGTGATCCAGATAAAGAACGGATTCAATTATTTCTTTATGAAAAAAGGAAATATAAATAAAAAAAACAAAAGCATCCTGAAAAGATTTGCCGGAAGAAACGAAATAGTCTATACCCCATTTGAAGAGAAAGAAAATATTTATTACAAACTCTCTTCGGCAGCCTACAAAGATGCTATTAAGGGATCATCAGTAAATATTTCTCCTGTCTCAGATAATTCTCCATACTTCAATCAGCCTAATAAGATAGGACAATTAAATTTTTCAAACAATTATCTGAAAGGGATGGCAACAGAAAAAGTTGAACGTGTATTGATTTACACAAATTCTGTATATATTTCCATTCTGGTTATTTCAATAATATTTTCACTATTGTTCATTTATATCCCTCTCAGAATAAGAGGCGGAGGACATAATACCAGGGACATAGCTTACTTTTCTCTTATCGGCCTGGCATTTATTATGGTAGAGATCATCCTGATCAAGATATTTCAACTCCTGCTTGGTAATCCCTCATATTCAATTTCTGTAATTATTTTTTCACTTCTTCTCTCTGCCGGTGCCGGAAGCTACTATTCAGACCGGATCATCAAATTATTTCGGGGCCGTATGTTATACGTTTCCATATTCATAACAATTGTATTGGTTATTTATTCCCTCTTTCTATTTAATTTGATCTATCTTTCGATAAAATTACCTCTTTTAATAAGAGCTCTGATCTCATTACTCCTGATTAGTATTCCGGGAATCCCGATGGGCATATATTTCCCGTTGGGAATCAAGAGGGTTGCATCAGGAAATCCTGTAATGACAGGATGGGCCTGGGGAGCTAATGCTTTCGCAACTGTTCTGGGATCTGTTTTCACCGTTATTATATCCATAAACTGGAATTTTTCAGCAGGACTGATAACGGCGGCATTTATTTATATATTGGCCGGGTATTATTTCCCCAGGAATAATTAAACACTTCCAAGATTTTTCCTTCCTGTTGGTTTGATAAAAACAGACAGGAAATACAATAAAAAAGAGATAAAAATAATAGTCAGTGGTATTGAAACGAAATAAGAAGAATTGTACATTGTTATCAGGGGCTGAATAATGCTGCTGTCGAACAACTCAATATTAAATAATTTAGTTCCTATGCCCCTTATTTCATCTGCTTTGAACAGAGCAAAGATCAGTATTGCACTCAGGGAGATCATAAATGCCACGATCCTGCCTATCTTAAGCGGCAGCATAGCTTTTTCGATCAATTCATTACTCACCTCTACAGATTCAAATGACTTTTTCCAGATTTTATCAAAAGACGGAATGCCTTTACTTTTACTCTTTTTGTCGGCTTCTGAAAGATCTTTCATCCAGGAATTAACTAAATATTCATCTCTGCACTCCTTACAGTTTTCCATATGAGTTATATGATCACATTTTTTCTTACTCATTTGTTCCTCCATAAGAAAATCCCTCAGCCCTTAATATTTCTGCACATTTTTTTCTCAATCTGAACAAAACAACCTTAAGGCTTTTCTCTTTTATATCTGTGACTTCACTGATCTCTCTGTGGGAATAACCCTCTACATAGGCAAGCCATAACAGAGACCTTTCTTTTTTTTTTAGTTTCCAGAATATCCTCTCCAGATCAATGCTCAGATCTGGATTGTTATCACCCTTTGATTCAATATAGGTCATTTCATCAGTAATTGAGTCAGTTGTCCTTTTCCTTTTTTCATCAATAACCAGTCTGTATGCGGTCTTATAAAGATAAGATTTCAATTGGTACTCATTCAATCCCCGGGGTGATGACCTGAACAACCTGAAGAATGATTCCTGGAATATATCACCGGCAATACCCTCATCACCGCCGCAGGCTTTCCTGATAAAATTCAGGAAGCCGGCGGAGTGATTCTCATAAAATATCCTGAATGATTCTTTCAGAAGATTGTTATGCTCTCTATCCATTATCTCCGGTTCGGATTTTCTCTGCATCTGAAAAAACAAAGGCAGGATCACCCTTATTCATCCTCGTTAATAATACCCCATTTAGTACTTAACTTATATGACAACCAGGATGAAACCAGAAAACTTACACCTAGAGCAAAAAGAACTATACCGGCTGCATAGTAGTACTTTGAATCAGCTGAAAAGATCATCCCGACTGGAAGAAAACTCAATCCGACAAATCCTGCGACCAATCCTTTGGTTATCGAAGATATTATCCTCTCTTTTGGCTGAACGTACTCAATAGAGAGAGATTTAAGAAATTTATTTCCACTGTCACTCTTCAGGAAGTCATTAAGCTCACTCACGTTATTGAATTTTTCCACCAGTTTCTGATGAAGTTCCATCTTCAATTTGTTCTTTTTTGCATCCATAAATAGTTTGAATACATATCCAACCAGAAAAAACATAACCGGCATTACAACCATACCCATAATTTGATCCATATTCGGGTCCATATTAGCCTCCTTTTATTCAGTTAAACTGAATTTTGCTTTTGGTACTATAACGGTTAATATCAAGCTCCGGTTAACAACAATAAATATTTACTTTTGCTGCAAAATATTATTTACAATATTTTATTGTTAAGACTCTATTATTCCTTTTTGCGTCTGTCCTCCTCCTTTCCCCTACGCTCACTCTTCCCGACCCTTCTCTCATCCTCTTTTTTGTTTATAACATTCTGATTTTTTCTTCGTCCCCCGGTGATCTTCCTTCTTTGCTCTTTTCTCTTCCTTCGATCATCCATCTTTCCCCCCTTTTGTATTCCAGTTTTTTCTTATTAATGTTTACTTTCAATTCATATTTTCAAATGCATATTAAAAAATAAAATATAATAAATCAACATTTAGCCGGAATTTAAAAATTTAGTTTGCTAAATAAAATAACTTTAAAAGTATGAGAAGCAGAAAAATTCAGGAAATTGTTTAAAAACCAGGAACATAATGCTATATATTAGATATGAAAAAAAGCATATTAATCATACTAATCTTTTTAATCTATTTCCCCTTAAAAGGGTGGGACAATTGTTATACGATTATCGCAGGAAGAAATGCCACTGCTTCAGGATCGGTTATGATCGCTCATAATGAAGATGACAAGGGAAAAAACTTTTTTGTTGATGTCCATAAAATAGGGAAAAGTGGTGAAAAAGGGCGAACGATAAAGTTAAAAAACGGCCAGCTTTTAAAACTTTCAAAGGGGTTCGGTTTCCTCTGGTTAGAGATCGCCGGAACAGAATTTGCGGATTCATATATAAATGAAAAAGGAGTTGTGATTGTCTCAAATGCCTGCATGTCCAGAGAGGATAACCCTTCTCTTGTCGATGGTGGTATCGGAATGGCATTAAGGAGGATCGTCGCCGAACAGGCAGAAAATGCCAGGGAAGCTGTTGAGATCGCCGGTCAGCTGGTTGAAAAATACGGATACTACTCTTCCGGAAGAACCTATGCTTTTGCTGATGCGAGAGAAGGGTGGTTAATGCATATTGTAAAGGGGAAACACTGGGCGGCAAAGAGAATCCCTGACGATAGTGTTGCAATTATCCCGAACTATTATACGATTGATGAAATTAATCTTAATGACAGAAATAATTATATGGGTTCTAAAGATATTATAGATTATGCTGTGAAAAGGGGTTGGTACAACAAGTCTGACGGGGAAAAATTCAGTTTTAGAAAAGCATATTCAGATCAGAAAAACCTTCTTTCTGACAGAAACACATTAAGACACTGGAGAGGATTTGCAATGCTCTCCAAAGTAAAAGTAAAACCCGGAGTGGAACTCTATTTCTCATTTAAACCGGCAAAAAAGGTTAAAATACAGGAAATCTTCAACCTTCTCAGAGACCATTATGAAGGTACTGACCAGGACCTTTCTAAAGGATATAAAACAGGATCACCGAATTTTACTCAGAACAGAACCATCTGTACCGGATCAACACGGTATTCAATTGTTGTTGAGTTGAGACAAGACCTTCCGGATGAGATTGCAACTCTGGTATGGATCGCCTTCAGAAGACCTGATTCAAACTCATATTCTCCATGGTACCCCTCAATTGTTACAACCCCGAACGGATACACCCGGGGAAATTCTGAAACAGCTTTTCTTACACATATGAAAAAAAACGATGACTATTTCAGATATGATACAAAGCATGCATATTGGAGCTATGCAAAATTATCGGAAAGAGTTGATGATGATTACAGAAACAATATCAAGCAGGTAAAAAAAATGTGGGCAAATTTTGAACAATCTCTTCTAAAGAACATTAAAAAGAAGGAGAGAGAATTCGCTTACCTTTTAGGGAAAAACCGGGTACTGGCCTTGAACATGATCACAAACTATGTTCACAATATAGAATTCAGAAAATGGTTCAATACTATTGATCTCTTCAATACATTGCATTGATATAATAAATATCAGTTGAGTGATTCCCGGAGCAGCCTTTCTAATCTTGCCTTTTCTTTATCCGGAAGGCGATTATAAAACTTGTCCTTACACAATTTAAAATACTCATAAGCAGATCTCTTATCCCTCAATTTCATAAGATATGCAATCCCGATACTGAAATAAGGATCAATGAAATCTGATTTTGCGGATATGGATTTTTTCCAATCTGAAATTGCGCCGGAATAATCTCCGTTAAAATACCTGGCGGCGCCTCGCCCATTCAAAGCAGAATAGAGCCTGTCATCGATCTCAATAGCTTTATTGAAATTGATTATTGCATTTTCATAACTTCTGCTGTCCTTTGTTCTCTGGAAATGGGAAAGATATAGTGAGCCAATATTGTTATAGACAGAGGCATAATTTGTATCAAGTTCAAGTGATCTCTTGTAATTACTCAGAGCTTTCTCAAAGTTTCCGCTTCTGTAATATGCAACACCAAGATAATTGAAACTTTCAGGATCATGCTTTAAAAGAATTATACTCTGCTCGAGTATATCAACTGCTCTTTTGAATTCTCCTTTCTCAACAAGAAATATACCAAGCTTGGAAAGTAGAAAAGGGCTTCCCGGATTTTTTTCAAGTCCCTCTTCCAGAATTGATACTGAGAGACCGGTTTTTCCTGTCTCTTTGAATATCTTGGCAAGATGTGTATAAATTATCGTATATGTCGGGTTGACATCAATGATCTCTTTCAGATTTTTGACAGCATCCTGAGTTTCCCCTGCCTGATGAAGCGAAAGTGCATTCAGCATCTTGTCCTGAAGAGGAAGGAGGGTCTTCAGGTCATCTTTTTCAGTGTAAACCTTTTTCTTTTTTAAAGTAGATCCAGAAAAATAACCAAGGCTTTTCAGCTTTTTCTGAGCTTCAGGATCCAGATTTCCGGCTCTCTTCGGTTTCTCTTCATTGTTCAGACCCGATATAAGCTTATTCAGTTCATATTTAAGATTCCCGCTGTTTTTCTCCCCGATCAGGTTCTTCTCTTCTGACATATCATCGGAAAGGTTATAAAATTCTCTTATCGGCTGATCAATGAATTTATTATTTCCCTTTATAAACCCCCTTAAAGGGGCCCAGTCTCTGTTAAGGTATGGAGTAAGTGATTCGAAATAAATATATTTATCATTTGTATCTTCACCACTCATGACCCGGACCAGGCTATCACCTTGAATATGATCAGGTATGTCAATATCAAGGACATCACATATAGTCGGGAAAATATCTATATGAGCAACATTTTTATCTATTTCTCCATCTTTTGCACCTGGAATCCTTATTATATAGGGAATATGAATTGTATTGTTGTAGGCAAAATAGGAGTGAGTTTTTTCCCCTTTTTCACCAAGCGCTTCACCATGATCTGCAGTAAGGATGATCATTGTATTCTCATATTTTCCGGTGGCTTTTAAGCGATCAAACAATTTTCCGAGAGAAGCATCTGTATATGCCACTTCACCTGAATAGAGATCATGGGAATATTCACTATTATAAGGAGGCGGCGGAAGATAAGGTTGATGCGGATCGAAAAGGTGCACCCAGCAGAACCACTTCCCTTCTGTTTTCTCAATCCATTTTAATGCAGGCTCAATAACTTTTTCAGCTTTTCTCTCAACGAAGAAAAGTTCAAGATCATTATGGGTTCCGTAATTGTCATCATAAGTATCAAATCCCTGATCAAGGTTGAATCTTGAATCAAGAGGAAAAGCTCCGATAAAAGCTCCGGTTTCATACTTATTGCTCTTTAAATGTTCGGCAATGGTAAGAAATTTATCCTCAAGAACAAATCCTGAATTATCGCTGATCCCGTGAAACAGGGGGGTCGTCCCTGTGATTATATTGGTATGAGAAGGAAGAGTTACCGGATTATGGGAAAAGCCCCTGGTAAAACGGAAAGATTTCTCTGCAAGTTTATCTATATTCGGAGTCTTTACATATTTATCAGAATAAATTCCGAGTCTGTCAAAACGGAGAGTATCGATAGTAATGAGCAGGACATTATAATCTCCCTTTTTTATAACCGTTTTTTTACTACCTGATGCAACCCCTTCTCCACCACAGGCAGTAAGAATAAAAAATACTGCGATCAGGAGGAGAGTAAAACCTTTTCTCATCATTGATTGGAAAATGCTTTTACTATCTCATCCGCAGTTGTAAAGTTCGGTGATTCCGGAGATATCTCCATGAATTTCTTCAATGCAGTTACAGATTCAGTTATTTTATTTAGAGCAACATAGGTCATCCCCAGCTGATAATAGGCTTCCCCGAAATTCTCCTTCATTTCCACTGCACGGCTGAAATAACTGACTGCCCTCTTATAATCCATAGCATTATAGAAATTGATCCCGATATTATAAAGTGTATCCGGATTGGTGATATCTTCATCCGATAGTTTTTTAAACCATTCCATTGCCTTATCCGTCTGTTTCAGATTGGAGTATGAGTTTCCAACCGAAAGGATCAATTCTTTATGTTTAGGATATTTTACTATTGCTTTCTGAAAATATTCTATAGCTTTCTCATATTCTTCAAGTTTTGAATAACAATTTCCCATATACAGGTTAACTATGGCAATCCCTTCTCTCTCTTTATACTTTTCTATTATTTTCTCGAATCTTTTTATCGCTTTCTTTACTTTGTTTTCAACGAGAAGAGCATTACCTTCCTCAATCTCTTTAATAATGCTTTGCTCAAGGGCAGGCCCCTGGATCTTCTGCATCTCAATTTTGAGTGATTCATATTTTTCACCCTGAAAAAAGCAAATATATTTAGCGCCCCGAAATACATAGTCAACAGCAATCTTTCTTGGAGCATATCCGACTTTAGAAAAATCAATATACCATTTGCCGGATCTCATATATAAAGATCTCCATTTCCCGTCAGAATCAGTAACCGGAGTTATTTTATGCTTGGACTGGGCCTTTATTGAATACAACATAATTTTAACACCTTCAATAGGATTACCGGTCTCTTTATCTAAAACAATTCCCTTCATTTTTACTTTTCCTGAAGTTGCTTGTGAAAACATCAGAACCGTTGATACTATGAATATCAAAAAAACAATAAATATCTTCTTCATATCTCCTCCTGCTCTATATATTATATAAAAAATTATACCACTATATCCCAAAAAATCAACTTAGGAATCTTTGCTTAACCATTGACATTTTATGACTTTTCAAATATAAAATACGTATCACAGTTCAGAGGTAAAAATGAAAAGACTGATCTTAGTCATAACAGCAATAACATTTTTGATAGTACTTCCTGCATGCAAGTATAACGGGGAAGCATTGGTAGTGGTAACTAATATTGGAGATCTAACTATTAATGTGATTCTCGAAAGGGTTTCGGTAACGCTAGAACCGGGTGAGAAAGAAGAATTTGAATTGTCATGGCCCGGAAAAGAAGATATTCATATTAACATCACGACATATCCACTTGCTTATAAAAATACCATGGGAGAGAATACTAGTTTATGGGTTAAAAATGGCGAGACTAAATATTTTGAGATAGAGTTCTATCCGCCTGAACTTAGTAAATAGCTTATTCTTTTATTCCCAGGCTTCAACAGCTTTTGTTGCAGTTGCGATCTGTTCATCTGTCAAATCACCGGAATATCGTGATAATGCTATCTGCATATTATTAAGAGCTTTGACCTTGTCACCAAGCTTTGCAATGACCATTGCGTAGTAATAGAAGTATTTACCTTCGGGTTTTTTCCTGATAATTTCTGCAAAAAGTTCGCCGCTCTTTTCCATTGAACCATACTTGGTGTTGAACAGGGCTATTTTATAAAGGAGATCAATATTCTTTTTGACATCTTCGAAGCGGAGCAAAGTATTGTAGATGGACAACACTTCCTGATATTGTTGTTCCTTGAGCAATTTTTCAGAATATTTGATCTGAAGGGGAATATTTGTAGGTTCAAGTTCCAATGCTTTTTTGTAATTCTCATAAGCTTTATCGTTTTCACCAAGTATCCCGTAGGTCTCACCTAATATGATAAAAGCCCGGGTAAACAATGGATTCTCTTTGATCAGCTCATTACAATTTGTAATCACGTCATTGTATCTTTTCAGTTCTGATAAGCGTGTTATATAATTTAACCTGAATGGTGTAGAGTTAGGAAGTTTCTCAATTGCTTCTTCCAGGATATTCATCATATTACTTAATTGCCTTTTTTTCATATAGACCTTGTAAAGAAAATTATATACAAGAAAATTGTCCTTTCCGATCTCAGTGCTCTTGATATCTAATAGTTCTTTCTCTATCTCATCAAGAGCTCCCTCTTTAATTTTTGATGATATTTTTTTTAATTTAACATTTAAAATCATTCCATCCTTGGGGTCAACTACCTTGTTCCCTTTTCCGCTGAATGAAGATATATAACCTAGTGACCTCAGATGTTCAAGATCTTCTTTTCCAAGATCTCTTTTAGAATCACCTTTCCCGGAATATTTCAATATAGTTTTCTTAAGTTTCTCATCCATCTCTCTCATCAACGGCCCCTTTTTTCTGTAGAGGTTGTCTTTTTCAAGAGGATCATTTTTTATGTTATACAATTCAGGTTTGGGGAGGGAGATATATTTATAGTCACCGTTTATGATCCCGTTAAGAGGGGCCCAGTTCAATTCTTCCTTTCCATACATACTCTCAATATAGATCAGATGGTCCTTCCCTTGTTTGCTACCCTTCAGTGCATATTCAAGAGATTCACCCTGAATATTTTCACCTTTCCGGATTCCGGTCAGGTCTAGTATCGTAGGCATAACATCTATAGTATCAACACGTTCACTTATCACTCTGCTCTTGTTAATAAGTTTTTTGTTATAAAAAATAAGAGGGACTCTTAGATTTGCTTCATAACAGAATATCATATGGCTTGCAAATTCCTCGTGTTCTCCGAATGCTTCGCCATGATCACCGACAATAACTATCAGAGTGTTTTCCGCAACATTTTCTTCTTCAAGCCTGTCGAGTATCATTCCTATATATTTATCGGTATATGTTAGCTCTCCATCATAGAATTTAACCAGATCTAGCTTCTCTTTCTTCTCGACCTGTTCTTCATGTGGAACATATGGTGTATGGGGATCATAAAAGTGGACCCAGGCAAAGAATTTCGACTTTGAGTTCTTTTCAAACCAGTTATCAAATTTATTATATATTTCAAGTGCATCTATCTCAGATTTAAAATTCTTATGAAGATCTTCCTTGTCAATCGAATCATCATAAACTTTAAAACCCTGATTTAATCCGAACTTTGACTGAAGGACAAAAGATGCAATTACTGCATAAGTATTGAAACCTTCTTCCTGAAGATATTCAGCCAGGGTCCTTTCAGAACTGTTGAGAACATATCTGCCATTGTTCCTGACACCATGCCCGATGGAAAACCTTCCTGTGAATATATTTGAATGTGACGGAAGTGTCAAAGGTATTGAAGAATAGCAGTGTTCGAACCTGACCCCTTCATTTGCAAGACGGTCAATATTAGGTGTTGATCCTTTCTTATATCCGTAACTACCGATGTGATCAGCCCTGGTGGTATCCAGCGTAATGATCAGGATATTTCCATTCCAGACCTCTTTTTTCCCGCAACTGAAAAGAAAAAAAGTTAAGATAATTAATAAACTGAATTTTAGTAGAAGTTTATTCTCAGATTTCATTTTATTCCCTTATTAATTATAGCATAATAGTTTTTTGGTAATAACAACCTCCTGATCAGTAAAAGCATCCAAAATTTTATTTTCCTCAAGACAAAAAACCTATTGACTAAAATCTGATTTTCAGTTATTATTTTTTAAAATGCCGGGATAGCTCAGTCGGTAGAGCGATGGACTGAAAATCCGTGCGTCGGTGGTTCAACTCCGCCTCCCGGCATTTTTTTCAAAAAAAATTTTTTTTGAGATTAAAACAATCATTTATGTATATATAGATATGAAGAGAAATATATTTTTCCTGATACCACTACTGATACTCCTTTCTAATTCTGCAACGGCTAAACCTGCCTTGATCCTTATATCTCCAAACGGAGGTGAAGAACTTATATCGGGAACAACACTTATGATCAAATGGAACTATGAAGATAGCACCAATTCTGATAAAAATGTAATTCTGGTCTTGTATAAAAATGGTGTAAAATTCATAACCATTTCTGAATCCGCTTCAAATACCGGATCTTTTATGTGGACCATCCCTATTGAAACTCCACCAGGAAATAAATACAGGATACGAATCCGGTCCCGGGAAGAATTATCCCTTAATGATTTTTCCGACAGAGATTTCTCTATCCTTAAAAATAAGAAAAATTGATCTACTCTGTAAAAAACAAACTATTCAAATGTTTTTATTTTATATTATCTTCAAACCATTTAAAAACTGAACCCCACCAGAATTGAGCATTTTTGGGTTTCTGCACAAAATGATCCTCATTGGGAAAATACAACATTTTTGATTTGATTCCTCTTCTCTGGTAGGCTGTAAACAGCATTATTCCCTGAGATACCGGAACTCTGAAATCCTTTTCGCCATGGATTATCAACATCGGAATCTTGAATTTTTCAACAAATCTTGCAGGATTAAATTTTTCATATAAATCACTTGTCCAGGGAGTTCCGCCATGTTCCCACTCTTCGAACCATAGTTCCTCAGTCGAATAATACATGCTTCTGGAATCAAAAATACCGTCATGAGAGACAAGGCATTTAAATGGATATTTAAACTGATCATAATTACCGGCGATCCAGTTGATCATAAATCCACCATAAGAAGCTCCTGCTGCAACAATTTTATTTTTATCAATAAATTTAAAGTTTTCGATCAGGTATTTTTGCCCTTTGACCATGTCAATAAAAGGAGCTCCTCCCCAGTCTTTCGATACTGCATCTGTAAAATTCTGTCCATAACCCCTGCTGCCATGAAAATTTATTGCAGCGACAACATACCCGGGCGAAGCAAACAAACTCATGTTCCATCTGTAGTGAAAATCATCACCCCAGGCTCCCTGAGGTCCTCCGTGGATCAGAAAAACCATCGGATATTTCTTGTCAGGATCAAAGAAAGGGGGTTTTATCAACAACCCTTCAACTTTTTTTTCGCCTGCTCCGGCAAAGACAAATCTCTCCACAGGGTTCATCTCAATTCCATCAAAAACTTCTTTGTTAAAACTTGTCACCTGAGAGATCTTCCTTCCCCGGATTCTGACTTTAAAAATATCCCTGGGAGAAGAAACACTCTGATTCAGGAAAACCAGATACTTACCGTTAGCAGTGACATTAAGATCAGAAGCATATATATTCCCCGCGATCTTATCCACCCTTTTATCTTTTATCCTTAATCTGTAAACCGGGACAAAAATACTTTCAGAAGCAGTAAAATAAATATAGCTTCCACCGGGTGAAAAAATAAACTCGTTAATACTATATTTAAATCCGAAAGTCAGATTGTCCCTTTTCCCGGATTTAAGATCGTACAAGATTATATTATGCTTGTCAGCTTCAAATCCCTCCCGCTTCATTGACACATATGCAAGCTTTTCCCCTTTTGGAGAAAAAACAGGATTTACATCACTTCCGCGATTCTGCTTCGTTATATTTTTTTCTTCATCTGAGTTTGATCTTTTTATAAATATATCGTTGTTGGTGGATATTGCCACCATTTCATCCGTATTCTTCACAAACGCAAATACTTTCCCGTCAGGTGAAAATGTAAAATCTTTTTTTCCTCCGAGATCAAGAGGGGGAGTATCAAAATTTCCGGGTGTCAGGTCCTTCCCGGTCTTCCCGGTCTTATCCGCGAGGAAAATATGAGACCTCTTTCCATCTTTCCAGGAATTCCATACCCGGTACATCAATGAATTCAGGACCTTAACATCAACACCGCTATCCTCGATTTTTTTCTCTTTCTCCATGCTCTTTTCAATTGTATCTTTGCATGGGAATATATCCCTCTGGAAAATGAAACCGGAATTGCCAGGAAGCCATGAATATGAACCTATTCCACCGGGTATCTCAGATAATTTCACCTCCTTTCCGGTGACAAGGTTCATGCTGAACAATTGAGGATCACCATCTCGTGTTGAAATAAAGGAGATCTCATTCGGAGATCTGAATACCGGCAACATATTATTCCCTTCGGATTTTGTCAGTTTCCGGATCTTCCCTGTCTTCATATCAGAAATGTATAAATCCGTTTTATAATTATTTTTTTCAAGGTCTGGTATTTTTACATGAAATACTACTTTCAAACCATCCGGGGAAAGGGATAAAGAGCCCAACCTTCCCGCCTTGAACATATCTTCAAATTTTAGTGCCCGTTTCTCTGCAAAAGTAAAAAGTGGAATAAAGATTATGAGAGTAAAAACCAGTAATTTTTTCATTCTTCTCCTCCATCCGGCCAAAGAAGGCCTGATTATAATAATAAAGATACAACAAATGTCATACCTTTATGCTAATTGTTTAATTTTCTGATTAGAAAGGCGGGACATGAGTCCCGCCCCATTCTTAATTAAGTATTTAGTTTTTGTTCTCTGTTGCTTCAGTTTCCTCTGTAACTTCCTCTGTATTTTCCGGTTCTTCAGTATCTTCTTCGAGAGATTTTGTATATTCCTCAGCAGTCATAATGTCGATAATCAGATATCTGTTTCTGGGTAACTCTTTTTCCTCAAGTTTAAGAACATATTTTTTCAGAATGAACACATAGTCAACTATCTCCTTGGTCAGAAGTGTGACTTTTACATCAATCTTTGATGTATGACTATCACCGGTATACATTGCAATATTAGGCATTTTAGATCTTCCAGCTGAAGTTTTCATTAATGTCTGCTCAAATTCGATCTGTTTTTCAAGATCCTTCTTTTTCTGAATTACTTCCTTAAAACTAGTTACCAATTCATCTTTTTGAGCTCTTGCCTCATCCAGTTTAGCGTTCAATTCTCTCTTCTTAGAAGAACCTCTTGCATCTGCAAGTTCATCTTCAAGATCAAGTATTGCATCATTAGCTTCCTGAGCTGCAAGTCCTATTGTCTTTTTTTCCTGACCTATATCAGCTAATTTCTTGTTAAGTTCAGGTAGTATAATCGGTTCAATAACAGGCTCCTGAACCGAGATGATCTCATAAGTATCGAATTTGATATGCTTAGGATTGATAGCCATTGATGTCATGGTATCCTTATCACCAGCTTCTCCGACCTTCATAGCTTGGAAATATTTAGAAATTGTAACTTCCTCCGGTTTTGTACAAGAAGTCATAATAATTGCAACACTCAATAAAATTAAGATTAAAAAGATTTTTTTCATTTTATTCTCCTCCAGTTTTCCTTAATGTATTTTAAATGATTTATTTAAAAAATTAAACATTTTTTCATAATATTTTAATTTATAATGAAATTTCATGGTTAATAATAGTAAGTTTTATTTATTTCTATCGGGAGAACAACTTTTTCTTCTTTTTAGGTGGATATTTCATCTTGAAAAGATCCTGAGCAGCTTCGATATTTCCGGGTTCAAGCTCTACAGCCCTTTTAATACATTTTTTTGCACTCTTTTTTCTTTTCAATACAAGATAGAGTTTTCCTAGTGCATGAACAGGTTCAGACTTTGCAGGTGCAAGTTCTATTGCTTTTTTCAGATTCCTCTCCGATTCATCAGAGAAAAAAGGCAGGTTTATCTGACATAGCCCGAGATAAAGATAGTTCTCATAACCGGGATCCCCCGATTTAACTGTCTCCTTCAAGATGACAAGTGCTTCATCAAACTTTTTTGCACGATAAAGCTCCTTTCCTCTTTCGAATTTGTCAAAATACTCGTCATAGTCAAAATCATCAGAAAAATCCTTTTGGGATTCCGGAGGAAGTTTATCCTTATTCTCCGGAACATCTTCCGGTAGATTTACCGGTTCAAGGTCCGGCAACTGCTCCTTTTTCCGGAGGTTAGTAATCTCCCTGAATGCAGCTCCAAGTTTTTGTAATACAAATTGAGCACTTTTTTTTAATTCGGGAGAAAGATCCGAACCGAACCTTTCAGGATCATATTTTTGTGCAAGAGATACATAGATTCTTTGAATACTTGTTATAGAATCTCCTTCATTAACTCCTAAAATCGAAAAAACATTCACAGAACCATTCTCCAGGCTACTCTTCAATCTTACAAGGCCCATAATTTCCTCTTCTGTCGGCTTATCTTTTTTATCATAGCTGAAATCAGCTATTCCCAGCAGAAAAAGGATCGTGATACCTTCCCAGTATTGTTCAGCTTGAACACCTGATCTGGATATCAGTTTTGGATTTGACAACTCTCCGGAATCTTTTACTATTTCTATCAGCTCCCGTTCATCATCATTTAATATTTTATATAATTTCTCATTCCCCGGCAGTATCTCAGGAGAATTAAAATAGTACTTCCTGCTGATGTTATTAACCGACTCGATCCTTCTGCCGCCACTGTAAATAATTTCCTCGACAGGTATTCTGACTCCTGTTCTCTGATTCTCCGGAGAAGCACCTTCAGTAAACACAATATCTCCTGAAATAATTGAGAAAGATGTAACAGCAATACGTTTGATCCTGTAGAGTATAGCTTCCTTTAATTCATCTTTGGAAATAATATCATTCTGAACAAGAACTGTTCCGATCTGATCATCTGAGCTATGAATAAGGCCGCTTATATTATCATATTGGGAATCTGAAATTTTCCCGGTCAGATTCAGAATAACACCAAGCCTTTCATCGAAGAAGTTACTTTCACAATGGATAAGTTTCCCGTTTATGAAAAACATCCGCTTGCTATTCTTTGAGATGGAAACCTTCAACTCACCTGTCAGCTTATTTAAAAAAATATTCTTAAACTCAAAAGGCAGAGGTGTATCATGAATCAATTTCAAATGATCTCCCGGATATTATCGTATAAAATCCCGGAAATTTTGTCAATTCTTATAAAGCCAGACGGTGTTATATTTTGATCGTCAGTAATTCCACCCCATTATGTAATAACCGATTATATTCATCAGAATAGGTATAGTATAAATGATCCCCAGTATAATCACTTTTGATCTGATGGACTTCCTGCTGACCACAAGTATGGAACCGACGTAAAAATGTAAATATCCGATCAGGAATATAAGCAAGACTCCACCAAAAGAACGGTTCCAGAATGAATATTCCCAGATCAGAAGTCCTCCTTTGTTCAAGAGTACTTCTACAAATACACAAAATACAGAATATCCAATTGCCCAGAACCACCTGTTGGGAATTCCCAGAATTTTATCCTTCGGATCTTCAGAACAGGTATGATACCAGATGATCCCGGATAGCAGGAACATAAACATAATTTCAATATTCCATCCGACCATGGTTCTGAGAGCAGTATCCCCCGGAGCAGTCCAGAAAGCTGATTTCCCTGTTAAAGCAAGCACCCATCCATTCCAGGTCTCATTAAAAAAATCTATTCCGAAAACTGTTAATCCTGCAAAAACCGCATTCCAGTTCCCGCTGGATTTTGCATCTTTTATCTCCTTCACATATATATAGAAGACAATAGCCAGAAGCGGAATTACATACCACTTTAACATTGAAAGATCTCTTAAACCGTCCAGAGCCCGTACAGAAGCTTCAGTCATTTTATTCCTCCGTTTTTAATTTATTACTTTGATCCCTTACAGGATATCTCTTTTATAAAAATCCTGAATATTAAAGTCCTATCAACAACTTTCCCGGGGAATTCCCAACCCAATCTACCGGAATATTTTTCCATGATCACATTTAGTGCATTCTTTTTTGCAACCGCATCATCAATAAACTCTACAACTCCATTGCCTATGATAGAGAGATAGGAAGCACTCCAATTACATGCAGAATCACCTTCTACACTCCTGTGATCTATATCAATTTGAAAAGATACTTTCGGATTCTGTTTAAGAATATCAATCTTTGTCCCTTCACTTGCAGAGTGAAAATAAATATATCCGCCCTCATATCCAAAATTCATTGGAACAATATATGCGAGCCCTTTATTAATAAGGCCCAAACGGCATATATAACCTCTGTTGAGAATATATTCAATTGCTTCCGGATCGGTTATCTTTCTTTCGGACCTTCTCATTTATCAAGCATAAAATATCAGGGAAAATAATTCAAATAGTGGAAAATTTGTAGAGGGATAAAAAAAAAGGGGGCAGATTGCCCCCTTTTCTTAATAAAATATTTATATTATTTTACTTCAATCTGGATCTTCTTTGCCTTGATCTCGTCAGCCTTTCCTATCTTGAGCTCAAGAATACCATCTTTTAACGTGGCTTCGATCTTTTTTGGATTTATATCTTTCGGAATTGTGAAAGATCTGCTGAATGAACCGAAGAAACTTTCAACTCTATGATAGTTTTCTTTTTTGATCTCTGAATCTTCCTTCTTTTCCCCGCTGATACTTAAAATATTCTCTTTCAGGTCTATTTCTATATCATCTTTTTTTAATCCGGGAATTTCAATTTTGAAGACATAACTATCTTTAGTTTCATAAATATCAGTAGAAGGATTCCAATCGGTATACCCTTCAGTACCCTTGATCCCTTCGCTCATCAGATCATTTTCGAATAACCTGTTGATCCTGTCACTTAACCTTACGAGATCTCCGTAAGGTTTCCATTTTAATACAGTCATTTTTACCTCCTTTATCTTCTGTGTTCATATTATAGTGTTAAATTTCGGATTTGTCAACTTTTATAACACATTCACCATCATATATATCTTAGTCTTTCTTTGTAAGATTTGTGGTTTTACCTAATGAAAAATCTTATTTAGTACTTTTTTATTGATTTTCATTCATTCACAATGTATAAATTTCAATAACTGATTCATCAATTTTTTCCGGAGGAAAATATGATCGAAGTAGACAGAGTTAGCAAAAGATTCCGTCTTTCCAGAAAGCAACGCCGTGAAATGGGCGATAATTATTCAGGTGGCAAATTTATCCAATCCGTATCAGATATATCTTTCAAATGTACACCTGGGAAAATATTTACTCTTCTTGGGCCGAACGGAGCCGGCAAGACCACAACCTTAAGAATGCTGGGCACAATACTCACTCAGGATTCAGGCAGAATTAATATTGCCGGATTAGACACACTTAAAGAACCTGACAAAGTCAGGGGGAAGATAGGATTCCTCACCGGCACAACAGGCCTCTATGCAAGGCTTACACCCGAAGAGATGGTGAAATATTATGCAAATCTTTACGGTATATCCGGAAAAAAATATACGGAGAAAAGAGATTCAATATTTAATCTCCTTGAGATCAACAAGTTTAAAGACAGGCGCATAGGGAAACTTTCATCCGGAATGAAACAAAAAGTATCCATTGCAAGGACACTTATACATGACCCGGAAGTTGTGATCTTCGATGAGCCTACAGTAGGGCTTGACGTGATTACTTCACGTAATATCATCAAGCTTATCAGAGACTGCAGGGATGAGGGAAAGACCGTGATCTTCTCCACCCATATCATGGGGGAAGTAAGCATGTTAAGTGATGACCTCGCCATAATGAACAGGGGCAAGATAATTTTCAATGATACTTTCAACAAATTTAAAACCGGAATGACATCTACAACGATTGAAGATGAATTTGTAAGGATCGTAGGAGGTGGAAAATGAAGAACATAATAATTATATTCCTGAAAGAGATGAAAGACATCCTCCGGGACAGAAGGACTTTATTGCTAATGGTCGTAATGCCCCTGGTCCTTTTTCCTCTGATAATAAATATAAGTTCAAAGTTCATGATGAAACTGGAGACCAGCGCAAAAACCAGGATACTCAAAGTCGGAGTCATTCTTAACAGCAATGAAAACAGGATAAGGAGATCCGTCATTTCCAGAGACGACATGACTCTGACAGATGTCAAGGATGAAAATTCAATTGAATCAATGATAAACGGAAAAACTCTCGATTTCTGCATAGTTTTCGATGAACTATTTGACAAAAAAGTGAAAGCACTTCAGCAGGGTGAGATACGGCTCTATTTTAAATCATCAGCTAAGAATGATATATCGAAGAGAAGAGTAGACGAATTGTTGTCAGACTATAAAAATGATCTATTGGAGGAGAGGTTCCGAATATTGGAACTAAGTACTGATGTAGTTAAAGCTTTTATTGTAAATGAGAAAGATATTGTAACAGTTAAGGAAAAATTCGGTGAAAAGGTTGGTGGGTTCATACCCTACCTTTTTGTTATTTTCTGTTTTGTCGGTGCTATGTATCCTGCGATCGACCTTGGTGCCGGGGAAAAGGAGAGAGGGACAATAGAGACTCTGCTGGTCAGTCCGGCGACCCGGTCCCAGATAGTGATCGGGAAATTCGTTGTTGTTGCATTATCGGGAATAATAAGCGCTGTTCTCACTTTTGTGGGGCTTTATGCTTCTATTAAACTTAATAGCGAGATACCCACAGAAATACTCGACCTTATACTCAAAGTAATTGACATAAACTCAATAATTGTAATTATTACACTCATAATCCCGATTAGTGTATTCTTTGCCGGGATATTGCTCTCATTCTCATTTTTTGCAAACTCATTCAAAGAGGCTCAGAGTATTATGACCCCCCTGAACTTTGTGGTTATAATCCCTGCATTTATCGGTACCCTCCCCGGAATGAAACTAACTGCTACAACAGCCATGATCCCGATCCTGAATGTATCACTGGCCTCAAAGGGAATTATTTCAGGAACCATTAACAACGGGCACCTGGCTATTGTTTACATTTCCATGTTCCTGCTGGCAGCTGTCAGCCTTTTCATATGTATAAAATGGTTTGGAAGGGAACAGGTAATATTCAGAGGTTGATGATCAGGCAAAAGCAGAGTGAAAGTAAAAATTGTTTTCTTGTTGAGCTAATTGCAAAAATAGATTTGTCACGAAGTTTAGCGAAATTTTTTCTGACGAGTATAATTGAAAAAAATACCGGAGGCATAGTCACAGTGCTATGTTGAGGATGTTTTTTTTGATTATACAAGTCCAGGGAGAATTGCAGCAAACTGCAGTAGAATGTATTTTTGCAATTAACTCTAATGTGATAAAATTTTCCTGATGAGAGATATGAACGAATTGATCAAAACAGAGAACTTCAAAGTTTTGACTGTATTAACTGCAGGGATTATCTCTCTTTACACTACTATAATTTTTGGTGGAGGCTCTTTAAAATTTGTATTTTTTATCACATTAATTGTAATCACATCTGAATTCATATTCAGATTTTTTTTATCCGGGATTATGCTTCCTTACATCCTCATGTTGTTTTCGCCAATAACCCTGATCTTTTATTCAACTACTCCGGACTTCCGGATAAGGGTCACATCACTTCTGCTACTGGTCTATATTTTCAGTGCTCCCTTTAAACAGAGCAAAATCAAAAAATGGTATTCAGGCTGGAGTAAAAAACCAATATTAATCTGGATAATACCATTAATTATATTCAGTTTGCTCTCTCTCTGGCTGGATCATAAAGGGGTGGAGCTTTCAGGGGATGAGCCCCACTATCTTATGGTTACACAAAGCCTGGTTGAAGATCTGGACCTCTCTCTGAAGAACAATGTAGAGGAACGCACCTATCTCGATTTCATTCCTGCTGAAATACCCGCTCATATGATAATACACAAAGGCAAACACCTCTCATTCCATATGCCGGGCCTCTCATTTTTACTGATTCCTTTCTATATTGTTTTCAATCTTGTAGGAGATATTATCTCTCCCCACTTGTTTTTCAGATTATCAATTTCGGTAATTAATGCATTCTTCCCCTTTGTACTTTTTTATATTATGAGGCTACTCTTCCCCGACAAAAAAATATCCGGTATCTGGCTGCTCTCGATCCTCACCATCCCTTTTCTGTTCCACTCTGTCCATATATTCCCCGAACTACCTGCTGCAACTCTGCTTGCAGGATCTTTTTTATTCTTATACCGTGACGATCCAAAACCCGGGATTGCCGGATTTTTGTTCTCACTGACGATCTGGTTTCATGTAAAGTATTACCCGCCCCTGATGCTGTTTGCAGGATTTGCCGTATGGAAATTGCTAAAGGAAAACTCGAAAAAAGATCTTTTTAAGTTTCTTTTATACCCTGCCCTGAGTTCGATTATACTTCTATTGTTCAGCAAGGCCGTTTACGGAACATTCAACCCGTCAGGAATATTTCCTGCTGAAAATTACTGGTCAACACCGATCCTCCTGAAACTAAAAGTATTCCTTGCATATTTTTTTGATCAGAGGGACGGCCTTATACTCTATGCGCCTTTTCTTTTTCTTTTCCTTTTCGGCCTCAAATTAAAGAATTTATCATGGAAAATACTGGCAGCGATAATTTCTGTTTACACCATATTCCATGCCATAACAACCGTGAGGGGAGCTCATGCACCTGCCGGGAGGCCGCTTGTATTCGTGTTCTGGATAATCCTTCTGTTTATGTTCAATTATTATTTCAATTCGGACAGGAAGTATTTTTTCAGGGTCATGGCCGGATTTAACTTTTTTTTACTTTTCTGGGTTCTGCAATATCCTCAATTCATATATCAACCTGTATTCGCATCGACCATTGAGGGAGGCTCTTCCTTCCTCTCATTCATGGGGAGCAGTGTTTTGGACCTAACAAAGTTCTTCCCATCATTTCTCACTCAAAGCAACATACTCTATTTGCCAAATATTATCTGGATAAGTACTCTCATTATAATTGTGCTGGTTTATTATTCCGGGAACCTGAAAAAAATCCGAATAACTGCCAAAAATACTAAATACATTTCAATAGTTTTATTCATAGCAGCAATTCTTCTGATTTCATTATTTCCACATGTTCACATCTCGGCAAAGGACCGTTTTCGGAAAAATGGAATATCGCTATTTAATTCTTCTTCCAACTTTGTCTGGCTGGAAAATGAAAACAAATTCAGAGTCAAAAGTAACGAAGAGTATACGATCTATTTTGAGGAGAGACAGTGGAAAAAAGAGATCTCGTTCCTGTTTGATATCCCGTCCGATTCTTCACTCAAAGCTGCAAACGGGAAGAGAGTGATATTCAACTCACAAAAGTCTGATGATTTCGTTTTTAATATAAATTTGTCAAAAATGAAAAAATTAAAACTGACGGGAAGAAAGCTGATCCCCATATGGATAAAGACCGTTTCTTCTCATAACGATAGTTTCTTTCATCTCAGAATAGAGGGGAAATAAGCATGAAAAGCGAATATTCTGTCAAGGACATAATAGACAAGAAACTATATCCAAGTGAAAAGTTTCCCAGGTCCCTGTTCCCTGGCCTTGTATCCATCCTTACAGAATTATTCTGGAAAAATGAGAAGGTTAACACCGTGGGAAAAGATAAAAAAGATATCCCCTACTCTGAAGATCTTGAGAAGAAAATCTCTGAGACCGTCAGTTTAGGTGCCCTTTTAAACAAAGATCCGGGAACTCTCGCCCTTATTTACAAAGATCTTATATTTAAGTTCATATTTAAAAGGCATATAAATAAAGATGAGGTGGAAGAGATCGTCCAGGAGATCATCACTAGGTTCCTTCTTAATAAAATAGATGCCATTCGGAGGCGATTCAACTTTGATGACCCGGAATTACCAACATTCACATCCTATTTTATGGTTACAGTTCGTAATATATATATAGACATAATCAGGAAAGAAACAAGGGGCAGGAACCTTGTCGAGAATGATATGGAAATTGAAAAATTAAGTGACAACAGGAAAAGGGATATGCTTAACACACTTATTCTGGAAGAGGAATTTAAAAAATTCAATGCACTTATCAAGCTTTATCATAGAACCGGGCCGAAGCTGAATCTGACATTAAAGATCAAATACAACATTCCGATAGATGACACTGACATCCTCACCTGTTTCCCGGATTGTTCCAGAGATGAAAAAAACCTTTTGATTGAAAACAGAGGGAATTACATTAAGAACAGAAGAAGTATGGAAAAGATCGTGCCGATCTTCAACAAATATGAAGGTAAATCCAACAACCCGGACACTTTGCGGAAGTGGACATCCACAAAACTGGAAGAGATCAAGAGACAGATGAACAATATCCACCCGGAATCACCATATAATAATTCTACAATTTCCGACTTGATAATTCTCTACTATAAGTGGGAGAAGAGGCGGGGAGATTAATATGAAAAATGAGAGAAATTTTTTCAGAAGTGATGGCCATATAAGTGATATTTTCATTGCAATTTGTTCGGACAGATTGAGAGAGGAGAGGGAAAATATGATCCCGGCAGAGATAAGGGTACATCTTGAGGATTGTGAATTCTGCAGGAATTCTGTTCTCGACATCTACAGTGCAACTCTATCATCAGTGGAGAATTCCAGCCCGAAATTAAGTCTGTTCAATGATCCCGAACCTGTAAGAAGATCTTTCTCATATAGATTGTTTCTTCGTACTGCTGCAACATTTCTTGTTCTTACATTTATTACAGGAATATATCTTCTTATGGACAATAATGAACCGGTAAGTATTAAATTAGCAAAGAAAGGTAAAGAGATCGGTATTGTTAACTCAGGCACTAAAACACAAAACAAAAACCTCATCCTTAAGAAAAAATCCGACTCTGATTCCAAAAAAGAAGTTGCAATATCATCACGGAAAGCACCGGATCCATTTAAAGATAACCCCAATCTTGAGTACATGGTTGACAGCCCCCACAGAGGCCGCCTTATAAATATCATTTCCCCGGAATTCAGAATTGTCGAGAAAGGAAAGATAATATTTAAATGGGAAAATCATATTGATAAAGAGCTAAAACTCAAGATCCTGAACAACCTTAATGAAACCCTCTATACATTCAAAGCAAAAGGAAGTAAAGTCGAGTTTATCGGGAATCTCTCCCCTGGACTTTACTATTGGAAACTTGAAGATAAAGATAGCCTCTACCACGTTGGAAAATTCATCATCGAATAATACTGACTAATTTCCGAACAGGATAAAACTGCTCCAATATTTCGGAAATGCGGTATATGGATCCGAAATGAGGGTGAGTTTTGCTTCTCTTAATGAATTTTGGAATGTCTTTCCTTCAAGGATATTCCTGTAAAGTTCCACCATCAGCATAGAGGTTGATCTGTCTTCAACTGTCCATAAAGAGAAAATAATATTTTGAGCACCTGAGAAGAAGAAACCTCTGTTAAGAGCAAGGACTCCTTCACCTTTGACCAGCTTCCCCGCACCACTCTCACAACTGGAAAGGACAAGCAATGAGGTCTTTAATTTGAGATTATATATTTCTTTTGAGAACAATACTCCATCCTCCGCTTCATCTGACTCTATATCTCCTGCAAAGATCAATCCGGATAAAACCTGATTTTCCAGATTGTTAACGGTGTGAGTAGCAATATGGATGAAACCGAACTCCTGCTCTTTTATAGTTTTTTTGAACTTTGATTCTGTGGCATCACCGTAAAAATATCCGAGTGAACCGATCCCTTTTGAATTAAAAATTTCCATTATCGACCTTACCTCTTCTGCTGTTCCCGGCAGGCTCGGGAGTTTTTTTAATACCGGTTCAAAAAGTGCCTTGGTCTTCCATTTGAACACAGGTGCAAAACCAAGGAAATTCCTGTTACCGGGACTCCCCCCATTCGTTCTGGAATTGCGGAGTACTATTGAATAGTGGTATGCAAAAGAGTGCTTTCTAACCATAAAATTCAAATCTGAGAATGATATGGCCTCTTCGGATCCTGACATCAGAGCTTCAAATGGTATCAGGAAAAGTTCGCTGTCGGGAATTATTGTTATCTTTTTTTTATCCGAAATAAATTCACTTATGGGAGCAATAAGTTTTTCATAAAGCATCGGAGATGTCCTGAGAAATTCAGACTCTTCGATTTTCACGATCGATCTGTAGAAATCCCGGATACACTCTTTAAATTCAGGCCCGGCCTTTACTTCTTTTGTTATAAATTTCTCAGTGGATATCAGATATATATTTATAGTATCTTCTGTCATAAAATATTCCAGAATTACTTCATCTTTATCAATCCCATCCTGAATCTGAGGAATATCAGGTATCCAGTTCCGGAATTTAAGATTATAGTATTTGGGATATTTTTGTTCGAGACTTTCAATGAATTTTTGATATCTGTTCCTTGTTTCAAAATAGGAGGTCTCCAGGGCATCTCTTCTTAAAGCGGATACTCTTTTTCCGCTCATATAATCTCTCTCAAGCAGAAGCTCCAGCCTTACGATCTCATTCTTCAGCATACTTTCAGTTTCCAGCAATTCCCCTGGAATGCCTGCAAATTCCTTTGCCTCAGAGTCTGCAATCATTCCCCAGAGTAGTGCTGCTTTACTTCTCTCTGAAAACCGGAAAGCTTCAACCCTGTAAAAATCATCTCCTGTAAGCCTGTACAAATCCATAGAAACCTTCAGAACTTTGCTGTAGATGTCACGTGATATAGATTCAAATCCCGGATCATATTCATCTGGTGTATACTGATTTCTCATTAATTCAACAAGCTCAACAGACTTTAAATATGAGCTGAATGAACATTTAAGATCTTTTATCCTGTCCTTCTTCAGTGAATACCGCATCCTGAACGCTTCACCTTTAAGGCTCAGCACTTTAATAAGATCTTTTTTAAAATAAAGCCTTTCGTTCAGTTCAGGATTATCACAAACGCTCTTAGGGTCAAATCCGGAGATAAGTGAAATTAATGAATCCTGAAGAAACCTCAGGGATTTATCATAATCTCCTTCCATGAAATAAAGTTTTCCCAATTGAAAAAATGTGTCACCTGAGAAAAGATGATTCTCTCCCAGTTTGCCGATCTTGATATTAAGAGAGTCAGTAAGAAACTTCCCGGCATTCCGGAATTCATTTTTCAATATCAGTGCAGTGCCTATATCATGATATGTGTCTGCAACCTCGAGGCTATCCTCACCGAAAAGTTCAGTCCTTATCTTGAGAGCCTTTCTGAAGTTTTCCATTGCCCTTTCAAAATCACCCTCAAGAGTATAAATTATCCCTATATTTTCATAAATTATTCCGGAAAGATGATGAGATCCCCCATAAGTTTCCAGATATACTTTCAAAGACTTTCCAAGTACCCTTTTTGCTTCTGTATAGAATTTTTGTTTCACCCTGTTACTGTCAATAAATTTAAAACTTCTGAAAAATTTCTCATCAATATTCTCAAATCTCCTCAATTTTATCAGCAGGGATTTAAAATAATATGCATCAGCCTCTCTATAATTCCCCATATTTCTATAAACCAGGGCAATACTGTTATAACTTCTTGAAACTTCTTTGTGATACCTGCCGAATGCAGCAATTCTTACTGCAAGAGCCTTCTGATAAAGATCAAGAGCCTTCTCGTAATTCCTGTCCCTTAAATGTTTAAATGCAAGTTTATGATAACTGCTTGCTAGTTCTGAATACCTGTATCCGGAATGGGTAAGAGCAACTTCCAGGCCCATATTCAGATACTTTAGTGCAAGGTCATATTTCCCTTCAAGTCTGTAATTATTACCAAGCCGGATATAATTCTGTATTACTTTTTCCCAATTACCTTTTAAAGAATAATCTTTAACCGCTTTTTTAAGAAAATAGCTGGACATATCATAGGAAGCTTTGTCTGCAAACTTTTCGGCTTCTACTTCTTCAATGCTTTTGGGAGTGTCAGAGAGATCAAGATTTATTTCAGGCTTTTGCACACATCCTGCAAAAAGAGCAAACAGTAGCAGTAAGAATAATATATTCCCTTTTTTTTTTGACATGTGCTTATTATTGTATAAAATTATAACTTATTTGAAAATAATTTATAGTTCCGTTTTTCTTTTGAATATCGTAATAATGATTATGGAGATCACATGTTTACAAAAACCTTCAGGATTCTTATCCTTATACTATTATTTATCGCTCTGCTGACCGCAACAAGCTTTGCGGGAGAAAGGGTTATTATCCCGGGGAATTCAACTATCCTTTCCCGTTATCTTAATTTTTACTACAACCTCCCTTCTAAAGATTTCATTTACCATCTTAATGATATGTTGATTTATTCCGAAGCACCGACCAACAAATTATTCAAAAAAGGCATCAGGAATAAATTGTTCAAAATTGTTGAAATGGAAAACAAGATCGAAAAACTTATAAAGACCAGATTCAAATATGAAAAAAATATGTTCACGATCAATCTCTCCAGCAGTAAAGGATTTCGTGACGCATCTAAACTGCTTAATTATCTTGGCCTTTTTCTGGAGAAAAAAAATTCAGGAATGTATGCAATAGAAGAGGATGACTCTACAGGAATTGTAGATTATTACAGATTTGTAAACCTTAGAGTAAAAAGTCTTGAGAAGTTGATCAACCGTACCAACCGGCTTTTTTACAATCATATTAATTCAGAAATGGAAATCCCCTTCACTTTCAAATTTTTAAGCAGTTGCACAGGTCTTGATGTGAATAGTGAGAATTTTATCGAACTTATGACTGTGAACAAACAATTTTCCATTCTGATGGGCATTCTTTACAGACTCTCTGAAAGTGATATAAAATATATTTCAGAGCTTGTCCCGAAAGGTAATGCATGGAGAACGATCTATTCAGACAAACAATTTCTCATGGGTATCTTCAATCTTTCAACAGCATTGAGAACAAATAGCGGTAAACTTTTACTTCCTGGAGGTGAAAAATGGACAAGTTTCTGGTCATCTCTTGCAGGAGTACAATATTCAAATTCAGACATATCGTTTCTTAAAAGTATAGCTACTAAGGACAGAGGCAAATTAAACTACCTTTATTCACTTTCATTTTTTATTCCGGAATCAAGATTAAAGCCAATACTTTTTAATATGGATATTTCAAAAATGAAAAAGGTCTACGATTTGATTTTGTTGGCTGAAAATGAAGCCCTTGCTGATAACAGATTTGCAAGATTAAGGAACCCTGGATTCTTCAGAATCATGTATGCACTCGATGTAGAGAATGGAGAAGTCACATTTCCCGGTGATATGAATAACTGGATCAAAATGCTTGGTGGTACAAATACTCTCGAGATCGAAAAAGAAACACCTGCACAAAATGACCTTTACTTCATGTTTATTCAGGAATTAATGCAAAAGGGGAAAATTAAAGGACAGAAATCTCCAATTTCAAAGTTTATTTCTATTTACTCAAAATTTCAGGGCAGGCCTGAATTAATTAGTGAAGAAACACTGAAACTTTTTTATGAAGGATACGACAAATACAATATTCTCAATGATTATATTGAGAAAATTAACATTATCGACAAAGAAACAGTAATGAAACTCTTTGACTGGGTCAAGAGTATCGAAAAATTGAACAAAAAGGACCGGGCAATCTTTACAGCTATTTATCAATCCCTTTTTGAAATACTGTCTTTTTCATCAAAATATCACCCTAACGGATATAATTTTGATCTGCTTGTCACAGATTTAATAAATATACCACTCGATAAAAACAAATTTATAGACAATCTCTTCAAATATCTCAATAAGAACATGAAAATTCCCCTCAGAAAAAATTATATTGACAGCAGGTTCTGTGAATATATATTAAATGGTATTGAAAATGAATTTGTAGAACTTTACAAATCCGATTATGAATTAATGAACAAGAATATTTTGAGAGAATCCCTGAACCGAATTATAACTTCACAGGAAGTAATACATCTCTCAACCGTTTTTGAGTTCAATGATCTGTTCAACAGGTTACCATCCTCCGATAAAGCAGCAAAAAAATCGAGATATAATAAAATTGTTGAATTGTTCCAGAGCCTCTCCCATCCTGAAATAAGTGAAGAAGCCCCGAAATTTATCAGGATGAGGGTAATGTCCTATAAAAAATCTGAACTTAACAAGGACCTTAGAAAATTGGAGTCTCTCACCTCCGGTGATAGCTCAATTGTTGAAATAAATAAACTGGTCAATAAATTCCGTAACAAATACCTCTTTCCTCATCTCAAAAATTATCTTTTAACAATTGCATATGCACTAAACGCAAAAACAGACCGATTAAAGATTTTTATTAATCCCAACCTTGTAAAGCTGCATGATTTTGAAGATTCTGGAAAAAACACTCCCTGGAATTACTCAGGTAAACCAGACTCCATCCTTTCAGCAAAAGCTATACCCGGATTCAGATTGAAAGGAGGATTGTCGAGGCTTAATATCGTTTTTTCTTCAGTCTGGAGAGACCAGATGCTTGCTGGAAATATAATCTTTGACACAGAATTAATCGAATCCGTATTTTGTAATATACTCAATCTCTATCCTTATGCAAAGTTAAAATATTTTCCAAAGTATGCTTCGCTGCTGATCAATTACGGAGTTGAATTAATAGACAACAGGAAAAACAATCCTTCAATAAAAACAAAACTTAAAACTGAAACTGGAAAATTCCTTTCCGGGAATACATATAGAAATGTTATTAACTATCTTGACGGGAAAGCGAAAAAACCCCTCCTGTTTTATGATCAATATTACAAACTGGGAAAAGCTTTTCTTAAGTACGAAAAAATTCTTGATGAATTTTATTCAAAAGATGATTTGAAGAAATATTTCAACTTCCCGTTGAAAGCTGAGCTGGAGAACGAGAAGAAATGGTTCGGAAATATTTACTTTAAAACTTTTGGATCACTAAAACCGAAATGGAGAGAATTCTTCCCTCCGGATACTGGAAATCTGTTCAGGTCTGGTACACTTAATGGAGAAGCATTCCGCGAATTTAAAATGAAATTGTCATACCTTTCGGAAAAGAAAAAATATCCGCCTCTTCTACATGGCCACTTCCTCTTCAACTACCTGATCACAACTTTTCCAAGATACTATCAGCAAAATTATGATAAAGATTACTATACAACATATTTTATTTTTAATATTTTGAATAATGCAAACTTAAGTAAGATAATTAAGAGATACCAGAAAAAAGGATATGTGAGGTTAAGATGAAAATATTTAGTTATTTACTGATATTGTTACTCATTCTACCCGCTTTCAGCCAGGAAGATATGAAAGTGGAAAATCCTGAAATGAAATTTGTTTCACCGGAGAACAATGAAGTATGGGTTGGGAAGAAGAATATTAAGATCAAAGTAACCGGAATAGAGTTGAAAGAGATACAATCCATTGAATTATTCCTTGATGGAAAATTCCTGAAAGAGTTCAACAATCCACCTTTCACAATAAAGTATGATTTTGGCAACTCACCCAAGAACCGGGTCCTGAAAGCTATCCTGAGAGACCACGAGGGTGTATTACTGAGGGAGGAGATATCTTCCTACAAATTTGATGATGTCCAAAGTGTCAATGTTATCGAAATGGCAATACCAATTGCTGTTATAGACAGACATGGAGATTATGTCAGGGGGCTGAAAAAAGAAAATTTTGAATTGTTTGAAGATGGCAAGCCTATAGAAATATCTTATCTGAATCTTATCAATCGGCAAAAGGGTGATTTCTATCTGATCCTTCTGATTGATATCAGTTCATCAATGAAAGATAAAATGGATTATATTAAGGATGCGGCCAAAATGTTCCTTGAGGACCTGATGAGGAAATCTGATAAAGCGATAGTGATCTTTTTTAATCATGAAGTTATAGAGGATACCGATTTTTCAAATGATATAAACGAACTGGTCAATTCAATCTCTCTTGCCTTCCCTTTCGGGGCCACTTCATTATACGATGCGATAGCTCATTGTATAAACCTTGTTAAAGGTGTCAGCGGAAGAAATATTATCGTAGTATTTTCTGATGGGGAAGATAATAGTTCATTCATTGACCCTTATACTCTGATGAAAAAGGCAGAAAAATCAAACACTGAAATATATTCTATCGGTAAGCGGACATACTCTCTCTCTTCTGATTCTCAATATAAGACACTCCTTGAAAAGATCTCAAGATCTTCAGGAGGTATACCTTTTTTCTTCGATCATGTAAGCGAAGTGAAAAAAGTATATAAAAAGATCAGAAAGGACATTCAGGCAAAATATCTTCTTTATTTTACACCGAAAAAGAAAGGACTTATAAAAACTTTCAGAAAAATCAAAGTAAAATTAAAGAATACAAAAAGACATAAGATCAGGACAGTAAAAGGTTATTACTATTAAGGAGAAACGATGAAAAAACAATTTGTAATTCTGATAGTACTCGGTTTGATACTTTTCACAAGTGCAGGCACCCAGACAGAAGAGAAAAAAATAAAAGAAGAAGTTTCAGTACTGAACATTGAGATTCCGGTAAGGGTTTTTTACAAAAACAAACCTGTGAACGGACTCACCAAGAATGACTTTTCCCTAATCGTTAATGGGAAAGAAAGAGATATTGTTCATTTTAATATTATTAAAAAACAGATTGAAACCCAGGAAATGGTGCTGGAGAAAGAAAAAGAATTTCCCCCAAGATATTTTGTTCTTGCTGTCAATATTACAAAGTTTGATGTAGTTGTGAAAAATGGGATAGAACAGATAATTGACCGGATGCTGAGAAAGAATGATGCAATGCTGATATTTATTAATGATAAGAGCCTTACAATAAAGAATTTACAGGATAAATTTGCCGCTAAGAAAAAAATATTTAATCTTATAGTTAAGGAAAGCATTCTGGCAAGAAACAAAATGCTGCTCTATTTCAAACAGTTGGAAAATGAGATTAATCTTGCTAAATTCAAAATCATGCTTAGACAAACTGTCGGGAGAAAGGTCCAGACAAACCTTAAACAAGATGTTTATGCTGTCTCCACTTTTCTCAGAAAATATCTTATAATATGGAAAGATTACAAAAATAAATACCTTATCCCGAATGTAAAGACCTATCTCCTCTTTTCAAAACATCTTCAGAAAATACCTGTAGAAAAATGGGTTATCAGTATATATCAACAGGAATTGTTTCCAAAGATAGTTATGAAAGGGGAAATAATGAGGATGATCCAATCCCTGATTTACAAGTGGCAGTCAAGCACTGATGCGGAAGTAGTCAATTTTTCAAGAATAGTATCCAAACAGGTGAGCGAAATAAGGAAGGCACTGAGCATATCAGATGGATTTCCGACTGACGAAATAACTAAAATCTTCACCAAAGTTGGTGCCACTTTTCATTCAATTTTTGTTAATACACTGCTAGCTTCATTCAGCAAAGACATGGAATACAAAAGGATATCAACTGATATGGAAAACAATCTCAGAAGCCTGACAGAAAAAACAGGGGGAGAACTGGTCACTTCAAAAAATTTCGAAATCGCAATCGATAAGATCGTCAAGAAACAGGACATCTACTATGTACTTACATATGTACCGAAAGAGGGAGAAAAAATAGAAAAATTAAAAATAAAGGTTCATAAAAAAAAGCACAAACCTATATATGATGATAATGTCAGAACTGAATTCACAAAAAAACCAGCCAGAGGAATTCTGATTAACACCGATAAGGAAATTAAAATAAATGGGATCAAATTTGAAAAGAAGCAACTTACATTTAAAGTATCAGAATTTTCACAGCAGAAAATAGCCGGAGGGATTCTGGGTTCTATTAATGTCAGAATACAGATCAATAATATGCAGGACAATCCTGTATTCGATAAAAATATTAATTTTAATTCCAAAAATACCGAAACAAATATTTCTCTTAATTTCAAATGGCTGACCAAAGGGAGATATGAGATCGTTATAGAAACAAAAGACAACTATACAAATAAAATGGCTTCAGATTTTATTCAGATCAAAGTAGAATAATTAAAGGTCTTTACGGAGGCCTCAACGATTTTTTATCTTTTTAATATTTTCTGAGTGTCAATGTTGTAGAAACCTTTTAAAAGCTCATACAGTTCTGGATTTTTTTTTACCATAACATCAGGCCTTTCAAAAAAGGACTCTGTTGCCACTGCAAAGAATTCAGCCTCATTAAAACCTGCATAAGGACGGAGGAAAGATTTCCCGTTATTCACTTTCGCTCTTTCTTCTTCCATTATATTTATCCACTCCTCTGTTCTTTCTCTATTTGCTCCAATTGCCGGAACACCGCTTAATAGAGGATTTTCAAAATCAAAATAGTGGGCAATCTCGTGTATCAGAGAGTTGTAGCCATCTTCAGGGTCCATGAAACTTTGCTCAAGAATTTCTTTGGTAACAAGGAGAGGCCTTCTCTCCCCTGCCATACCCGCAATCTGACCCTTGTGAAGGTTATATTCAGGATCAAATGTTTCACCGGGATATACTACCACTCCATCAGTGAAAGGGGGTTCCCACTCCTGCCTGCCGTGAAGAATTGTTGCAACACCTGCTGCAACAAGGACCTTTGTCCTGAGGTCCGTTTCCTCTCCACTTATACCTCTGATACTGTGTTCATTTAAAAATATATTAATATCCTTTTCAAACTTCTGTTTTCCGTTATCATCAAGAAAATTATAAAATTTTGAATATTCACTGATTATTTCCCTGAATTCTAAAGAGAATTGTCTTTTTACCAGCCGGAATCTTCGGATCTCCTTCCTGAATGCTAATGGGATATAGATAATCGGAACCAGAATTGATATAACTGTCACCGTTCTGTCAGATGAGTAAATGGAGATAAATACCCCTGTTAAAGATATAAGAACGAAATATATAAGTTTAAAAATTACCTCATTTTTGTATACTACTTTCATGATATTTCCGGATTTCCTTTTTTTAAAAAATCATCATCGAATATTGTCTCAAGTTCTTCAGGCATTTCCGGCCTCCTCCGGCTGTTAATGGAGGTCCCGAATACCTTTCCGCTTAATACAAGTTTATTTTCGGGGATCAGATAAATACTCTGAATAAAAACGATACGAAGAGGAGATATTTTTTCCATTACCGTATCGATCCTGAACATATCCCCGCTGATAAGTGGTGATTTATAATCAAGTTCAACTCTGATAACCGTCAGCATGATACCCTTTTCGGTTAATCCGGCAAAGTCCAGCCCTATGTTTTTCAACAGAAGGTGCCTCGCATGTTCCAGATAATTCTGATACACCGAATTATTGACAACACCCTGCATATCACACTCATAATCTCTGACAATAAATTCAGAACTGTGTTCGATCTTTTTCATATATTCCTCTCTGATCTTTCAGCATCTATATATAACAGAATTATATATCTTATGTACACAAAACAATTATATTAACAGAATTTTCACATAACATTAATTTGGAATTGACCTGTTTTTATTTTATCATGTTTTAATCAGGAGAGCTGTTTGAAAAAAAAGATATTATTCATCTGCACACATAATTCAGCGAGGAGTCAGATGGCGGAAGGGCTTGTCAACGGCCTCTTCAAAAACAGATTTGAGGCCTTCAGCGCCGGAACTGAAAAAACATTTGTTAAACCTCATGCGATAGAAGCTTTGAAGGGTATAAATATTGATATATCAGACGCAAGATCCAAGCTCACAACTGAATTCAGAAACACGGAATTCGACATAGTCGTAACTATCTGTGACAACGCCAGAGAAACATGTCCGTTCTTTCCGGGGACAAAAGAGCTCGTTCATAAAAGTTTTCGGGATCCTTCAGAAATACAGGGAAATGAAAAGGAAAAACTTGAAGCGTTCATAAGTTCCAGAGATGAAATATTGTTTTGGCTGAAAGAATTCCTTCCCTCTACTCTTTAGGGAGGCGTGGGGGCAAGGTGAATTCGCCTTGGCGAAGAGAAGGCAGCCTGGGCTGGATCAGGAAGTTGCATTTGAGATAAAGAATAATGATAAAAGTTGAAATATTATTTTTTTTTTTTAATACTATAGTATATGGATACTTCATCAATTTTTGTTGGTGTAACATTTTTGCTTCTATTTGTAATAGTTCTGATCATGTTTAAATTGAACAGAGAGAGAGCGAAAAGTGATAATGAATTAGATGAAGCTTACAAAATGATGGAGAAGCTTTCAAAATTTGATCCCATCACCCAGCTATGTAATAAAAATTCAATGACAGACCGAATTGAGATCGAAATGATGAGAATGGGAAGGACATGGCGCCCCTTTTGTCTGGTTATGATAAATGTTGATAATTTCAGACAGATCAATGATGAATTCGGCAGAGACTGCGGCAATAAGATCCTTGAAAGCCTTGGAATTATACTTGTTAAAACTCTCAGAAAACAGGACGCCGCATCAAGGTGGGAAGGAGAGGAGTTACTATTGCTGCTGCCTGAGACCTCCCTGGAAGGGGGATATATAATTGCCGAAAAGATAAGGAAAACCGTTGAAGAAACAGCGGTAACTTATGGTGATATAACCATGAACTTTACCATTACACTTGGTGTCGATGTTTACAGCAAACTCGGACCGGCAAATCATAGTATAAGGAAAGCATCAGCAGCATTATATGAAGGGATTAAGAGAGGGAGAAATATCGTTGTGAAATCCGATGATCCGAATCTTGATTTCTCAAAATATACAGAACCTGATTAAATAGCCTGCCCCGATTACTCTATGTAACTTTAATTATTTTTCCTTAACTTTATAACCTTCGGGATAGGAATACTTGCCGGGATCAGATTTAACTGCTGAAAGTTCGATCACTTCGGTATAGAAAGTGAATTTTGGTATCTCATCAGCCCCTGCCTTTTTTTTCTTTTTAAGAAACCCTTTCAGCCCTTTCTTCCTTTTTTCACCTGTAACTGATGAATAATATTCTCCATCTATTACTACCGGATAGCCTTTGATCTTGCTTATCTCTTTTCTGAATTTTTTAGCTTTCTCTGAACTCTGTGTACTTGAAGATCTGCTCAGGCTTGTAAAAATCCTCAGCCATGATCCGCCCAGCACATCATCCCTTTTCATATCTGTATCAAGTCCAAGTTTTTTCATATAGTTTTTGAAGAATAGAGATTCGATCTTCTGAGATGAATTTATTTTTCCCGTAACCAATGTAGCCCATACATTTGAAATAAGCTTGCTGGAACCTTTTGATTCATCATTGTTGCTTTCCCACTCAACTATCCATGAAACTGAATATTCAATTGTCGGGAACCCGTTTATTACTTTCTTCTTCCCTGTGACAACAACTTTAAACTCATTTTTCGTGATCGTAATATCCGACTCTCTCTCCTCACTCTCTTCAGTGTCTCCCTCTTCACTCTCACTTCCATCATCACCGGTAAGTTTTACAATATCTTTTACTACTACTTTTTTCTTTTTATGATTTATTGTTGCTATTCTTAACTCATTAAGATCTATAATCTTCGAAAATTCTCCACTCTTAAAAAAAACTTTGGCTGCAAGTTTGCTGAGAAAACCTTTACCCTTGAAATTATCATTCGAGTCAGTCCTCTTTATCAACGGACTGATGATCTCTGTCCGTTCGGTTTTGAATGTTCCGTATTTAGCAAAAGAAACCTCTGATTTGGATTTTTTAATAACATCAGATTGCAAAAACATTGAGAACAGTATTGTAATAAAAATCATTAGTTTTAATTTTTTCATTTTTTCTCCTCCGGAGTTCATATTCAACCTTTATGGTTAAATTATAACAATTCTATACCACAAATTGAAAATAAAATATATGATCAATTAGATTTGAAATATTATTTTTATACCTTTAAAATAGGATGAAACAAAATTTTGGAGGCTTAAATGAAATTCAGAAGAAATCCGGTCCAATCATTTATAAGAAACGTTGTCAGATGGGGAATAGCGATCCCAATGTGGTATTTTATAGTGTGGCCGATATTCAGAAGAGCTGCAGGTAATCTCGAAGCTGCTCTTAACAATCCGCCGGATCCGGGACAGGTAGCACTCGGCGTTGTTCTTACGCTTTTTATACTCTGGTTCTCTAATACAATTGCAAAGATGTTCCAGATTCTTCCCGAGTGGGAACGCCTGGTTCTCCTGAGACTGGGAAAATCTGTCGGAACACGGGGACCCGGATTTTTCATTATTCCCCCTTTCATATATTCAATAGCCAGAATAATAGATATAAGAATAACCACTTATGAAGTGAAAGCAACACGGACATTGACCAAAGATAATGTCCCAATCGATGTTGTCGCAGCAGTGGAACTCGAGATAGAAAATCCGGAAAAAGCTGCAATAGCAGTCAGAGATTATTGGAAAACTACTGAATGGGCTTCGATGGAGGCGTTAAAAAGTGCAATCGGGAAGAATGACCTCAGGCCTCTCTTAAGTGATACGGAGAGCATAGCTGCCAGCGTTAAACTGGCTATAGATGCAGATGCAATGGATTTCGGAGTAAATGTAAGAGCCGTCAGGATCACCGATATTGCCGCCCCAAATTCACTTATTGAAGAACTTGCAGTTATAGCAAGAGCTGAGAGAAGTTCACAGGCAAAACAAATCCAGGCTGAGGCAGAGAAAGCTGTTGCCTCACAATTGGCAGAAGCAACCCGCACACTCTCAACACAAAAGGGGGCTATGGAATTGAGACAAATACAGGCACTATTGGAAATTTCAAAAGAAGAAAGCTCAACTATTATCATATATCCTATGGACAGCTTCCAGGGAGAGAGAATTGCTGCAGCTACAGCAGGAACAAGGGGTGCCTCTCTTAAAAAAGAAAGGTCGTAAAACTAACAAGCTGATCTTAAAAATCTCCTGTTTATTTAATTGGTTGAGAATTTCAGGTTTAAGGAAACCTTTTTAACTGAATTAACGTCTTATTAACAGAGCCTGGTATTTAATAGATTGAGCTAAGGTTCATTCTTAAGGAGAATCAAGATGGACTTTATAACAAATATAACAATGAACCTGATGCCGATAGTTCAGGACCCTTCCTTTAAAAAAGGGTGCTATGGCTTTGCAATAATAGCAATGATCATTCTGGTCTTTCTAACGATCAGAATGGTAATAAAGAGAAGAAAGGAAAAAGATGGCAGGATAATTTCGGACAGAAACAGCACAGGAATAACATTTATTTCAATTCTCTTCTTTATTTCCTTATCAGTGGGAATACTGGCCGATATAACTGAATGGAATGAACCGGGCAAGATAACGGTTCTTGATAGTGGTAAAGTCATTTCCACTCCGAAACCATATTTTGCTCTCGGTAAAAAGAAGACTGCCGTTTATGACCATATAAAAGAGATAAAATCTACAGATGTTGACGACTCTCCTCAACCGGTGGATATGAAGTTCAATGATTCGGGAATTGCACAAGCTGATTATAAATTTAACCTGAAACTGCCGGAAGATCCGGTAAACATAATTGCAATTCATGAAAAATTCGGTAGTCAGGAGAAACTGATAAATGAAGGAGCAAAACCTCTTATTAAAGAAGCAATAAAGATCGGAGCTATGCTGCTCTGTTCAGAAGAATCTTCTGATATGAAGGAGAAAAAACTGGCGGTATTTGTAAATGATCAATTGAAGAAAGGTTTATACCTGATCGAGAAAGGGAAAATCCTGAAGGATAAGGATGGGAATCTTATAAGGAAAAAGCATTATTTTTCAGAATTTAAGGTCAGGTTTGAAAAGTTCAAACTTGAGAATTTCAATAAAGAAGATATCGTAATGAAGATTGAAATCGAGAAAGAGAAAATTACAAAAGAATTAGAGAAGATCAATCTGTTGAAACTTAAAGAGATTCCTTTCATTAATGATCTTGAAATATTAATTGAACATAAGATCATGCATGAAAAAAGTATATCAAAAGAGCAGAAAGAATTAATAATTTCCTCATTAAAAAGTGCAAAGAAGATGATACTTAAGCTGAGAGAGAGAAAGCCTGACAGCAAGGAAAGGAAAAAAAATTCAGATATCTTATAATAATCCGGATTCTTTAAGATCTTCAATAACAAGGTCTACCTGAGAATAATCAACCAGATCTTCCATTTTTGCTTTGGTCATCTTTAAGATCATACGCTCAAAAAAATTAAGTTTTGTTATGTTGATCCTTCCCGGAAATTTTCTGTATCCCAAAAGATTCTTCCGGATCTCTTCAGGAATAAGTTCAAAAGATTGTTTACTAGCTTCATTATCCTCTGGAATAAGACCCACAACAAAAAGATATACTTTTCTCCTTTTCAGGATTTGTTTATTCTTCTTAATAAAATCCACTATCATTATCCTTCCCATGTAAGTACAACTTCCGAGAATTATAAGATTATAATCCTTCAAATTTCCTGAGAAATTTTTCGCATCCGAGATAACACAATCCCCCTGGATCCTTTCAGCTAACTCTTTTATATATTCTTTAGTAGAGCCATACTTGGAACGGAACAATATAAGTTTCCTTTTCACCTTTCTCTCCATCTCAAAACAAATTCTACTTATTTAGATATTCTGAATGATCAGAATGCTGACCATTCAAATATATTAAAAGTTTAGAGCCTGAAACCGATACCAAATCCGGTATGAATTCCACCGAGTTTTATACTTACATCATTAATTTTGTCTGATGCTCCCATATAGCCGAGATTGAATGATGCAAAAAAAGTATCCGAAAAGTTATAAACAAGGCTGCTACCCAGATATATTCCAAATTTTGTGCCTTCAACAATTTCACCGAATGCCTCTTCTTCATAGTCAAAATTCGCTCCACCAGCTTCCACTCTGAATTGAAGCTTGTCTGAAAGATCACCCTCATAACCTGCAGCCATCTGACAGATCTTCTGTTTTGATTTGCTCTCTTCATTAAGCACTGGTGTTTCTCCCGTAATATTGAAAAGTCCACAACCGAAAAATGCATAAATATGATCCCCGAACTTGTAAGCAGCTTTAACCCTTGGATATATAACAGAGGAGCTGTATATATCTTTAAAATCACTATCCGAAGGAAGCATAATCGCACCCTGAACTTCAAAGAACAGCTTCTTATCATTTCCACCTGCATTCAATACGACAGAAAAAATCAGTACCAGGCTTAATAAAATAATTCCACGATTTCTCATTAACTACTCCTTCTTAAAAGTTCAAGTTTGATCCGTTTAATAATTAACTTAAAAAAATTTTACTCCGTTTAATATATTTAAACAATAATAATTAGTAATTTTTCTATTTTTTTTTGCTTTAAATTCTTTACAGGATTTAAATAGTTATTTTTTTCACTTTATTGAAAATTATGGTTTAAGAAGAGAGAATATACAATTGGATAAAGATAACAAACTCGGAGGAACAATAATGAGAGAAGATATTAAGATCACCAGGGATCAGAATGGGGTCCCGCATATTGAAGCAGAAGACCTTAACGGGTTGTATATGGGACAGGGATATGTCCACGCGAGGGACAGAGGGCTTCAAATGCTTCTTATGCGTATACTCGGAAAAGGGAGAGCTTCTGAACTTCTTGATTCAGGAGATGATACCTTAAGTATTGATATCTTCTTCAGAAGGATGAATTGGAGGGGAAATACTGAAACTGAATTGGAAAAACTTTCACCGGAGATCACAGGTTATCTTGAATCATATTGTAAGGGTGTGAATACTGCTCTTAGAGAAAAATATCCCTGGGAATTCAAACTTCTTAAATATACTCCTGAGCCCTGGGTTCCAGATGATTCAATAATGATTACAAGAATGATCGGATACCTCACACTGGCACAATCCCAGGCGGAAATTGAGAGATTGTTTGTTGAGATGGTACAGGCGGGAATAACTGAACAAAAACTTATCGAATTGTTCCCAGGAATACTCGGCGGCCTTGACCTTGAATTATTAAAAAAAGTTGAACTTGGCGAAAGGATTGTTGCTCCTTCTGTTCTCTGGAATACTGCTGTCCCCCGCATGATGGCATCAAACAACTGGGTTATCTCAGGCAGCCGAACTTCTTCCGGTAAACCTATTTTGGCAAATGATCCCCATCTTGAAGTGAACAGACTACCTAACATATGGAGTGAAATTGTTATGAGATCGGGTAAAAAATATATTATGGGCGGGACCATGCCGGGTTTCCCGGGTGTTCTTACAGGACGTACTGACAGAATTGCCTGGGGAGTTACATATTCCTTCAGCGATGCAGTTGATTCGTGGATCGAAAGATGCAGGGATGGGAAATACTATAGGGAAGAAGGCGATGAATGGATTGGATTCAAAGAGAGAACTGAAATAATTAAGAGGAAGAAAAAAGAAAATTTTGAAATAACCTTCTATGAAAATGAACATGGTATCCTTGATGGTGACCCTTATAAAGAAAATTATTATCTCTCTACAAAGTGGGCTGCAGCCGATTCAGGCGCAATATCAACTACAGAATTACTTTCGATCTGGCATGCAGATTCAGTTGAAGAAGGTATGAAAAAATTCAGCATGTTGGAGACAGGATGGGATTTTGTCCTGGCAGACACAAAAGGTGATATCGGTTTTCAGATGTCGGGACTTGTCCCTAAAAGAGCGAAAGGGATAAGTGGATTTATACCACTTCCCGGTTGGGAAAAAAATAGTGACTGGCAGGGATTTATAGATTCTGATGATCTCCCGAGATCATTGAATCCTGCTACCGGATATTTTGCTACTGCGAATCATGACCTTAACAATTATGGGAAAGCTGCTCCTATAAATATGCCTATGGGGTCATACAGGGCAGACCGGATTAATAAACTGCTGGAAAATAATTCCAGGGCAACCATAGAGAACATGTACTCAATGCAATCTGATATTTATTCTATTCAGGCAGAACTATTCATGAATATTCTCAGGCCGTTACTTCCTGATTCAGAGAACGGGAAAACTCTGGGAGAGTGGGACCTGAATTATAACCTGGATTCAGATGGTGCTTTTCTATTCGAAAAATTTTATAAAGAACTGATGCTTGAAGTATTCGGAAGAAATGGCCTTGGAGAAGATGTGTTCAGGTTCCTGAATAAAGAGACAGGAATATATATAGATTTTTACCAAAACTTTGACATGATCCTCCTTTCTGAAAACTCCGAGTGGTTCAATGGATTATCAAGAGAAGAATTGTACAAAAAGATCTCAAAGGATGCATTAGATTGTAAATCAAAATCCTGGGGAAGTATTCAGAACTTCCGGATGGCCCACCTGATATTCGGAAACAAACTTCCGTTCTTCATGGGATTCGACAAGGGACCGATAAGAATTGCAGGAGGAAGAGCTACTATTCAGCAGGGACAGATTTACCGCAGTGGTGGGAGAGTAACAACCTTCATGCCTTCCTACAGAACAGTTTCAGATCTCAGCAATGATGATTTTTTCTCAAATCTTGCAGGAGGCCCGAGTGACAGAAGATTTTCAAAATGGTATATTTCAGACCTGAAAAATTGGCTGGATAATAAATTTAAAAAACTCTCAAAGGATCCAAAAGATAAAATTGAGAAGTTCTGAACATCTACCCTCACTTTAATCCAGCCCAGGCTGCCTTCTCTTCGCTAAAGCGAATTCACCTTGTCTCCCAGAGGGAGAGAATACTATTTTAACTTCCCCCTCTCCTCATGGGAGAGGGGCCGGGGGTGAGGGAAACAGATCAGAAAGCAGAGATTATTTAGTTTCCTCTTCATTTTCATCTCCATGCATTTTTGCAGAAGCTTTATTCATTTCATCTAAGGCTGCTTTTACTTCAGGATCACTGACATTAGCAGTTATTTTACTGAACACTTTGAATAATTTTTTTGTTATCTCTTCCATTTTAAGGGTCAAAGGTTTGAGCGTCTCAGGGTGAGTTTTCTCATCTCTCAGCTCAGGGTACTTTTTCATTATTTTCTTTAATCTTAGAGCAAAACCATTTATTGCCTTTGTATACTCAGTCAGAGCTGCCGCAATAGCCGGAGAAGTTTCAGCTTTTTCCAGCCCTCCAACAAATTTTTCAAGAGAAAAGAGCATCTCTTTTAAAACAGGTTCTGCATCCTTGTAGTCTTTAGCAAACATTGTCGATCCAAAAACGAAAGACAAAGCGATCAATAATACAAAAATTTTTCTTCTCATACATCACCTCTATTTTGTTTTTTTTTAACATTATACAACAGCTTCTATCCTTTTTTCAAAACAATCCTGATATCCATTCAAATTGACTTTAAATTTCGTGTAATTTATGATGCCTGCATAAGTAAATTTAAATGTCACAAAATCGGGACTTTTATTTAGCATTTACAATGGAATAATTATTGCTTAAAGTAGATCATACAGCACAGGAGGATAAAATGAGGGCAAAAAAAAATTATTTTAATCTAAAAAGAGGACATTTCATCTTTTCACTAACAGTACTAATGAGTGCCTTATTCATTCTTTCCGGATGTTTAAGCTTCCCCGGGGGAGGGTATAGGGAACCTGATTCATCAGGGGGAATGTCTAACAGAGTACATAACGGTAGTGTTTATTATTTAGACAACACATCTTTGTTCAGAAGAGGAAATTTCTCAATAAAGAATGAAAGAGGACAGGTAATTTTCAGAGCCCGGGGGAGTTTTTTCTCAAGAGGAACAAGAGTAACACTTGTCGGCCGCAGCGGAGCTGAACTATTCACAATTACAAAAAGAAGGTCCGGATATAAATCTCAATATAAGATCTACAGTCACGGTCGTCTGGTTGCAAGAGTTTATAAAAGAAGATCTTCACGATATGACAAATTCGTTGTGAACTCAAGGAAGGGTAGAGATTATACTGTTCGTGGAGACTTTATGAGCAGGCTATATGCATTCTATTATAGAAATCACCAGGTGGCTCAGGTAACAAAAAGCAGAAGATCTTTTTCGGATAAATACAGAATAGAAATTTCACCTCAGCAGAACAACCTCTTAATACTCGCGACAACAGTGATAATTGACATGGAGAATAGTTACCGAAGGAGGTAGATCTGATCAGTCATCCTGCAGCTTAACCTTTCAATTATAGGTGATTGTCACATATTCAGGACTTTTCCTACCGAAATTTGATGGAAATTATATTGCTAAGTACATTATGGTAATTTAACAGACAAATGGAGGATGAAATGAAGAACAATAAGAAATATTTCAAAGAAAGAAGTTATTTAAAGATCTTCCAGATAATCCTTATTTTGAGTATGTTCTTTATCTCTACAGGTTGTGCACGCTATTCATACAAAGATGTTAATACGATCCCAACAGATGATTTCAGAGAATTCAGCGCAAAAGTATATTTTGTTGATCAGAAATTCTGGTCGGTCGGAGACAAATTTACAATATCTGACGAACAGGGCACTCCACTGTTTTATGTAAAAGAGAGGATCATTACCATTGGTGACAGGCTCAGCTTTATGGATGCAAAAGGCAAAATGATCTTTAATATAAAACAAAAGGTCCTAAGCCTCCAGAAGCAGTTCCGGATCTACAATAAAAAACAACTTATCGCGAGAGTGATAAAAAAGATCAAACCATTCAATGATAAATTTGTGATCGACCTGCCGGATTCTGATGATTACTTTGTCAAAGGTGATTTTATAAACCACCGCTACTCTTTCTTCCGTAACGGGAGGAAGGTTGCTCAGATATCAAAGAAATGGGGCACACTCAGAGATAATTACATGGTCCAGATAGGGCCCCATGAGGATGACCTGATAATTCTTGCTGCTGCAATAATTATTGACATGGCAAGTCACAAAGAAGATTCCTGATTTATTAATAAAAATCATCCCATTCTCCATTTAATGGATGTTTTTTTTTACCTGAACGTTTTATAGTATGAGGGACGGAAAAAACATCATGACCCCGGCAAATGAAATTGGGAATAAAGAGAGTATATTTGAGGAACTTTTCACATACCGGGAGTCTGTTTTTCTTGTCTGTCTGGGGTATACGAAAAGCTATTCAGATGCAGAGGAATTAACTCAGGATATCTATGTTAAAACATGGGAAAAACTGGATAGGATCAATAAAGAAATATCAATAAAAGGGTGGCTCTTAACAATTACAAGAAACAGATGTATAGATCATTTCAGAAGGGAAAAGGTGAAAAGATTTTTTCTTGAATCAGAAAAACATGGCATTGAATCATCCATTAGTAACGATACTCCGGAAATAAACATACAATTAAAAGAGGATAAAGCCAATCTGAGAGAATGTATCAACTCCCTGTCGGAGAGACTTAGAAGTGTATTTGTACTCAGGGAATATGGGGAAAATTCCTGTGAAGAGATATCGGATATCCTTAATATAAAACTTGGCACCGTATACTCAAGGCTTGATCGCGCAAAGAAGAAAGTAACAAAACTTATGGGGGAGATCAATGGACAATCCTGAACAAAATAAAACTTCTGAATTAATAAGTAGCATAATTGACTCTGAAAAAAGATCCGGCCTTGAAAAATTCAATAACTCAAATTTTGAAAAAAAAACATACACCAGGATCAATAAAGAAAAACAGGGATCAAAAATGTTTATGAAAAAAATACTGATCCCCGCTTCTCTGACAATTGCAATTGTAATTTTTTCACTATTACTCATTAACAAAATCGGCGATGCATCAAAGACGGGAAATCCAATATATTTTGCACTTACAAGTATTTCCTCCGATTCTGAACAAATTGATTATGATTCTGTAGAACAAGTGAATATCAAGACTGAATTTGAAAACGCACTTAGTCAAATATTGTATTCTCTGGATAGGGAGAGTATCAATTTTAATGAACTTACCAAAAATATATTTAGGACTATCAATTCAATAACAGAGGAAAAAGCAGGACAATCTACAAGTTTTGAGAATATTGTTTCAAGGGATCTGAACACTATTAAAAAAGATATATTAAACATGAATATAAAAAAAGACTATTCAGAATTATTCTCGAGAATAATAAAAAATATAACGGAGGTTTAAATGTATAAAAAAACACTAATCACATTGATTATTATTTTTTTCACTTTTTCAATGATCCATTCCACAGCCGGAGAAGGGGAAAAATATATCCCTTCAAAACATATTGGCAAAGTCCTCCTTGATCATGTAATTTCAGGATTCAAGGCAATGGCAATATCAGGGTCCGGAGGCTATAAAGTTGTCGATCAGTTATTACAGAAAAGCATGGTGATGCTAAGGGAAGCAAAATCTGAAAATAAGATCGATTCGGTTTTTTACAGACGATATAAAAGAATCCTTGAAGTATTAAAACTTGCAATAACGGATGATAGGGAAAAGATATTGAGTGATCATATTGCCATTGTAATGCAAAATTTCATCTACGATATCACCGGAGAATTCAAAAACCTGGGATCTGAGCGGTACGGTATAGGGTTGATCAGTGAAGCTATATCTTTTGAACTCCTGAACCTGCACATTTATCTGGATACAAAAAGCAACAGGCCTGCACTTGTGAATAAATATTTCAAAGTTCCTCCCCCACCGCCACCTGCAAAGAAAAAGAAAAAATAAGATCAATACCCGGAAGGGGATGCTTTATCACTTTAAAAGCATCTCCTTCCATTATCTAACTGTAGAAGACCCCATAAAGCATATACCGATTTTGAAAAAATGATATTTTGTTAAATTTTGACATTTTAAAGTCTTATGCTATAATGATATTCGGAACGATTATTGATAATGAGCAATACACAAGTAAAAGAAAACTACAGACAGAGTGGACAGAGGGACAGAATACTTGAAGTGCTAAAAAACACAGGCTCACATCCGACTGCCGACTGGATCTACACTCAATTAAAATCAGAATTCCCTAAACTCAGCCCGGGAACAGTTTACCGGAACCTTGGTATACTTCAGGAGATGGGCAAAATAAAAAAGATCCGGTATGGAAGTACATTTGACAGATTTGAAGCAAACTTATCCAATCATTACCATCTTATTTGTGAAAACTGCAACAGTATCACCGACATCAAACTTCCGGCCTGTAAGGATATTCTGAACAAAGCAGAGGAACTTTCAAATTTTTCGATAAACTATCATCAAATCGAATTTTACGGGATCTGTTCATCATGCAGCAAAGACGTATAGTATTTTTTTTTGTAGTTTTTATTAAGAATCGTTACGAATAGCGTGAATTAAAAGGAGATTAAAATGGAAGAAAGAAAATTAAACATGCCGTTACTTGGCGATGATTTCCCTGAACTCGACGTTCAAACCACTCACGGTCCGATGAATATTCCCGGAGACCTTAAGGGCAAATGGTTCGTATTATTCAGCCACCCAGCTGATTTTACACCGGTTTGTACAACTGAGTTCGTGGCATTTCAAAAAAGGATGGATGATTTTAAAAGACTTAACACCGAGCTTATCGGGATGTCAGTCGATCAGGTATTTTCACACATCAAATGGGTTGAATGGATCAAGGATGAACTGAAAGTTGATATAGAATTCCCGGTTGTTGCTGCCAATGATTCGATCGCTCTCAAGCTGGGAATGCTTCATCCTGGAAAAGGGACAAATACTGTCCGTGCAGTATTCATAGGCGATCCGGAAGGGAAAGTAAGACTAGTTTTATACTATCCCCAAGAGATTGGAAGAAATATAGATGAAGTTGTCCGTGCACTCGAGGCCCTTCAGATATCAGATGAACAGGGAGCTGTTCCTGCTAATTGGCCAAATAATGAATTGATAAAGGACAGAATTATTGTTCCGCCGGCGAAAGATGTTAAAACGGCAGAGCAGAGAGTAAAAGATTATGAGTGTTATGACTGGTGGTTCTGTCACAAACCGCTGGAAAAATAGTCAAATCTCCTTCAATAAACAGGGGGGCCAACCCCCTGTTCTTACTCAGGTATAAATCTTCTCGGAAGTGAAATACTTTTTATAAATAGTCAGGCCGATATTCAATGCAAACATCGTTATCACAGGTATTGCATGGAACCAGAAGTTATCAATAGTACTATCATTGAGCTTATATTGTTTAAGAAGAAGGGATACCACATATAATAAAACCCAGTAAAAAGTTGTATTTTTTTCCCTTAAAAAAACTTTGAGGAAACTGAATTTCCCTTCATTTTTTTTGTAATTTTTAAAATTCGGAATTACTTTGGGAACAGCATCGAGATACTCTTTATATTCCTTTCCGAATTGCTTTTTAAGATAATTTTCCTCTGAATAAATAATAAAATAATAATTCAGAATAAAAAAGATGTTTAATAAAATAAGAGCATAAATACTTGAATACGCAATTATAACTCCATTATATATAAAAAAACTGCCCATATAGAGAGGATTTCTTACGAGTGAGTACAACCCGCTTGTATTCAGATTCTCAGCTTTGAGGTAATTCTCCCGCCCGGATGTCACTGGTTTTGAAAATCCCACCGAGGTCATCCTTATCAACCCCCCGAAGAGAGCTAAAGCAAACCCCGATATACTTATCAGTGTATTGAAACGGCCCATATCATCAGGATTGAACACGAAAAAACATATCAATATTATAGGAACTACACTTATTGCCCTGAACTTGAAGCAATTATTAGCTATATTAAGCTTTAGATTTTCCCTGTTATTCTCATCATTAGTTTTAATTTTCACATTCTTCATTATTTCTTACTTCCTCCCTGATTTTAGATAGAATTATATCCGACAAAATAAAAAATTCAACTCTGGATATTTTAGAAGGTATTATGGATTAATAAACAAAAAAGATTTAAAATATATTTTAAGGAGTAAAGATGAAAAAAATTTTCCTGATAACATTTATACTAATAATAAACATAACCATTATTTATGCCGGACAACCGGTGCTTGAATCGGATATATACAATACAGAGAAGGGAGACCTGAAGATCACCTTTGTTGGTCATGCATCATTGATTTTTGAATTTGATAATATGGTTATTCATATTGACCCTTTTTCCCGGGTCTGGAATTACGATAACCTGGCAAAAGCAGATATGATAATAATTACTCATCATCATGGTGATCATCTGGACCCGGAGCTTATTAAAAAGTTGAGAAAACCGGGAGCACCGGTTATAACCCCTGAATTAAGCAGCAAAGATATCAGTGACTGTATAATAATAAAAAATGGAGAATCAAAGAGGATTAATGGTATTGAGATTAACGCAATTCCCGCATATAACATCATTCACAAGAGAGATAATGGTGATCCCTATCATAAAAAGGGGGAAGGGAACGGTTACATTTTAAATCTGGGTGGTAAAAAAGTCTATATAGCAGGTGATACTGAGAATACTCCCGAGATGAAAGAGTTGAAAAATATTGATATAGCTTTTCTTCCAATGAATCTCCCTTACACAATGACAGAGGAGATGGTTGCAGATGCAGCTAATGCTTTTCAGCCCGGGAAATTATATCCTTACCATTGCAGAGGTTCTGATTCAGGGAAACTTTTAAAGCTTCTTGAAAACGAAAAAAACATCAAAGTTCTGATAAGAGATTTTTATAAAGGGATGAAGAAAAAATAACAACTTATCCTGTAATTATAAAAACCTCTTTCTCAACACAATTTAATTGCAGATTATAAAACTCTGATTAAAGTTCAACCTCGGTCATCCAGTAACCGTGGATATTACATCTTTCGACTAATCTAACGGTGCCGGAAGTTTCCTTTATGTGAAATGCAGCAGCAGGGTTAATACTGTTGGCAGTAAACATCACCCTTCCTGAATACACATCGTTCACATAGCAGTCAATGAATGTTATCAGATGTCCCTCTGTCATCGGATGAAGTACCTCTCCTACTCTGACATGAACATCTGTACATGTATCTTCCGGGATCAAACCACAGGTTTTAACTACTTTAACTGATGGAACGTGCTTCACTTCAGCTTCAGGACTTTTCTCTTTAGATTCAACAAAAACATTATTTTTAGATTTAAAAGCATCTTTTGGCATATTACAAACCGGGCAATTATCCGGTGCTTCTTCAAAGGCCAGATGGCCGCATGTTTTACAAATATAAATATCCATTTATTCTCTCCTTTTCATTATATATATTATAACGTATTTCAGATGTAAATGACACCCTTTCGGTATCACTTCAATTTGGTTTGATATTATTAGTGATAATACTATTAATTGCTATTTTAATTTTTCGAGGATCAAATTCAGCTTTTCAATAATCTCAATATGATTTTTTTTCCTGTCAGTAGCGTGAACAATCAACTGGATTAGAATCATAGTGCAAATAGCTGCAATAAAAATTATACCTTTATCCATGGTTTCCTCCTGACTCGGATATCCATCCATTTATTAATACCTTGTTTTTGTATTAAGATCAAAGTTTGGGAGTCTTTTGATAAGAAATTTATGCCGGCTTTCTATTGAATCAGACTTTACAATTATCGGATCATATCCTAAAGAAATATATGTTTCATGAAGAAGCTGGAATAATCTTTCCTGATCTTCCCTGTCCTCTGTCCTTACTCCATCCTGAATAAGTTCTAAAGGCTCAAATAAAAAAACTTTTTTGAACTTGAAAATTTCTGAGGACCTTATAACCTCGTCTGGAACGGTGAGGCAGCCCAGCTTAAGGAAAGCGATATTATCCGGAAGTGAATAATCGTGGATGATCATTTCCGAAGTATCGAGATCAAGTGCATCCTTTGCCATCAGATAGAACAATATCTTCTGGGTTTCTTTGCTATAGAGAATTTTTTTCTCAAAAGGAACCCCCTTTTTTTTAAGCGCAACAATATAATCTCTGCTTATATCAGGATTAATACTATATCCCTCCTTTTGAAGAAGTCTTAATGATGTGGATTTTCCGGAACTCGGAGCACCGGTTGCCAGGAACCAATTCGTATCCATCCGGATGGGATGATCGTATAACCTGCTGAGCAATCTTTTATACTTATTCTCAAAGTCTTTTATAGTTGTACCATTCATAATATTCAAGTAACCTGCTGAATTCATTATACAAAAAATAAATAAAAAAAATTCACTGATAAGATAAAATTAAAAAATTTTGAATATATAATTATTTTTTGGTAAACTTTGTTTAACAGGACCCCGTTCATATCTATGCTTTATAGATGTGAATCCTTTATCAGGAGTTATAATGATTTTTAATGTAGCGAATTTTCTAGAGAAGATTTTTGCACCCGGAAAAAATGAAACACTTTCAATAATGATCGACACACCTCCGGATAAAGAACAGGATACTCCGGAATGGCAGGAACGGAGACTGATGGCTGCAGAATGGCTCGAGGGAATAAGTTTGATTTCGGAAAAGTGGGGATTAAAAGTAAATCCCCTTGTCACCTATAAAGCAACATTAAACCATAATTCCAGGCTTCCGAATAAATGTATGTTTGGTACTAAGGAAATGAAAACCAGAGATGTGATAAAAAATTCTACAATTATTTTATCCATGCCCGAATACTCGGCAACTGCCCCACTATATGAATATTCCCTCAAATCAAAGAAGTTAAGGATAGGCTCGATGCCGGGAGTGCAGAAGTTCATGGAAAATACAGGCCTGGCAGCAGATTACGGAGAGATAGCAGACAAATGTAACTCACTGATATCTATTCTGGAAAATGCTATAGGAGCAGAGGTCCTTTTCTCGACAGGGCACCAATGTTATTTTGATCTGACCAGAAACAAATTTTACGGTGATGACGGAATGCTCCACCCCAAAACAGGTGGTACCGAGAAATCGACATCAAATCTCCCCGCCGGAGAAGTTTACACGGTCCCCAATGAGGAACTGGGGAGCCTGACTAAAGGTAAACTCCCTTTCTCAGAAGGGAACGAAGTGGGGGTTTTTGTTGTCAGTGAAAACAAGATCATTGAAGTACAGGGCGATTCACCTGAGACTGAGCAACTTCGTACCAAAATGGAACAGGACCCGGGATGGTGTAATATTGCTGAATTTGCGATAGGAGTTAATAATAAAGCCACAGTAACCGGAAACATTCTTCAGGATGAAAAAGCAGGATTTCATTGGGCATTTGGACTGAGTAAACATCTCGGCGGTATTACAAGTGAAGACAAATTTAACTCACCGGAAAATGTGATACACAGAGATTTTGTATATGCAAAGGACAATGAAATCGAATGTTCATTACTTGAAATTATTTTCCCCGACGACTCCAGAAGGATATTGATCAGAGCCGGTGAGCTGGTAGATATTTAAAAAATCTATCTTCAGATATCCGAGCACCGTCCCCCATCTACTCATGTTGACATCTTAAGGAAAGCACTATACAATATATTTAGGATATGGGGATGTTAATATGCTTAAAGTATCAAAAACTTCAAAATATGCTTTGAGAGGAGTTATTCACCTTTCAAAAAAACGGGGATCAGGTTATGTTAAGATCATTGAAATTTCAGAGAAAGAGAGAATCCCTTTAAATTATTTAAGGAAGATCTTTCAGGTGTTGATAACAAATAAGATCGTTCTTTCCAGTGTAGGACCGAAGGGGGGAGTCAAACTCCCGGACCATGAAACGGATATAAGCACTGCAGACATAATAAGGATATTTGACGGAGAGCCGGAAATCAATGAATGTACACTTTTCGGCACGATCGGGTGCCCGACAATAACAACCTGCCCTATTCATGATGAATGCTCTCACATGGGTATTAAATCCTGGACAAAACTTAAGAATTTTAAAATAGATAGCTTCATAAAACAATAAAGGAGAATTTTTAATGAGTGAATTAATAGATAATTCGACAAAAAGGAAAAAAAGGCTTAAAGAGCTTATCCTGAAACTACATGATGGAGAGGCACAGGAGAGTGTCAGGAAAGAACTTGAAGTCAGCCTTTCAAGTGTTCCATACGGAGATGTGGTTGAAGTTGAACAGGAGTTGATCGCGGAAGGACTTCCTGAAGATGAAATCCTTAGGTTATGCGATGTCCATTCTGCAGTTTTAAAGGATAAGATAGATTTATCGATGAGCAAGAAGGTTCCTGACGGGCATCCGGTTGACACAATATATTCAGAGAATAAAGCGATCCTCGAAGTTTGTCTGGAGACTGAGAACAGGCTCAATGAAATTGATATAGTAAAACCCGAAAAATTTGCTGACTATATTCTTTTGATCAAAGAACTATTTAATAAACTCATTGATACCGAAAAACACTATCTTAAAAAAGAGTACCTCCTATTCCCGTTCCTGGAAAAGAAAGGAATCACAGGCCCCCCGAAGGTCATGTGGGGAAAGCATGATGAGATAAGAGAATTATTAAAAGGAAGCATTGAAATACTAAATGTTCCGGATGTAAACAAAGATGATTTTAAGATCAGTGCAGAACTCGTATTATCTCCTGCGGTCAGGAATGTTTCAGAGATGATAACAAAGGAGGAGCAGATCCTGATCCCAATGGCACTAGATAAACTGACAGACCTTGAATGGTGGCAGATATACAATGAATCGGATGAGATTGGATATTGCCTGATTGATCCTCAGCATGAATGGAAACCTGAAGGAATGGATGCTATTGAACAGAAGAAGAGCCGTATAAAAGACAATTCAGTACATCTGCCCAGCGGGAGTTTCACTTCAGAGGAGATCTTAAGTATTTTAAATACTGTGCCATTCGATATGACTTTTGTTGATAAAAATGACAAAGTAAAATACTTTTCACAAAGTTCAGAGAGAATATTCCAGAGAAACAGATCTATATTGAACAGGGATGTAAGGTATTGTCACCCTCCGGGAAGTGTCCATATCGTTGATAAGATACTTGATGATTTTAAAAGTGGAAAAACCAGCAGAGCCCCATTCTGGATAAGAATGGGAGATAAATTCATTCACATTGAATATTTTGCAATGAGGAATGATAAAGGGGAATATCTCGGAACCCTGGAAGTGTCACAGGATCTGTCTGAAAAAAGAAAACTTCAGGGAGAACAAAGAATATTATCATACGGGGAGGACAAATAAATGGATAAAACCGTAATAACACCTAAGACAAAAATTTCCGATCTGCTTGACAGCTATCCGGAACTTGAAAAAATATTGTTAGACTATACTCCTGCATTTAAAAAACTTAAGAATCCGATACTAAGAAAAACCATTGCAAAAATAACTACACTTCAACAGGCTTCTGCAATTGCCAATGTTAAGGTTGAAGAACTCATTAATACTTTGAGAAAGGAAGTGGGTCAGGAAATGATCAGCAGCCAGGAGGATGCAGGCTATAATGAGAAAAAACCTGAATGGTTTGAAGACAAGAAAGTCTCAGTAATATTTGATGCAAGGGAGATGCTGGAGGCGGGAGAACATCCGGTAAATCAGGTTATGTCAGACCTCAGAAGTATGAAAAAAGGGGAGATCTACGAACTGCAGGCCCCTTTTCTGCCTGCACCTCTTATTGATAAAGCGACAAGTATAAGTTTCGATCACTGGGTTGTAAAAAAAGGTGATAATAAATTTATCATATACTTTTTTAACAATGAATGAACATTTCAATCGTTAGAAAGTATTAATTCCTATTTTATTTTTCAGATCTTTAAACCTTTGATCAGATCTGATGAGATCTATACCTTCCCACACAGATATTTGACGTAATAGAAGCCAGTCCTTCTCTTTATATGCTTTTTCTATAAATCTGAATGCATTCTCATAATCACCGAGTGCAGTATAAATAATCGAAATACAAGTTGGAGAAATATACTCTTTTTTATCTCTATCAAGAAGATCATATAATATTTCTTCTGCTCTTTTTCTCATCCCCTGATTCGCATAAAACTTTGCAACTGCCGAATAAGATTGATAATGGTTCTTTCTGATCTCATTTACATTAATTAGTAATTCTTTAGATTTGATTATTTCTCCTTTTCTAAGATACAACAAAGCCAGTGCATTTTTAATCCTAAAGTCCAGTGGGTTAACTATCTCCAATTTTTTTAAATTTGTGATTTTATTTTCAATGCTTTCTTTTGAGAGAAATTTTTTCATAATCAGGTTAAATAATGAATGTGGATCCAATTCACATGCAATATTTATCTCATTCAATGATTCCCTTTTTTTACCAATTGAGTAAAGAAAGATCCAGTAAAAGTTTCTAACTATTGCCGAACTGGGAGATAAAGATATAGCTAACTTGAATTCTTTTTCTGCAGCGGCAAAATCCCATTCATATCCCCATTTATAAAATCCCATTACTGCATGCGCCTCGGGAACCATATTGTCTAATGCCAAAGCCTTATCTGCATAAATTTTTGCCTTTTTAAACATACTTCTGGGATCTTCAGAATCTATTTTTGCAAGAATTGAATATGAAAAGCCTATCCATGCGTATGCTCTTGCAAATTCATGATCATTCTCTATAGCTTTATGAAAAAAATCGATAGCTGAGAAGAGGGATTCACGAGTCGTCTTATCAAATTCTATTGATCCCCTTAAAAAATCCTCATATGCTTTCAGATTAATATTTCTTGCAGTACGAATTGATCCGATCTCTTCAGGAGTCATTTTTATAGCGATATGATTCACAATATCCAGAGCAATTTTCTTCTGAAGGGTAATGATATTACTAAATTTTTCTCTGTAGTTTTCCGCCCAGATATGGACATCCTCCTTAGAGTCGATCAACTGGACAGATATCCTCAAATCCTCATCCTCACAGAATACGGCCCCCTCTACGATACAGTCTGCATTCAATTCTTTCGCGATCTCTTTTAGAGGTTTTTTGCTGTTTTTGTAGTTCATTACTAATGTTCTTGATTTAACCCGGAGATATTTTATTTTTGCAAGTTCTGTAATAATGGCATCTGTCATCCCGTCAGCAAAACAATCAATTTTTTTATTTCCGTTTATATTTTCAAGTGGTAGAACGGCAAGTGTACGAAAGTTATCCTGAATTAGATTCTGCTTGTTTCTATTCTTGAAAAAAACATTGTAATTAAAAATGGCAACAATAAATAAAGACAATATAATCAGAGAAAACATGGTCCACTTTTTAGCAAGAAATATTTCGGACTTTGAAACACTCTTTTTTTCGGAGTTTTCCTTTTCTATAACTGAAAGTTTCTCCTTCATCCATGTATCAAGCTCTTCCCTGTATGCAAATACTCTTGCTTTAGGGGAATCTTCAAGACGATGGATTGGAAGTCCTAATTCTTTCTCCCACTTTCGGCAGGTTTTTTCTGATCTTTCGAGATAGTTTGAGATCTCTTTCCAGGAATCAAGAAAAATCTTTCCTGTTATTAGGTCAATTTGCTGAAGATCTTTATCTTTCTCCAATCGCCCCCCCCGAATAAACTCATAAAAGATCAACTAATATAAAAATTCCTTGACTATATTAAATATTACAATTTATTTTATCAACTATTATAATGTACATCCCGGCAGTCGGACATTTACAAACAAATGTAATAACGATCTATTTTATAAAAATGTTCTCATGACGGGCTGAAGTATTCCTTGCAACAAGATCAGTTACAGATAATTTCACCTTGAGTGCTCCCTTAATCTTTTCTGCCAGCCGGATCGAGAGAGATATATTTTTTTTCTTCTGCGGTGCTCTCAGGATATTCTCCTTTTTGTACACATCATACCCTGATAGATCTGTCACACGAATATTTACTTTTATAAGACCTGGATTCCCTTCCCCTCCTCTCATGAAGCCGT
>Ga0190293_1000021_pt1 | contig 58394 bp, 58 predicted proteins | sample 48693001_MG_FD_161671 | JGI IMG/M metagenome (GOLD analysis project Ga0190293, IMG submission 161671) | Hydrothermal vent microbial mat bacterial communities from Southern Trench, Guaymas Basin, Mexico - 4869-30-0-1_MG | ecosystem: Environmental > Aquatic > Marine > Hydrothermal vents >...
GTAACTTTAAGCTAAAGAAATCTCGGGTGTAAAACTTCTTAAATATTGCAATGAAAAATGGAAATAGCAAAAAAATAAAAAATCAGTCTGTACTCTTGACTATTATATTCTAATGGGCGTCCCCCTTCTTCGTTTGGTCACTGAGCTTGTCGAAGTGCCCTATCCCCACTTATTTTTAAAGTCTTTGTACAAACCAGGCGAAGGTTCCTGTGCATGTGACAACTCCTTCACTGTCTTTTACTTTCACATCTACAGAAATAAATCCTCGTACGTTTCTATTGAATTGTTCTTCGAACTTTAACCTTGACTCTTCGGAAACTGACGGGTAAGCATAAATTACACTTTTTGCAGGTTTTCTGAACTTTATTTGTGAATCGCGGAGGACAGGGATCACCTTATCGGCAAGGTCAGGAAATAAGTCCTGAAGAATTTCACCACTAGATGTTTCTGCAAGTGTAAATTGTGCAGCAGCATGAATTGTTTTTATGTGGTTACACAGATCTTCTTTGAACTCCAACATCAGCTTACCATCATCCCCATTTTGTACTCCCACTTTTTTTACAAAAGGTAACTCAATAACATTCATTAATCTTCTCCATTCTTCAAATTTTACATGAAAATCGGAAAGTTTGGTACCGTCCCCAAACGTTACATTTTTTGATATTGCAATTTTAAGCAGCTTGAAGTAAAATGCAACCATTATGGGTTCAGTATGAAAGAGATTGAATTGTTTTACGGGATTACATGCCCTTATTGCAGAACTGCAAAAAAATTATTGAATAAAATAATAGAGGAGAACCCGGGGAAGTTCAAGCTGAAACAGACGTTGATCAGTTCACCGAAAGGGATGATCAGGAGATACAAGCTCGGGATCCATGCAGTACCTGCAATATTGATAGACGGAGAAATTGTTTTCAGAGGCCTTCCGGAAGAGGAAGAGCTTAAAAATGTGTTAAATTTGGATTAAACAGGAGATAATATGAGTAAACATGCAAAAGGTTCGAGATGCCCGATGGGAATTCCGGCAGGAATTATTTCAGTTATAATAGGAGTTGCAGGAATAGTATTAGGTATAATGAACAAAGAACTTACAACAATTCTTTTCGGTGTTGCGCTCTTCTTTTTAGGCGGCCCGATGGCCGGAAGCACCATGATGCTCCACAGGGCAAATGACCGCCTGGACGAACTGGAAAAAGCCATAAAAAAATAAAGCACCCTTAAGATCTGTTTGTTTGCCTAAAAGGCAATTATTCTATATTCTTTATTGATGGCATTTAAAGAAAAACCCTCCTCCACTTTGATGGGCTTTCTGGCTATAATATTCTGGAGTTCCACCATTGCTTTTTCCAGAAATATTATACAAGTAATGGGTGTTCTAAATTCCGGTTTTTTCATTTTTTTTGTTAGTGGGAGCTTGTTGCTAACCGTAGAATTTTTTAAATATAAAAAAAGTTTCATAACCACAATAAGATCAATTCCGTTCGAATATTTTTTTAAAGTGGGATTATTCTTTGTCAGCTATATGGTCCTTTTTTATTTTGCATTAGGTGGAGCAAATTCTAAAGAAGCCGTTTTGGTGGTTGGACTTCTTAATTATTTATGGCCGGCATTTTGTTTTATTTTTTCAATAATTATTCTTAAAAACAGATCCCGTAAATTATTATTAATAACCGGAATTTTAATTTCATTTGCCGGCACTGCCCTCGCCTTATCCGGTACAAATACTTTTAATTATATCCTGCTAAAGAAAAGTATCGGACAAAATATTTTCCCGTATTTACTTGCATTCTTTGCTGCCATCTCCTGGGGAGCCTATTCTAATCTAACCAGAAAACATCAATTTAAAAATGACACTATAGCATTACCACTTCTTTTCTTAATTTCATCTCTATTTATTTTTATTATCATCCTGCTTAATGGCGATATAAAAAACCTGAATTTTATTTTTAAGCTCTCTCCATCCCAATATTTTCAATTCATATACCTTATACTTTTCCCCTCAACTCTATCCTACTTCTTCTGGGATCGTGCAATGAAAAAAGGAGATAAAAATCTGGTTGTTTCCTTTTCCTATTTAATTCCACTCCTTTCAACACTCACAACCGGATTTGTGTTAGGAATAAAAATAAGCTCAAGTATAGGATTTGCCGCCCTTTTAATAATAATCGGCGCAATATTTTGTAACAAGGGAGTGATAGAAGAAATGTAAGGATGTTGGGTAAGGGTTAAGTCACTTTCCTCTGTTTCTTAAGGTAAGGTAGATGCTTATTGCATTGATCGATGCGGGGGTTACTCCGGAGAGATCGAGGGCCTCTTTTAAGGTTTTCGGGAGTTTTACCTTTAGTTTCTGGATAACTTCTGTTGAGAGGCCGTCTATTTTTTCATAATCGATATCAGCAGGGATATCAATTCTATCGATATTGTTCAGTCTTTTTATGTTTTCATTCTGGATCCGGATATAACCTTCATACTTTACTTCTGCCTCTATGAAAGAGATATCCGACAAGGTGAGTTCGTCACCCGGCTTTTCGACACCGATCTTTTTTCCATACAATTTTTCAATTAATTCAAAATTGTGTTCCGGCATCTTCAGGAGGTGAAATAAACTTTGTGATTTATTCTTATAATTTATTTTTGTTAATCTCAATATTTCTATTATCTTATCTCTTTTTGCCGACCTTTCACCAATCTTCCGGTAAATCTTTTCATCTATCAGTCCAAAACCTCTGGAATGACCACTTAACCTTTCGAATGCATTATCCTCTCTCAATTGCAGCCTGTATTCTGCTCTCGATGTGAACATCCTGTAGGGTTCATCAATACCCTTCGATACCAGGTCATCTATCATAACCCCGATATACGCTTCAGATCTTTTCAGAATAAACGGCTCTTCACCCTTTATCTTAAGAACAGAATTGATTCCTGCCATAAGACCCTGTGCCGCAGCCTCCTCATATCCTGATGTCCCGTTAACCTGGCCGGCAAAATATAGTCCCGACACTTTCTTTGTCTCAAGGGTTTTTTCCAATTGTGTGGGTGATATCGCATCATACTCGATGGCATAAGCAGGCCTCATCATAACGGCTTTGTCCAGTCCGGGGATCTGTTTCAGAATTTTCTTCTGAACTTCAACCGGCAGGCTTGTCGATAATCCGTTGACATATATTTCCTTATTATCAACACCTTCCGGCTCCAGATAAAAATGGTGCCTCTCCCTATGAGGGAATTTGATTATTTTATCCTCAATTGAGGGGCAATACCTGGGGCCGATCCCTTCGATCTTCCCCGAAATGAGAGGAGAGTAGTGAAGATTATCCTCAAGGGTTTTTCTAACATTCGGGTTTGTATATCCGAGATAACATATAATTTTATTCTCAGGTTTAGTTTCGGTAAACACGGAAAAAGGATTCGGATTCTCATCGCCCGGCTGGGGTTCGAAGAAGGAATAATCAATTGTATCGGCATGAAGCCTCATCGGTGTGCCTGTTTTAAGCCTGATAGTTTCAAATCCTATCTTTTTTATATCCTCTGCAAGATGTGTGGAGGCAGGTTCATTACTTCGCCCACCCTCAATAACAGTATCCCCGATATATATTTTCCCGTTCAGGAATGTCCCTGCCGTAATAATTACAGCATCACCATCAATAGTATTGCCCTCAAGCAGGTCTACTCCGGTAACTTTACCTTTTTCTATATTGATCCCGGAAACTATCGACTGGTAGACTGAAATATTTTCACATTTTTCGAGAAAAGCTTTTGTATAAGCCCTGTATTTTATTTTGTCATTCTGGGTACGCGTAGCCCTCACCGCAGGCCCTTTGCTCCTGTTGAGAGTCAGGAAATGAATTCCTGTAGCATCGGCAGCTCGAGCCATCACCCCTCCGAACACATCGATCTCTTTTACGAGATGCCCTTTGGCTATTCCTCCTATCGAAGGATTGCATGACATCTGGCCGATCGTCTCGAGATGGGTAGTTATGAGGAGAGCTTCCGCACCAAGCCTTGATACGGCATATGCAGCCTCAATCCCCGCATGCCCCGCTCCTATTATTATTATCTTCATTTTCCTACACAAAAATTTGAAAATATTTTTCCCAGAATATCTTCATTTGTTACTTCACCCAGAAGCCGCCCAATGTTTGTTACACAGGTCCTGACCTCCTCAGCTGTTAATTCTATATCTGTTTTTCCTGCTTTTATCATTCTTTTTACATTAATAAGAGAATCTGAAATTTCCATAAGGAGATTTTTCTGTCTAAGGTTCACACTTATCTCCGCCTTATCCTCTCCGATCTCATTTATAATTGACGCTATGAACTCATAAACCTTTTCCATTCCGGTGTTATTTAAAACAGAGAGCTGGAAAACTTTGCTGCTATTGAATTCTTCGGATACAGATTCGATCACTCCGTCTTTCAGGTTGTCAGATTTGTTAATAAATATGATCTGTTCTTTCTCTTTTATAAGATCGTATATCGACCTGTCATTATCATCAAGGTCTATTGAGCCATCCAGAAGAAATATTACAGCATCTGAATCTTTTACCAAATCAAGACTTCTGCTGATCCCGAGCTTTTCAATATCGTCCACCGATCCTGAATTTATCCCTGCCACATCCATAAGTTCAACCGGATATCCTTCAATGAAGATCTTTTCTCTAATAAAGTCACGTGTGGTCCCGGGGATCGACGAGGTAATGGACCGTTCCTCCAGAAGCAGAGAATTAAAAAGTGAAGATTTCCCGACATTCGCCTTGCCTACAATAATAACCTTCAGTCCTTTATCGAGTACTTCGTTAAACCTGTACCCGCTGATTATTCTACTTATTCCTTTGATTGAAGATTCCAGCTCAGGAGTGAACTCTATCTCTTCAAGTGATTGATCTTCCTGAAACTCAATGATACTTTCAACCTTAACTGCAAGGTTGACAAGCTCCTTTTTAAGATCTTCAAGAAATATGGAAAGCTTCCCCTCCAGGTTCCCGAACTTCATCTCTGCATAATATTTTGAGTTGGCATTTATCAATTCATTAACTGATTCCGCCTGAATAAGGTCGATCTTGTTATTTTTGAATGCTCTGTATGTAAACTCACCCGGAAGAGCTTCCCTCGCACCTCTGCCGAATACGAGGTTCAGAACCGCTTCTGAAAGGTGAGGATTTGAATGGATAGATATTTCAACTATATCTTCACCTGTGTATGAATTAGGTGATCTGAAGAATGTATAGACACACTCCTCGATCCGCTTTCCTGATTCAGTGATAAATGAGTGTACAGCCTTCCTATCAATGATCTTTTCGGGAACACCTTCGATAATTTCTTTAGTTATTGTCTGGGCAAGGTCTCCCGAAATCCGGATAACAGCTATCCCGCCCCGTCCCAAAGGCGTTGAAAGGGCAGCTATAGTCCCCTCTTCCATTATTTCTTCTTTATTGTGATCGTCTTCAGAAACGAATCTCCCGCACTGGCAGATTCAAGATCTGAATATTTGTTTATTATCATATGAACGACTCTTCTTTCAAATGGATTAAGATCCCTTACGGTGACCCTTTTCCCGTTCTTTCTTATTGACTTGGCATGTTGATGAGCAAGCCTGCTGAGGTCCTGCTCTCTTGTTTTCCTGAAATTTTCGCATTCACAATAAATTTTGCTTCCTACAACCTCTCCGAACAATCTGTTCAGAAGATATTGAATAGCATTTAGAAGATTGCCGTTTTTATAGAGAAGAAGTTTATAATCTTCTCCTGAAAAATTTACAGTAACAAAGCCCTTTCCTTCGGTCAGCGTAAACTCAAGACTCAGCCCCATCTGATCTATCATTGAATTGATAAATGAGGAGAGCTCTTTTTCATCTATTCCTTCGGGAGCCCATGCATTGATATGTATCTCCCTTTGTTTAAATCCAAAATATTTTGTCTTTGCCGTTATAATCTCATATCTGATATCTTCTTCACTAACATTAAATTCTTCAGCTGCTTTCAGCAGGGCTTCTTTCAATGATGCAGAGCTAAATTCCTTTTTCATTTATCAGGCACCTCTTTTTTTTCTCTTCAGGGTTTTCCTTTCGGCATCTTCACGTTTTTTTTCACTGAAAATCTTTTTATTAATTATATGCTGTTGTCCTATCTGAAGCAGGTTTGAAACAAACCAGTAAAGATTAAGACCACTTGAAAAGTTCATAAATAGAAATACCATGACTACAGGCATTATATACATCATCTTTTTCTGTGAACTATCTGCTGTGGTAGGAGACATTTTAGAAACAATTATCTGGGTAACACCCATCAGGATGGGCAATACATAAAAAGCATCTTTCAACGAAAGGTCTGTGATCCACAATATCCATGGTTCATGGCGAATACTGATAGATGTCTGGAGAAGCCTGAACAACCCGAAAAATACAGGCATCTGCAGCAGGAGCGGCAAACATCCTCCTGCAGGATTGACCTTTTCGGTCTTATACAGAGCCATGGTCTCGGCATTCATCTTCTTTCGCTGTTCAGGGTCTTTAAGGTTCTTATATTTTTTCTTGATTGCTTTAATTTTCGGCTGAAGTGTCTGCATCTTGGCCATGGAAACACTGGAAGCATAAGTAAGAGGAAAGAGCAGTATCTTGATAAAGAGAGTGAAAACAACAAGAGCCCACCCGTAATTAGGAATATATTGATGAATAAAGGTCAACCCCTTAAGCATAATCTTGGCAATTGCACCAAATATTGCCCAGCCGTAATCTATTACTTTGTTGGATTCAGGAAAAATAGCTTCAACTTTTGCAAGTTCCTTTTCATCCTTGGGGCCAAAATAAACAGAAACAGGATCAGAAAAAGTTATAAAAGAATAATCTTTTTTTATCCCTTTCTCTTCTTCCCTCTGTACCGTGTAATATTTTAACGGAGCATCCCTTCTCGCCATTCTGATCATCGCCACAAAATATGGGCGTTCATAAGCTATCCAATAGAAAAATCCGTTGAAGGTACCCTCACCGCTCTCTATCCCCGCCCCAAGTTTCTGCCGTTTCACTCCTGAGAATTTGAGATCCTGTATATCTGTTCCGTCAAAACCCTTCAGGGTCAGGTTTGAGGTCTGAGCTCTCTGAGCTCCGATATTATTTTCAAGATCAGGCCCGAAAACCAGGGGAATGCTGATAGGCTTTCCATCCTTTACAACAGATATCTTCATTCCGATAACATATGAATCATTCCGGAAAAAAAACCTTTTTTCCACTGAAATGTTTTTTTCCACACTGGAATATTTAAAGACCAGCTCTTTCTCAATATTTCCGGATACTATCAGTGTGCCTGTCCCTGAGTGACCAAAAAGATTTCTGTTCAACTCTTTAACAAACTCTTCCTGAGAAAATACTGAAAAATAGAATGGGAGATATTTATCCCCGCCGAATTCATCATTAACCTTTTCAGAAATAAGATTAAGAGGATTTTTAAGATCATCTTTATATTTTTTCAATACAAATGATTTTAAACCACCGCCTCTGTTGGTAAACACAGCAGTGAACAGGTTTGTCTCAACAACAATATCCTTTTCTAAATCACCGGCCACATCAGATGCAACGGGTTCAACTTTAATCTCTTCTACTTTCTCTTTTTTTTTTGTTTTCGAGAAAATATCTGAAAGGCTTTTTGATCCACTCTCATCAGATTTCTCCGCACTAACAGGAGGAGTCGCTGTAGGAACCACGCCTGCTTCAACAGGAACATTGGTCTTGACTGCCGGTTTAGGCATAAAGAAATACTGGTATAAAGTAATAACGATTATCGACAATGCGATAGCTAAAATCAGCTTTTTTGTGTCCATTTTATTTTCACCTCAAATTTGTCGGGGACATGATCTACTCCTCCCGGATGGAAGGGGTGACATTTAAAAATTCTTTTTGTTCCGAGAAAGGTCCCTTTTAAAAATCCGAATCTCTTAATTGACTCCATGGTATAGACCGAACAGGTAGGGTAAAATCTGCAATTATTCCCCAGGTGCGGAGAAATATATTTTTTGTATCCCTTCAAGATCTGAACAGCCGCTTTTTTTATCATTTGTTTTTTATTTTCAACAAAGAATCAACAAATATATTTTTAATTTCATTTGAATCAGATTTCGAAAATTTCTTTTTCATCAGGACCCAGAGATCATGATTCTCCTCTAGAATATCTTTGTTCAGCCTGTACAATTCCCTCATTCTTCTTTTTATATAATTCCTTTCAACTGCCTTTCCTGTTTTTCTGCTTACCGAAACAGCAAAGCGATGAAAAGGGAGATCATTCTTTACATAATAAAAAAAAAAAAATCAGTCTTTATATATTTCCTTCTCTTCAGCATTAATAAAAAGCGGTCACTCTTGCTTAACCTCTGAGAAGGGGGGAAATCCGGCATATTTTTAAATTAAACTGCGAGTTTCTTTCTGCCCTTTCTTCTTCGGCTGTTAATTACAGCACGGCCACTCTTAGTAGACATCCTCACTCTAAAACCGTGAGTTTTCGATCTCTTTCTGTTATTAGGTTGATAAGTTCTTTTCACTTCATAACTCCTGTCAAATAGAAAATTAAGCTACAATATATAGGAAAAATGTCTTTATGTCAATATTTCGATCAATTTCTGCCGTTAGTGAAAATGCAAAGTGATCATTCATGTTTATTCCCCTGGATTAATAGAAACTTCGGGGAAAAAATGTTTCGCTATCCATTGCCAGAAAAAAGCAAAGAATTTAATAATTTTTTTTTTAATTTAATATTGACAACTACGAAGCAATTGTTATAATGCCAACTAAAAATGAATTTCGTTAAAAAAAAAATATTATTTTCCAATAACAAAAGGAGCTAAATTTATGGAAATTTTAAAGATCTCTGAAAGTGATTTTTTGTCATTTTTAGACAAAAAGATCGATGAGAAAAATGAAAAAGTGATCGGTGTAGTCAAAAAAGGATCACATTTTGTTTTTAACGAGCTTGAATCTTCTGATAAACTTGCTCTCGATTATGATGTGACGATGCTTCCTCCCAAGAAGTATTTCCAACCGCCAAAGGAACTTCTTCTGAAGTATAAACCTGGAGATTCGGAATCATACCAGGCTGTGAATAATTGTGACCCGATGGCAATAGTAGGAATTCACTATTATGATCTTGCCGCAATTTACATGATGGATAGAGCATTTTCCGAAGGGGAAAGAGACGAACATTATATGAAAAAAAGAGAGAACTCAATCCTTGTAGGCCTTTATCCGACAAAATATTTTAAATACAGATTCGCAAAATCTGTTGTCAGGGATCAGGCATACAAAGTCGCTGACCTGATGATGGTAAAAATGAACGGAGAATATATAGTTGAAGTTGTCAGTGAGAAAGGGAAAGAATTCATTAAGGGCGGAAATTTTATAAAAAACAATTACACTCTTCAGGAAATTGACGATGCAAAAAATAAAGTAAAGGATGACCAGAAGATCCCGATCTCCGTTGAACTTGTTCCTGATTACCTTGGGAAAAACCATGCCCACCCCGTATGGGAAGTATTTGGAGAAAAATGTTTTTCCTGCGGATCATGTGTTCTTGTCTGTCCGACCTGCTATTGTTTTGATGTTAGAGACGAGGTTGAATTAAGCCTTGCTGAAGGAAAAAGGATAAGGGTGTGGGACGGCTGTATGCTTGAAGATTTTGCAGTTTGTGCCGATGGACATAATTTCAGAAAAGAAAAAGGACAAAGATTCAGGCATAGAATATATCGAAAAGGGAAACATCTTCCTGAGAAATACCACTATTTCGGATGTGTAGGTTGCGGTCGTTGCCAATACTCCTGTGCTGCTGATATAGCAGGCCCTGTTAAAGTACTTAAATATATGGAAGATAACAAACAAGGAGGACAAAATGTGTGAAGACTGTACATGCGGAGAAGAGATACAGAAAAACTCTATATATCTGCCCGAAGTGGCTGAATTAGTTTCAAAAAAGAAGATGACCGATGTTGACAGTTTCTTTGAATTTGATCTCAAAGGACATTCCCTTGGACATCTCCCCGGGCAATTTGCTGAAATTTCAATACCGGGTATAGGTGAAGCACCCATATCAATTTCTTCCCCCCCTTCAGATGACAATAAGTTTGAAATGGTGATCCGTAATATAGGAAGCGTAACAAATGCAATACATTCTCTAAATGTAGGGGATAAAATTGGCATAAGAGGCCCGTTTGGAACATCATTCCCCATGAACAACCTGAGGGGCAAGAACCTCCTTTTCGTTACAGGCGGGATCGGGCTTGTTCCGGCAAGATCTGCAATACTTTACGCTCTTCAGAATAGAGCTGATTACAAGGATATTACGATCCTGTTCGGCTGTAAGGAGCCGGGGCAGAGACTCTTCACAGATGAGATAGAAGAGTGGAAAAATAGAAATGATATCACTTTTCTGGAGACAGTTGACACATGTAATGGCAATAAATGGGACGGAAATATAGGAGTAATCACAACTTTACTTCCGAAACTTGAAAATGTTGACCCGTTGGAAACTTATGCCATAGTGGTCGGCCCTCCCATAATGTATAAATATGTGATCATGGGCCTTCACGATATGGATTTTTCAGATAAAAAGATCATAGTTTCTCTTGAAAGGAGAATGAAGTGTGGTGTGGGAAAATGCGGCCATTGCCAGATGGACAATATCTACGTATGTCAGGATGGGGCGGTTTTCTATTATGATGATATCAAACATTTAAAGGAGGCACTCTAATGGGATCCAAACCGAAAGTTGCATTTTTTGATTTTGCCTGCTGTGAAGGCTGTCAGCTTCAGATCGCAAACCTCGAAGAAGATGTTATCGGGCTCACAAACCTGGTTGATGTAGTTGAGTTCAGAGAGGTGTTGACCGGAAGTGCACCTGAATACGATATAGCATTTATCGAAGGCTCCATTACACGTAAGGAAGATGAGGAAAGGATAAAAGATATAAGAGAAAGATCAAAACTTCTAGTTGCATTTGGACAATGTGCTGTTTCCGGTGGTATAAATCGCCTGAAAAACAACCGGGAAAGCCTTGATCAGGTTAAAAAAGAAGTATACGGGGATTCTTATAACATGCCTCACCTTGACACCTATCCTACAAAAGGGGTTGATGAAGTTGTAAAAGTAGACTTCCATATTCCCGGATGCCCGATAGACAAGAATGAGTTCCTCAGTGTAGTAAAGGCAATTGCACTCGGCAAGACACCCTCAATTCCAAATTATCCTGTTTGCATTGAATGTAAGCTGCGGGAGAATGAGTGTTTGTTCGATCTGAATGAGGTCTGTCTCGGACCGCTTGCAAGGGCAGGCTGCGGAGCTGTTTGTCCGTCAAACGGAGTCCCATGTGATGCCTGCCGTGGAACTGTTGACAACCCTAACCAGAATGCAATGCATGAGATACTTGAAAAGTATAATTATACTGTTGATGAGATAAAGAGAAAGATCAATTTGTTCGGAGTGAAGCCGGAGGTTAAAAAATGAGCAATAACATAAAAATAGACGTTCATCATATCACCCGTGTTGAAGGGCACGGAAATATTGTGGTTGATATCAAGGAAGGCAATGTAAACAAGATAGAATGGCAGGTTCCCGAAGCACCGAGATTTTTCGAAGCGATGGTTATTGGCAGGGAATATCATGAAGTAGCCACAATTACATCAAGAATCTGTGGGATTTGTTCAATCGGACATACTTTTGCCTCATTGAAAGCGACCGAAGCTGCAATGGGAATCGAGATCTCTGATCTGACAAAGGATTTGAGAGAATTATTACTTCACGGAGAGACACTTCAGAGTCATATTCTTCATGTATGCTATCTGGTAGTTCCCGACCTTCTTAAGGTAAACAGTGTAATACCACTGATAAAATCTCATACCGAAGTAATACTTCTCGTCACCAAACTTCATCGCCTGGCCAATGAGCTTTGTGAGATAATCGGTGGAAGGACAACTCACCCGATAAGGGCAAGAGTTGGCCGATTCTCAATGATGCCAACAAAAAAAGAACTGGAAGTGTTGAAGAAAAGACTTATTGAATCTGTAGATGACCTCAAAAAACTCGCAGAAGTCGTAAAATCACTGGCAGGAGGAATACCCGATTTCACAAGAGAAACAGAATATCTTTCTCTTACTAATGATAAGGAATATGCCTTTTATGAAGGTGAATGCATAACAAACGATATTGATACACCTCTCCATGTCGATGGATACAGGAATATGGTTAACGAATTTGTTGTCTCGCAATCAACTGCAAAGTATGGAAAATTCAACAGAGAATCATTCATGGTTGGAGCTCTCGCCCGTTATAACAACAATTACAAACAGCTTCCTGCGCTTTCAGCTTCGGTAGCCGGGATGCTTGGACTTGATGGCATTAACTATAATCCATTCATGAACAATATTGCACAGGTTGTTGAATGTGTTTTTGCAGTTGAAAGATCGATCGAAATAATCGATAACCTTCTTGATACAGAATTAAAAACCGAGAAAAAAGAGACAAACATCAAAGCAGGAAGAGGGGTTGGAGCTGTTGAAGTTCCCAGAGGAATCCTTTTTCATGAATATGAATATGATGAGAACGGGATTTGCACAAGCGCAAATTGTGTAATTCCAACAAATTTGAACCATAATAATATTCAGTTGGACTTTGAGAAATATGTGAAGGAAAATCTTGCGATAGGAGAAAAAGAGATGGGTTTTAATCTTGAAATGATGGTAAGGGCTTATGATCCCTGCATTTCATGTTCAACCCATTTCCTTAATATTGAATTTAAATAATAGAAATGATCAGGAATAAAACAGCTGTAATAGGCCTCGGAAACTATCTGCTCGCAGATGAAGGGGTTGGAATGCACGCTGTTGAGATTCTGAGAAAAAGAGACTATTCTGGGGAGGTGGATTTTATAGATGCAGGTACCCCAGGAATGAACCTTCTTCACCAGTTTGAACAGAGAGACAGGATAATTTTTATCGATTCCGGTGAATGCGGCCTGAAGCCGGGGAAATTTGCCTGCTTCAAACCTGAAGAAGTGGTCTCACTTAAACAGGCAAAGAACTATTCCCTGCATGAGTTCGACCTGATTAGTTTTATTGATAAGGCAGATGAACTGGGAGCAACAAAGAATACCAGTATTACCGTTTATTGTATGCAGGCCGGGGAGATCAGGATGTCACAGGAACTGAGTTCTGATGTACAGGAAGGATTACCCGGAATGGTTGACGATATCTTTGCTGAAATCGAGAGGGAGCTGACCAATGCATGAATTTGCAATTGCACAGGATATAATTTCTTCTCTTGAAAAAAGTCTGCCGGAAGATTTCGCTAAGATTACTGCTATTGATATTGAGACCGGAGCCTTTTCGGGGATCGTGACTGATTCCCTTGTTTTCGGCCTCGAAACGATATTTACTGAAAAACAGGTAAAGAACGTTGAGATCAATATTAAGAAAATCGAAGCAAAAGCAGTGTGTGAATGCGGCAATGCCTATAAACTTGAGGATATTTTTGAATTATGCCCGAAGTGTGGATCAGCTGTAAGAGAGTTGAACAGTGGTACTGAGATATCGGTTAAATCTGTAAACATTAATGAGGATAATAATGAGTAATATTTCAGATGACAAGAAAGCACTGGCTGTACTCGCCCATGATATCAAGAGTCCATTATCTTCTATCATTGATCTTCTGACCTTAATTGATAAGGGATATGTTACAAACCCGGAAGAATCAAAACAGCTTGTTGCCAGAGCAATCAAAAAAGCATCGATACTTATCAAGATGGTAGATGATATCCTCGATTATTCCAAGCTTGAAGACAAATCTTTGATGAAAAGAGAAAAACTGAACATTTTTAACACACTGAATGAATCCATTATGCTTATGAGGCCATATGCAGAAAAGAGAAGCATAGCGATCGAGCAATGTGAATTTTGTGTCAATGATGAATATGTTAACGGGAATCACACTTTTCTTTTAAGAGTATTCAACAATATTATAATGAATGCGATCAAATATAATAGAAATAGTGGAAAGATCATCTTTAACAGTTACAGAAATTCTGAGAACAAGAATATAATATTGGAAATTTCTGACACCGGTATCGGCATCTCCAGTGATGACATTGATAAGGTATTCCTGATATTCGAAAGAGGATCAAATGCAAGAAAAAATATAGATGGAAGTATCGGTCTAGGATTGTCACTCGTAAAGCAGATAGTCGAGGACCATGAAGGGACCATTGAAATTGCCAGCACGTTAAATGTTGGAACTACATTAAAAATAACATTACCGCTTTATAAAGAAGGAGAGAACAATGAGTTATAAGATTTTGGTTGTCGATGATGATGTGGATGTATTAGATTCCAGAAAAATAGTACTGGAGCACAACAATTATGAGGTTCTTACTGCTACAAACATCCAGGTTGCAGATGAAATTTTGAATAAGGAAAAAATTGATCTGATAATACTCGATGTGATGATGGAAAATGACAGTGATGGATTTAACTTTGCTCAGCAGGTTAAAACCGATAACAGATTTAGTAAAATTCCAATTATCCTTGCTACCGCAGTCAACCAGAGGACTAAGTTCAAGTTTGATATTGAGCAGGATGGTGTATTCATGCCTGTCGAAAAATTTATGGAAAAACCGATAGATCCGGATGATCTCATTATTACCATCAGGGGACTGCTCAAATAAATATTAAAACTGAAACAAAAGATCTCCATGCCATTTGATTTGAGCTTTGATATTTTTTATAATTTTATAAAATGAAAAAGAAACTAAAAATATCTGCATATGAACAAAACAATCAGATCGCATCTGAGAACAGGCAGTTCCTGTACAACAAAGGTATATTTGCAATAAATATCATCGGCTCCCCCGGTTGCGGGAAAACATCAATCCTCGAGTATACTGCCGGTCATTTTAAAAGATCTTTCGGTGTTATAATAGGTGATGTTAAAACGGCTCTTGATTCCAACAGGATAATCAAAGCCGGCAACAATATTTCCTACCCCATTGAAACAGGTGGAGGCTGTCATATTTCTCCTGCACAATTAAAAGAAAAACTTGATATCATCAATACCGACATAGACTTCCTATTCATCGAAAATGTTGGTAATTTAGTTTGTCCATCATCTTTTGATCTTGGAGAAAATTTTAAGGTCGCAGTTCTCAGCATCCCGGAAGGAGATGAAAAAGTAAGAAAATATCCATCATTATTCCTTAAAGCAGAGGCGGTAATTATAAATAAAGTAGATCTCCTTGATTTTATGGAATATGATATCGAGCAGGTCGAGAAAGACTGCAGAATTCACAATCCGAAAGTCACAATATTCAGAACTTCTGCCAAAACAGGTGAGGGGTTTCAAGAATTTTTCGACTTTTTATCAGAAAAAAGAAAACACTTTTAATTTATTACAATTAATAAATTGTAAAATACTTGACTTTTTTTTTTCAACCTTTTATTGTTAAAAAATGACGACAAATCGTTTTTATTTTAACAATTTGTTAGCCACGACTATAATTCTTGGTTTAATAAGGCCATCAGGCCTTTTACTATCTGCTTATAAAGTTGATTTTCAATAAAAGGAGAAAAAAATGGGAAAAATTGTAATTGACCCAATTACCCGAATTGAAGGCCATCTGAAAATCGAAGCTATTGTTGAGAATGGCATCGTAAAAGAGGCAAAAAGTTCAGGGATGCTCTTTCGGGGATTTGAACAGATCTTGAAGAACAGGGACCCAAGAGATGCTCAAAGAATCACACAAAGAATCTGCGGAGTCTGCCCGACAGCTCATTCGACTGCATCTACGCTGAATCTCGATGCTGCTTTCGGTATTGCAGACAAGATTCCTGACAACGGAAGAGTTCTAAGGAACCTGATTTTTGGAAGCAATTTCTTACAATCACACATTCTGCATTTCTACCACCTTACTGCGCTCGATTATGTTGATGTAACTGCCGTTGCTGATTATAACGGCAAAGATCCTCACCTTCTTCAGGTGAAAAAATTTATCGGAGGCGGAAACCTCGCTCCATTCGTACCAAGATATGAAGGTGATTATCGCCTCCCTAAAAGTGTTAACATCAGTGCTACCAGAAATTATGTGGAAGCGCTTGATATCAGAACAAAATGTCATGAACTCCTTGCGATCTTCGGAGGCCATATGCCCCACAACATGTCAATGATGCCCGGTGGTGTCACTGAAAATGTATCTGTGGACAAGATTGCAGACTTTAGGTGGAAGCTGGAGAAGATCAGACATTTTATTGACAATGTGTATATTCCTGACGTCCTTGCAGTTGCAGGTGTTTACAGCGATTATTTCGGGATCGGAGGCGGAGTGGGAAACTATATGGCCTATGGTGTTTTCGAACTCGATTCAGAACCGGATCTCACCAAAAGAAAAAGATTCTTCCCTCAGGGGCTTGTATCGGCGAAAGATCTGAAACCCAGAAAGTTCGACCCTTCAAAAATCACCGAGCATGTTAAACACAGCTGGTATAAATCCGGATCAGATCTACATCCTTCAAAGGGAGAAACCGAAGCCTTTCCGGGAAAAAAAGGGGCATATTCATGGATAAAATCACCAAGATATGACGGACAGGTTTATGAGGTCGGCCCTCTCGCAAGGCAGCTTAATGCTTATGTAAGAGGGGTGGAACCAACTGTAACACTTGTAAATTCCGTATTGAAAAAATTCAATGCCTCACCTTCAGCTCTTGTCTCAACACTTGGAAGACATGCTGCCAGAGCTATCGAGGCCAAGATGGTAGCTGATCAGATGGCAAAGTGGGTAATGGAACTTAAACCGGGAGAACCGGTACATGCTGACTTTGAGATTCCGGAAAGTGGTGAGGGAATGGGAATCACAGGTGCACCGAGAGGAGCACTTGGACATTGGATAACCATTAAGAATTATAAAATAGATAATTATCAGGCAGTTGTCCCGACAACATGGAACGGAGGCCCGAGAGATGACAAAGGTCAGCCCGGACCTTTCGAGCAGGCTTTGGAAGGGACGAAAGTAAGAGACGAAAAAAATCCTTTTGAACTTGTAAGGATAGTAAGGTCATTCGATCCCTGTCTCGCTTGCGCGATTCATGTAATCAATCCAAAAGGGACAGAAATGGGTAAATTTGTTGTAAGCTGATCAGGCAACTTAACCATGAACAAGAAACCGATACTGATCCTAGGCGTTGGAAATACCATTCAGATGGATGATGGTATCGGCGTTCATGTAGTTGACGAAATGAGTAAAAATCCACTACCACAGAATACCGAGTTATTTGACGGCGGGACTCTCGGATATGACCTGCTGGGAGCTATCGAGGGGAGAAAAAAGATCATAGTGATCGATGCAGTGAAGGGACAACACTCACCCGGAACCCTCTATAAATTTTCCCCGGAAGATGTCCCATCCGAAAATAACTATGATTCGCTTCATCAATTAGGAATTATTGAGGCGATCAGGCTTGCCGGACTTCAGAACAAAGCTCCCGATCAGACAGTGATCATCGGAGTGGAACCTGAGATTATAGACTGGGGCCTATCGCTGACAGATACGGTAAAGAAAAAAATACCGAGGATCATTGACATGGTAATGGATGAGATCAACATTACAACAAAAACCATTTCACCAAATATTTCAAACAATTAGGAGGAAAAAGTGGAAGAAAAAAAAGACATAACCCGAAGAGGCTTTTTGAAACTGATTGGGAAAGGAACTGGTGCTGCTGTTGGTATAAGTCTGCTGGATATACCAGGATTTCAAAAATTGCTGGCAGACGAACTTGCACATGTCCCGGTAATATGGATCGCAGCAGGTTCATGTACTGGATGTTCAGTTTCCCTGCTTAATTCATTAAGCCCTACTATTCAGGACCTGTTATTGGGAGAGGTTGTTCCCGGTAAGCATGTTGCTCTTGAATTCCATCCTACCGTAATGGCAGGACAGGGAGATCAGATAATCGAAATTCTGGATAAATACAAAGAAGGAAAACCCGGCACTTTTATACTTGCATATGAAGGTGGCGTATCAACAAAAGATCATGGCGTATATTGTGAGGTCGGTGAAAAGAACGGCCACGGAATATCTACACTACAACACCTTTTAGACCTGGCTCCAAAAGCTATGGCTGTTTTGAGTATAGGGACCTGCCCTTCATACGGCGGAATCCCCGGAGCAGCTCCGAATCCTACAGGAATTAAACCCATAACAGACATTTTAACCGAGAAAGGGATCAAAACTCCAGTCGTTAACATTCCCGGATGCCCGCCTCACCCCGACTGGATAGTCGGAACTATAGCAACAGTCCTTATAGGTGGCCTTGGAGCATTAAAGGTTGATAAACATGGAAGGCCTCTTGCGTTTTACGGCACGAAAATTCATGACAATTGCCCTTTGAGGGGTCAGTTTGACAAGGGTAATTTTGCTAAAAAATTCTCTGATGACGGATGTTTATATGAACTTGGATGTAAAGGCCCGGTTGCATATGCCGATTGTTCAACAAGAATGTGGAACAGCTCGACAAACTGGTGCATAGGGAGCGGAAGTCCCTGCGTGGGATGTGTTGAACCCGAATTTCCTTATGTAAACTCAATGCTTGAGAAAGTAGACATTCATGCGGCAACGGCACCTTCAACATATCCCGGGATCATTACTGAAAGAGGATCAAATATCGGGGCGGTAGCCACGGCAGTAGTTGGCGGCGCAGTTGGAGTGGCTGCAGGTTATTCAATAGCAAAATCCAAAAATTCTGAAAACGAAAAAGAGGAGTAGATAATGTCTATTAATCGCAGGAACTTTCTGAAGATCTCCGCAATCACAGCCGGGACCCTGATAGGAAGTTCAAAAAAAGTATCCGCTTCTGAAGGCAAGGATAATTTTTCCCAGACATACTCCATGCTGAATGACAGTACAAAGTGCATCGGATGCCGTGCATGCCAGTCAGCCTGCAAGGATTACAGGGGATTTAGCACAACTGGTGAGGACAAAAAATATGATATGCCTCTAGAACTTAACGCAAAGAACCACACACTTATCAAACTTTATAAAGAGGGAGATGAGTCATCCTTTGTAAAACGCCAGTGCATGCATTGCAATGATCCGGCATGTGTATCAGCATGTCCTGTATCAGCACTTATCAAGCAGGAGAACGGAGTTGTAACTTATGACAAGGACAAATGTATCGGCTGCAGATATTGTATGATTGCCTGTCCGTTCGATGTACCTACGTTTGAATATGACAAAGCATTCCCCGAGATAATGAAGTGTGATTTCTGTAAAGAACTTCTCGCAGAGGGAAAAACTACCGAATGTGCAAGAGTGTGCCCGACAGGAGCAATTGCATTCGGTACAAGAGATGAAATGTTGAAAGAAGCAAAGAGGAGGATCGAAGCTGACCCCGATAAATATGTCAACCATGTTTACGGCGAAAAAGAGGCCGGCGGGACATCTGTATTGTATCTCTCTTCTGTACCTTTTGAAAAACTCGGCCTTCAAACCTTTGATTCGGAACCTGTTCCGGACATGGCAGAATCAATTCAGCATGGTATCTTCAAATATTTCGTTCCACCGGTTGCTCTTTACGGAGCACTTGGAATTTACAGCCTGATCTCAAAGAAAAAAGATTCGACAGGCGGGGGGGAATGAGACCATGAAGGTAAATGCTGAACCAATGAACACAAACCTCTGGACAAGATGGTTTAAAGTCGGAGTGTTTTTTATTGCAGTTGGTGCCGTTGTAATGATTTACAGATTTATTTTCGGTATCGGTGCAGTATCGAACCTGAGTGACGGATCACCCTGGGGATTATGGATTGCATTTGATGTTGTTATAGGAATTGCATTAGCAGCAGGGGGTTTTACCACAGCTGCACTTGTTTACATATTCAACAAGGGGAAATATTCTCCTCTGGTAAGGCCTGCAGTTCTCACTGCAATGCTCGGATATGGACTTGCAGGTTTCTCTATCGTTCTCGATGTAGGGAGGTGGTGGCAGGTCTACAACCCGGTACTTCCCGGAAACTGGCAGGGAAATTCGGCAATGTTCGAAGTTGCCATCTGCGTAATGCTCTACCTCTCAATTCTGATCATCGAGTTCATCCCGGTCGCAACAGAGAGATGGAAAAAGAACGATAAGGGATTTCTGAAAAAAATATCTGTTTTTATTGAGCCTTTGCTTAATAAGATAATCCTTTTATTCATAATCCTGGGTGTTGTCGTATCAACTCTCCATCAATCTTCTCTCGGATCGCTTATGCTTCTAGCTAAATACAAATTGCATCCACTATGGTTCACACCCTGGCTTCCATTAATGTTCCTTATTTCTGCTATTGCAGTAGGATTCCCGGTGGTTGTAGTGGAGTCAACAATTTCCTCAAGAACATTTAAAACAAAACCTGAGAATCATCTATTAAAGGGTTTGCTTAAATTTACCCCCTGGGTGTTAGGGCTCTATCTGATCTTAAGGATATGGGATGTCATTTATTACGGAAAGATATCCATGCTCTTAAGCACGATGGGACTTTTGTATGTAGTGGAATTGTCACTTTTTGCGATCATTCCGCTAATTCTTCTGAATCTTAAATCATACAAGGATAATCCCGGCAAGATGATGAACATATCTATGTTTATAATAGCCGGACTTATGCTGAATCGTTTGAACACCTATCTGATAGCATTCAAAACCAGGCCCGGATGGGGTGCTTATTTTCCATCGATTGGAGAGATATTGATATCAACTATGCTTATATCAATTTTGTTTGTCGGATACAAAGTACTTGCAAACTACTTTCCTGTATTAACAAAAGATTAGAAAGTAAAGTAAACGTTATAAAAGAGAGGGGCTGGAAACAGCCCCTTTTTTTTTGCTCCCACCCGAATGACAAAAACAAAACATTTTAAAGATAGAAATGGTTCTGATCCCCCTTTAATCCCCCTTAAAGAAGGGGGAAATCTGCGTTTGTAAGATTGCCTCCCTTTTTAAGGGGGGAAGGCGGAGCCGGGGGGATAATCAGAATAGTAGTTTTATAAATTTTGCAAAGAAGATGATGGTAAGGGGAAACTACAGATCTCGTTTAAACCAGTTCTGTAGTTAAAAAGCCTGACATCTTCCTTACCTTCTTGATAATTCCTGTATACATCAAGGGATCGATCGCCTGTTCCCTGTCACTAAGGGCTTCCTCCGGCCTATAGTGCACTTCGATCATAAGGCCGTCAGCACCCGCGCCTACAGAAGAAAGGCTCATCGGCTCAATAAGATCCGGATTCCCTGTCCCGTGAGAAGGATCCACAAAAACCGGAAGATGTGTAAGGATTTTTATAGAGGGAACCACTGCAATATCAAGTGTATTTCTGGTAAATGTATCAAATGTTCTTATTCCTCTTTCGCAGAGGATAACATTCGGGTTTCCCCTCTCGAGAATATATTCTGCACAATTCAGCCACTCTTCAAGGGTGGCCGACATCCCTCTCTTCAACAATACGGGTTTGTCTGAAGAACCCACCTCTTTCAGTAGTGCAAAATTCTGCATGTTCCTCGACCCGATTTGCAGAATATCAACATGGGCGGCAGTTACTTCAACATCCCTTGTGTCAAGAACTTCTGTAATAACAGGAATATCAAGTTCTTTTCCAACTTTATTAAGTATCTTCAGCCCCTCAACTCCCAATCCCTGAAAATCGTAAGGGGATGTTCTGGCTTTGAATACACCGCCTCTCAATATATCGATACCTGCTTCTTTTAATGGGAGAGCTGTTTTATAGGTTTGTTCCTCGCTCTCCACACTGCATGGCCCTGCTATCATTGTAAAACCGGAACCTATTTTCACATTTCCGACTTTTACAATGGTTTTATGATCTTTTGAAGTTTTTAAACAAAGTTTCAAGTTATCAAATTTTTTCATAATTAATAAGATTTAACGTTAAATATTATACATTCCTGCTGACAATGTCAACAGAACATACATCGAAACAAAGGGGTCAAATCTTCGTTTGACGTTTGCAACCCGATTTTAACATATTTCAATATTGAGTAAATCACTAAGAATAGAATTTCCTGATGCAAAGCATCACATAATAATAAAGCGAAGAGATTCGAAAAGAATTTTTTTGAATTTGGCTTAAAACGTCAAACGAAGATTTGATAATCATCTAGAAGGTATCCGGTATAAAAAATAATCTTCATTTTTTATACTTATACTAAGGAGGCTGGATGTATTATGTAGGTTTGGATCTTCATTCAACAAAGACTCAGATATGTATAATCAACGAACAGGATCATCAGGTAATTAACCGTAAATATCCTAATGATCTTTCCACGATCTTAAAAGTTCTTGATCCTTACAAGTCAGAAGTATCGGGAGTTGTTGTGGAATCAACTTATAACTGGTACTGGCTTGTTGATGGAATTTTGGATAATGGTTACAATGTTCATCTGGCAAATCCTGCTGCCAACAAAAAGTATGAGAGGAAGAAGCATACTGATGATAAGGATGATGCATTTTTATTAGGCCATTTGCTAAGGTGTAAAATATTGGAAGAGGGATATATTTATCCAAAAGAAGAAAGGTCTCTGCGAGACCTGCTTCGTAAACGTCTGTTCCTGGTTCGTCAAAAGACTGCGAACATATTGAGTTTTCAGAGTCTGTATAATCGTCATACCGGAAAAACCATCAGTACAGGAGAGATACGGAAACTAACTTCTGATGCTCTTGATGAACTTTTACCGGATAAACATGTGAAATTATCAGCTCAATCAAATCTCTCAACCATCGACTTTTTAGGTAACCAGATAAAAGAACTTGAAAAAGTAATCTTAGATGCAGTAAAGCTAAAACCCGAATTCCAAAAACTACAAACAGTTCCCGGTATTGGAAAAATACTTGGATTAACTATCTCACTTGAGACAGGTGATATTAACCGATTCAGGAAAGTTGGTAACTTTGTATCATACTGCCGATTAGTAAAAAGTATTCGTATATCCAACGATAAAAAAAAAGGTGAAAATAACAGGAGAAACGGGAACAAGTATTTATGCTGGGCTTTTATTGAAGCGGCTCATTTTTCAAGGAGATATGATCCATTGGCTAAGATCTATTTCCAGAAGAAGTCAGCCCGGTCCGGCAATCTGATTGCAATCAAAGCTCTTGCCCATAAGCTGGGCCGGGCCTGTTATTACATTATGAGAGACCAGGTAGATTATGATCCAAAAAAAATATTTATAAACGTTAAAACGGGGCTGCGATAGTGAACCATCGAAGGGGTTGGTAAAACCACCAGACTTGATTGGAAATCTATCGCATCCCTTTAAATAAAATGATATATAACTTATTTTGCCTATACCATGAGCCTGTTCGGGGTTGGCTTTTAAAACCACAGTTCTTGAAACATTTTGTTTTGGACATGGTATGGTACCGATTGTTTTCTGGGATACAAAATGTGTATCAACGGGTGAAGATGTCAGTTTATCATTCGCCTGAAACCTGATGGATGACTGGTGCGGAATATTTGATTCTGTAACTAAATTTAAGAAAGCAAGGGTGCGAAATCATGCATGTATCAGATGGGTATAAATGTAAAGTGTATAGAAAAATGAAAAGACGAGTTTACACTATTGACATTTACCTTCTAATGGATGACCCCTTTGGAGCGAAGAAGCTATGACTGTTTAGCTTCTAACCCTGCTTCAGCTTTATTAATTAAAAACACACCCAAAAGTATAATTCCCATCCACAGCAAATGGATAAGTGTAATAATCTCTCCATCAATAACACCCCACATTATAGCAATAATCGGTATCAGGTATGTAACTGAAACCGAAAAAAGAAGCGGTGTATACTTTATCAGATTATTAAATAATATTAGCGCAAGTACTGTACCAAACAGAGCTAAGATCAAGACAAACCCGAGGTTAGTATAGATGTTTTTGTCAACTTCAGCATTGGGGAATTTTGAAAACAGGAGATATATCCCTGCAAAAGGGCCGGTAAACAAGAACCCGAGCATAGTGATCTTTGCCCCATCCATCTCCTTTAAATTAGCTTTAATTTCATTAGCTGTAATCCCGTAACATATTGTTGCAAGAACTACCAATAATGAATGAATATCCATTGAAGTGAATACATTTGATCCATTGTATATAAGCCCGACAGCACCAAATAAACCTAATAACATACCGGTGATCTTTCTGATATTTATCGAACTTTTATAAAAAAACCAACCTATTATCAATGCAAACATAGGTGTTAACGAATTAAGCATTCCGGCTAAAGAACTTTCTATAACAGTTTGTGCCTTCGTAAAAAGGAATGCAGGGACAGCTGACCCGATGAACCCTACAATAAGTAATGATTTTATGTTTTTTCTGTTAATAAGTTTCAGATTTTTTAAAAAAAAGGGGGAAAAAACCATAAAAGATGCGAAAATACGAATACTTGCAACTTGAGAACTTGAGAAAGATGCAAGTCCCTTCTTCATCAATATAAACGAAGAACCCCAGACTAATGCAAGAACAAATAAAGCAATCCATTGCCAGAATTTATTTTCTAAAAATTTTTCCATGAGATAGCATTCTAAGCGAAAAGAGCTATGTTGTCTATTGACCTTCATTGTCGGGTCTGATAGTTTATTAAAATGTTCAGATACGAAACAAAGATCAGGCTTTATGATACAGATGCTGCAGGGATTCTGTTCTTTGCGAACCAATTCAGGCTTGTTGAGGAAGCATATGAAGCTTTCCTTGAAGAAAACGGGATACAAATTATAGATTTCCTGGATAAAAGTAATTTTATTGTTCCGATAGTTCATGCTGACTCTGATTTCCTGTTTCCCCTGAGAGCGGGGGATAAAATTGAGATCGAGATAGATCTGAGAAAAAAGGGAGACTCATCTTTTACTCTTGCTCATAGAATATTTAAATCTGACCGGACGCTATGCGGAAAAGGATCCACTGTCCATGTCTGCGTTTCGTCAAAAACCTTTAAAAAGATCCCCATTCCTGAACACATCACAAAGATCCTCAGCTCAATCTGATATTTGGTTCAATCCTTTGCCAAGTTTTGCAAGTTCTTTTAAAAAAAGCCTTCTTCTTTTGACCTGCCCGGGTTTGATACTATCAAGATAATATAATCTATCCGGCACTTTAAAACCGGGGAGATTGATCCTCAGGCTTTTAACGATCTCATTCCTGCTTATCTTTTTGCCGCCTGTACTTATAAAAGCAACAGGCCTGTTCCCGTATTTTTCATCTTCTACCGAAACAATAACTGCTTCGACAATATTTTCTATTTTCAGCAATTCACTTTCGATCTCTTCAGGAAAAATATTCTCTCCTCCCGAAACAAACATGTTATCTTTCCTTCCGCTCAAAAAGAGATCTCCTGATTCTCCGATATTCCCTATATCGCCTGTATTGAACCACCCGTCCTCATCTGTTTTCATGGGAATAAATTTCCCTCCGGAAATATACCCCGGGGAAAGTGTCTTCCCCCTGACAAATATCTCGCTACCGGCTCCAATTAGTAACTCTCTGTACTTTAGAATTGATCCGGAAGTGGCAAGGCAGTTTCCCCTTACTCTTTTGTCAGTTGTCGTTACCTGAGATGACATTTCGGTCAATCCATAAGTTTTATAAACAGGAATATTCCGGCTTAAAGCTCTTAAAATAAGGGATTCCGGGATGTAACTCCCTCCTGCCAGGACTACTTTCAGAATCGGCGGTGCCGTTTTGTTCATACTTTCAAGACATGAAACATATTCAACAAGCTGAGTTGAAACCATTGAGACATGAGTAATATCACCATCCTCGATCTCTTCACATATACTTTTTCCCTTACCATCCGGAAGAGATACAGCAGCACCTGCAAGGAAAGCTCTGAATAGAATTGCCATCCCGCCAACATGATAAAGAGGGAGTGTAAGGAACCACTTATCCCCAGCCTTCAGGTTTATATTCAAATTAGAACCGGCTGCACTGAACAAGTGATTCTCTGCCTGGATCAAAACCCCTTTAGGAACCCCGGTGCTGCCGGAAGTAAGGATTATGGTTCCCCCTTTTTCAATTGTCCCTGTTTCTTTATATCTGTTTCCACTTATTTTATCAGTATCAATATCCTTCAGGTCAATGTTTTTAATTCCGAAAAGGCCCAATTCTATTGTGAACATGCTGGAAATCATCAGATCAATTCCGATTCCGGAAATAATTTCTTCTATTTCAGGATAACGGAACCGGAAGTTTATCGGAACAGCCAGACTCTCCATCCTCAGGAGTGCAAAAATCAGAACAATATAATGTATGGAGTTTTCTGATATGATCCCGACCTTCATGCCGGGTTTAAATCCTTTTCCCTTAAGGGACAGAACAGCAGCATCTATTTTATTATTAAACTCTTTATAGGATATTTGCAACTCTCCTTTGGTCAGAGCAATATCATCCGGGAATTTAATTGAGGAGCTTTTAACCGGGCATTCATTAATGATCATTTTCGGTCAGATCGGGTATTGCCAGCCTATAGCAAATATCAGGGCGTAAACCAGCAGCATCCTGCCGGTAATTGCTAATATGTCATTCAAAACAGCTCCGCTTCCATCCTTCACGACTATCTTTATAGGTTTAATTGACAATATAAGCAGTAAATAAACCATTACAGAATAGTTCATCCTCTCTCCGGACAAAAAAATAATAATCGGAATAAAAGTTGCAATTACAATTGACACAAGATATTCGGCCTTACCGAAACTCCTGCCGAAAATTACAACAAGAGTGTTTTTTCCTGCAGTTTTATCATTTTCATAATCCCGGAGGTTGTTGATCGAAAGGATTGCAACCGAGATCAGTCCCGGGCCTAATCCTGCCAATACAGAATTAAGGCTCAACTCAAGGGTCTGCACATAATATGTCCCGGCTGTGGCAACTGGACCGAAAAATATAAGCACAAATATGTCTCCCAGCCCGTTATATCCAAGTGGAAAAGGACCAGCCGTGTATAATATTCCGGAAATTATGGAAAGAACCCCTATTATAAGGATTGGAACACCACCGCGAAGTATAAGGGGAATCGAGAATATGATTATAAGGATAAGGACAACCAACATCCCCGCCTTCATTCTTCCGGGAGTGATAAGTCCCGCCTGGGTAACCCTCACAGGCCCTACCCTTGTTTCTGTATCTGTACCTTTTTTAAAATCAGCATAATCATTGACCATATTGGTGCCTGCCTGAATAAGGAGGGCAACAAGTGCAGCCAGGAAAACCGATGGAAAATGGTGGAGACCTTCCCGGTAAGCAAGGGCAAAGCCTATAATGACCGGCCCTGCAGCTGCAGGAAGAGTCTTTGGGCGGACAGCCGATAACCAGTTCTTTATTATTTTCGAATTACCCATCTATTTTTACTATGGATTTCTTTTAAATTTAGTAAAATCAGGTTCTCTTTTTTCCACGAAGGCATCTCTCCCCTCTTTTGCTTCATCACTCATATAGTAGAGCATTGTCGCATTTCCCGCGAGCTCCTGAAGGCCTGCCTGTCCGTCACAATCTGCATTCAGGGCAGATTTCAGCAATCTTATGGCAATAGGGGAATTTCTCAGGATCTCTCTACACCATTTCACTGTTTCCTCTTCAAGATTTTCCAGCGGGACAACAGTGTTTACCAGCCCCATATCCAAGGCCTCCTTTGCATTATACTGCCTGCAGAGAAACCAGATCTCTCTAGCTTTCTTCTGGCCGACTATCCTCGCCATATAACTGGCGCCGTATCCGCCGTCAAAAGAGCCGACCTTGGGGCCTGTCTGGCCGTAGATCGCATTGTCGGCACTTATCGTCAGGTCACAAAGCATATGAAGCACGTGACCTCCTCCGATGGCATAACCTGCCACCATTGCAATCACCGGTTTAGAGCATGTTCGGATCTGTCTCTGAAAATCCAGAACATTCAACCTGTTAACACCCTTTGCATCTTTATACCCGGAATCTCCGCGGATCTTCTGATCTCCTCCTGAGCAGAATGCCTTATCTCCCATTCCTGTCAATATGATCACACCGGTATCAGGATCCTCCCTTGCATCACCGAGTGCATCACTCATTTCCATAACAGTGAGAGGACGAAATGCATTTCTTACCTCAGGCCTGTTTATAACTATTTTTGCGATCCCTTCATATTTATAATATTTAATATCCTTATATTCTCCGATTTCAACCCATTTAATTTTACTCATTTCTTTTCTCCTTCATTAATTCAATTTTTATCCAGCTCGATTTTTATAAGAGATTGCAGCTCCTTGTGTGCGCTTATATTTTCATCCATATCTACAACAGCTTCGAGAATAACACTTTCGGTTCCCTCAATCGAGGACCTGTATTCATCAGAGAACTCTTTTTTCGATGTAACTCTTGAGTACTTTATTCCGAATTGTTCAGCTGCGTACTCAAAGTTCAAACCGTGAGGGGTCAGGAAGTATTTTTCAAAATTATCTTTATATTCAGCCACAGGGAGGAATGAGAATATGGAACCACCATTATTGTTTATTACAACAATGATCATTTGCTGCCTGCAATTTCTGATCAGAGCAAGCGAATTCATATCGTGCAGGAAAGCAATGTCTCCGATTAAAAGGGTCAGGGGAGTATTGAGGGAGGAAGAGTACCCGCATGCTGAGGCAATGACACCATCTATTCCGCTGGCACCACGATTACCACTGATAAAAAGTTTTTTTTCGTTAGGAACAGCATACATATCCATATCACGTACAGGCATGCTGTTTGAAAGAAATAATGCATTTCCATCCCTGATCACATTAGATACCTCTCTCGAAATAAAGATCTCATTGAGTTTTTCTTTCTCAATGATAAACTTTTCAATGATTTTTTCTGAGACAAAAGAAGCGTTCCGGAGTTTTGAAACCAGCACATCATCCCTGCCCGGTAATATCTCCGGCAGCACGGCATTAACAAAGCCGGACACTGAAGACCTCACCCTGTGAGATACTATATGCAGGGGATCATTCCTCAGGGGATGATTCAACACCGTTATATAGTAATCCGGATTTGTTTTTTCTATAAATTGATAATACCTTTTTGAAGTTATCCTGCCTCCAAGATGGAGTATCGTATCAATTTTCTCCTCACCTGCAAAATCAGACAACAAAACCTGATCGAAGTATTGAATATTACTCCCTGTGGAGTTGTTAAGCCTGAGGCCTGAGCTGAGATCAGGGAAGATCGGCCATTTTAATTTTTCTGCAAGTTCGATCACACCTTTTCCCTCATTGTCTTTCAACTTTCCGGCAACTATGATCCCTTTTTTACTCCGATTAACAATTTCTGCAATCTCTTTAAGATCGTTAGTACTGAAACTATCTCCCGGACTGATATATTTTGTGTAAGGATCTCCACACTGAACCCATTTTTTGTTCAGATCCAATCTTTTTCTCCACTCTCCGCCTGATTCTTCAGGTGCCAGCGGTTCCCGGAACATGCAGTTTATGTGTACGGGGCCGGGTGTTCCCGATGTAGCCATAAAAATTGCCTGATCTATGGTAGTCAGGACTGCTTCGGGTTTTATATTAATATCGGGAACAGGAAGATCAAAATCCCATTTTATATACCTGCCGAATATGCCGGGTTGTTCAATCGTCTGCAGGGCACCTGTCTTTCTGAGTTCGGGGGGCCTGTCTGCTGTCAGGAGAATTAGAGGTACTTTCTTTTTAGATGCCTCTATAACTGCCGGGAGGAAATTTGCGACAGCTGTTCCCGAAGTTGAGATCAGAACTGCTGGCCCTTTCCCTCCGGAACTTATTCCAAGAGCATAAAATCCCAGCCCTCTTTCATCAAAATGGACCGTTTTTTCTGCCTTTTCACACTCAGCCGCAGATATAGTGAGTGGAGTTGATCTAGACCCAGGTGCAATACAAAATCTTTGTGCCCCGTTCCTGGCCAACTCTTCAATAATAAGCCCTGACCACAAATAATTTATGTTCGGTATTTTTTCAATTTTCATATTTTAATATTTTTTTGTATTTTTTTATTTTTAAATCTATTTCTTCCCATTCTCTTTCCGGATCTGACCCCTTAACAATCCCCGCGCCGGAATATACATATATTTTTTTACTATTAATAAGCATTGATCTTATACCTACATAATAATCTGAAATATCTTTTCCGGCAAATCCCACTATTCCAGCATACCACCCTCTCGGAAATTGTTCCTCTTTTTGAAGTATCTCAAGGCTTTTTTTCAGGGGAAGCCCCGAAACAGCCGGTGTGGGAAATAATTTGTCCAGGATCTCTCCATCTGTAATGCCCTTTTTCAATTTCCCGCTGATTCTTCTGTACAAATGCTGAAGATTTGAAAGCTTTAAAAGCACCCTCTCTGATATCGCAACCGGTTCACAGATAGGATGGAGTTTGTTCACGATATCATTTGTAACAAAATCATGTTCCAGCTTCTCCTTTTTCGAATCCAGAAGTTGATCCCCGTATGATTTGTCTTTGGCTTTATCACTTCCTCTTTTTGTTGTCCCTGCAACTGATTCAGTGGTAAGCAGTTCACCGTCCCGATGAAATAGTCTCTCCGGAGTGGAACCTGCGAAAAAATCCTCTCCATTAAATGTTAATAAAAAATGGGCTGCAAAATCACCGGATCTTTTAAGGTCGGAAACAACTTTAAATGGATCAACATTTCCTGAATTGCTCAATTCGATACGCCTTGCCGCCACAATTTTCTCAATTTCTCCTTTTTTTATCTTCTCCAGATAAGAGGATATCGTGGCTATCCACCCCTCCCTGTCAGGAGTAAATTTAATAAAACTGCATTTTCCGGATTTTTCATGTTTTTCAGGAACAGCAAGGATGATATTTTCCACATCATTTATAACCCGGTTTATTTCATCTCCCGTTAGTTCTGAATTTAATATATTAATTGCAAAATATGCTTTATTATCTCTTTTTATATATTCAAATCTGGGAAGGAAAAACTTGAAGCTCCCGAAAGATTCCCACTCGCTTGCAGCAGGAATATCTTTGCAAAATGAAACTCCGCCATACAATCTGACCCCATCCGAGAGAATATCGTTTAGTCTTTTAAAATATGAAGTCAGATCTTCACCGGGATCCGGAATAATTTGATAAGAACATCCTGAAGCAGCAACTAAAGGCTCTTCTATACTGCGAGATTCAAAATAAATTTTTTCCCTGTTCGGCTGGACTTTAAGCCATAATAACTGGTCAACAATCTCCGTTCTGAATTCAAACCGGACAAATATCTTCCCGGGAAGGGCTTTTGCCATGTTTTTTTTGATCTTCTTCAGAATTACATTTTTCAGTTCTGCAAAAGGGACAAGTTTCTTATCCATTTGCTTTGATCCCCTTATAAATAGTAACAATTCCCATTGTCAGAGGGAATTTTTCGCATTCGGTAAATCCCGCCTCTTCCATTAACTTTATGAATTTATCTCCATACGGGAATACCTCTATTGTTTTATTAAGATAACGGTAAGCTTCAACGTCACCGGATACGATCTTTCCGATTACAGGTAGAATATACCGGAGATAGAAAAGATGGAGGCTCTTTAGAAATTTTTTCTCTGGCAAAGAGAACTCAAGTATCAACGTACACCCCTCATTCGAGAGAGTTCTGTGAATATCTTTAAGGGCAATAACAGGTTCTGAAATATTCCTGATGCCGAAAGCCATAGTTGCAATGTCAAAACTTCCGGTTTTTACGGGGATTGAGTTTGCATCTCCAAGGATAAACTCAACCTCACCGCTTTTTCCTCTTTTAACACTTTTCCTGACTGCATACGACAGCATGTTAAAAGACATATCTACACCAACGGCTTTATTAAACCCGCCTGAATGTTTGATGAGACTAAACAAAACATCGCCGGTCCCTGTCGCAAGGTCAAGCAGTTTTCCGTCTCTTTTCCTTCCGGTAAGACTTGAAAGTTTCTTTCTCCAGTGGAAATCAAATCCGAGAGAAAGAAGATGATTAAGAAGATCATATTTTTTATAGATCCGGTCAAAGATCTTCCATGCATTCTTTTTTTCTTCTATATATTTACCTTGATCATTATCCATTTAAATTAAGAACGATGATATCATATGAAAATTTCTAATTCAACTGAAACTAAAGTCCTGCAGGTCACTTTGACATCGTGAAAGTATGAATCTATAATCCACCTATAAAACAATGAAAACTATTATAGAATTGAGAAAGGAAATAGACAGGATAGACAAAGATATTGTCAGGCTTTTAATTGAGAGGATGGATATTTCAAGAGAGATAGGAAACACAAAAGAGAAGATAACCGACAAATCCCGTGAAATGACAGTTATAATCAATGCACTGAATACATCAGAAGAAAAACTTGACCCCACCTTCCTCAGAGAGCTTTACGAATTGATCATTGCAGAGAGCAAAAGAGTTCAGCTTGATTAAATAAGAAGGTGATCTTTTTCCACTGAATATTTAAATACATCTGGCCTTGAATAATGCCCGGACACATCAAACATTCTTTTCGCAGCAATGATCTCATCCAGATCAATATCTGCATAGATAATTTCCTCTTTCCCATCAACAGGGCCTGCAATAAACTCACCCCTGGGATTGATTATGCAGCTTTTCCCTGTGTTTATCCACTCTCTCCCTTCTGGATAAAGTGTTTTGAAATTAAGTCTATCCGGGATGTCGTCCATTTTTAGTGCCATACACGACCCTACAACAAACATTCCGCCCTCTCTCGCAATATGTCTCAGGCTCAACAACCAATTATCACTCTTGTCCCAGGTTGGAGCTGCAAGGATCTGTACACCGGCATCATACATCGCCTGACGGGCGAGAGGCATATAATTCTCCCAGCAGATCAGGCCTCCAAGCTTTCCGATTGAAGTTTCAAATGTGTGAAGCGTGCTTCCGTCTCCCCGGGCCCAGACCAACCGCTCCCCGCCTGTTGGAATCAGCTTTCTGTGAATTCCCTCTACCTCTCCTTTCTCACTTATATAAAGAAGGCTGTTGTAAAGGCTCCCTCCACTCGATTCCTTGTTGATCTCGTTAATGCCAATAACCACATAAATGTTGTTTTCCCCTGCAACTTTACACAATTTCTGTATTGATTCGTCTCCTGCGGATACTCCATTCTTTATCAATTCAAGGTACAGATCATTCAATTCTTTTGATCTGCTGTTGGGGATCAACCATACCCAGTCCGGATAGCCCGGGATAAACGCCTCCGGAAAAACTATCAGATTGGCGCCATCTTTTGCTGCTTCTTCAATTAGATGGCACACTTTTTCCACCGTTGCCTCTTTATTTAAATATATCGGTGAAGCCTGTACTGCAGCGATTTTTATGTTTTGTATTTTATTCTTCATAACTATCTCCTCTCCCTGCACCATAAAAAAATCATATTATGCAGGGGAATATTTTGCACCGGAAAAATACTTAACTCCCGGATCTGAATCTTAATCCGTTATGTCGGGATTCAGATGTTAACGTCCAAGCGCCTCTTTCAGTTGAGCAAGATGATGAAAGCTGTGCCGGAGAGCATGATCTTCTATAAAGAACTGAGTTGTAAGAGGTGCATCCGCATTTAATGAGACGGAGGCTGCATTATCAAGTTCTTCATCCGTAAATAACCTGACCGCATCTGCAGCAACTTTATAATTTTTTCGCAAGAGATCAATTGTTTCGTTCTTCCCTGCAAGATCAAATTCTACAGAATGGCTGGCATTCATATCGTCAATCACCTGTTTTGTCGCACCTGTTATAGGTTTTCCCGAAGCAAGGATTTGAGCCAATTCTATCTCTACTGGATAAACACTCGCTACATGGTGTACGATCACACCCAATTTTCTTCCCCCGTCGGCAACCACACTGCTCCACTCTGAGTCTGACATATTTTCAGCAAAAGCAGCAAGAGCTTCTGCACCTTTCTCAAGCCTGTCAGCAAGGACATTCGCTCTAAAGTTGTTTTTTATATTTGAATTCATTTTGTTTTCTCCTCAGGCTATATATAACCATGCTGGGTATATTAAGCGATTGATTTTGTTTTTACAAGTATTTTATAAAAAAAAGACTCTCTCTTTGACTTAATTCTGGTTATTTGATTTCTGTTACATCCCAATTCTTGTTGACCCAGAGGCCTATTACCTCTGGATTATTGAACCTCTCTTTAACAGTTTTAACTGCTTCAAAAGTATGCAACCACTGCTCCTCTTCATTTGCCGGATTTCCCGCACAATCAAAATGACCTATTATTGCAATGTGTTTTGACCCGTGTTTTTTAACAGATATTTCAATACGACTAAAAATTGATTCTATCAGCTTGTCATCTGAGCCCTCTGCGAGTATTTTATTAGGGCCCGGTTCGGTTATCATATCAACATAGTTTGTCTTGTACTTCTTCTTAAGGTAATTTATCACAGGCTCCTGGACCCTGCCATCCATACAATTGATCGCTGTACAAAAACTCATTTTATCTCCTGTTTTCTCTTCTGATGTGATGAAATCATTTTAATTATTTCTTCGAGCTATCAAATTTTCCAGATAACGTGATTTGATCTGATTGCTGGCAACAATTTGTTTTATCGGAGGAAGCTTCAGAATAACACCTAGAACAGCCGCTAACGCCCTGTGGCTCCACAACACCCTGTTATCAAAAAACAAATGCTGCAGTTTGCCTCTCTCGATAGCCATGACAACAGCTCTGTGAGTACCATTGAGTGGTGTAAGTACTCTTTTTAGCCGCGACTCAAGAGAAATGCTCTCTTTAGGGCATGCCCTGGCACATACGCCACAACCGAGACAAAGAGACTCATCCAACTTTGCTGTTTTTTGTTTTGGTTTTTTAGGATCATTAGTGGAAACAAGTGCCATAGCCTCTACCGGACAGGCAGACACACAATTCCCGCACCCATTACATTCCGACTCATCCACAACCGGCAGAAAATTTGTAGTATGGACCGGGTCTAAAATCGCAAATTTTCTTGCCGCGATCATCGCCTCACAGCAACATCCGCAGCAGTTACAGATAAAGTTGACTTTTTCCCTTACATTTTCACCGAACTGGACAAGGTTATTCTCATAAGCAACCTGCAGAAGGTCCATACACTCTTTTTCATCTACCTTCCTTGCAACACCGTGATTGGTCAATGATTTCGCTGTGTTATTAAAGGTCATACAGATATCTTTTGGTGCATCACAATCTTTGCCCATATGCTCCATTTTGTGTCTGCAATAACAAATTCCAACACCAATATGCGTAGCAGTCTTAATCACCTCTGTAGCCCGTTCATAATCCAGAACATAGAGAGCATTATCACTTGAAAGCGCAGGCTCCTGAACAAATGTCCGGCCTAATTGAGTATCACCTCTTGTAAATAATTCTTTAATAAAGTCTTCTTCAATATTCAAATATTGATAAAACAATTCACTTAAAACTTTCTGATCGATATCATCCCTGATCCGCATCAGAGAAAACTCAAAAAACCCGGCCATCGGAGGTGGTAGCGAGTAGACCATCTCCCCGTTCTGCTCAACATCCACAAGGATCGCCCTCTCCGATAACATATCAAGAACATGTCGTGTGGAAACCATATCCATTTTCCATATAATACTGGCTTTTTTTGCAGTAAAAGGTTTGATCGGTAATAGAGATACCAATCCCGCTTCTTTTTCACTGAAGAGCATTTTAAGAATTTTGAATAACACATCTGAAGGAGGCGCGCCCTGCGGAAAACGGTTTAATCTGTCAACTAAGGCTGAATATCCTTTTTTAATAGTTCTGTGAGCCATTATTATTCAAGACCTCCTGCATTTATGCATCAGGTTTTCTCCTTGATTTTCTAAGTTTTCTCCAGAATGATTTATAAAGAAAGCTTTCCTCATCCAGTTCACATAGCTGTTTGAACATCGGTTTATTCACTGTCAGAGCAAGAATATCGGGAGGGAGATGTTCTCTCATCGCAATATCGGTAGCTCCTATAACAGCTTTAGGTATGGCTGGATCAAAATTTTTAAATAATGCTGCAATTTGCCCGCAACCCGAGCCAAAAGAAGTAATTGCGGGGTATTCTGTTACATATGAATTATTATATTCTGCTCCAAGGAGCAGCAAGCTTAATTGATCGGGATTAACATAAAATGTAATGGTTTTTAAAAAATCATATTGTTCATCTTTCAAGGGGCCGATCACAACATATTTTTTCTCTATATTATATGGTTTCTGGTTATCAAGCCATTTAGACATCAGTTCATCTGAGGATTTGAATCCCTCCCGCTGATTCAGGGACCTGGCAAAAATTTCACGAGACTCGCGATCCGTTCCCATCGATTTAACGGCCCACCCGGGCATAACACCACCAACCCAATAACCACCACCCGGACAGCTGCAATTTCCTTCAGATATTATGAGGCTTTCTCCCTTTAACCAATTCTTGTAGCAGGAAAAAATACAACGCTCGGGTTTGGCAAAGGGTTCAAAAGGCTCTGGATCAATTACATCATAGAATCCGATCAATGGAGTCTCAATTCCCGATAGTTCTAATAAATTTTTTGCATCCGGGATCATATCCTCGCTCCCTTCATCAGTTTTCAGTTATTACTACATTATCAGGTAAAATATTCCAATTGACAAACCGACAAGAAAAACAGCAGCTGATGAACACCCCCTGCCGCCTTTGCTCACTAAGTGCTCATATTTTTTAGGATTACGTTCGACAAGGCCTCTGATATGCTCTTCAACAAATTCTTTCGATTCTTTCAGCCCCAGTCCGGAAAATTTCCTGTATAGTTTTATTGCTTCGATCTTATTTCCGGATTCAAGAGCTTTTTCAATTTCATCAAATTGTTCCCTGCTTAGTTGGTCTGCCATTCCACATTTCTCCTTTTATAAAATAAACGTCTCATTTTTAAATGAAAAACCAAATATTTCCATCTCCTTTAAAATAGGTTCATACATTACTTTTTCAGAAGGTATACAAACACCTGTTTTTGAAATTTTTCCTTCCAGGATCAATTTTGCAGCGATAGCCGGTGGGAGAGAGACAGCCCTTGCCATGGCGGAATCACCATTCGGAATACCTTCTACCATCATGCTGGAAATTTGTTTCTCTTTTCTATCGGTAAACTCAACAACCATCTCGTTATGAACAATTATCATATCTTTTTCATGAGGCTCGTATCCCATTTTTTTAAGCATCAGGTCCACAAGGAGATTTGAATTTGTTCCATTGCTTATTGATATCTGAATATCATCAAATAAACCGAGCCAATCTAATTTTTTTACAAAATCATCATTAGCATCCAAATTTAATGCTCCGGCAAATTTACCTCTTATATCTTCTGTATTTGGAGAGCCGATGAGATCAGCAATAAATTCAGCATATGTAGTATTCTCAAAATTCTTCTCTTCTTTATTTTCAATCAATTTAATTTTCAGAAGATTTACCATGGTATTGCAATAACCTGTATACCTTAGTAATCCTTTGTAGATAGAAATGTTCTTTTCTAATCCGAATTCTTTCAAATATCGGGTACTATCATTACTCGGATAAGTTTCAAATATACCGATCCCGTGAATATTTACTAATTTATGGTGTTCAAACTTTGCAGGTACTTCGATAATTTTTCCCTCTATCTGATATGTGGCAGGGGAAACTGCTGAGCGCATAAGTCCGTTCGGGTCCCATGAGAATTTATAACCCCATGGATTTCGATTATGCTCAAATGAAGGTAATCCTGCCCCGTAGGAATCAATTTTTGTTATTTCCCCTCCCCTGGAATGCACTTTATCGATCATTTGTTTCAGACCCATATTATCAAGCCCGGGATCTTCACCAAGTTCAGTAAGAATAAGTGTGTCCTGTTTTTTTGCCTCTTCATCGAAACAGGCAATTCCGGGGTGTTTAAAGTCTGTTGTTATCATAGTAGTTTTATGTTTCAGACATAGTTCGGCAACTACGGAATGACAAGATCTGGGTATCATAACAACAACAAGATCTACATCAATGATAATTTTTTCCAGAACATCAACCTGATCAATTGTCCAGCTGACAGAAGTACCAAGCTGTCTCCCTTCAATTATTTTTTCTGCCTTTGATACAGTCCTTGTTGCAACAATAACTTCATATTTACAAATATCAATAAAATAATCGATCATTGGTTTTACTACATAACCTGCACCCAGCACTGCTATTTTTTTCATGTTTATTCCCTTCTTCTACTATTAAAGAGTATTGCATAGTGCAGGCACATTCTCCAGTGATCATCAGGCAAAGATTGATTTCTGTCAAAGCGGTTTCGTAAATTCTTCAGGTGTAACCACATAACATTGTTTACTTTAATTTTTTTTACAAAATTTATATAGAATCCAGGACTTTATTGTCATCCAAAACATATAATAATTTAACTCAATCTTTTTATTTCCTTTAAAAGTTCGTCCATTACAACCGAAGCTTTCCCCTTAAGGAAAATATCAGTTATTTTATTTGTATAATTTGAAGGAGAAATATTCACTTCAACAATCTTTTTTCCCTTTTTTTTTGCTTCATACGGGATCATTGAGGCAGGCATTATTTCACCTGAAGTGCCTATCACCAGGAACAGGTCCGCGTTTTTTACTTCTTTCCAGGATTTCCGGTTTTCTTCGATCGGGATCGGCTCGCCGAAAAATACAAAATCGGGTTTTAATACAGAATTACATTTTTCACACCTGGGTGGAAGTTTTTCAAGATCTATATTCCGTGAAGATTCTTTATGTCCACATCCGACACAGACAAGGTCCCTCGAGTTTCCGTGAAACTCAAAAACTTCTTTGCTGCCGGCATCATAATGGAGGTTATCTATGTTCTGAGTTATAACGGAATGAAGATGTCCCATCTCCTCCAGCTCCGCAAGAACAAAATGTGCCCTGTTCGGCTTCACATTTTCAAAAAAATCGTAGAATATCTCCTTAATTACCTTCCATGACTCATCAGGATTCATATTGAAATATCCGATCTCAAGGACCTGCGGATCATATTTGTCCCATAGCCCGCCCTCACCACGGAAGGGAGGGACCCCGCTCTCAACAGATATTCCAGCACCTGTAAATGCAGTTGTCCTTGAAGAGTTGAGAATTAGATCAGCAGCTTTTTGTATCAATTCGGTATTCATACTATCTATTTCCATTCTTCATTTATAAACAACCATAATCATTCAAGCTTAATATATACTACCATTATCTGTGAAATAAGCAGAGCGAGAATACTTGTAAAACTATTTTTATCAAATAGAAAAATCCCTTCACTGGCGGTCATATCAGGGATATCAATTTTATAAGGTGTACAATTATAAATATTACTCGATTTTTTATTCTCATCTTTATCCGAATTTAATTAAAAAAATTCAATATTTATTTAATCAGATTTATTTAATTGTTTATTTATCCAGGCGACCGCACTTTTCTCATCACTGAACACTTCTGACAAAAACCCCTCATCCCCCATATAAGCATGGTACATTCTCGTCATTCCATATTGATTGTCAGATTTTGAAATAAGAGCCACAATAAAATCCGAGTTTATCTTAGCCGCTTCCTTTTCCTGATCTGCTATTACTCTTACTTCAGAACCATTCACACGATATTCTGTACATTCGGTTCGGTCAGCAATCTTATATCTATAGTTTGAAAAATCTTTTCTACTATAGATATCTTTGTTAGCTTCAATTATGTCATTCCCTGTCACCAGACCATAGGCAATGTACTTAATCCCCAAACCATCTTCTGTATATTTAATTTTGATGGGCATCTGAATTAGTCGAACAAATAATAATATAATTAATTTAATAACAATTTCAACAAAGTTAAATTTATCACAAAAAAAAGTTATGAAGTTTTTGGTCTCTCATCCTGTTTTAATATCTTTTTTTCAATTAAACGCCATCACTCTTTTCAGCTAGTTTTTTAAAAAACTTTCGACCTCTTTAGGATTTTTTATCCATGAAAACTTCAAATACTCCTTGTGACTCTCTCCACCTGAATCCAACCTCTCCTTCTTGTCAAATATAGCATCCCCTGTACCGTCGTGTTTTTCTTTCCGGTAAATATTTTTAAGTTCTTCCGGAGGATAACTGCGAATTGTCACTATTCTTCCACCTACAATCGTTATCGCTCTCATGTTAGTGATCACATAAACTGTTTTGAGTGCCCTCCTGTACACCCATTTGATGTTTACCCGATATTGGTATATAATTCACCTTAAATTTTTATTATATCTGATTGAAAATAATCAAAAAAAAGGAGAAATTTATGATCAAACCACACGGTTCGGATACTCTCAATCCATTATATGTACAGGATAATAGTAAGAGAGAAGAATTATTAAAAGAGGCTGCAGGCCTGACCTCAATAGTAGTTAGTTCCCAGGCTGCTGCAAATGCAGTAATGCTTGGAAGTGGATATTTCAATCCACTCAAAGGATATATGAACCTTGCTGACGCAAAAAGTGTTGCAGAAAAGATGTATACATCTGAGGGAATATTTTTCCCTGTTCCGGTTTTAAACCTTGTTGAAGATGCCGGATCGATTAAACCAGGAAACAGAATCGCTTTAAAAGACCCGAATGTTGACGGGAATCCTGTATTAGCAATTCAGACTGTTGAAGCAATCGAAGAGTTGTCAGATGCCGATAAAAAAATGATCGGCGATAAAGTGTACGGAACTGACGATACAGAACACCCCGGCCTCTCTATATGGGAAAGCCTTGGTAATTTTATCGTATCCGGCTCTATAGAAGTGTTGAATTTTTCATATTTTGAAACTGAATTTCCGGAAACATTCAGAACCGCATACCAGATCAGAGAAGAGATCGGAAAATTGGGATGGGAAAAGGTTGTGGCATTTCAGACAAGGAACCCGATGCACAGAGCGCACGAAGAGTTGTGCAAAATGGCAAAAGATGGAGTTAATGCAGACGGAATTCTTATTCATATGCTCCTTGGTAAACTGAAGAAAGGAGATATTCCCGCTCCGGTCAGAGATGCCTCAATCAGAAAGATGGTTGACCTCTATTTCCCACCGAACACAGTGATGATAACCGGTTACGGATTTGACATGCTTTATGCAGGTCCGAGAGAAGCAGTCCTCCATGCATTGTTCAGGCAAAATAGTGGTTGTACCCACCTTATTGTAGGACGTGATCATGCAGGTGTCGGTTCATATTACGGGCCATTTGATGCTCAGAAGATATTTGATGATGAAGTTCCTGCAGATGCTCTTGAAATTGAGATATTCAAAGCCGACCATACAGCATGGTCGAAGAAACTTAATAAAGTTATCATGATGAACTCTGTTGATGACCATGGCAGAGATGACTGGGTATTCCTGTCAGGTACCAAAGTAAGAGAATTGCTTGCAAACGGTGAGAAACTCCCCATAGAATTCTCAAGGCCTGAAGTTGCAGAAATACTGGGTGAATTTTACAGATCAGAAGCCGGAAAATAATAAAACAATTAAAATAATTACATAGGGGCGGATCTTTGATCCGCCCTTTTTTTTTATTTTTGATGTGGTTTGAGCATTATAGCCAGCCCTCCCCCTTTAGCGAGATGGATCTGCCGATTGTATGCGTTGTCAACAATCAATCTGGTCTGTTTATAATCTATAGCAATTCTATCGGCGTTTATCCCGTCCGTATAGAGGACCATTTCAAATAATTTGCCTTCAGGTAGAAAAGAGAGATCCAGATCCAGGTCCCTGCCATTCCAGTCGGCCATTCCGCCAACATACCATTCGTCACCATGCCTTCGTGCTATCAGCAAATAATCAGAGACCCGGGCTTCAAGAACAACGGTTTCATCCCATACGGTAGGAACAGAAGATAAAAACTCCATGCATTCAGGCTCTTTATAATAATTGGAAGGGGTGTCACACAACATTTGCAAAGGACTTTCATAGCAAACGAACATGGCCAATTGATGACATCGGGTTCCCATGCTCATAGGTGTTTCAAAAATCGGTTTAAAATCTTTTTGTTGTGCATTGTTCATAGCACCCGGAGTATAATCCATGGGGCCTGCCATCATTCTGCCGAACGGAATAATGAGATCATGTTCGGGCGTTTGACGTGTACTCCACTTAAACTGCTCCCCTCCATTCACCCCTTCCCGGGTCAGAACATTAGGATACATTCTCCTGATTCCCGCAGGTTTAAATGAGCCATGAAAATTAACCAACAAATGGTGCTCGGCAGCTTTGTGCGCAATCTTGTGATAGAAATTAACCATCTCTTGATCATCCCGGTTCATAAAATCCACTTTAATTCCTCTTATGCCCCAGACTTCAAATTGATCCAGCGATCTTTCCAGCTGATCTTCCAGGGTTTTCCAGACACACCACAGGAAAACACCAACCTTTTTCTCTTTTGCATAGGACAATATTTCTTCTATATCTATCTCGGGAGAGATCGATGACAGATCTCCCAAAGTGTACCAGCCTTCATCCAATAGAATATTTTCTATATTGTAAGCTGCGGCAAAATCGATATAGTATTTGTAGGTTTTAGTATTAACTCCTGCCTTAAAATCTACACCATAGATGTTGTTTGCATTCCACCAGTCCCATGCCACTTTGCCGGGCTGTATCCATGAAGAATCATCTATCCTGAGTGGCGAGGCTAAAATATAAGTTAATTGATTTTTAATCAGATCAGCATCATTTTCAGCAATAGCAAAAATTCGCCAGGGGAAGGTCCTTGTCCCGGAAGTTTTGGCTATATAATTTTCCCTTTTCAAAATTGGCAATTTCCTGTCTGATCTTTTACCTGTGACCTTAGGATATTTAGCAGAAACACGAAACAGCTTATTGCTATTCCCCCCTCTGAGCCACATCCCCGGATAATCAATCAGATCGGTTTCAGTAATTACAATTTTCGGCCCTTCGGCAGGATTTAGAATCAAGGGTAAGCTTGCCAGATCTGCAGGATTTGTTTTTTTTAATGATCTGTAATCAAAATAAACCTGGTTATGTGACTGGAAACGTTTTTCCTCCCCCCACCACATCATGTGATTTTCAGGAAATTCATATATCCCCGTTTCGGACATTACCGTAATATCTACTCCGGTATTTGTTCCGAACCGATATGCAACACCATTATTATAAGCCCTGAGCGTCAGATAATAACCCTTCTTAAAATGAATTATCAATTCATTACAGCGGTTATTTATGATTGCCTCTTTAACCCTGACAACGGGATGCAAAACTTCAAGGATCTCATTTCTTTCAACTTTCTCCACCTGTGGATTGTATCCAAGAATTCCTGTACTTAAATTCATTGAAATTTCAGAAGGATTCAAAATGGAAACTCCGTTATAATCAATTGAGATCTGTATCTTATTATTGAATTTCAGCTTAAATTCGATCTTTTTGTCAGGAGAATTTATTTTATATTCTTCCCCTCTTTCTTTTGCAGAGATCAGAATAGGTAATAAAAAAATAATTGTCAGTATTTTTATTTTATGCATTATTTCTCCCGTTATTTAGACTTCAGCTCTATCCTTATTTTTTCTTTAGCGTCACCAAAAGAGGATATCCAAACCTCAGGTTTTATCATGAAGTTCTCCAGGTCATATCCAAGAACATAGACCTCAATTCTTTTTCCTATATGGGAATCATTTAAAGGGATGTAATAAGTATAATTTTTATCTCTTTTTGCAGCAACATATTCCCATGTGTTTGACGGAAAGGAGGGAGCTCTGTCGGGTGCGCCTACAAGCCTGCCGCCTATTTTCGCCGCAACATAGGCACCTTCTACACCATGTTTACCATTGATCGCTACACTCAAATAACTGTTTTTCGGGATCTCCTTCAGAATACATTCCGCTTTCCAGCTTTTCACACATTGCATTTTATCGGCATGTGCAAACAAATTTGAGGCACGCCATTTACTACGATCCATTAACTTACCTTTGTTATATCCCTCTATTTCAACGATTTGCTGTGGTTGAACTTTAAATCGCAGGAATCGTGTTTTCTTATGAATCGGGATAGTAATTTTTAATCCGGCAATATATGTGATCGTTTCCCACTTCTGCAGATCGGATGAGATCTCAACATAACTGCCTTCTCCCGGCAACAGAGGCTGAAGCGAAAAATAGTCCGGTACATGGATTACGATCTCATCTACTCCGGAAACTTCGCCCAGATCCAGCCGCAAGGTCCCTTTTTTGATCCGTAGATCAATATCATATTTTTGAGATGGCCAGAATCCTGTTGTTTTATCTGAGTCAAACAGATTTCTATCCCACACCCCTCTTTCTATAAAAACTTTTTGCTTAAAAAAAGCATCCCTGGCATTTTTCACTGCATCAATATGTGTTTCTCCCGACCGGAAAAAAGACCGAACCTCAAGAGCATTGTTGTCAGCTGCAAAAACTGTTACTTCGTATAATGCCGATGCATCATCAGGCACATTCACTTCTATTAATTCTCCAATTAATCTGTGGTGAGCTGATATTATTTTTTTACCGGAAAATTTAACTTTACTCTTTTCCCCCCTTAATAATTTATGGTCTGTAATGCCATTTATCTTTCCCCATTCGTATTTATCGAAATCCATAAGACTGAACATAACTTCCGTACCGGGATCGCCCAGAAGATCGATCATTATACTTTTATCACCCGTATTTCTAACAACATTAAAGGGAGTACCCTTGATAAGTGGTTCATTATAATGCTCTGTTGTTGCTGTAAAAAGTGCCGCCCTGAATGGCTCAACCCGTACTTTTACTTTTTCATTAAAATCAAAACTGCCAATAAACTTTTCATATGGGTGAACTTGAATCAATTGAACATTTCCACTCCTTGAAATACCGATCTCTTCACCAAGTGAAACCTTATATTCCACGGGCACCCACGAGAGATTCCTGAACGTTACCAGTCTTGTTTTACCGTTACCGCGGGATACTGCATAGGGCCCGTAATTTGCTTCAGGCAAAACAATTCCATCCACAAGAATACCCCTGTACTTTCTGTGTAAGTTGAATATCCTCGCCAGTTTGGGAAACTCGTCATCACGCAACAGCCAGGGACTTCCATAGATTTGAGGAGAGAGGATCAGATTTCTGTTAAAAGCCTGTAAAACAAGATCATCATCCCAATTATTTAGGCATGAAGAGATACAAACACCATGATCTTCGGTGAGACGTTTAAGCCCCGGCACCAACCCTCTTGAAATTGCCCCTGCCCTGTGATGCGGCGCTGTAGTATTGTTTGTCATAAAAACATCTATATATGTTTCTGCACCACCCCATAAAAATGTAGTAGCGTAGGCCTTCGCTTTTTGTAGGCCGAGCCTGTGATTTAAAAGGATCAGATCAGAACTATACTTTCTGCATTGCTGCATCATATTGATAAAGGCATCTTCTTTTTCAGGCCGCAGTGGGCCGCAAACAGCATCAAGCTTGAATAAAGCAAAATGATAATCCCTGCATAATTTCACCATCTGCTCTGTCCGTGCCCACTCCTCCTCCGGATCATCCCCGAAACCATCAGGGCCGCCCCAAATTCCCAATCGGATCCCCAATTTATTTGCCTTGTTATAAACAGGGCCAAAACCATTAGGAAATTGTCGTTTAAATCTATCTGAATTAATGCTCCCATAAAAGCGCTTCCCGTCAATAGCTCCTGCATCAAAAGCGTAAATATCTAATTGCATTCCATACTCTTCTTTCAGCCATTTGAAAAAATCGAGATTTATTTGTGTATGCTTCTCAGTTGCCCCTTCGTTTGTGTTATTTATCCAGCTGAAATATTCGGCCCTGGATGGCGTTTTCTCATCAGCGCCGGGAAAAACGGCTTCCTTTGTATAGGAAACAGAAAATAAAAAAATCAGCAAAATGAGAAATAAACAAATTTTATTATTCATGATCAATTCCTTTTTTTGCATTTACCAATATCCGTAATCGTTCTGCAGCATATTCTGTCGTAAAATCCCGCTGCGGCATAGCGAACATTTCATAACCCACCATAAACTTTTTAATGGTTGATGATCGTAAGAGCGGCGGATAAAAACTCATTTCCCAATGCCAGTGTTTGTTTTCTTCTCCATTTGCAAGAGCCTGATTTATTCCGGCAGAGTAGGGAAAAGAACAATTGAAAAGTTTGTCGTAACAAGAGGTCAGAATCTTTATTGCTTCAGCAAAAGCAGTTTTTTGTTTTTGTGTCATTAAGCCGATGTGTGCTTGAGGTATTTTGGGAACTATCATCGCCTCGAAGGGCCAGACAGCCCAGAAAGGAGTCAATATTACGAAATCCTCATTTTCAAAAATGATACGTTCCTTTAAATTCAACTCCTGCTTCAGATAATCTTCCAGAAGACCTGAACGATTCTTATTGAAATACTTCTTTTGATTGATATCTCTTTTTTCTACTTCATTGGGAATGGAGCTCTGAGCCCATATCTGTCCGTGTGGATGTGAGTTGCTACAACCCATAATATTACCTTTATTCTCAAAGATCTGTACATAATTAATATAAGATAATTTACCCAACTTCAGATATTCGGACTGCCAGACTGAGATCACCTCACCGATAGCACTTATTGACATATCCGGCAGGCTTTTTGAATGATCCGGGGAAAAACAAATGACCTTACAAACACCTTTTTCACCTGCGGCTTTCAGAAGTCTATCATTTATTTCAAAATCAGGACTATCCTGCTGTAATGCAGAAAAGTCATTCTCAAAAACAAAAGTGGAAGTGTATTTTAAATTGACAGCCCCATTGGCCCGCTGATTACCCGGGCACAAATAGCAATCCGGTTCATATGATCTTTGTTTAGGTATTGAGCCTTTTTCATGCTTCCCCAGCCATGGACGCCGGGTGCGGTGCGGTGACACCAGCACCCATTCACCACTTAAAATGTTAAATCGCTTATGTGAATGGTTTTCAAGATGTTTTTTCATCAGATTTTATGTTTATTTGAATTTTGACAGCTCATTTGTAATCCTGAATTATGAAAACACAACATAAATACTTATGACGATAATAGTTATTGCTATACTGAATATTCTTAGGTGTTTCCATGGTGTGATATCTACATCATGGGTAAAAACCTGTTTATATGCCTCTTTTCTCGGAGCCATTTTCCCGATAATCAGCATTACTATCACGTTAAGCACAAACAATATGGCCATAACGTGCAGATAGTGTGGATAGTTGCCGGCCCCGAAAACATAGGGTTTTAATATGAACTGGCTGATGCTGTACAATGTTACCCCGGACAGGATTGCAATTTTTGCAGCTATGGCCGGAACGAATTTTGTAAATATCCCAACCAGAATAATTGTAAGGATAGGAATGCTGTAGCACCCGTTCACTTCCTGCAGATAACCGAATAAACCATGGGGCGCTTTTGCAATTAAAGGGGCAATGCTCATGGACATAATAGCCAGCACAACACCATAAAGTTTACCTGCTTTTACTGTTTGCACTTCACTGGCATCTTTTTTAATATACGTTTTGTAAATATCCAGGCTGAATAAGGTTATTGAACTGTTTACTGCTGAATTAAAGGAACTAAGGATCGCCCCGAAAAGAACAGCTGCGAAAAAACCCAGCAAATATGCCGGCAAGACACGGTTTACCAGCATGGGATATGCCTGGTCCGGATTTTCCAGAGTCCCGCCAAACATGTGAACAGCTATAATACCCGGTAAAACAACGATCAGCGGTCCCAGTATTTTTATAAAAGCTGCCAGTAACAAACCCTTTTGCCCCTCTTTCAGATCTTTCGCCCCCAGAGCCCTTTGAATTATCGCCTGGTTAGTTCCCCAATAAAATAATTGCACCAGCATCATTCCTGTAAAAATAGTGGAGAAAGGGACAGAAGCAGTACTGCTACCGATTATATTAAATTTTTCGGGATGTGCCTGGAACAACACTTTCATACCATTCAGAATATTCCCCGAACCAATGGCCATTAATCCGAAAACAGGGACCATGGCACCACCTATTAAAAGACCTAGGGCATTGATCGTGTCAGAAACAGCAACGGCTTTTAACCCTCCGGAAATGGCATAAACCGACCCGATGCTCCCGATTCCCCAGACAGTGATCCAAAGTGCAGTTGTTTCCGAAACACCAATTAACCCGGCCACATTAAACATTGTGCTGATGGCAAGAGCACCGGAATACAACACAATTGGCAATAGCACTATCATATATCCACTTAAAAACAGGGCGGAGGTTATGATTTTGGTTTTTTTGTCATATCTTTTTTCCAAAAATTGGGGAATTGTGGTGATCCCTCCCTTTAAATACTTTGGCAGGAGAACAATTGCTGTTAAAACCATCGCAACGGCAGCAAGGGTCTCCCAGGCCATTACCAGAATACCTTCTCTGTTGGCCACTCCGTTCAAGCCGACAATTTGTTCTGTGGATAAGTTGGTAAGGAGTAAAGAACCGGCTATTACAACACCCGTTAAACTCCTTCCTCCGAGAAAATATCCATCAGCGGTTTCTCTTGATTTTTTTCTGGTTACAAAATAGGTGATCAAAGCTACTAGTGCTGTAAAAGCTAAAAAAGAAATTATTTGCATTGTTAGTTCCCGCCTGGTTTAATTATCAAAAAAGTGAGCTTCCCATATTTAAATTATTTAATATCTGGATAATTATTTCAATCCTTATCTATAAAAATCAGGGACGGTCTTTTAATTTTTTAATTTTTTTATCCCTCACTTCTGACCCAGCCCAGGCTGCCTTCTCTTCGCCAAGGCAAAGTCAGCAGAGTGTGACGAATTCACCTTGCCTCTCCCAGGGGTAGAGAGGTAAAGGACTATTTACTCAGCTGAACGCTGACAGCTGTGGGCTGAATACGGCGAGCTCATTGTCTTAACTCTGATTCGCCTTTTTTTTCTTAAAATTTTATTATTAATATAATTAGACTGGGGAGGGTATTGATGGAAAAAATAAAATCATATCTGGTTATTGTATTTATTCTCGCAATAATTACTATCAGTTCGCTTGTCTTAAGCCATATGGCTTTATTAGATATTTATCATGCGGAGACCGATGTGTCCATTGAATGGACAATGGTTAGAGTCTCATTTGTGATATTCTGGGTTTTCACCATTCTTACAATGATTACGATTGTTAAAATTTTCAAATCTGATCTGTTCAAAGAGAAAACCGAGAATAAAAAAATATCTGAATGACAGGGATTAAATGAAAATAAGAATAATTGTTGCTTTGTTTATTTTTCTTTCCGGATCATTGTTAGTATCAAAAGAATTGATCATTTCAGATAAAACAAAAATTGCTGAAAACCTAACAAAAGAAATATTAATCTGCAATTTGGCTGATTCAGGAATATATAAACCCCTGGACTTCCACATTATTAATGATTTTTTAATAATAGGTAATTACAAGCCCATTGAAATTGTTAAATTGAACTTATCTGGAAAATTGTTGATCCGAAGCAACAACAAGGAAGGAAGAGGTCCGGGTGAATTTGTGTTTTGCCTTTCACCGAGGAAAGTTGAAACAAATATTGCCTTTTGTGATCTCCCTCATAAGATTATATTTTTTGATTTCAATCTGAACTTTGTTAAAGAGATCAAGTTACAAAAATATACAAGAGATTTTCTATATATTGATCACAAGTATCTGATCTTCCCTGAGAGATCATTATCAAATTTCTATTTGAGCAAATATACTCTTAATGGAGATTTGATAAAAGTATTCGGGAAGAAATTAGATAAAGTTAATAGAAAAGATGAATTATATTATCTGAACAGTCCGCGTTTATTAGCTTATGACGAGAAAAGAAAAACAGTATGGATTGATATGTACAATAAATATGAGCTTAAATCCTATTACAATGAAGTTTTGAAGTATAAAATTAATACAGAATCAGTATTTTTTGAAAAATATAAAGCAATAGATGATGATACCGGAAAAAAAGAAACAAAACTGGATGCCAGGGGAATCAAGCTTGTCTATTCAAATGACAATCTTTTTTACTTTTTCAGGAAAAAAGACAATGCTTATTGTGATGTATTTGACCTGAGAAAGATTGTTCATCTAAAAAGATATAAACTGAAAAATAAATATAAATTAATCAGTCATTTGAGGGAAAATATTTTCTATGGAATTTTATACGATGAAGAAGGTGATCCTCTTCTATATAAAATTGAAATTTCGGGATTCAAGTAAATCAAGGTTCAGACAAATTTTTGTTTCAAAGAAGTAAAGCACCGTCCCCCAATGATCATCCACTATTTATAATAAAAAATTGAGATATCGTGACAATAATATGTATTTAATAAATGACTAGAGGAGGAAAAAATGAAAAAACTTAGTTTAATTGTTTCTTTTTTATTTATTTTATCTTTATTTTCATATTCTCAATCAAATACTGCAGAAAAACCATCAAATGTGAATAATTTAAATCATGAGATAAGGATAAAAACAGATGACAATAATTTCCCCAGCGATAAAAGTTCCATCACAAAGAAAAGAGATAATAAGTATAATCTCCAAAGAAAACCCACAGTACCTAAGAAAAAAATTGTAATCGTTAAGAAGCCCCTATATGCAATTCCCAAGATTGAGGGTGCTTTAAATGTTCCCTTAGGGCCCCTTAGAACGGGGACTCGTGTGTTCCTGAAAGGGAAAAATTTTGGCAAATTCAAAGGGTCTATTGAGGTTTTCGGAGGAAGTTGGCATTTTTTTCTTGAAAATTTAACTTGGGAGAGCGGTTCCAAGGTAAACGGATATGTCCCACAGTCAGCAAACGGTTATCCTAACAAAAATGTGGTAGTAAAAGTAAAAACATCCGCCAACAAATTTAGCAACGGCTGGAAGATGAAATATGAAGGACGGGAAGAAAAATGGTTAACGATTTATCATGGAGTAACACTTGTAAAATGCGGATTTGACGGTAATTGTAACTACTGCACTTATATGTCTTTCGGTTGTGGCACTAATGAAATGTATAAAAAATATGGTGATAATTATGCGTTCTACGGGATGCATGAAAACAGCTGGGGTGCTGTTGGTGATGATGTCGGAGATGACATTTACAAAACAGATCATCTTAAAAATGGCTGGAAATTTAAGAGCCTCCACAAAATTGAATGGTATAAAAGTTCCGGAGGTGAGGTCCTTACTTTGTCACCGCCTTTTCCTGTGGGGGGAACATATTGGGAGCCAAAGGTCCACTGGAAGGTAACGCCCAATGATAAAGTGAGATACAGGGTTAAAATAAAAGTTGAAGGCCCATATGGAACAAATTTTCGATAAAAATTTGGAATGTAAAGTCCACTTTTTTAACCTTTCTTTTTTTCTGTTTTTGCCCAGGAGTCGCGGAGGGATACCGTTCTGTTGAATACGGGTTTGTCAGAATCAGAAAGATTTTCATCGAGACAAAAATACCCCTGACGAAGGAATTGGAAATATTCACCCGGGGCAGCATCTTTTAACGAAGGTTCACATAAAGAGCTTTCAAGGACTTTAAGTGATTCGGGGTTGATAAGCTCAAGAAGCTCTTTGTCACTGCTTCCCGGATCTTCTTCAGTAAAAAGACGGTCATATATCCGGACACTGATCGGTAAAGCATGCTCAGCGGAGACCCAATGGGATGTTCCTTTCACCCTTCTGCCATCATCGGACCATCCGCCCCTTGTTTCGGGGTCATAAGTACACTTTATTTCAAGGATTTCTCCAGTTTTTTCATCTTTGATCACATCAGTACATGTTATGTAATAGGCATGTTTCAGCCTGATCTCTTTTCCGGGTGACAAGCGGAAGAACTTCTTCGGAGGATCTTCCATAAAATCATCCCTCTCAATATATATCTCTTTCGAAAAAGGGATTCTCCTCGTTCCGGCATCAGGATCTTCAGGATTATTCACAGCTTCAAGCTCTTCTGTTTTACCTTCAGGATAATTGGTGATAACCACTTTAAGAGGATCAAGAACAGCCATTACTCTGTTTGCCCTTTTGTTCAGATCTTCTCTTACGCAATGTTCAAGAAGAGCAATATCCACCATACTATCCCTTTTAGCAACCCCGATCCTGTCGGAAAAATCTCTTATCGACTCAGGTGTAAAGCCCCGTCTCCTTAGTCCCGAAACAGTAGGCATGCGAGGATCATCCCATCCCGATACAAGGCCACTATCCACAAGCTGAAGCAGTTTTCTCTTTGACATTATCGTATAATTGAGGTTAAGTCTGGCAAATTCGATCTGCCGGGGAGCAAAAATCTCAAGTTCCTTTATAAACCAGTCGTAAAGGGGTCTGTGATCCTCAAACTCAAGAGTACAGAGAGAATGAGTAACTCCTTCGATAGAGTCAGACTGGCCATGGGCAAAATCATACATGGGATATATCACCCATTTATCTCCTGTCCGGTGGTGATGCGCCTTCAGGATGCGGTAGATCACCGGATCGCGCATATTCAGGTTCCCGGATTTCATATCAATTTTCGCTCTGAGGACATGGCTCCCTTCGTCAAAATCGCCATTCTTCATTTTCTTAAATAACTCCAGACTCTCTTCGGCCGGCCTGTCTCTGAAAGGACTCACCTTTCCGGGTTCGGTTAGAGTACCGCGGTATTCCCGTATTTGCTCTGGTGTCAGTTCACATACAAAAGCCTTCCCTTTTTTTATCAGTTTCAGTGCATATTCATAAAGAGTCTCATAGTAATCAGATGCAAAATAGAGTCTATCCTCCCAGTCGAAACCAAGCCACTTCACATCCTCTTTTATAGAGTCAACATATTCCACATCTTCTTTTCCGGGATTGGTATCATCGAACCTCAGATTGCAAACTCCTCCATGCTTTCCGGCTATTCCGAAATTCAAACAAATTGATTTGGCATGTCCGATATGAATATATCCATTAGGCTCGGGAGGGAATCTTGTCACAACCTTCCCGTCATTCTTGCCATTTTTCAGATCTTCTTCAATTATCGCTTCAATAAAATTTAATCCTGAGCTTCTCTTTTCTTCCATTTTTTCTCCAACGGGAATAATTATAGCATATAAATCTCTGTCTCTCCCTTACCACAGAACCTCTCCAGCCGTGGCCGTGTATTGCTTTTGCGGGACTGGTAGCCCGAGTCTCGTCAATATCGAACACAGGGCGGACGTCCAGCAAAATACCAGCAGGATTTTGCGGTAGCTAAAAGTAAACACGGCCGGAGGCAAAACCAAAAAGGAGGTATCTAATTTACCCCAGCAGGAAAGTCGAAATAAAAGGCAAATATGTTATTAACAGAACTGCAATTATCTGAATAATAAAGAAGGGAATAACATATTTATATATCCTGGCCACCGGCTCCTCAAATCTGTAAGATGCGAGAAATAAATTCAGGCCAATCGGCGGGGTAAGATAGCCGAGTTCCATATTTGCCAGAAAAATGATACCAAGATGTACCGGATGTATTCCGAATATATTTCCTAACGGGATGATCAAGGGGACAACGACCATTATTGCCGAAAAAATGTCCATGAACATACCTGTTACAAGCAATGCCAGATTCAGCATTAACAGGAAAACATACTTTGAGGATATATTTTGCGTAACCCATTCGGTGAGTTTCATTGGTATCTCTGCATCTACAATGAAGTATGAGAGGCCTTTTGCACATGCAAGAATAATAAGAACGCCACCAATGATGGGGATAGATTTAAGCACAACATTCGACAGGTCCCTGATCTTGAGGTCCCTCTTGATAAACACTTCAACAACCAGTGAATAAATAACTGCTATTCCGGCGCTCTCAACAAGCGTGGTCAAGCCTCCGAAATAAGATGCCAAAATTATGAATGGTAAAAGGATTTCCCATATAGATTCCCTGAATGCCTTCACGGCTTCTTTGATATTGAATGGCTCCTTTTCAACTTTATGTTTCTTTGCGTAATAAATGCTATAGAGTGCTATTGCAGTTATCATAAGAATACCCGGGATTATCCCCCCCACAAACATCTCTTTTATGCTTACCTGGGCAGTAACACCGTAAATAATGATAGGCAGACTCGGTGGAAAAAGGAGGCCGATGCTTCCTGAAGCGGTGAGTAATCCGACACTGAAATCCTTTTTATACTTCCCCTTGACCAGAACGTATGATAAAAGTGCTCCCAATGCCAGTATTGTCACACCCGAAGCACCGGTAAATGTCGTAAAAAATCCACTTACAAGGATGGCCATAACTGCAAGCCCTCCCGGGATCCAGGAAAATAGTGCCCGGAAAAGATTTACAAGCCTTTCGCCCGCTTTACTTTCAGACAGGATAAATCCGGTCAATGTAAATAACGGTATTGCTGGAATAGAGGCGCTTATAAGCATTGTGTAAGCTTCATTTGAAATGATCTCCAGAGGCTCCCCGACTCCGGCGAACAAAAGATATCCGATCCCTCCGATTATGATATATATGGGCAGGCCGAATGCTGCAAGGAAAAGAAGTGCAAGGATCAGAGGAAAAGACAGCGATACACCCAGGCTTTGAGAAAATTCAGATACTGAATTAAGAAATTCCGGAGATTCCGGTAATACAGCCTGGAAAAAATTTGATATCTGCCCGAGGGATAAGATAGTTCCGGCAACGAAGCCAGAAAGGACCACATAAAGACGGTTCCCTTTTTTCAATTGCTCCGGAAGGACTCTTGTTGCCATAACCATAAAACCAGCAAACATTATCAGTGAAATTAATCTCAATGAAATGAAACCGATCTTCTGAGTAGTATCAAAAGCGGTATATGAGAAGGAGAGTGATGTCCAGGCCAGGGCTGTTGTTATTGCAGAAGATACAATTGCAACTGTGAACTTAACCCAGGTACCATACGGTTCTTTTAGATTGATGTTTAATGAAAGCGAAAGATGTTTTCCATCTCGTGATGTTATCATCCCCCCGACAAATGTCACAAAAAGAACAAGATGGTGCGTATAATCATAAAGCCCCTCGATCCCCGAATGAAAAAACTTCCGGATTATTACTTCGGAAAAAGGGAGAAATGCAAGAAGGAACAATGAGAGGTAAGCAAGGAAGTTCTCACTCTTCCTGAATACGACAATTAATTTATTTGACATTCTGTTTTTGTCTGTATTGATTTAAATATCCCATCATTTTATCATAAATTGCCTGGGAGAATACTTTGTTTATCAATGAGTCAAATCCCTTTTCGGATGCGGCTCTCCATTTGTCCATGCTCCCTTCCGGAACAGGATGGATCTTCAAACCATGCTTCTTCATGGTTTCAACAGCTTCCGCCTCAAGTGATTTTGTTTTTTTCTGAAGTTTTGCCGAAATCTCTTTTGCTTTCTTCATAAAGTCTTCTCTGAATTTTTCAGGAATTCTTTTCCACATTCTACCAGATATAACAATACCTCCATATATCGGGGCAATCTTCAGTGTAAGCATATGGGGCGCCAGGGGGAAATACTGCCCTGAAGCGGCAACCAGCGGAGGGAGATAAAAAGCATTTACCATCCCGCTCTGAAGTCCCATCATAAGGTCGTTCATATCATTCGGGATTACCTGGTATCCGGATTTTTTCCATACCTGCTCAAGTTCCGGTTCCCCGGTTGTAAAAGACAATTTATGTTTTTTCAGGTCTTTCGGATATTCTATCTTGTTTTTCGAGAAAAAATGTATCCAGCCTGCCATTGACCAGATTATAACTTTATACCCTTTCTTCTCTATCCTCTCTTCAAAAAGGGGATTCATTTTATTTGTTACATACCGGAATTCCTTTTCCGAATTAAAATTAAATGGAATGTTAAGGACATAAAATTCAGAATAGATCTTTGTAAGGCCTCTGTTCGTGAAAACAGCCCCACCCAGGGTACCTACTTTCATTTTCCTTATCATATCCTCTTCGCTTCCGGCAATTCCTCCCGGATATATCTTTACATTTACTTTTCCGCCTGAAATAGCTTTCCACTCACGGCCTAATTCTCTGAGAGCTTTATCCCAGGGAGATTTTGCCGGTGCTATACTGCCTATCTTTATCGTGACTGAGATCAACGGCTGTGCCAAGATCATCAGAATTATAAGTATGAAAATAATTTTACTCTTCATTTTACTCCTCCTCATCAATATCTGCAGGGGTTTCTTTATCTGTTTCGAGAAAAAAGTCCTCTTCGTTCTCAAGATACCATTTTGCCTTACGCTTATTAATAATGTTCACCAACCGGTTCTCCGGGTTCATGTCAACATTGAAAACAGCTGCTTTATTTAATAACTCTCTGAATTCTTTAAAATTTTGAGTATTGATCGATACAGATGTTGCCAGAGAAACAAAGGGAGATATCAGCTTTCCATCTGAATACTCCACAGATTTTTTGAAATTTTCTCTTGCCTTTTCATTACTCCCACCCATATATTCGGGAAGGGAACCATAATAAGATATATAAAAATCATGAATTGAACTTTTTTCAAATTCCGGATCAAGCTTCAGGACCATATCCATAAGTCCTGCTGCTCTGGGCAGGGTTATTCCAATGTCCATGTCAAAAGGATCGATGGAGAAAGCACCAACCCACCCTGCTGCCGCCCAATACAGAAAAGGTGCATCATCTTTCTTCATCATTGTAAGAATTTTTTCAAATTCTTTTTTATTCAGAAGTTCCATAAATCCCGAATGCCTCCTCTCGAGACCGTCCAGCAATATATCTCTTCCCCTCAAATACAGATTTTTTGCTCTGTTCATCAGGGTTTCCTGCTCTTTATACATCTCTTCTTTCATCATTGATGCAGGAGTATAAAGAAAGGCATTCGCATACATTATATACATACTTCCGGTAGTAACCACCAACCCGGCATGACCCGGAACAGACCTCATGATAGATTCATACATTTTGATCGCAAAAGGCATTGCGTCACCCACAAATTCAGGATCGTTATCTCCTGTGAAAACGCTCCCTGCCCCGTCTCCCGCAAGCATATCCCCAACTTTGTTCATTACCAGTTTATTTATTGAGCAACCTGAAAAGATTAACGTTACAATTGTTAACAAAATCATTGTTTTTAAATATCGCCTGGCCAATTGATCCTCCTCGAAACCTTAGGACAGATTATAGTACAAAGGGAAGTGATTTTGAAACTTTTAAATTAAAAATACGTTATAAACACTATATAAGTTACATTTTGCACGATTATACACAGTTAAGGAGTCAGGCTATGAAGAAAGTTTATCTGATTTTAGCAATTATTTTTACATTAATTTATTTTACGGGTTGCTCGGAAAATGATTCAAAAAAAAGTGACACTAAGAATAAAAACCAGGAAAAAACAGAAGTAAAAAAGGGAAAAGACAAAAAAGGGAAGGACGACAAGGATGAGACCGATACAATTCCAGTATCCGTAAAATCTCCGGAACGTGGCGACATTAACTCTTTCCTCCTTTTTTCAAGTAATATCGACACAGATAAAATGGTCGACATTTATCCAATGACATCAGGCATTATTGAGAATATCATTCGTGATGAAGGTGACAGGGTTAACAAAGGGACTGTACTTGCGATTCTTGACGATAGAGCTGCATCCATAAACGAAAGAAAGGCAAAAATCACTTTTGAACAGCAGAAAGCAGAGTTTGAAAGACAAAAAGAGATATTTGAAAAAGAGCTGATCAGTAAAGAAGCGTATGAAAAGCTGAAGTTCAGCATGGAACAGAGCCGCCTTGACTGGGAACAGAACAAACTACTGTTATCTTATACACGGATCACCACTCCAATACCCGGACTTGTTTCAAAAAGGTACATTAAGACAGGAAATAAAATAAACACAAACCAACTTGCGTTTTCTGTGGTTTATACAAAAGAAAAGATTGCTGTTGTGAATATCCCGGAGCAGGAAAAAGATCAGATATTCCTTAATCAAAAGGTGATAATTTCATCAGGCAAGAAAGTGCTCAACGGCTATATTAAAAGAATATCACCTGCAATAGATCCTGAATCAGGTACTTTTAAGACCACTATTGAAGTCAAAGATGCTAAAAATGTAATGGTTATAGGACAATTTGTAAATGTAAAGATAATCAAAAAGGTTCACGAGAATGTCATTCTTGTCACAAAGGATGTTCTGATGTTCGAAGGGGACAGGGTATTTGTATTCCTGATAAATGAGGAAAATATTGCTTTCAGAAAAGAGGTCAAGATAGGGTTTGACGATGGAAGCAAGGTCGAAATCACAAAAGGTATTAAAATGGCAGATAAACTTGTATCTGCAGGGAAAAGCTCTTTGAAGAGTGACTCTAAAGTTAAGATAATCAAACCAATAATTTAATAACAGGCTGAAACATGAAAGTTAAATCCAGATTTGAATTTACCACAAAAAAGCCGGTTGCAATAATTATGATCGCACTCGGAATTGCTGTTTTTGGTTATGTAAGTCTAAAAAGGTTAAGCTGGGACCTGATGC
>Ga0190293_1000022_pt1 | contig 57442 bp, 54 predicted proteins | sample 48693001_MG_FD_161671 | JGI IMG/M metagenome (GOLD analysis project Ga0190293, IMG submission 161671) | Hydrothermal vent microbial mat bacterial communities from Southern Trench, Guaymas Basin, Mexico - 4869-30-0-1_MG | ecosystem: Environmental > Aquatic > Marine > Hydrothermal vents >...
AGTCTTAGCGGAAAGCGGAAAGCGGAAAGCGGAAAGCGGGGAACTGTGAACTGTTCACTGTGAACTGTCATCTATCCTCCCCCCATGATTCCAATCCGCCTTGCTGAGACTGAACGTGACGACTTCGACGGCCCGATCGTTGAACTTTGGAGAGAAGACCAATTCATTGGCATGGTGTTCTGGGATGGGGAATCCCCGATCGTTCAGATCTATCCCGATAGTGATGGAGATGTCCAGGACGTCGACGTCTATGAACTCCAACAGCTCCTCGATACTGCCGTCAGGATGGTCGACCCTGGCGGGGATGAGGACTTCGCCGAGCTCAGAGCAGCGGTAGCCGATGTGACCAGTGGCGATACGGACATTCACCCAGCCACATCTGACCTTCTCGGTGAATTCGATGCCCAGGCCGTGTTCCGTACCGACGATGGCGAAGGATTCTTTCCCAAGAAGGTCGCAGAGGCATTCATCACGAAGTGCGAGGAGCTTGATCTGGGGGTTGTGGAGATGGAGGGTTTCGATCTCGAAGGCTCGACGCTCATCCCACGGCCGAAACTTGATCTTCGAGTGACACCCCAATCTGTGATGACATGGCCCGAGTTCCGCACCTTTGCGAACATCACCTGCCAGGACACGCTGCGTGTCTGGCCGAATCGTGACTCACTGGTGATAGCGTTCGTTTTCCAACAACCCGACGCCGAAACGATTGTGGCCTAGGCGTTTTCCGTTTTCCGTTCTCCGTTCTCCGTTTCCCGACCACGCTTGGGTGATCAGGGCTGGTACCGGTCTCTGACCGTGAACCGTTCACCGTGAACCCAGAGACCGCCTATCCCTATCAACGCATCCCCTACGCAATGCGATTTCGGTCGGTGAACGGAGAACGGAAAACGGAGAACTTCTCCTCACAACGCGATGATGAATACGCCGACACCCAGGTAGATGGCACCGACGAGTAGTGGCATATTGGACACGATCGTGTCCCTTCCGCGCGGTGTCTCCCACTTCGCACCGTTGATCGCGATGTCGAGTGCGGAACCCGCAATTGGCCCCAGGATGATCGTGAAGAATCCGAGAGCGACGACGAGATAGCCCGCCATCGTTTGAGTAGCGACCGCTTGACACGCTGCGCCGACGATCGTTCCGTCGCAGAATTCTGGCCAATGAGGAGAGAGGATGGTCGCTAGAACAAAGCAAACCACGATCCCACCCAGGAAGAGAATGACGGTTCTCCAAAGCCTTGACCTGAACGGATTCATGGCGACAGCGTAGACCCTCCGCTTTCCGCTTTCCGACTGTGAACTGTCGACTGTGAACTGTGAACACTCCGTCCGGTTGCTCCCACGAGTCACGCGGGCGGGGGCGTGTACCCTGTGGCAGAGATTGGACGTACATCGGAGGGAGTCCACATGCCAACCTTCAGGCCAGACCTTCTGTCGATCCCGCACTATGTTCCCGGTCGTCCCATCGACGAGGTCGCAAGGGAGCATGGCCTCGAGTCGATCGACAAGCTCGCTTCGAACGAGTGTCCCGAAGCGCCGTTCCCTGAGGTCGTTGAAGCTGTGGCGCTTGCCGCTGGGGGAGTCAACCGATATCCGGACAGTTCGACGTACGACCTGTCGCGGGCCATAGCCACCCATCAAGGGCTGCAGCCCGAGGAGGTCTGGGTAGGTGCAGGTTCAAGTGAGGTATTGAGGTGTGCCGCTCTGTCCGTCGGAGGCCGGGGAACGTCTGCGGTCTTTGCACATCCGTCGTTCGTGATGTACCGCATTGCAACGATGGTGTCATGGTCCGAGCCGATCGCCGTTCCCCTGACTGCCACCCACGCGCACGATCTGCCAGCGATGGCCGAGGCGATCCGCCACGACACGACCATCGTCTACATTTGCAATCCGAACAACCCAACAGGCAACCACATCGGGGGCCACGATGTCATGGAGTTCGTCGATGCCGTGCCCGAAAGGGTTCTCATCGTGCTCGACGAAGCCTATGCGGAGTACGCAACCGCAGACGACTATCAGACGTTCATCAACGAAGCTCCCAATCACCCCAACCTCCTTGTTGCACGAACATTCTCGAAGATCTATGGGCTGGCAGGGCTCAGAGTCGGGTACGGTGTCGGTTCGCCTGAGTTGCTAGCCAGGCTGCGTCATACCCAGGCACCGTTCACTGTCACCTCCACGGGACAGGTGGGTGCTACCGAGGCGCTCAAGCATCCAGACCGCGTTGCAGAACGAAGCGAGCGCAACGCGGCGGGCAGGAGTTCCCTCACCAGCGGTCTGGCATCTCTTGGATTCAATCCATCGGAGTCCGAAGCAAACTTCGTCTACTTCGAACCGCAAGGTGACGCTGGTGAGCTTGGTGAGGCTCTCCTACGCCAAGGCCAGATAGTCCGCGTTCTTGGCGCAGGGATCCGTGTGACTGTGGGCACCGAACACGAGAACGGCCGGTTCCTGTCCGTGTTGGAGAGAGTCTCCCAACGATGAAGCGACCACAGGATGTCGATTGGGACCAGCTGACCGAGATCGTCGACATCGAGGGACGCCAGGTTGCAGATGCGCCATGGCTGACGCCCGACCTTGCCGTGGCGATGTACACGGACATGGTTCGAACCAGAGTGTTCGACCGGCGAGCGACCGCGGCACAGAGACAGGGCCGCATCGGTACGTACGCCGTCGCTGAGGGGCATGAAGCCATCCAGATAGGAAGCGCACACGCCCTTCGCCCCCAGGACTTCGTGTATCCGGGCTATCGCGAGCATGGTGTGCAGCTATCGCGGGGTGTCCCGCTCGAGACCTTGCTGTCGTACTGGCGAGGCCTCCCCAACGATCTTTGGGATCAAGCTGCGCTGAACCAGATGGTGATCGCGATCCCGATTGCAACCCAACTTCCCCACGCCGTCGGCCACGCGTACGCGGAATCGCTACTCGGCAACGACGTCGTGACGGTGACGTACATAGGCGACGGCGGGACATCGGAGAACGATTTCCATTCAGGGATGAACTTCGCTGGAGTGTGGAAGACGCCGACGGTGTTCATCGCGTCGAACAATTTCTATGCGATCAGTGTGCCCTATGAACAGCAGACGGCCGCGGCTTCGATCGCAGACAAGGCCATTGGCTATGGGATGCCAGCTGAGAGGGTCAACGGGTTCGATGCATTCGCCGTGTACGACGCGACAAGGAAAGCTGTCGAGCGAGCCGCAAGTGGAGAGGGGCCGACCCTGATCGAAGCTGTGTGCTATCGATTCGGGCCACATGCAACAGCGGACGACCCTGCGCTGTACCGAACCAGGGAAGAGGAGGACCTGTGGAAGCCGTACGATCCGATCGTTCGCATGCGTCGATTCCTCGATTCCAATGGCTGGTGGGATGACGAACGAGAAGCCGAGTTGCTCGTTGATGCGACAGAGGCCTTCGAATCAGCTCTTGAGGCCGTGGGCAACAGGGAACTCCCTGCCCGATCAGACATCGTTTCCGAGGCGTTCACGAAAGTACCGCAGATGATCGTCGATCAGCTCAACCGGCTGGAATCCGATGCCGGAGAGACTCCCACCACGTTTCCGGATTCCGCGGTGTGGCAGGTTGGACGCGACCGTCTGCCAGATGGCACACGGACAGCCATGTCGATGGCAGATGCGGTCAACGCGGCGCTCCACCAGGAGATGGCTGCTGACCCGACCACGGTATTCCTCGGAGAGGACGTCGCCGTGGCTGGCGGCGTCTTCAGGATCTCAGAAGGCCTCCTTGAGAAGTTCGGTGCCGCGCGAGTGATAGACACACCGATCAATGAGAGCGGGATAGTGGGTACCGCCATTGGCATGGCAATCGCGGGTGCGCGCCCGATCGCTGAGATCCAGTTCGAGGGATTCTCGTACCCAGCCTTCGACCAGATAGCTAACCATCTCGGACGGATTCGCTTCCGCACCAGGGGCAATGCGAGCCTGCCGATGGTCGTTCGCATGCCAAATGGCGCTGGCATCGGAGCTCATGAGCATCATTGCGACAGCCCTGAGGCCTATTTTGCCCACGTTCCAGGAGTGGTCGTTGTCATTCCATCCAGTCCGTCAGATGCCAAGGGCCTCCTGGCGGCAGCTATTCGGTCCGAGGACCCTGTCATCTTTCTCGAGCCGAAAGTGCTGTACCGCTCATCGAGCGAACCAGTACCTGACGCACCGTACGAGCTACCGCTCGGGCGAGCGCGTATTCGGCGCACCGGTGAGGACATCTCGATTGTCACATATGGTGGGATGGTGCCCGTCTCACTCCAAGCCGCAGAGATGGTGGCGGAGGAGGGGATCGACGTCGAGGTCATCGACCTTCGCACGATCTACCCATGGGATATCGAGACGGTGACCAGATCTGTGTCGCGGACAGGGAAGCTGTTGTTCGTCCAGGAGCCCCAGCGGACGGGTGGCGTGGGTGCTGAGATCGTTGCCGAGGTCGCAGAACGTTGTGGGTACGATCTTGTCGCTCCCCCTCGGCGCCTCAGCGCCACCGACGCGCCGTGGCCCCAGTTCGCCATCGAGTTCCATGCTCTCGTGACGAGCGATATGGTGGCATCAGAACTGCGGCAGTTGGCAAAACCGTAGACAGTTCACAGTTCACAGTTCACAGTTCACAGTCAAGAAGGCTCGAATCAGTGGAAGCGGTCTTGTGTCTCCCCGCCCTTGTCGCCGTTCCGACTGTCGACTGTGAACTGTGAACCGTGGACTCTCCTCCTCTACGGCTTCGCCCGCCATATCGCTGGCAGTTGTCGTTTTCGTGTTGCGTGAACCCGCACCACTTTGGTGCCGCGTCCGGAACGCCGCGACTCTGCATCGTCGAGGAGCCTGCGAAGTCGACTGACCTGGTTGGTGAGCCTGTGGTTCTCCGCCTGCAATGCGAGTATTCGCTTGATGCCCTCCAGGTTCACGCCTGCGCTCGACAACTCCTGGATGAGGAGCAATCGGTCAAGGTCGATCTGGCTGTAGCGTCGTGTACCACCTGGGGTCCGGTACGGGTATACGAGTCCTTTGCGCTCGTATACCCGCAGCGTCTGGGGGTGCATGCCAACGATCTCGGCAGCGACCGAGATGATGAAGACAGCGTCGGACGATTTCGTCACTTCATACCCCCAGATACGCCCTTGGATCCCAGTCGGTCTCAGCGGCCTTCAGGTCGTCGAGCGCTGCTCTTTCCTTGTCGGACAGAGAAGTCGGAACCGCTATGTGCAGTGTCACGAGGAGGTCACCTGTCGCTTTCGCTGTCTCGATCCCCTTGCCGGAGATCTTCAGTGTCGTTCCACCCTGGGTGCCCGCAGGAACCTTGATCTTCGTCGATCCATTCAGCGTCGGAACCGTGATGACTGCGCCAGCAGCGGCTTCTGAGTAGCGGATAGGGACGTCGATCGTGAGGTCCCGGCTTCCCTTACGGTCGAATACCGGGTGAGATCCAACGTGAACCGTCACATAGATGTCACCTGGAGGGCCTCCATTGGACCCGGGTCCGCCCTTGCCTGTGACCCTGACCCGCACCCCGTCAGCGACACCTTTGGGTATCTTGACCTTGACGCTTTGATCTCCGACGTAGAACTCTCTGGTTGGGCCCGATAGCGCCTCGTGGAAGGACAGCGAGATCTCACCCGTCACGTCTGCACCTTGTTGGGGGCGTCTCTGGCGTCCCGCGGTTCCGAAGAGATCCTGGAAACCGGTGAAGATGTCCTGGGTCGACGAACTTTGTCCCCCGCCGAAGATGTCCTCAACGCGCACGTACTGCTGTTGTCCGCCCGGATCTCCTACGAAGTAGCCCATCTCTCGTGCATGGTCGTACTCCTTGCGCACCTCTTTGTCCGAGAGCGTTTCGTAGGCCTCATTGATCTCTTTGAACTTGGTCTCTGCCCGCTCGTTTTTGGGATTGTTGTCCGGGTGGAACTTACGCGCCAGAGCGCGGAACGCCTTCTTGATCTCCTTCTGAGAGGCGTCCTTGGATACACCTAGTTCGGCGTAGTAATCCTTGTCGAGCCATTCCTTACGCATGTCCAACGATTACGAGGGTCGGACGTATGATCCGTCCCCGCATCGTGTAGCCCTTTCTGAGCTCTTGTTGTACGATCTGTTCGCCTTCACCTGGAATCACAGACACTGCTTCGTGCACGGCGGGGTCGAATGCATGCCCGACAGCGTCGATGGGCTCAACTCCTTCTCGTTCAAGAACGTCGATGAGCAGGGAACGAGTGCCCGTCATACCCTCGAGCATCTTCGCCTCACTATCCGACTTGGCTTCTGTCGCCAGGGCAGCGTCGAAGCTGTCGAGCGCAGGGAGCAGCAGCTCAACGAGTCGCTGGCTGGCGCGCACCACATTCTCAGCCTGGTCGCGTTCGACTCGCTTTCGGTAGTTGTCGAACTCCGCTGCGACCCGTTGCAGGTTGGCGATGGTCTCGCCTGTCTCCTGTCGAGCTTCAGCGAGTTCTCGCAGCAGAAGCGCTTGTGCCTCCGCGGGATGGTCGGGGAGGGTGAGCCCCAACTGTTCGGCTGTGGTTTCAGGTTCAGGGAACTCGACGACCTCGGCTTCGACCACTTCGGGTTCGACAACCTCGTCGTGGTCGACACCGATCGCATCGTTCATCATTGTGTCGAGGATCTCCCCGCCATCGCGTGGCGGGGAGGATCCTGCTGGTGTGTGTGTTTTGTCAGTCATTGGTACTCCGAGAGAGATCCTGGTGCGCGCACCAGGCCTCGACTACTCGTCCTCCTCGACGACCTCGGCTTCGACGACCTCGGCTTCGTCGCCGGACGGCTGCTCACCATCTGACTCCGCTGCCGCTGCCTCAGCTTGGGATGCCTCGTAGATCTTCTGTCCGATGATCTGTGCACTCTCCATGAGGGTGTTGGTCGCGGACTGAAGACTCTCCCCCGAGGCGTTCTCGTCCTCGAGCAGCGTCTTGAGGGCATCGAGGTTCTCCTGTACTGGAGCCTTCTCGTCCTCAGTGAGCTTGTCGCCGTTGTCAGCGAGTTGCTTGCCGATCGAGTGGACAGCATGATCGGCCGCGTTGCGGGACTCTGCTGCTTCTTTGCGTTCGGCATCCTGGGAAGCGTGGGCCTCTGCGTCCTTGACCATCTGGTCGATCTCTGCCTGGTCGAGCGCCGTACCGCCGGTGATGGTCACCTGCTGGGACTTGCCTGTGCCTAGATCCTTCGCCGAAACGGACACGATGCCGTTGGCGTCGATATCGAAGGTCACCTCGATCTGAGGGATGCCTCGAGGTGCGGGCGGGATGCCTGTGAGCTTGAAACGCCCGAGCGGCATGTTGTCCGCTGCCATAGCGCGCTCGCCCTGGAGCACATTGATCTCGACTTCTGGCTGGCCATCGGCTGCCGTGGTGAAGATCTCTGATCTCCGGGTCGGGATGGTCGTGTTCTTCTCGATCATCTTGGTGAAGAGATTGCCCTCTGTCTCGACGCCCAGGGTGAGCGGAGTCACGTCGAGCAGGAGAATGCCTGAAACATCGCCTGTGAGCACTCCCGCTTGGATAGCGGCACCGAGTGCCACAACCTCGTCGGGGTTCACACCGCGATTTGGCTCCTGGCCACCGAGCTCTTCGACAAGCTTTCCAACGGCAGGCATCCGCGTTGATCCACCAACGAGGAGTACGTGGTCGATATCGGACAACGAAACCCCGGCGTCCTTGACTGCTCTCTCGAACGGCGCACGGATGCGCTCGGTCAGGTCAGCGGTCAGACGCTCGAATTCGGACCTGCTCAGTGTTGTGAGCAGGTGGATTGGCCCATCGGCGGTTGCCGTGATGAACGGAAGGTTGATCTCTGTCTCCTGGACAGATGAGAGCTCGATCTTCGCCTTCTCCGCGGCCTCCTTGAGACGGGTCATCGCCATGGGGTCATTCGAGAGGTCGACTCCGTGGTCGGCCTTGAAGCCGTCGACAAGCCATGTCATGACCGCGTCGTCCCAGTCGTCGCCGCCCAGGTGCGTGTCGCCCGCCGTCGACTTGACCTCGAACACACCTTCACCGATCTCGAGCACGGAAACATCGAACGTTCCGCCACCGAGGTCGAATACGAGGATGATCTCGTCGGACTTGTTGTCGAGTCCATATGCCAATGATGCTGCCGTAGGCTCGTTGACGATTCGTTCAACCTCAAGACCCGCGATCTGGCCGGCTTCCTTTGTCGCCTGACGCTGTGCATCGCCGAAGTAGGCAGGCACCGTGATGACAGCTTTGGTGATCGGTTCTCCGAGGTATGCCTCGGCATCTGCTTTGAGTTTCTGGAGGATCCTTGCGGAGATCTCCTGGGCTGTGTAGGTCTTGTCGTCGATATCGATCGACCAGTCCTCACCCATGTGTCGCTTGACCGAACGGATGGTCCGCTCGGGGTTCGTGATCGCTTGACGCTTTGCCTGATCGCCGACGAGTACCTCGCCGTTCTTGGCGAAAGCTACGACGGAGGGCGTCGTGCGGTTGCCCTCAGCGTTGGCGACAACCTGTGGTTCCCCGCCGTCAAGGATTGAAATGACTGAGTTGGTGGTTCCGAGGTCGATTCCGACAGCTCGTCCCATAGTGATGCTCCTTGGTGTCTTGGTGGCCGCGCATATGCGCGATGTCTAAGTCGTTGCAGTGAGTATAACCTGAGTCGACCCATATCAATTCCCGAAAAGGTTCTCCGTTTTCCGTTCTCTGTTTTCCGAGGGACAGTGGGTGGTTTCCACGGCGCGTTGGCCACTTGTTGATCCACGAAAGTCCCTTCCTATAGTGGCGGATGCTTGTCTTGGAGACCTAGCTGGATTCCGAGACGGAGAACGGAGAACGGAGAACCAGTTCGCGACAAACACCGGTGGCGAACCACCGGTGTCTATCTCTCCGCCCGCTCCGGGCGCCGTACAGTGACACCCGGGGGATCTGGAAACGTGGAGTTGGCGTGGGACTACCTCAAGGCGTCGACAAGGTGGCGAATCTCGGGCGGCTCCGACGGCGTGGTATCAGGCTCTTCAGACAGGTTCACGACGAGTCGGCCACGGCTCAGCTCATCGATTCTCATCTGGGCCTGTTGGAGATCGGCGACGAGGCGCGCGACGACCGCATCCACTTCGTGGGGGTCGTAACCATTGCGTCTCACTCGCGCAAATGTATGGGTCTCAGCGGCAGCAGCACTGATCATGTTTCAGCCTTCCCGGATCGCCACCCATGTAGCCCCTACGACCCTGATCGAACGTCCGGGATATTGTTGTATCAAGCACTTGAACGCTACGCCATGTCGGTGTGCTAATCAAGGCATTCGTCAACACAATTGTCAACGGTCTGGAATCAAGGGCGGAAAAGGTATAGCCTGAGCGTATGGAACGCATCAAGGTCTCTATCGACAAACCATGGTTGTCTGTTGCAGATATCTGCGAGTACATGGATGTCTCAACGTTCGTCGTGACGACCGTTCTACGCTCTGGCGAGTTGCCCGCGGTCAAGTTCGGACGCGAGTGGCGTGTGTCGACTGACGACTTCGAGGACTGGCTGAATGCGCAGCGCATGTCACCGTCGCGGGCAGAGCCGGTACCAACCGAAGCCGAGTGACGTCTCCAGATACGATCAATTATCCCCGTCTGGAGGATGTGCCCGCGTACGACAGAGCGTGGACTGTCATCGTGTGGGATGACCCTGTGAATCTGATGGACTACGTCGTATTCGTTTTTCAGACGGTTCTCGGTATCGATGTCGAGAAAGCGACGAAACTGATGCTCGAGGTACACAACGAGGGGAAGTCGGCTGTGTTCAGTGGTGTCAGAGAGCGCGCAGAATCCATCGCAATGCGGATGCACTCCCACGGTCTATGGGCAACCGTGTCGAGGTAGCCGCCCATGTTCCAACGGATTGACGACGAGATTGTCATAGGAGGAACAGCCCAGGAGGAGGCGTTCCTTCGCCAGATCCCCTGGTTACTCGATTCCGTTGGTATCGACCAGGAGGACCCGGGATACTCGGTGTTGCATCGCCCATTGTGTCTCGATGATCCGGATGTTGACGGAGAGCTGCGGGCTCTGGTTTCGCCTGAGTTGGAGGCCCAACGCCGAACGGACCGATCAGTCCTCGATCGATGCCTGAGAGATCGATCGGCTATGACACTCGAGCAGGCTCACGGCTTCCTTCGCTCGCTCAATGAGGCTCGGCTGGTGCTTGCGGCGCGGGCGGGAGCGTTTGAGGACGGTGCGGCATGGGAGCACCGTATCGATGAGGATCCGGCCCTGGCCGCTGTCGCCTGGCTCGGATATGTCCAGACCGATCTACTGCGGGCCCTGGCTGACGGCTAGGTCAGATGACAGATGTCAGATGACAGATGACAGATGACAGATGCCAGAAGTCAGATGCCGGATGCCGGATGCCGGATGCCGGATGCCGGATGCCGGATGCCAGAAGCCAGAAGCCAGAAGCCAGATACCGGATACCTTCTTGTCTGGAAGCGAGCCTGCGAGCGATCTGTTATCTGCCAGCGAGCCTGCGAGCGATCTGCAAGCGAAGCGATCTGTTATCTGGAAGCGAGCTTGCGAGCGATCTGCAAGCGAAGCGATCTGTCATCTGGAAGCGAGCTTGCGAGCGGTCTGATAGCTGATAGCTGTAATCTGCCAAGCATGTCCACTGTTGCTGTTGTCGTTGCTGCCGAGCCTGGTGAGGGGTTCGAAGGTTCCAAGTATCTCACCGTTGTTCACGGAACGCCGATGCTCGAGGGCATCGTGAGAGAGGTTGCTCGATGGCCAGTCGACGATGTCATCGTTGTCCTCGGAAGCGATGGAGAACAGATCGCAGAGCAGGCCGACCTTGGAGCAACAACCATCATCATCGACCCAGGTTGGAGCGAGGGCGAGTCGTCGCCGATTCGTGCTGCACTTGACCTTGTGACGCGCGACAGGTCCGTGGATCTCATCGTTCTCGTACGTGGAGATCAGCCTGGGGTGGAAGGCAGTGTTGCCGAAGCGCTCATCGACGCCGCCCGCCAAGAGGGTGCGGACGCAGTCACGCCCAGGTACAGGTATGCGCAAGGCTGGCCCGTTGTCATCGGTCCCAGCCTCTGGGACAGGTTCTTGAGCATCGAGGGTGGCCTCGATGTGCACGACGTGATCGCGACCCATGCGAACACGAGCGAGGAAGTCTGGGTCGACCACCTTGAGCCTCGTGTCATAGCGGTTCAAGATGACCTCCGGAGAGATCGCTGAAGTCTGACCCGGCATCGGACGCGAGAGTTCTGTAGGCTGATCTGTGCGTGGTGCACAGGGTGGCAGCTAGGGAAAGGGAATCAATGGCATCGATCTCAGCGATTCGCTCAATCGATCAGCGCGACGCCACGCGTTTGCGAAAAGGCAGGGTTCGTACAACGGAGGCCCTTCTTCGAGAAGCCTCATCTCGCCCTGGTAGAAGTGCGATTTCGAAACGAACGGGCATACCAACCGCAGACCTCCTTTCGTGGGCACAACAAGCAGACCTCATGAGAGTGGCTGGCATTGGTTCTGAGTACGCAGACCTCCTTGCCGCTGCAGGTGTTGAAACGATCAAGTCGTTGCGACGCCGAAATGCGGCGAACCTGATGACGGCGCTCGACCAGGTGAACACGAAGAAGCGAATCGTGCAGCGCCTCCCGACCCTTGAGATGATCCAGGGCTGGATTGATGCGGCGTCAGCACTCGATCCGATCGTCACCTCGTAACGTAGCGGTCATCCCTGAGAACGACGAAAGGCCCCCGCACATGTGCGGGGGCCTTTCGCTGTGTGTCGAAGTACTACTTCTTCGTGGCCTTGGCAGCTGGGGCAGCTTTCTTGGCGGTTGTCTTGGTTGCTTTCTTGGCAGCTGGAGCAGCCTTCTTGGTAGCCGTCTTGGTCGCCGTGGTTGCTTTCTTGGCAGCTGGAGCAGCCTTCTTGGTAGCCGTCTTGGTAGCCGTGGTTGCTTTCTTGGTTGCTGTCTTCACCTGGGCCTGCGCCTTGTGTGTCGTTGATGGGCGGAAGGACTCCTGCCATGACTCGACAACACCGTCGATCTGGTGGCGGAGTTTCGCTACCTGATCCTGGATCTGCTCGACATCGATCTTGTCCTGGACTGTGTCAACGGTGTGCTCCACCCGCTCGCCGACGTTCTGGCCTCCGAGGGGCAGGTCGCTGAGCATCTCAAGGGCTGTCATTGCGGCCGTAGCCACTTTGTCGAACGCATCCTTGACCGTCTCGGTCGTGGCGATCGCTGCGGACTCTCCGAGATCCTTCACCTTGACAACGAGGCTATTCTCGTTGATCGTTGTGGTGACTTCCTTTGCCTTGGCTACGGCGGGGCTATCGACGACAGACTTTGCGGTCGTCGTGGTGACTCCCTTTGCCTTGACGACGGCGGGGCTGTCCACGACTGACTTTGCCGCTGTCGTTGTGGCGTTCCTTGTCTTCGTGACAACGGGGCTGTCGGCAACAGTCTTGGCTGTGGTGGCTGTGAAGTCGACTGCCTTGGTGCCCGCGGTAGTTGTGGCGTCTGCGACGGTTTTTGCGGTCGTCGTCGAGAAGTCCTTTGCCTTGGTACCCGCTGACGCTGTTGCGTCGCTCACTGTCTTGGCAGCCTTCGTGACTGCTTCTTTGCTTGTGTCGAGTGTGGTCATTGCTACTCCTGGTCCGTGTTGACAAAGCTCTCGTAGATCTCTATCAACGCATTCTTCTGTTTGTTCGTGAGATTCATGTCTGCGTCTACGGCCTCTTGGACCGAGGGGGTCTCCTTCTCGTCGAGGAGCCCTGCTCGTTGGTAGAGCGTCTCTGTTCGTATCGAAAGCGCCCCGGCGATCGATCTCAGGATCTCTGCCGACGGGGTGCGGATTCCCCTCTCAATCTGGGACAAGTAGGGGTTCGACACTCCTGTCATCTCGGCGAGTTTGCGAATCGAAAGTGCGCTTTTCTCACGCTGTTCCTTGATGAACGATCCGACCTCGTCGAGCTGTGGTGCTTTCATATGTTTGCAGTATATAGCATAGTGCTAACTATTGCAAGCACTATTGACAGATACCAGACACCGGACACCAGACACCAGAAACCGGATACCAGAAACCGGATACCAGAAATCAGAAACTAGAAATCAGAAATCAGAAACTAGAAACCAGACAAGACCGACAGTAGACCGCTCGGCTTGTGCCCCGGCTCCAGGCTCAGACGTATGAGAGGTCCGAACCTGGTGTCAGGTGTCTGGTTTCTGGTATCTCAGAAAAGCCAAGGCCCCGGTCTTGCGACCGGGGCCCTGACTGGATTGAGTTCTTCCTACGGAAGTCGGTCAGTGTTCTCCTTGATGGCAAAGATGACCATCACGAGTTCGAACATGACCCTGTAGAACAGGATGGACATCAGAAGCCCGAGTGTTCCGAAGACGAGCACACCGAGGAATACAGCGAATCCGCTGAAGATCGACCCGATGAGGGCGAAGATCCAGATGAGACCGCCGAACACGAGAACCAGAATGTAGAGGATCTTGATGACGACGGGTGTCACGAATTTCGTGAACGTGAAGTCGAAAATGCCGCCGAGGCCTTCGTTGTTTTCCATGTTTCCCTCCTAAGGGGGGTAGTGATACGCCTGTATCGTAGGTGCGCGAGTGTCAGGAACAGCGCAATTGGGGAAGAACGGCCGACAGCCATCAGCTGTCAGCCTTCAGCTGTCAGCCTTCAGCAGTGCTCGGTATCCGGTACGTTTGCTGGCAAGCGGAGGGCGGATAGCGGATAGCGGATAGCGGTTGACCTCAGAAGGCTGTAGTCCGACTTGCCAGCATGTCGTCGAGGGCATCCTGGATCGAGCGACGGACGTCTTCAACACGTTCGAGCTGCTCAAGGGCATCGATGGACTCTCCGTCCCCTGATGGTTCTACGGGTGGCAGGAACCGGATCTTCCAACGGATGGGAAGAGGAATAGGGTTCAGGGCAATGGCGATCTCTTCAACCCGTTGCTCGGGGAAGATGAGCCTGACGAGTTGGGCCAGGCGCTTGGAGACCATCACCGCAGGGTGGACCTCTTCTGAGCCGATGATCGCGACAGGTACGATCGGCACTCCGGCATCCTGGGCGAGATCGGCGAAACCTCCTCGACCGAGACGTCCGACACGATACGCCTCCCACACAGGCTTCATGAACCCGCGCTCGCCCTCAGGGAATACACCGAGCAGGTGCCCTCGCTTCAGTAGTTCTCTGGCATCATCCCGAGTGGCGTACGCGGCGCCGACCTTGCGATAGAGATGGCTGACGAAGGGCAACATGTTGAAGATCTCGGTCCCCACAACCCTGACACGCCGAGGTGGCTCTGCCTCGTTCATGACCGCAAGTGCAAGCATTGCGCTGTCATAGGGGATGGCCGCACCACCGTGGTTCGCAACCAGCACGGCACCACCGCTACTCGGAACGTTCTCCACACCTTCGACCTCGACCCGAAAGTAGTCGTAGTAGAGCGCGTTGAGGACGTTCCAGGTCATCTCCGCTATCACAGGGTCCAAGCCGAATGAATCGGGATCGTAGGTCGCCAGGCTCAGATGCCGCCACAGTGTTGGCCAAGCTGAGAAGCTGAGCGAGCCTGTGAGCGGGATCGGCTTGTCGGCTATCAACCCGTCGCCATGGAGTCCACACCTGACCGTGTCTGCCAGCACCGGTAGGCCGCATGGATGGCCTTCGATACTCGTCCAGGAGCAGTGAGTCGACCGGTCGACGAACCGGCTCAGCCTGTCGTCGAGAGCTGCTCGTCGTGCCCGTGCCTCAGCGCGATCCTCGGGTGAGATTCCCGGAAGGGGTAGCGCGCCGATGCCGTCGATGTCGAGTCGGTCGTCGATCACCTCGACCTCAGGTTGCTCTACCCGTGATGGTTCCTCTGTCTCTTGAGCGAGCGCCTCAACGAGTTCCTGCTTCGACATGGCTGAACGCCCGACGAGGTCACGCTCACGGGCGATCTCGAGGAGTTCGCGTTTCGTCAGTGAGGTGAGGTCAGATTTCGTCATGTTTTGCGTCTATTCGCTCATAGCCGCAGAGGACTGTCTGGCGGCATGTGTGTGTTGGTGTGAACCCAAACTCCCTGTGCATGCGTTCGGTATCGGTCACACGACCATGTTTCAGGAGCCCCTTGAGATGGTCGGGAGCTGGCACGTTGAACCTCGTCATACCTCGCAACGCAGCATCGAACATCCGACCTGGAAGCGGTTGAGGGATGCGTCTTCCGAGCCGAAGCATCCTCGATAGGTAGATCTGGCCATCAGCGGCGACGTTGAACGTCCCATCCGTTGGATTGTCGATGGCGTGCTCGAGCGCGTCGACGGCATCACGGTCATGGATGAGTTGGAGCCTGGGGTCGAAGCCCAGCAAGGTTGGAACGACGGGAAGCGTGAGGTACCTGCTGATCGAATTGCCTACCTTCGGCCCAAAGATGGGAGCGAACCTCAACGTTGTGAACACCGTATCAGGATGAGACGTTCTGGCCTCGCCGATGAAGCGTTCCATCTCGGCAAGGTCACGCTGATGCCGGCTTGGCTTGCCCTGGGGTCGCGTTGTCTCAGCAAGGAACGAAGGATTACGCGGGCTGGCGCCGTAGATGGCTGTGTCGGACTTGACGATCACCGAACGCACCGACGTGAGCCGCTCGATGGCACCGAAGAGTCCGAGGGAGCCAAGGATTCGGTCCTCTGAGGACGCTCTCCTCCCTTCTTCGGAGGTTCTATGCACTGACTGGAGGTGTATCACTATCGTGGGATCGACATCCAGAACGTACCGTGCGAGGTCCAAACCATCGAGTGACAGCTTTCGGAAATCCGTGTCCAGATGTATCCTGGGCGTCTGGTCGTCGACGGCGAACACCGTCATATCGTCGCGACGAGTCAGCCGTTGGATGAGGTTTCCCCCTGTCCACGTCGCCGCGCCGGTCACAAGCACTCTTTCCATGCCTCCAGAGTAGGAGCATTCGCTCAGCCACGGCTTTCGGTGACGCCCCCATAGCGACGGCTGTCGGCTGCTTACTGAACCTGCCTAGCCTGCCGGTGGAATCCAGTGGCAGGCCCCATGACACATACAACATCGACACATCGTGATGGCGACTCTGTTTCACGTTGTGTGGGCATCGTCGGAGCTGGCCTGATCGGCGGATCGATCGGACTAGGCCTTCGCAAGGCTGGCTGGCGTGTCAGGGCGTTTGACCCGGATTCCGGTACCAGGGAGATCGCTGAAACCAGATCGGTCGCAGACACGGTGGTGGAGTCACTCGATGCGCTCATGGACGCGCCTCTGGATCTTCTTGTTGTGGCAGCTCCGCCGAAGGCGACGATCGAGATCATTGCGAACCTTGACACGCTGATTCCGACCATGGATGTTGCGGGGGTTAAGGAGCCGGTTCTCGCAGCCGCGCCGCCTGGGCTCCGGTTCGTGCCAACACATCCCATGGCTGGCAGAGAGGTGTCAGGTCCCGCTGCAGCTTCACCTGCACTGTTCAGCGGGGCGGCATGGGTCGTCGTCGACTCAGATGCCGATGCTGACGCGGCTGGTGTTGTGGCATCAGCGATCACCGATCTCGGCGCTCGGATCGTCACGATGTCGGCTCCCGAACACGACCGTGCTGTGGCTGCGGTGAGCCACTTGCCACAGATCGTTGCGGGTGCGCTTCTGTCAGGGGCATCAGCCACCCCCGAAGCGATCGAGTTGTCAGCAGGCAGCTTCCGCGACCTTACGAGAGTGGGTGCGTCGATGCCGATCCCGTGGGTGGAGCTACTCAAGACCAACCGCGACCCGGTACTTGATGCGATCGGTCTTCTCCGTGATCGGCTCTCCGTTATTGAGGCAGCGATCGTCTCCCAGGATGACACCTTGTTGCGGATGCTGAGCGAGGCTCGTGATACGCGGAGGTCTCTTGGGGCCCAGGTCGCCGTGGTGCGTGTTGCCCTTGCAGATGAACCTGGTGAGCTTGCAAAGGTCGGTCACGCCTTCGAGGACTCAAGTGCCGATATCCGAGACATCCAGATGCGGCATGCACCCTATGGCGGCGGCGGTGTCCTATCTGTCTCCGTTCGGCCAGGCGAAGAGGCCGCCCTGCGTGACGCTCTGACGGAAGCCGGTCTCCTGGTAGTGGATTGAAGGAAGAGTCGACAGCAAACAGTTCACAGTTGACAGTCGGAGCCCTTGGAGAACAACAACGCCCGTATGGTGCGAGTCTCTGACTGTGAACTGAAAACTGTGAGCTGTGAACCTCCGGACCGTCTACTCTGGCTTTATGACCCCAAGCAGACCCCGGCTGACCATTGGAATCGAAGAGGAATACTTCGTTGTCGACCGTTCGACGCGAAATCTCGTGCCTGAACTCCCCCCAAGCCTTCTGAGAGCTCTTGAGCACCCGCCCGTTGGTGAGGTCAGCCCTGAGTTCATCCGTTCACAGGTTGAGATCGGCACACCGGTGAGTAACGACACCGCTGAATTGAGTGAATACCTGCGCCTGATGCGGACGTTCGTATCGGACACGGTTGCGGAACACGGCATGGCCATCATTGCCTCCTCGACACATCCCATGGCCGAATGGGCTGCACAACGCCGCACGGAGAAACACCGGTATCGCAGCCTGGAGCAGGCACTTCAGGGCGTGGTCCGCAGGTTGCTGATCTGCGGAATGCATGTGCACGTCGAAATCGGTGATGAGGACCTGCGCATTGATCTGATGAACCAGGTGATCTACTTCCTCCCTCACATCCTTGCACTCTCAGGGTCATCCCCGTTCTGGCACGGAGACAACACGGGTCTCAAGAGCTACAGACCCGCAGTGTTCCGAAGCCTGCCGCGCACAGGCCTGCCAGACGAATTCCGTGATTGGTCCGAGTACGGGCGATTCGTGGACGTGCTTGTCGGTGCGGGTGTCATCGAGGATGCATCCAAGCTCTGGTGGGACATCCGACCGTCGGTCCGCTACCCGACACTCGAGATGAGGTCATCCGACCTGTGTACGAGGTACGAGGACGCGATCGCAATCGCTGCGCTGTACCAGGCGCTACTCGCAATGCTTTATCGGCGCAGGCTGAAGAACCAGCGGTGGCGGGTGTACTCGCGTATGTTGATCGCTGAGAACAACTGGAGGGCGCAAAGATACGGCGTGTCCGAATCGCTCATAGATTTCGGGACAGGAAAGCTCGTGCCTTTCGGAGAGCTCATAGAGGAACTTATCGAGCTCACGGCCGAGAGCGCCGCAGAGCTTGGTTCGACCGCTCATGTGGAACGGACTCGAGGAATCGCAGCCAACGGAACGAGCGCCGATAGGCAATTGGCTGTGTTCTACAACGCAGTCGGCGACGGTGCCGAGAGGCAGGATGCGTTGGTAGCTGTCGTTGATCACCTGATCGATGAGACAGTGGAGGGTCTGTGACACCTCCGTTGAGGATCGCTGGAGCACAACTCGATCTCACCGTTGGCGATCTTGCAGGGAACGAGGAGAAGATCCTTGACGCGATGCAGTGGGCGGAAGGCCTGTCCGCCGATGTCATCGTGTTCCCCGAACTCGCTGTCTGTGGGTACCCACCAGAGGACCTCGTTTTCAAGGAGGGGTTCATTGAGGCGAACCTTCTGGTCATCGACAGGCTGGCTCGAGCTTCTGGTGACACGGCCGCGGTTGTCGGGTTCGTCGATCGATTGCCGGGGTCGAAGCCTCTCGACGATGCGGTCGCTCGGTCACTGTCGAACGCAGCAGCGGTGCTTGCCCACGGCGAGGTCGTCGATGTGTATCACAAGAAACTGTTGCCGAACTACGGCGTCTTCGACGAAGCGCGGTATTTTGCCGAGGGAACCGAGGATGTTGTGCTCCACACGATCGGGGGTCTTGAATGTGGGGTGTCCATCTGTGAGGACATATGGACCGATGATGGGCCACCGATCGTCCAAGCCGATGGTGGTGCAAGGGTCCTCCTCAATATCAACGGTTCACCGTTTCACATAGGCAAGACGCATGAACGTATCGAGATGCTCACCGAGCGCGCCCTGAGGTGTGGCGCCTACGTTGTGTATGTGAATTCTGTGGGGGGACAGGACGAACTGGTGTTTGACGGTGGCTCCATGGTTATCGGGCCAGACGGGAGGCTCGTTCATCGCTCGCCGCAGTTCGTCGAAGATCGCTTCATCGTCGACATCGATGCCACGGTTGCTGACGCGGTGCAGCTGCGAACTATCCCGGTATCTCAGCGTGAAGAGCGTGGTAGTGAGATACTCGCGCCGACGATCGCGCCCGAACTCGGTCAACCACATGAGGTGTACGAGGCGCTGTGCACGGGGCTTTCAGGGTACCTATCGAAGAACGGGTTCACGAAGGTCGTGATCGGGTTGTCCGGCGGAATCGACTCAGCGCTGACCGCAGCTATCGCTGTCGACGCACTTGGCAGCGATGCTGTGCGGGGTGTGACCATGCCAACTCGGTATTCATCAACCGGATCCGTCGATGACTCGATCGACCTTGCGCAACGGCTCGGAATCGAGATCGATACGGTCCCGATCGAAGACATCTTCATGGGCTTTCTCGATGCACTCGATCCGTTGTTCGGCAACTCGGCTCCCAACGTTGCAGAGGAGAACCTGCAAGCTCGCATACGAGGGACGATCCTGATGGCCGTATCGAACAAGTTCGGAGGAATGGTCGTGGCCACAGGAAACAAGTCAGAAATGGCCGTCGGCTATGCAACGCTCTACGGGGACATGGCAGGCGGTTTCGCTGTCCTGAAGGATGTCTACAAGACCATGGTGTATGACCTTGCTCGCTGGCGAAACACCGTGTCACACGTGATTCCGGTCTCGACGATCGACAAGGAACCGTCGGCAGAGTTACGTGAGGACCAGCGTGACTCTGACTCCCTTCCGCCATACGATGTTCTCGATGACATCTTGTCGAAGTACATCGAGAGGGACATGACCGCATCAGAGATCATCTGCTCGGGCTGTGACCCAGACATCGTTCGCCACATCGCCAAGCTCGTGGACCGCAACGAGTACAAGAGGCGCCAGGCCGCACCCGGTGTGAAGATCTCGTCGAAAGCGTTCGGTAAGGATCGCAGGCTCCCGATTACCAACAGGTTCCGTCCGTGAATGATCGAGCGATTGGCCCCGTGCTCATCAACGGCGAGGAGTGTGCGCCAGCTGATGCCGCGGTGAGTATCTTCGACATCGGCTTCCAGCGAGGTTATGGCTGCTTCGAGGCGATGCGTACCTATGACGGATGTGTGTTTCGGCTTGACCAGCACCTTGATCGTCTTGAGCACAGCTCAGATAATCTCCGCATAGCGTTGCCGCAGCGAGGGCTGCTCGAGGCCTGGTGCGTTCGTGTTGGTGGCGGAGGAGACGGCGTTCTTCGTGTCTACGTAACAGGCGGCCTCGATCCTCGGCATCTTGGGAGAGATAACGTTGTCGTCGTGTATCTTGAGCCTGTTCCCGACGTACCAGCTTCCGTGCGACTCGACCTGATCGAGGCACCGTGGCACGCTGACGGAAGAGTCTCTGAGCTGGCCGGAGCCAAGACGCTCTCGTACGGACCGAATCTCGCAGCGACACTCGGGGCCAAGTCGAGGGGTTTCGATGATGCCGCTCTCATCGGTCAGAATGATGTCGTTCTCGAAGGGCCGACGTTCAGCCTTGGATGGGTCCGTGATGGGATTCTGTTCACACCGAGCCTTGACACGCACATTCTTGCGTCGATCACGAGGCAGGCGACGCTCGAGACCGCGGATCGAATCGGGATACCGACAGAGGCTGGCCGATATCGATCCGAACGTCTACTTGAAGCTGATGAAGTGTTCGTTATGTCCACAGTCAAGGAGGTTCTCCCTGTGACAGCGGTCGGGCCTGTGTCCTTCGTGCCTGGTCCTGTGACGCTCCGGCTGCGGGAGGGATTCAAAGACCTCGTCGCTACGGAGTGCGGATGAGCGATCGCGTTGCGGCGGTCGAGTCCCTCTACGAGGCTGTCGTCACGGATCCAACCGGATGGAACGAGCAGATGTTCGTTGACTGGGTGGACACGGTCGATTCTGACGGTTCGCTATCCAAAGTGGAGGCGAAGTACATCCGCCGGGCGCTTCGGGTCGCCCAGAAGCTCCAGGTGTTCTGGCTCGGGTCACAGGACAGGCCGGACCTTGGGTGGGAGTCGAAGGTGGATCTCGCATTCGGGCCGAAGGCCTGGCGCCCCGTGCTTGACCTCTCCGAGACCCAATTGGCGAGCACTCGAAGCGCGGAGTCATTCCAAGATGTTGTGCGGTTGTTTCCCCTCGTGAACAACGAGGAGTTCCTCGACGGGATCGACTTCGACGCTTGGCAGCAGACACAATCGTGACAGGCCTGTAGTATCAGGAACGTGAAACTGATTCAAAGCGCGAGCATCCTGGTCGCTGTGGCTCTTGTTGCTGCAGCGTGTAGTTCGAGTTCCGCGCCCGAATCGACGACCTCATCGTCGCTCACTCCGCTCACAGTATCGGCCACGATCGCGACGACGTCGCCCGCCGTTGCAGAGACGACGACCACAACCCAGCCGCTCTCGACGTTGACGCCACCAGAATATGCGATTGTGGATCGTGCCGAGACAGACGCTCCCGGCGACACCGTTGTCGTGCTTCTCGACCCTGAGACCTACACGTCTCTCACGGACATCGACCTCTACGATATCATGGCTGAGGTGGTGGACCTCTTCCCACCAATCTCGGAGTTGCACATCGTTGACGATGCCGGGGCGGTCAATACCGTCGCCAATCCTGCCGCGACTGTCGAGGAGATTGCATTGATCGGGGATAACTACCTCGTCCGTCTCGAAGACGGATTCAAGATCACCTATCTCGGCCCCTTTGCCGAAAGCGGCACCGCGATTCTTGGATCGTAGCTCGCGGCGCTCGCAGATCGCTCGCAGGCTCGCTGTGAGAGCACAGATCGCTCGCGGGCTCGCTTACAGAGCACAGATCGCTCGCGGGCTCGCTGGTAGATAACAGATCGCTCGCGGGCTCGCTGGTAGATAACAGATCGCTCGCGGGCTCGCTTTCAGACAAGAGACGAGACCGCTCTGTGCTCTGTGCTCTGTGCTCTGTGTTCTGTGTTCTGTGTTCTGACTCCTCTGGTACCGTCCTTGTCGTGACATACGACAAGTATTACGAGGCGAACAGGGCGAACTGGAGCGAACGGGTTGAGGGGCATTGGATGCCAGACGGATACGACGCTCCTCGATTCATCGCTGACCGAACTCGGATCAGCGACGTGGTCCAATTCGATCGGTCATACCTGGGGGACCTCGAAGGCCGGTCGTTGCTCCACCTGCAGTGCCACTTCGGTATGGACACGCTCTCGCTCGCGAGGCTTGGTGCCACCGTCACCGGAATCGACTTCAGCACCGACGCCGTTGTCGCGGCGAGGCGACTGAGTGACGAGAGTGGTACCCCCGGTCGATTCATCGAAACCGAGTTGTATCTCACACCCCAAGCACTCGGCGAGGACCAGTTCGACACCATCTACACGGGAGTTGGAGCGATCAACTGGCTTCCAGACATCGCTCGATGGGGCGAAGTCGTGGCGACCATGCTGAAACCAGGCGGGGTGTTCTACATACGCGAGTGTCATCCTGCTGCCTGGTCGCTGCGGTTCCCCCTCGAGGATCCCCATGACGAGACCCTGGTCATCGAGTATCCGTACTTCGAGGCCCCTGATCCGATCAGCTGGGATCTCGACGTCGGAGATGTGGGAACGGCAGTCATCAGGAATACTCGTGTGTACGAGTGGAACCATGGGATCGGCGAGATTATGAGTGCTCTCACTGCGCAGGGTTTGGCGATCGATCTCTATGAGGAACACCAGTTCCTCGAGTGGCAGGGTCAACACCACATGGTTCAGGGTGATGACGGACGGTGGAGACTTCCAGATCACCAGCGCGACCTGGTACCGCTCATGTATTCACTCCGAGCCCACAGAGCGTGATGTGAGATGACCAAGATGGCGAAGACCAGTATCGGTGCGATGATCCGAAGGGATGTGCCGCCCGTTGAAGCTCCAGCCCATGCCCAACGAATCCAGGGAGGATTCGATGAACTATGGGTGGTCGAAGATCTGCCCTTCGCCGGTGGAATCAGCCAGGTGGCAGCTGTGCTCGACGCAACGACCGATGTGATCGTGGGCCATGGCATCGCTCCGGCACCGTTCCGTAACCCCGTAGCCCTTGCAATGGAGTGGGCCACGCTAGCTGAACTCCATCCCGGGCGGTTCAGCGCCGGCATCGGCCACGGAGTCCAGGAGTGGATGGGCCAGATCGGTGACCGTGTTGAATCGCCGCTCACTCTGCTCCGAGAAAGTGTTGAAGCGGTACGGCGATTGTTGGCGGGTGAGGCCGTGTCGGTCGACGGGCGATACGTCCAGATCGACGACATCACTCTTGAGTTTCCTCCTGGCATACCCCCACTGGTCTCAACCGGTGTGAGCGGCCCCAGATCGTTGCGGTTGTCCGGAGCGGTCGCTGCGGGAACGATCCTTCCCGAGACGAACGGCCCCATCGAGATCCGCACTGCGAGAGATCTCATCGCTGAGGGTCAAGCGGAAGCTGGGGTCATTGGCCATCATCGGCTGACTGTGTTCGGCGCGTTCTATGTTGGTGACGTGGAAGACCTCCCTGAGCAGGACCCGGGTGGCAAGGACGCTTGGGCTGCCATCGCCACACGGCCTGATGAGGTCGCAGGTCAGTTGCAATCGCTCATTGATGCTGGCGCTGACGCCTTGATCCTCGTCCCGAGCGGTCGGAAACCCGCCGACCAACTCCAACTCGCCGCCGAAGAGATCGTGCCCGCACTGATCCGTGCATAGCCTCTGCCCACTGCAGCCCCATCGGCGGTGCTGATTCCTCGGCTTGACAATGTCTTGACGTCCCTAAGCGACACTTCTTTTCATCATGGCTCACAACGAGCCACGAAAGGGGAGAAGCATGAGAACGACAAGAAGAAGCGTGTATCTATCGATCATCGCGGTGGTCGTCCTGATCATGTCGGCGGTGCCAGCACTGGCACACGGAGATGATCTTGATGAGAAGGGGACAGCACACCAGACGGCGACTGTCCACGCTTTTGGAGATCTACCGGCTCTGGATCCCGCGGGGGATTCGTATCGGTCGGCGGACCTGTCTCGGACCGACGACTGGATCTCATGGACGATGAAGACAGACTCTCTCACGCCGGGGGATGTCGTGACCATCTGGTATGTGATTTTCAATCATCCGGGCGCCTGTGCCAATAGTGACGCAGACGAGGGCCCACGATGCGCAGGCGGAGATCTGGGAAACCCGGACGTTGACGCATCCGTCATGTGGGCGGCGGGAGACATCGTTGCTCGAGACGGCACAGCAAGCTGGGGTGGGCACCTCTGGCCGGGAAAGCTGACCACGCCCCATCCTGCATTCCACAATGGACAGGGCCTGGACCACCCGCGCGGTGCTGAGGTTCATCTGGTGGTCGAGACGCACGGTCCAGCGCGGCCGGGTTACATAGCGGAGCAGCTCCGCGGCTATGCAACGGAAGGGGATGTTGTCGTCAATCTTCAGGCAGCGGCATTCCGCGGCGAGGGGTGAGGTAGCCCGGCATTTCATTCCTTCTTGCGTCTGTCAGAGCGACATATCTCGCTGGTGGACGCCAGAAGGGGTGAAGCGCCTCAGCTGAGCAGGATGGTTGCGATGATCAGATAGCCGCCCATCCCGACAATGTCGGTGATCATCGTCAGGAAGATGTTTGACGCGAGTGCGGGATCCTGGCCGAGGCGGCGTAACAACACCGGTATGCCAGCACCGACCAGCCCAGCAACGAGGAACGCGATCCACACGGAGATGAAGACGATCAATGCGATCTCCGTTGAGGCGATCTCTGCACCCCCGGTTTCAGTGAAGAGGCTGATCGTCACTGCGGCAACTGCAGCTGCCATGGCAGCGATCAGGGTGCCATCGATCAATCCGACGATCACCTCACGACGGATGGCGCGCACCGCCCGTCCTCGCGGGAGATCTCCGACAGCCATGGATCGGATCATCACCGCAAGGGACTGTGCCCCCGAATTGGCTGCGAGCAGGGCGACCACGGGCATATAGGCTGCAAGCACGGCGTAGGTCGTGAGGGTTCCTTCGAAACGAGAGATCACGGACGCAAGGACGATGCCGACCGCAAGGTTGAACGTGATCCATGGGAGGCGTCTTCGCACGGAAGTCGCAACAGGGGTGAACACCGATTCCTCCACACCTGCCCCGACCATCACCGTGATGTCTTCGCCGAGTTCGGCCACGATTCCCTCGATCGCCTCGGAAATCTTGACCATGCCGACGAGCGTGCCGGTGCTGTCGACAACCGGGATCGCGATCAGGGTGTGCCTCTGAATGAGTTCAGATACTTCTTCACGATCCGTGTCCGTGCGGACGACCGCCAGATCCGTCGTCATCACCTGTTGAAGGGTGGTGTCTGGAGTTGCGAAGACAAGATCACGGAACGCCACGACACCGAGCAATCTCTCGGCGTCATCGACCACGTACACATACCGGATGTTCGAGCCAAGGTCGTCGTGGAGCGAACGAAGGGCTTCGATTGCCTCAGCAGCTGTCATGTCGGCCAGCAGTGCTGCGAAATCTGTGGTCATCATGCCGCCAGCGGTATCGGCTGCGTAGATGAGCAGGGATTCGACCTCGTGTGCGGTCTCCGGGTCGAGGGCATCGAGGACAGCTGTGCGGTCCTGAGGATCCAGGGCACCGATGAGGTCTGCAGCCTGATCTGTGTCCATCTCAGAGATCAGCACCGCTGCCTCGGAGGGTTCCAGTTCCTCAATCACATCGGCAGCGGGCTCAGGGCGCATCTGGTCCAGGACGTCACCTGCGTCGACGAGTTCGAGATCCTGGAGGAGGTCAGCGGCACCCTCTTCGCCGAGAGCTTCCAGGATGTCCGCAGCCTCATGAGGGTGTGTCCCTGCGATCTGCTCCCATGCCTCTTGATGGGAATCGAGATACTCCTCAGCTTCAATCGGTCTACGACGTGCGAGTTCCCTGAGAGCGGCTGGCATCTGGCTCGGGCGTGGCAATCGGAACTTCATGGCGGTTCCAGCCTATCGGTTGTTGTTGTCGTGCACGCGTTACGGACCCCGAGGGGGGTCGGGGTCCGTAAGCGAGGTTCTGTCCAGTTCCCCAGGGGGGAGGATGCCAGACAGCGCCGCATTGCGGCTTGTCTCCGTAGGTTACCTGATGAACAAGAGATGTCAATTCCTGCAGTCAGGAATAGGTCAGGTGGTGGTGATTGATCCGGAGGGGCCATGCTCGAACGTCCGCTCGACAACGCTCCCTATCGTCCAGGCGTCCGTGTTTGCATCGGCCAGTGCCTGGTGGAGCGCTGCCTCGAGAGGTGCATCCACTGCAAGCAACAAGCCGCCGCTGGTCTGTGCATCAGCGAGAATCAGTCGATCGCGATCTCCGCGTGGTCCGAATGCGACCATGGGCTCCACTGCTTTGAGATTTCGGCGCGTTCCCCCAGGGATGGCACCTCCCGCTGCATATTCGTGGACGCCATCGAGGACGGGTACAGCCTCGACATCGATGTGTGCGCTCACGTTTGATGCGCGAACCATTTCTGAGAGATGTCCCAGGAGCCCGAACCCAGTGACGTCGGTCGCCGCGGAAACCCTGATACGTCTTGCAGCATCTGAGGCTCCGCGGTTGAGGGACGCCATCGAGTCGATGGCAGCCTGTGCGATATCCTGGGGAACGGTACCGTTCTTGATGGCGGTTGACAGTATGCCTGTCCCGATGGCCTTGGTCAGGATGAGCACTTGGCCAGGCACTGCCGCGGCATTTGTCATCATGTCGTCCGGTGACACCATCCCCGTGATCGCAAAGCCGTACTTCGGATCCGTATCGTCGATCGAGTGTCCCCCGAGGATCGTGCACCCCGCGTCAGCCATCACGTCCGACCCGCCTTCGATAACCCTCCCAAGCACATCGAACGGGATCGTATCGCGCGGCCATCCGACCATCTGGAGAGCCGTAAGAGGCTCAGCACCCATCGCGTAGATGTCCGACAAGGCGTTTGCTGCGGTGATTCGTCCCCAGTCATACGGGTCATCGACAACTGGTGTGAAGAAGTCGATTGTCTGGACGATGGCACGGGTGTCATCGATGCGGAATACCCCGGCGTCATCCGCCCCGGCGATACCTACGAGAAGGTCCGGGTGTTGTGTCGACGGATGATTGTGCAAGGGACGCAGAACCTGCGTCAGCTCGTCAGGTCCGAGCTTGCACGCTCACCCTGCGCCATGGGAGTACTGCGTCAGGCGGATGGGGTCCATGGAGGGAAGAGTAGACCGATGACCGAGAGCGGAGAGCGTAAATCGTAAGTCGTAAATCGTAAATCGTATGAAGAGCTGGGTTGTCAACTGAATCGGAGAGTTCGGGTTATGATGTCGGTGTTCGGGGGAGTAGCCGCCAAGGGGTGGTGTTCCGTTTACGATTTACGATTTACGACATACGGAGATAGAGATACAGGTGAAAGTAGGAATCGTCGGCGGCGGGACCATGGGGATCGGGATCGCTCACCGCTTTGCGGTCAACGGTGCACACACAGTAATAGTTGACGTGGATATCGAGAGAGCGCGCGAGGCCGTGCGTCGAACTGCCGATACGATTCGCGCTGGCCAGGATCGGGGGAAGATACCTGCTGCGACTGCCGAGCTAGCCATCGAGAATCTGGTTGCTGTTGGAGCGGTTGAGGACCTGGAGGTCGGGCTCGATCTGATTATCGAGGCAGTTATCGAGGATCCAGCTCTCAAGGCGTCGATCCTCGCTGCAGCTGAGCTGCGTTCGCCCGGCGTTCTTGCTTCGAACACGTCAAGTATCTCTATCGGCACGCTCTCTGAGGGACTCGATCACCCAGAGCGGTTTGCGGGGATGCACTTCTTCAATCCTGTATGGGCCATGTCCCTCGTCGAGGTGATTCGGGGAGCGCAAACAAGTGGTGCCACGCTTGACCGTATCGGCGAGTTCGTCTCATTCCTCGGGATGGAGCAGGCGTTGATCAATGACGCCGCCGGATTCGCGACCAGCCGTCTCGGTGTCCTTGCGGGTATCGAGGCCATTCGGATGGTCGAAGAGGGTGTCGCGGCACCTGAAGATATTGACAGGGCCATGTCTCTGGGATATCGACACCCGATGGGACCGCTGATGCTCGGTGACCTCGTCGGCCTCGATGTGCGTCTCAAGATCGCGGACCATCTCGCATCGGTGTACGGCGAACGGTTCTCTCCCCCTGACCTGCTACGAACAATGGTGGATCGTGGTGACGTAGGCAGGAAGTCAGGTAGGGGCTTCTACGACTGGTCGACCGGCTCAGCCGTGCCGATCGAGGAAGTCTGAGATAGCGCCGTAGGCCTCATCGGGTGTATCGAGAAGAGGGTTGTGCCCGGCATCACCGATGGATACCTGGACCACATCGGGGATGACGCTTGCCATGGCATCAGCGATGAGCGAGTACTTCTCGTCTCTACCTCCCGACATGACGAGGACAGGCATCGCCAGACTGTGGAGCTGGGGCCAGAGGGATGGCTGTGCACCCTGACCGTAACCGACGATGGCCCTGGCAAGACCGTGCGGCGAGTTCTGCTGTCTGATCGCTCTGTCAGCGTCGCGGTCTTCATGAGACAGGTGCCTGGTCGATGTGATCCCAGTCGATGTCCATGTGTCGAGGAAGTCGTCGATGGCCATCGTTGTGAGTCTTGCCGCCATCTCGGCGTCAGACCTTGCCCGTGTGGCTCTCTCGTCGGCGTCGTCTATCCCGGGATTGGCGGAAACCAGCACGAGCGCAGAAATCCCTTCAGGCCGTTCCAGGGATGTCATCAGAGCGAGTCTGGCCCCCTGGCTGTAGCCGATGAGGGGAACGGGAGACCCGGCGGACTCAATGATCGATGCAACGAGGTCGATGACGTCTGCAAGCTGTGTGGACGCGTCGACGCTTCGACCGTGACCGGGGAGGTCCGGTGCGATGATCGTATACCCGAGCCGAGAACTGGCTGAGACGAACTGTTCGCCTGTGAACGTGAATCCGTGGAGAGCGACGAGCGGCGGTCCGCTGCCGAACCGGCGAACACCGGTCACGATCTACGACTCGTCGATGGGGATTTCAGTCGTGAGCACCTTGTACACGATGCCAGCGATTGCTGCTACGAAAGCGAGGGAGATGAGAATCTTCATGCCTGAAGGGTACTTGATAACCGCGGTCCGCCGCCCGCGATCCGCGTTCCGCCAGAAACACAGCATGCTTCTGCGCTGAGTACCAAGTACCAAGAGGATGCGCGGATAGGGGCCAGAGTGCCCTCCGCTGTCCGCTCTCCGCCGTCCGCAAGAACTCCGCCACTACATCGGCCAAACCGTTCAAACACCAGGACTCACGAGCGGATCTTCTGACTGTGGACTGTCAACCGTGAACTGTGAACTGGCCGCCCGGCGCTCCCTATCCGCTGACTCTCCAACCACCAAGTACCAAGTACCAAGGCAAGAACCTCAGCTCCGTCCGCTGATACCCTTGCCCGATGACCCAGTTGTCCGCTACCCGCTCCCGCGTCTTCTCCGTCGTTGCGTGGTCCACGTTGGTATTCAACGTTCTCGTGATCCTTGGCGGCACGATCGTCAGAGCAACAGGTTCAGGCGATGGCTGTGGTGAGACCTGGCCGAAGTGCGGCGACCAGTTCATACCTCCTAATGCGACCGTCGAGACCCTCATCGAGTTTTCCCACAGGGTGTCCTCCTTTCTCGCTGGCCTCGGTGTTGCCCTCGTTGTCATCCTCGCCCTGTGGTTCTTCCAGAAGGGTGAAACAGTCAGGAAAGCAGCGGTCATCTCCGGTGTGTTCCTCGTGCTCGAGGCTCTTCTCGGCGCTGCCCTTGTCCTTTTTGGCTGGGTTGATGCGGACATCTCTGTGGGTCGGCTCGTAGTCGTCCCTCTGCACCTCATCAACACCTTCCTTCTGCTCGGTTCGCTCGCGGTGACGGCCTGGTGGGGAAGCGGGTTCCCCACACCTTCGCATGAGGTCGAAAGATCGACGAAACGTTGGTTGATCGTGGGAGGCCTGGTCGTCCTCATCCTCGGCGCTACGGGCGCGCTCAACGCGCTCGCCGATACCGTGTTCCCTTCGGAATCGGTCGTTGGTGACCTTTCGGAGAAGTTCGGACCCACAGCCCCCTTGCTCTCCAATCTGCGTATCGTCCATCCCATTGTCGCGATCGCGGGTGGTTTGCTTCTCGGGTGGATCGCCACATCGCGGTCGAGCCTCGCAAGCGCACGCTCGAAGAGGCTCTCTGGAGCCGTGGTCATCATCATCTTCAGCCAGTTCTTCATTGGGGTTGCGAACATCTTCTTGCTGACGCCGCTGCTGATGCAGGTGATTCACCTGATGGTGGCCGACATTCTCTGGATCGCCTACGTGTTCCTCTGGGCGTCCCTGCTCGGGGAGCGGCAGCCAAGTCCCGTTCCACAGGAGTCGTCTGTATGACAAAGCGGCCCGGTCCCACCTCCCGTCGTTCATCAACGCTCTCTGCATATGTTGAGTTGACGAAGCCGAGGATCATCGAACTTCTCCTCATCACGACGATACCCGCGATGGTCGTTGCAGCAGATGGATGGCCGGGATTCGCCCTCGTTCTCATCGCTCTACTCGGTGGGACTCTGGCCGCAGGCGGTGCAAACGTCCTCAATCAGGTATACGACGGCGACATCGACCGGATCATGTCCCGGACACGGCATCGTCCCATTCCGACCAACCGTGTGTCACCAGCGGCTGCGACAGCATTCGGCCTTGTGCTTGGTGTTGCAGGGTTCCTGGTTCTCTGGTTCGGTACGACTCCACTTGCTGGTGTGTTGTCACTCGTTGCGTACGGCTTCTACGTGCTCGTCTACACGATGATTCTCAAACGGTCGAGTACCCAGAACATCGTCATCGGTGGCGCGGCCGGTGCGGTGCCAGCCTTGATCGGGTGGGCTGCGGTCACCGGGGATCTCTCGATTGCGGCATGGGTGATGTTCGCGATCGTATTCTTTTGGACACCGCCTCACTTCTGGGCCCTGTCCCTCAAGTACAAGGACGATTACCGGGCCGCGGGTGTGCCGATGTTCCCTGTCGTTGCAGGGAAGGAGGCTACGTTTACCCAGATCCAGTGGTACTCGCTTGTGACCGTTGGGGTCTCGTTGCTGCTCATACCGACCGCGGGGCTCGGTTGGATCTACGTGGTCGTTGCGGTAGTCGCTGGAATACCGATGGCCGTGTTCCCTGTTCGTGTCAGACTGGGAAGGCTCAGCCCGATGCAGTACTTCGGCTACACCAACATCTATCTCGCGGCGGTGTTCATCGCAATGATGGTGGATCGCCTTGTGCTCGATGGATCTATCGGTGGAGCAACGGCCTGGGCTGCGGTTGGTACGGCGTTCATGGTTCTCGGCCTCGCAGGTGTGGTCACCGTCGAGGTGCAACCCGCTGTTCGGGTCCACGACATTCATGTCATGAGACATGTGGGAGAGGTCGGACTGACGCTCGCATTCGCTATTGCATTGATCGTGGCCGTGTGGCGATCGATCAACGGATAGCACTCGCCACAGCCCGGTCGCCAGGCCTCTAGGCTCGGCGCATGGCAGATACAGCACCGATCCGGCCCGAAGAGGAGTTCGACCATGTCAGAGTGTCCGACTACCTCGTGGGCCATCTGCCTGAACTGTTCTCCTGCGATCCGGTGTCTTTCGACCAGTTCCCTGGCGGTGCTGCGAACCTGACCTACAGAGCCCACTGTCGCGACGGAACCGAGTTCGTCCTACGCAGGGCGCCTTTGGGAGATGTGGCTCCGGGCGGTCATGACATGGCGCGTGAGCATCAGGTGCTATCTCGTTTGTGGCGGGAGTTTCCACTTGCGCCGCGTGCCTTCCACTACTGCTCAGACCCCGACATCATGGGGAAGCCCTTCTTCGTGATAGAACGCAGGCACGGCAACGTCGTCAGGAAGTCCTGGCCTGCTCCTCTTGCCAACGATCTCGCGAAACAGCAGAACGTGGCCGACTCCCTCGTCAATGCTCTGGCTGATCTGCACGCAGTTGATCCCGTGTCAGTTGATCTGTCAACGCTTGGGAGACCTGTTGGATTCATCGAGCGCCAGATCGCCGGTTGGACGCGCCGTTGGCACGCTGCGGCCACAAGGGAAGTCCCCGATATGGAGGCTGTGTCGGAACTCCTCGGCCAGAACAACTGGCAGAGCCAACGTGTTGCCATCTTGCACAATGACTACAAACTGGACAACACGATGGTCGGGGATGATGGTTCCCTGGTCGCAGTATTCGACTGGGATATGGCAACGCTTGGTGACCCACTTGTTGATGTCGGAACGCTTCTTGCCTACTGGGCCCAGCCAGGCGACCCCACATACCGAGTGTTCGGTGGCAATGCTGTGGCGATCGGTGATGTGATGTCGAAGGATGCCGCCCGCGAAAGGTACGCGATACGTTCGGGGCTCGACCTTGAGAACATCCGCTTCTACGAGTCGCTTGCCTTGTTTCGCATTGCGGTGATCATCGAACAGATCTACGCCAGATACCTGGCAGGCCAGACCTCAGATCCACGGTTCGCCGAGTTCGAATCCCTTGCTCCCCTGTTGGCAAGCGCAGCCAGAGAGAAACTGGCTTGAAGAGGTTCTCCGTCTTCCGTTCTCCGTTTTCCGATTCGGACAACAGAAAACGGAGAACTGGCAACACCTTCTCGAATTGCGAACTGTGAACTGTGAACTGTGAACTGTTTACTCTCCTCCCCATGGACGATGAACGGATTGCACATCTACGAGCGGACATTGACGGTGTGAACACTGAGTTGCTCGACTTGATTGAGCGCCGGCTCGACCTTTCAGTACAGGTGGGCGAGATCAAGCAGGGGGCAGGGCTTCCCTTGTACTCAGAGGAACGCGAGCGGGACCTTCTCGATCGGTTTCGAACCGAAGCGACAATGAGGGGAATCGATCCCGACTACGTCGAAGAGTTGATGGCTGTGGTGCTTGTGCATTCCCGAGCCGCCCAGCGCAAGACTGTGCGCAGGGCAGCGTCCCCGGAGTAGGTGGGTCACAGATGGCAAGGAACGATGACTGAGCAACGCGTGGTCGTTGGCGATGATGGTGCCACACGGTGTTGGTGGGGTGTCGGCGACGTGGACTATCAGGCCTATCACGATCTTGAGTGGGGTTTTCCTCAAGGTGACGACACGCGTCTGTTCGAGAAGGTGTGTCTCGAAGGATTCCAATCAGGATTGAGCTGGTTGACGATCCTGCGCAAGCGCGAGAACTTCCGAGACGCCTTTGTAGGGTTCGATGCTCCGAAGGTTGCCAGGTTCGGGCAGTCCGACATTGATCGGCTTCTCACTGATGCTGGAATTGTCCGTCACAGAGGAAAGATCGAGGCGACGATCAACAACGCGGGACGCTCTCTTGAGATGGTGGACGAGTTCGGTTCGCTCGGAGCGTACTTCTGGTCCTACGAGCCCGAGAGGCGGACACCGCCTTCGGACATCCCTGCTACGACCGATGTGTCGACGGCACTGTCAAAGGACCTGAAGGCCCGTGGTTGGAAGTTCGTTGGTCCGACAACTGCCTACGCATTCATGCAAGCCATGGGCCTCGTCAACGATCACCTCGAAGGATGCGATGCACGCTTGGCTGTGGAGACAGCCCGCGCGGAGTTCAAGAAGCCGGAAATCAAGATCGTAAATCGTAAATCGTAAATCGTAAATGGTAAATCGTCAGAAAGTGTGCCGAGGAATCTCAGATGCCGGTCATCCTGTCTGCGCGCGGCTCAAAGGAATGGGCTGTAACGATTTACGATTTACGATCGTACGATCTACCTTCCACTGCCTTACGCTCGAAACTCTTCGCCGACTTCGCGAGTCATCAATTGGTGGAGGGCTTCGGTGACATCGAGACCGTCGTAGAGGACCTCGCCTACCTTGTCCGCGATCGGCATGTCTGCTTCATACCGTCTGGACAGAGCGAGTATCCCTGCGGTTGACTTGACGCCTTCCGCGACCATCTGCATCTCGTCGATGATTTCTTCGAGGTCTCGACCCTGACCGAGACCGTACCCGACGCGGAAGTTCCTGCTTTGGCGGCTGGAGCAGGTTGCGATGAGGTCACCGATACCTGCGAGGCCTGCGAACGTTCTCGCTTGTCCGCCCATCGCGATCCCAAGACGCGCCATCTCGACCAGAGCCCTTGTCACAAGCGTTGCCAGGGCATTGTCGCCGAATCCCTGGCCAGCAGCCATGCCCGCTGCGATCGCCATCACGTTCTTGACGGCCCCTGCTGACTCGGAGCCGATCACGTCGGTGTTCGTGTACACCCTGAGCCTTGGCCCAGAGATCTTGGATTGGACCGCATGGGCAACTTGCTGGTTCTTCATTGCGATGACCGTGCCTGCGGGTTGGCCCTCCATTATCTCCTTGGCGAGATTCGGGCCGGTGAGCACACCGATGACGTTCGTGTCATGGTCAGGGAGGACATCGGCCGTCACCTGTGTCATCCGCATCAACGTTCCGGCCTCTATGCCCTTTGTCAACGAGATGATCGGTGTGTTGTCAGAGATCTCATCCGCGACCCTGGCCAGAACTTCTCTGTATCCGTGTGACGGAACGCCCATGATGATGACATCCGCTCCGTCGACGGCCTCGGTGAGGTTGTCTGTGGCCGAGAGTTCGATGGGAAGGTCGAATCCTTTGAGATACGACTTGTTGCGGTGCTTCCTGTTGATGCCATCAGCGATCTTGGCTCGACGAGCCCAGATCGTGGTCGGTACGACGGGGGCGAGAAGTGAAGCAACGGTCGTCCCCCAAGACCCCGCCCCGATAACTGCGTATTTCATGGGCTCACCCTAGCTGGATCGGACGGGTCGAGTGATTCGATGAGAGAGAGCCGTTCTCCGTTCTCCGTTCTCCGTTCTCCGTTCTCCGAAGTCCGAAGGATGCTCCAGCACGATTTCTGGTTGACGGCTTCGTGCGGAAGACGGAGAACGGAAAACGGAGAACTCCCCTCATTCCTTGCAATTCTCTTGAATGTCTAGCAAGGTATTGGCTGTGCCGCGCCGCAACACTACGACAGGGTCGATCCAGAGGACGTACGTGCTCGATACCTGTGTGCTTCTTGCCGATCCAAAGGCGATGGTGAGGTTCGATGAGCATGAGGTTGTCCTTCCCCTTGTTGTGATAGAGGAACTCGACAGGCAGAAGAGTCGCATGGATGAGATCGGTGTGAACGCTCGTACAGCCATACGGCTGCTCGAGGAGATGGGGGCATCTGTCGATGGTGGACTTGCATCGGGTCACTCCCTGCCAGGTGGAGGGGCATTACGCATAGAGATCAACGGTGTGAACTCCGCTCGGCTCCCTGAGGTCCTCGACCCCACCACCGCGGATCATCGGATCCTCGCAACGTGTCTGAACCTGCGCGACCAGGGATACGACGCTGTGCTCGTGACGCGGGATGCTGCGCTGCGGATAAAGGGAGCCCAACTCCACGTTCCCGTTGAGGACTATCGCGGAGATGCTGTCATCGTTGACGAGAGCTACAGCGGTGCGGCGACGGTCGAAGTCGATGCCGACGTGATCGAGGAGATCTACGACTCTGGCAAGGCACGTATTCCGGAGCTTGACGGGATCATCAACCAGTACCTGATCTTGAAGGGACCAGGTTCCGCTTCCGCCCTTGCCCGTGTCGCCGAGAATCGGCGGGACCCCGTAGCGGTCCGCGTCGCTGGCTCTCGTCACCTTTTCGGTATCGAAACGAAGAACACACGCCAGGCGTTCGCTGCGGATCTCCTCCTTGACCCCGACATAGATGCCGTGTCGATCATGGGCATGGCAGGAACAGGGAAGACGTTTCTCTCGCTTGCAGCAGCTCTCGAACAGGTTGTGGAGATGGGTCGCTACAGGCGCGTGTCTGTGTATCGGCCCCTCATCGCTGTTGGTCGTCAGGAGGTTGGATTCCTCCCCGGCGACCTCGCGGACAAACTTGAACCATGGATGGCAGCTGTGCATGACAACCTGTACGCACTCTTTGGGGGTGAGGGCGGGAACCCGCGAGATGCCGTCGATGAGTTGTTCGAAAGAGACATTCTCGAGCTTGCAGCGATCACCTATATTCGCGGTCGCTCCATCACGGGTGAACTCGTCATTGTCGATGAGGCACAGAACCTGGAACTCTCCACCTTGAAGGTGATCCTGACCCGGATGGGTGAGAACTCCAAAGTCGTGTTCTGTGGTGACCTGACCCAGGTCGACAATCCATATATCTCACCCTTTGGTGGCCTCGCGGCCCTTATCGAGAAATTCAAGGGCAATCCGATGTTCGGTCACATCACGATGGAACGCACAGTGAGAAGCCCATTGGCCGAGCTAGCAACGAAGCTGCTGTAGAAGCGTAAATCGTGTTCTGCATTCCGCTTTCCGCCGGAAATTGCACGAGCCAACGCGGTGTTCTTGCAGACAGTGGACAGCGGATGGCAGAAATCGCCAAGATTCACGAACACTCCGGCGGCACGTACGGGTCGCCCCGGGTCACGCCGAAGCTCCGTCCTTGGCCACCAATCACCGATCGAAGGGGAGAACAACTACCATCGCAACACCGAAACCCTGGTTGCATAACAACCGTGTCCGGCCAACAGGGGGAACTCCAACGTGTATGAGGCGATGCCTGACTATGACGAACTGACCATGGCCGCTCGGGGTGTCCTCGAAGCGGCCTGGCAACCGTCGGGCTATTCCAGCCCAAACCGGTCGGTGTACCCGTGGATGTGGTTGTGGGATTCCTGTTTCCACGCCATCGTGTGGGCTGCTTTGGGAGATGAGCGTGCGTTGATCGAACTGGAATCGGTGTTCACCTGGCAGACTGACGATGGGTTCGTGCCGCACGTGGGCTATCAGATCGATCCAGCCGGAGCGCGCTCCTTGTGGGGCAGGGACGGCTACTCATCCATCACCCAGCCGCCGATGTATTGCCATGCGGCCCGTGTGCTCGCGGACGCTGGATTCGAGGTGTCTGACAAGATTGTGGACTCCATCGAGCGAGGCCTGTCGTTCTTCTGGAGACATCGTATGGCTGATGACGGACTGGCGCGGATCGTGCATCCGTGGGAGTCGGGTGCTGACGATTCGCCGCGGTGGGATTCCTTCGCCGCAGCTCCTTTTTCCAGGCCAGAGTTCAACGTCCGAAAAAGGGAGATGATCGCCTCCCTTGATCTACTCGAGTCGGGGAGCTCGGTTGGAAGCAGCGACTTCTCAGTGGGCTCGGCGGGCTTCAACGCACTTCTTGCATTCAACGCATATGAATTCGCGACCTTGTCAGGGTGCACCGAGTGGCGCGATCGTGCAGACAAGCTGAGCGCGATGCTCGATCACCGTTGGGACGACAGACGCGTGACGTGGGTCGATACCGGTTCGCACGCATCGGCAGGAGCGCCAACATCTGATGCGTTGCTCGGCTTGTTGGTCGTCCCCGAACGCTTCGAAACGGTTTGGCAGACTCTCACGGACCCTGTGAGCTTTGGTGCGCAATACGGACCCCGCAACGTCGACCGTCGCTACCCTGGCTACAACGGAGCAGGTTATTGGCGCGGAGCGACCTGGCCCCAGATCAACTATCTGTTGTGGCTCGCCGCGGCCGATCATCACGCTGAGGCCCACCGGATCGCCTCCCAGACAGTCTCTGCCGCGTGGGCTTCAGGCTTCTCCGAGTACTGGCACCCGGACTCGGGAACTGGATACGGTGCAGCTCCCCAATCATGGACAACGCTGGCGGTTGTCATGTATCCAGGATCTCCATGAGGCGCCAGTCGCCATCCATTCGTCACGTCTCAACCGCAGCGTCGTATCTGACACCCGGTACTCCACAATGGCCTCGATGCCGTCCCAGGAGCATCCTGTCACCAACCTGGTCAATGGTTCAATCAGCATTCCAAACAGCATCTATCACTTGCAGTTCGAGTGCGCGCATCGTGATCACCTCCATCGGATCGTTGGTTCTTGTGTGCACTCGGCATCATCGTCGAAACAAGCCAACGACCGGTGAACCCTCACCTATCCGCGTGACCCCCGAGGGACAAGGGCCTGCAACCTACAATATCGGGTTGACACGCTCCATCACGAGGTCTTATACTCTCAGTATCATACAGTCGGCATAATAAGGAACGGTGACATCGGCGAGATGGCGTGGGGCGAGACATGTTCTCGGCAACTCGCGCAGCGCGAATGGATCCTGACTGTCACACAGTGACAAGAATGCCCCGAAAGGAAGAATTGGACATGCAGAAAATCCGAAAGCGCCATCCCTGGCGCCTCATGATCGGTTTGCTCATTGCGTTCTCGCTTGTTGCGGCAGCATGCAGCAGTGACGATTCAGGGTCAGACACAACTGTTGCCGCTGCGACGGAGACGACTGTTGCCGCTGCGACGGAGACGACTGTTGCCGCTGCGACGGAGACGACTGTTGCCGCTGCGACGGAGACGACTGTTGCCGCTGGCGACGGAGCAACGGGATCCGCCAGTCTGGCGGACATGTCCTGGGATGAGGTCGTGGCTCAGGCTCAAGAAGAAGGCGAAGTTGTCTGGTTCCAATGGTATTTCCAGCCCGAGTTCCGAGAGTTCGTCGAATCTTTTGAGGACGAGTTTGGTATCGATGTGCGGGTTCCTGATGGTGGCCTTGACGTGAATGTCAGCAAGCTCCTTGCCGAGAGTGGCCGTGAGACGGGCGATATCGACGTGTTGTCAGCTTCGGGTGGCTCTGTCTCTGCGCTTGACCTCGAGGAACTGTTCATGCCGATCGACCAGATCGCCAACTACGGCATTCTCCCGACTACGGCTGAAGGTCTTGAATCGGCTCCCTTCGGAGTCGCGTTCTGGGGTAACCAGACCGGGTTTGCGTATGAACCCTCTCGAGTAGACGTTGATGGTCTTCCTCAGACATGGGATGAACTAACAGCGTGGATTCAGGCAAACCCTGGTCAGTTCGCCTTCAACGATCCCACCGCTGGTGGTGCAGGCCAATCCATGATCAACTCCGCCATTCGCGAGATCACCGGCTTTGATGACTACTTCGATGCTGAGGTCGATCCGGCAAAGATCGAACGCTGGGAACCAGTCTGGGAGTGGTTCGAGACCTACGAAGACTCGTACGGTGTGACGGGCGGCAACGCCGACAGCCTCGTTCGTCTCAACGATGGTGAATTCTCCGTGGTAGTCGCGTGGGAAGATCAGCTTGCCTCGTTCCATCGCGAAGGCACGGTGAGCACTGATGTCGCGTTCTACATTCCTGACTTTGGAATGAACGGTGGCGTGAATCTCGTGATGGTTCCTGCGAATGCCCCGAACCCGGCTGCGGCGCTGGTCTTCATCGACTGGCTGACGAGTGCCGAGACCCAGGCTGAGTTGAACGCTGTGTTCGGCTCGTCGCCGACCAATCCTGAGGCTGATGACTCGAACTCACTGGTTCCTGCTGCGCAGCGTGAGAACCAACGCGAGTGGGCAAGTCAGCCCTACAAGGACGAGTTCGTCCAGACCTTCGTGGATCGGATCATCAACGGCTGACCTGATCTCTCGAACCCTGAGTTCTGCCTCTTCCGGCAGAGCCCTCGCCATGAGAGGTTCCGGGTGCGGTGCATTGCCATCGTACCCGGGGCCTCTACGCGAGCCGTCGGATCTAGCATCTCGGCGGAGGGCTTGGAGGGGGAAGTCATGAAACTACGAGCGCTACCTGCGGTCGCGACAAAGAATGGGTGAACTGGATATGGAATTGGTAGGTCCTACGGTGGATTTCACTACCAAGCGAGACGGTGAACACCTTCGGAGCGGACCGCCTGATGACTACACGCCGGCGGTCGGAAGGAAGTTCAAGGACAATGGCGAGCCACGGCACTATCCGGGGAACAGCGTCATCAGTTTCCTACCCACGGATTCGGCTCTCTCAGAGGCTATGACCGAGTTCGCTCAGTCGATGGCGCATAGCCAAGCCGCGGACACCATGGCGATCCTGCCTCGTGATAGCTGGCATATGACCGTTCACGAGCTCATCTGTGACCAGGTTCGGGTCGATAGCCACTGGTCGCAGTTTCTTTCACTTGACGCCGCGTTGGATGAAACGGACGCCTTCTTGTCGAACGCAGTCGCGTCCGTGCCCGCACCGCCAACGATTTCGGTTCGCTTCGTAACCGTGCGCATCCGTGACGTGATCGCACTCGAACTTGAACCGTACGACGACGAATCAGCAGCAACGATCCGCCACTATCGAGAACAGATCGCGACCGTTTCGGGCCTGCGGTTCGCTGACCACGATACCTACCAACTCCACGCCAGCATTGCGTACCTCATCAGATACCTCAACGCTGAGGAGGCCCTTGCGCTCGCGCTGTGTGCCGAAGTCACAACGGAGCGAATCCGATCGATAGGTGGACCCATTGTGCTACCTGCGCCCGAGTTCGTGTACTTCTCCGATATGGCGAGTCTCGATCCAAAGGCTCGACCTCTCGATAGCAGCGCCCTGCGAGAGCGAGCGAGCCAGAGTCAGAATCCTTGAGAGAAGGCAGCACCCATGGTGGTGGCCAGCGGTCCCCCTTTGAAGGGGGACGACTGAGGAGCGTTAGCGACAAAGTAGGGGGATAACGCTCAGCCAAGGGAGCTCTTTCGAAGCGTTGCGGTTGCTGGGGACAGTGGGCGGTGGCTGCGCGTTATCCACCTCGCTCCAAGGAACGCGGAGCGTTCCCACTCGCTTGTCTCCCCTTGAAAGAGGGACGGGCCGTTGGTGCGAACTCGTGGATTGAAGGTGAAAGGAGAACCTCTCTGTCGTCACACCCAGCGCATTTCCGAAGAGCCGGATTGACAACACCGAATCGATGAGCCTTGCACCGAGATGACGTGTTCCATGCTGCAAGCCATCACAGCCGATCCCTATTCGCTAGGCCCCTTAGCCCTTTGTTCCTGAGCCCACCTCAACCGACCCGAGCAGCCGTTCGAGGAAGACCAGAGCGATTATGTTCGGAATGACGAGAATCAGCGAGATGACCGCTGCGTTGGGACGAACGAAGGAGTAGCCCGATAGGTTCGAGTAGAGGATCGTGGGAATCGTTGTGAAGTCGGGTGCTCCAACTACGAAGGCAACCGCAAATTCCTCGATGCTGAGTATCACGATGATGATGAACGACGCTACATACCCCGGGATCATCAACGGCAGGTAGATTGACCGAAAACGGACCAGCGCATTCGCGTTCAGGTCGCGTGCTGCGTCGATGAGATCCTGGGGAACCTGAGCGAAGGAAACGGTCAGTATCCTGATCGCGTAGGGGAGGAACAGGATCGTGTGGCCAAGCAAGATGCTGAGGTAGCGGTTGAAGATGTTCAGTTGGATGAGGATCGAGGAGAAGAAGATCGCGATCACGAAACCAGGGAGCACGATCGGCAGCAGCGCCGCCACCTGAGCGACCGCCTTCCCACGGAATTGTCGGCGGCCAAACGCGTAGGCCGTCGGGGAAGCGAATACGAGCGTTGCAGCGCCAGCCATCGGCGCGAGAAGGTAACTGTTGCGCATCGCCGTCGGCAGTTGCGTTGTGTTCCACAGATCCGCCCACCGCACAAACGACAGCTTCCGTGGAAAGGCATCAGGATATGCCCACGGTTCGCTCGGGTCGACAAGGGACCACAGGGTCGCCATCACGATCGGGAGAAATATCCAGACGGTACCGACGACGATCAGGAGGCCGATCAGGATCCTGTTGACAGTTGTAGACGTCACTGGTACCTCCCCCTGTTGACGGCGAGTTGAGTCAGGCCCGCCAGTCCTAGCGCGCCGATCAGGGCCATGACCATGAGAAGCACCCCGATAACTGCGGCGTAGTTACTGTCGCTGTAGGTGGATTGGGTGATGAACATGAGCTGGGCCATCGAGAACGGACTACGCGGTCCAGCGATCGTCTGGAACGCAAAGTCGCCTGCCGCCCCGATGAAGATGATGATCATCGCCGCCTGAAGCGCCTGCAGTGTGAGTGGCAATATGATGTCGGTAAAGCGAGTCCACATCCCTGCGCCGAGGTCACGAGCCGCAGCGATTACGTCATCGCTGATGGCCCGTACTGCCCCGGCGAGCAACAGCAGCGCGAGCGGCGTCTGCTTCCATACCTGCAGGATCACCACCCCGATCGCCTTATCGTCGTTCTGCATCCGGAACGGTTCGTCGGTCACACCCAGAGCGAGGAAGATGTGGTTGAGGATTCCATTGAACGAGACCATATTGACGTAAAGGAATGCAGCCACCAATCCAGGGATGAGGTAGGGGATCTTGACGGATACACCTACGCTGGTCGACCCGCGGAAAGGCTTCCGGATCCACATGGCGATTGGGTAGGCGACCGACACGGACAACACGGCGCTTAGCGTGGCGATGCGCAGGGAGTATCGAAAGCTCGCCCATAGAGCGGGGTCGTCGAGGATCTTCGCCCAGTGCTCCATTGTCCAGTTGTCGTCGCCTGCGAAGTTGAACTGCCCGAAGGACTGTGAGATCGCGAAGTACAAGACAACGCTCATGAAACCAAGGATCAGCCCAAGCCCTGGCAACAGCAGCGCGATGGTGATCAGAGACTCGCGGATTCGTGGCCACATCAGCTTGACTCAAGAATACGTACGTCTGAGGGTTCAACCGCGAGATGGAGCGTCTCCCCCTCCACGATGGGCGCGTGGCGCATGAACTGCAGCCGATAGGTCACCGTGTCGTCGTTGGGGACGTGACCATAGACCTCGGTGAGGTTGCCGAGGAAGACGACCGTAGAGACGACGAAGTCGAAGCGGTTATCGACCTGGTCGTGTTCTCCCACGATCCGCACATCCTCGGGACGCCAACACATGTCGACTTCCCCCACCGGCGGTTGTTCGGAACATCGAACACGAAGTGAGCCGAACGGCGTATCGACGTCGCAGAGGCCAGACTCGACCATTCCCGTGACTGTTCCGGAGAAGAGGTTCGCGACTCCAAGAAAGCCCGCAACGAAGCTGGTGCGGGGATTGGTGTACAACTCGTGTGGCGTTCCGGTTTGTACTATCTGTCCCTCGTTCATCAGATAGACCTGGTCTGACAACGCGAGCGCTTCGGACTGATCGTGAGTTACGTAGATTGACGTGAATCCGTAGTTCTGTTGGAGGGCCCGAAGTTCGTAACGTACTCGTTCGCGTAGCTTGGCGTCGAGGTTCGACAAAGGTTCGTCGAATAGGATGACCCCAGAGCGCATGGCAAAGGCTCTTGCCAGTGCGACACGCTGTTGCTGGCCACCCGAGAGTGCTTTCGGCCTCTTGTCCTTCTGTGACTCCAGCGATACGGAGGCGAGTGCTTGGTCCACGCGTTGATTTCGTTCTTGTTTCCCCATGCGTTGTTGCCTCAGGCCGAACGCGACGTTTTCGCCTACCGTCATGTGCGGGAACAGGGCGTAGGACTGGAACACCATCACGGTGTCGCGCTTTTCGGGTGGCAGTGCTGTGACATCCTTGCCACTGATCAAGATTCTTCCTGACGCCGGGGTCAAGAATCCCGCGATCAGTCGAAGAAGTGTGGTCTTGCCGCACCCGGAGGGACCCAGCAGCGTAATGAACTGACCCTCATCGGCTGTTAGCGAGACGCCGTCAAGTGCACGGAAGTCGTTGTCAAACACCATCGTCACGTCGTCAACCTCGACTGTCGTTGACTCATCTGCCATGGTGTAACCGTTCTCCAGGTGTCATGCTCACGAGCAAATATGTATTATGCTGCGCGTATAAAACAGTAGCATAAACCAACAGGTGGTAGCAAACATCACCGGCCGCGGCCGCCAGAGGCTCGTGGAAGGAGCACCGCCACAGTCGGACAGCACGCGTGTTCCCGATGGACCCCGGGGAGTCGGACAAACGAGCGGCGTCGGATGGCTAGTATTGTCTTTTGCTTCGAGGTCGAGATGTCAATACCTTTCAAGATCAGCAGGAACGAGCGTTTGATCCTCGACATTGTGCGTCGCCACGAGCCGATCCTCCGATCAGCGATTCCGGCCCATTCCCCGTTTACGCAACCGTCAGTGTTCCGGATCGTGAACAACCTGTCCGAGAAGCGACTGTTGAAGGTTGGCAAGGCTGAGGCCAACGGTCCAGGCAAGCCCAGCCCACAGATCTTGCTCGACCGGAGTCGCTACTTCTCTCTTGGGATCTCTGTCCATACAGATACGATCACCATCTGCCTGGCCAATCTCGCGGCGGAACAAGTCAGCGAGAGCACTATCACGGGTCGATCCCGGGGACGGAGCTACGCCCTTGACGCGATTCGGACCAAGGTCGACAAGATGCTCGCCGATGAGGGAGCACGAGATGAAGATCTTCTCGGTGTGTGTTTGGGAGTGCCCGGTTACTTCCTGAGCGGTCAGGCTCAACTCAACGCACCCGAACCCCTGGAGGATTGGAGTCTGATCGATCTCCACGCTGCCCTTCGGAACTACTTCGGGCAGATCCCCACGTACGTCGAGAACAACGCGACGACGGGAGCCATTGGTGAGAGCCTTCTCGGTGTCGGAAAATGGGCAGACACCTTCGCGTATCTCTCTATCGATTACGGCTTCGGTGGTGGAGTCATCATCGACGGAAAGCCGTACACAGGTGCCAACGGGAACGCACTGGAAATCGGCGCGATGTTCACCCACGATGAGAGATCCCATCGGCCGGCCCTTCAGTTCCTCATCGAGATTCTGAATGACAACGGAGTTGCGGTTTCGACCGTCGCGGATCTGTGCGCACGGTTCGATCCCGACTGGCCAGGCGTTGACTCCTGGATCGATCAATCCATCCCGATGCTGAATCGTGCTCTTTGGGCGATCTCCTGCGTTCTTGACCCCGAGGTCATCGTGTTCGGCGGTGAGATCCCCCAACAGCTTGCGGAAATGCTCATCGAACGTGTAACGCTTCACGCTGACCCACAGGGTCGCTATGACCAGCCGCTCCCTACTCCGCAGCTCAGATACACCGAGGCTCCCAGGTTCGGAGCTGCCCTCGGAGCTGCCCTGCTCCCCTTGAAGGCCCGGGTTTTCCTGTAGGAGCACCACGAGCGAAGTGCTCATTCCTACCCGCCAACCCACAAATGGGCGGTGCAACCTCATAGGAGCCTGCCACCAAATGGGTTCTTCGGAAATGAGCTGGGTGTGGCGAAGAAGCCAGCAGTGAGTTGGGTGCAGCTTCGGAACGTAGTACGTAGAGGATCAGCGGATAGGGGCCAGAGTGCCCTCCGCTGTCCGCTGTCCGCAAGAAACCCGCCACTACATCGGCCAAACCATTCAACCACCAGGACTCACGAGCGGATCTTCTGACTGTGGACTGTCAACCGTGAACTGTGAACTGGCCGCCCGGCGCTCCCTATCCGCTGATCTTCGTAGTACGAATGATGTAATACGACTCGGAGGTCTTGTATTGGTTGGTTGGTTGGTTGGGTGGTGTATCCGTGTGCTGATGCACGACTGTCGACTACTCAGGGTGTACGACGCGGCGATCGGGCTCATGGGCGAGACATACGGGTTGGCGAGAACCCATGAACGTTGTGAAAGTCACGGGCTTGTTCGTACTTCGTGATACTTACCTCGTACTACATGCCTGGTGTTCCCGTATTCTCGCCGACCCCGCTGAAATCCGAAGTGCCACCGAACGGTGTTACTCGGCCCCGTCCTGTCCTCTCAACTCAAAACCTCATTGACAAATCGAGACCTACAGGGCATTCGATTTACGATTTACGATTTACGATCTACGTCTTCCTCGCTCACATACTTTCTGAACCTTGGTGCTTCTTCGTGCGGCAGCATCACGGTTACACGAGAACCAGTCGGATGGTGTTCGAGGTTCCTGACATCACCAGATGTGTGGACATCCGAAAGAACGTCACCCCGCTCATACGGTATCTCAAGAGTGAGTTCGACCGTTCGGGCATCCAGTCCAGATACGATGGCGTCCAGGAGTTCATCAATGCCTTCTCCTGTCGCAGCCGAGATGAACATCGCTTCGGGATGCAGGGCACGCAGACGACGAACGGTGAGTTCATCAGCTGCGTCGATCTTGTTGAAGACCTTCAATTCATCGACGTCTTCGGCACCGATCTCAGAGAGAACGATCCTCACCGAGTCGAGTTGATGGTCTGGGTCCGGGTCGGAGGCATCCACGATATGGATCAGGAGGTCCGCATCGGCGATCTCTTCGAGCGTCGACATGAACGCTTCCACCAACTCGTGGGGAAGATCGCGGACGAATCCGACCGTGTCCGAAACCAGAGCCTCATGGCCGTGAGGAAGCGCGAGTTGCCGGACAGTGGAGTCGAGTGTGGCGAACAGTTGATCTTCCACAAGAACGCCTGCGCCGGTCAGTCGGTTGAACAATGTCGACTTCCCTGCATTGGTGTATCCGACGATGGCGAGTACAGGTTCCCCTGAATCCCGTCGTTGTTTACTTCTTGTCGTGCGCGATCTGCTTGCATTCTTGAGTTGATGCTCGATCTTGCGTATACGTTCGAGGATGCGGCGGCGATCTGTCTCGAGTTTGGTCTCACCTGGGCCACGGGTTCCAATACCGGCGCCGAGGCGGCTGAGTTCGATACCACGACCGCGTAGTCGGGGAAGACGGTATCTCAGCTGCGCCAATTCCACCTGGAGCATGCCTTCTTTCGTATGGGCGTGCTGTGCGAAGATGTCGAGGATCAGGGCCACCCTGTCGACGACGTCACATTCGAAGGCCTGCTGGAGGTTTCGCTGCTGGGCGGGAGAGAGGTCGTTGTCGAAGACGACAACGTCGACGTCCTCAGCGTGAGAGATCGCCACGAGTTCGGCGAGTTTCCCTTTCCCTATGTACGTCGCGGCGACCGGTCGCTCGCGGCGCACCAGTACGAGTTCCACCGGATCCGATCCCGCAGTGTCTGTGAGCATGGCAAGCTCATCAAGGCTTGCTTCTCCGCGCGCTCTGTCGTTGCGAGAGCGGACGAGGCCGATCAGCATCGCCTTCTGCCTGGTGATGTCTAGGTCGGTCACCGATGCAGTCAGCCGCTGTCGCTGTCGTCCCGTTCGTGGTTGTCCTGGTTCTGTCATCATCGATAACGGTACCCAATTCGCGCATATGTGTTGCCGGACGTCGATTTGATGTCTACGCTGCGGCAACGCACGAAGGCTAAGGCCGTGCGACCCTATGAAAATGTGGAGGCAATTCAAATGGAAATCAAGCAACGAAGACGAAACCTCGTCTTGATGGTGATGGCTCTGATGCTGGTTGTCGCAGCATGCTCATCGTCGGACTCAGACGATGCGGCAACTACAACTGCTGCATCCGGTGGCGAGACGGCGACGACGGTGGCTGCTGAGACTGCAACGACCGTGGCTGCTGAGACTGCGACGACTGAGGCAATGACCGATGGTGTTCCTGAGGCTGGGCCTTTGGGTGCGGTGACGGTTGCTGCTGGTGAGGATATTCAGATTAGGAGTTTGCAGGCGATCAGTGGTGATGTGGCGTTCCTTGGGGTTCCGAACCTTCGTGGTACGGAGCTTGCTGTTGTGGATTACGGGCAGATCAAGGGTCATGACGTTTCTATAGGTACTCCGCTTGATGATCTGTGTTCTTCTGAGGGTGGTCAGGCTGCTGGTCAGGTGATCGCGTCTGATGAACAGGTGATCGGTACGATCGGTACGTCGTGTTCGGGTGCTGCTACGGCGGCGTCTCCTCTGATCTCTGAGACGGGTGGTGTGTTGATCTCGCCGTCGAATACGTCTCCTGCTTTGACGTCTGACCTTGAGGGCACTGCTGGTGAGAACTACAGTCCTGGGTATTACCGCACGGCGCACAATGACTTGTTCCAGGGTGCTGCTGTTGCAGATTTCGTGTTCAATCAGCTTGAGCTGACGAAGGTTGCTGCGATCCATGATGGCGATCCGTACACGAATGGTCTTGCGACTGCGTTCAAGAACGCTTTCGAAGAACTTGGTGGCGAGGTTGTGGCGTTCACGGCTGTGAACAAGGGCGATACCGATATGACAGGTGTACTCACCGAGGTCGCGGCTGAGGCTCCTGAGGCGTTGTACTACCCGATCTTCATGCCTGAGGGCGGTTTCATTGCTCAGCAGGCTGGCGGGATTGCGGGTCTTGAGGACACGGTGATGATCGCTGCTGATGGTCTGTTGACGGACAACTTCATGGAGTTGCCTGAGTCTGCAGGGACATATTTCTCGGGTCCGAACCTTGATTACGGTACGAACGCATCTGAGATAGGGACGACTGCTGATGACTTCCTTGCTGCCTATGAGGCAGAGTACGGGGAGTCTCCTTCGGCGGCGTTCTGGGCGCACAGCTATGACGCAACGGTGTTGCTGCTGTCTGCTATTGATGCGGTTGCTGTTGAGCTTGGTGACGGTTCGTTGTTCATCGATCGTCAGGCGTTGCGTGACAATCTGTCGTCGACGTCGAGCTTCGGTGGCATCATCGGGACGTTGTCGTGTGACGAGTTCGGCGATTGTGGTGCACAGCGCATCTCGGTTGTGTTCCACGAGGATCCTTCTGATGTTCAGACTGGTAAGGAGAACATCGTTTTCGAGTTCTCACCTAACAGCTGATTCCGTAACAACACACAAAGCAGGGAGCCGGCATCGTGTAGGTGCCGGCTTTCTGCTTTACTCCCAGCCACATGACAGCCTCCACCGCGTCTTCACGGTGCGGTCGGTAGCAGCTGTTGTTGAATCAACAACGAGATGAAGGATGTTCCGGTGGATGACAACCTAAAGAAATGGCTGCCGTGGATAGCGGTTGCGGCGGTGGCGATCATCGTCGTCGCGATTATCGCCATCAACAGTGGCGGCGACGACACAGCCACAGCGACAACTGTGGCGACTGAAACGACCGTCCCGACTGAAACGACTGTCCCGAGCGAGACAACAACGTCAGCTGGTGAGACAACAACAACGGCTGGTGAGACAACAACAACGACGGTTGATGGTGGTGATGGTGTTCCTGAGGCTGGGCCTTTGGGTGCGGTGACGGTTGCTGCTGGTGAGGATATTCAGATTAGGAGTTTGCAGGCGATCAGTGGTGATGTGGCGTTCCTTGGGGTTCCGAACCTTCGTGGTACGGAGCTTGCTGTTGTGGATTACGGGCAGATCAAGGGTCATGACGTTTCTATAGGTACTCCGCTTGATGATCTGTGTTCTTCTGAGGGTGGTCAGGCTGCTGGTCAGGTGATCGCGTCTGATGAACAGGTGATCGGTACGATCGGTACGTCGTGTTCGGGTGCTGCTACGGCGGCGTCTCCTCTGATCTCTGAGACGGGTGGTGTGTTGATCTCGCCGTCGAATACGTCTCCTGCTTTGACGTCTGACCTTGAGGGCACTGCTGGTGAGAACTACAGTCCTGGGTATTACCGCACGGCGCACAATGACTTGTTCCAGGGTGCTGCTGTTGCAGATTTCGTGTTCAATCAGCTTGAGCTGACGAAGGTTGCTGCGATCCATGATGGCGATCCGTACACGAATGGTCTTGCGACTGCGTTCAAGAACGCTTTCGAAGAACTTGGTGGCGAGGTTGTGGCGTTCACGGCTGTGAACAAGGGCGATACCGATATGACAGGTGTACTCACCGAGGTCGCGGCTGAGGCTCCTGAGGCGTTGTACTACCCGATCTTCATGCCTGAGGGCGGTTTCATTGCTCAGCAGGCTGGCGGGATTGCGGGTCTTGAGGACACGGTGATGATCGCTGCTGATGGTCTGTTGACGGACAACTTCATGGAGTTGCCTGAGTCTGCAGGGACATATTTCTCGGGTCCGAACCTTGATTACGGTACGAACGCATCTGAGATAGGGACGACTGCTGATGACTTCCTTGCTGCCTATGAGGCAGAGTACGGGGAGTCTCCTTCGGCGGCGTTCTGGGCGCACAGCTATGACGCAACGGTGTTGCTGCTGTCTGCTATTGATGCGGTTGCTGTTGAGCTTGGTGACGGTTCGTTGTTCATCGATCGTCAGGCGTTGCGTGACAATCTGTCGTCGACGTCGAGCTTCGGTGGCATCATCGGGACGTTGTCGTGTGACGAGTTCGGCGATTGTGGTGCACAGCGCATCTCGGTTGTGTTCCACGAGGATCCTTCTGATGTTCAGACTGGTAAGGAGAACATCGTTTTCGAGTTCTCACCTAACAGCTGATTCCGTAACAACACACAAAGCAGGGAGCCGGCATCGTGTAGGTGCCGGCTTTCTGCTTTACTCCCAGCCACATGACAAGCACTGCGACGACCCCGACGCGCACATTCAAGTTCTCCTGGACCGACTCCTTCCTGTGGGCGATCCGCGTCATGGCGATATTTGTGATCGTATGGGGATTCATAGGCGCCATAGCGCTCGGGCTCGAGGGCAACGGCCTCAGCGCTGAGGCATGGAAGCAACTGATCGTCTCAGGTATTGCCCAGGGGTCGATGTACGGCCTTCTCGCTCTCGGATACTCGATGGTGTACGGCGTTCTGGGATTCATCAACTTCGCGCACGGTGAAGTGTTCATGGTTGGCGCAATGGTCGGGTTCTTCGCCGCAGATGCCCTTTTCGAAGCAGGATTGTGGGAGGCGAACTTCATCCTGTCGATCTTCATCGTGCTCTTGGTCGCGATGTTCACCTCGACCTTCACCGCGGTGCTCATCGAGAAGATCGCCTACCAACCACTGCGCAACGCACCGCGGCTCATACCGCTCATCACTTCCATTGGTATCTCCTTCTTCATCCAGAATGCGGTGCAGTTGCTTGTAGGGCCCGCCGTGAAGACATACCCTGCGCCCCCGTCGTGGCTGAGCGACCCTGTCAACATCCTTGGATTCGAGATCTCAGGGACGATCTTGCTCGTGGTCTTCCTTGCGACCGTTTCGATGATCGGGCTTTGGCTCTTCGTGGAGCGTTCAGCAACGGGGCGGGCGATGCGCGCTGTGGCTGAGGACAAGGAGATCGCAGCTCTGATGGGGATCAACGTTGACAAGGTGATCGTGATGACATTCGCCGTTGGTGGTGCGATGGCTGGTGTTGCTGCGCTGCTGTGGGCGTTGATGTTCCGTAGCGTCTCGTTCATCACAGGGTTCCTTCCTGGCATCAAGGCCTTCACTGCGGCCGTATTGGGTGGCATCGGGAACATCGTTGGCGCAATGGTCGGCGGTCTTCTCCTTGGTTTGTTCGAGTCCCTCGGTCCGAACGTCATTCTCCGAGGATTGTCGTGGCAGATTCCGCTTGCTCTCGGGATCGTCCTACTTGCCGCTGGAATCGCCACCGTTGTCGGTGGCAGGGCAGTCAAACGCAACGGGATCGTCGTCCTTGGTGCCGCAGCGATCGTCATGGGGCTGACAGGCGTTGCCGGTTTCACGATCGTGATACCCGGACTCAGCCAACTCAAGGATGTTGTGGCATTCACCGCACTCGTGCTGGTGCTCATCTTCAGACCAGCCGGTCTGTTCGGTGAGCAACTCGGGAGGGAGGACCGGGCCTGATGACAGACACACTTGAACGCACAGCCGATTCCACAGCACCTTCTCCGAACCCCGTCGATTGGTCAAAGGTCCAGAAGTGGGGTTCGCTCGGCGGCTTGACGATGTCATTCATCGCAGCCATTGGCATGGTGACGGCACTCGACAAACGACTCATCATTTCGCCGTGGCTGAGCCTGGGGTTTCTCACGCTGCTGTGGGTGCCTGTTGCGTACGCATACATCGCCGCTACGGAGAAGGGCACTGACGGATCGCCGCCGCCGATCAAGGGCACACGAGACCTTGTCTCAGGACTCGTTACAGGACTTCTGTCAGGGCTGTTCTTCTCGTTCTTCATCGTCATCATCGACACGTTCGACCTGACCGATATCTTCAGGAACCTTGGCCCGAAGCTCGTCGAACTCCTCACCTTTGGGCGGGGCGTGGGGTTCGCTGCTGTCGTGTGGATCGTTGGGTCTGGTCTCCTCGGTCTCATAGGCGGAGCCCTCAAGGTGGTGCCACCAACGGTACGACGGGTTGTGAGCTCAGCAGCCATGGGCGTATTCGGTGTGGCTCTTCTCGAGCTCATCGTTACCGATATCTCCCAGGGTCTTCATATCGAGTTGGTCACCGACTGGTTGTACGCGATCAACGGGGGATTGACGACGATCTCTGCCATAGTCGTGGCGATCCTGTTCGGGTTGCTTGGGTTGAGGTCGGATGGCCGGACTCTCACCCAGCGCAGGCTTGACCGGATGAACCTCGCGCCCCAGGTTCTGTTCAGGAGGAATGCAATCGCCGCAGCGATCACCATTGCAGCAGTGATCTTCCTGCCGATGATCCTTGGGGGTCTCGCCAACGAACTCCTGGCCAACGTCGGTTTGTTCATCTTGATGGGTCTTGGCTTGAACATCGTCGTCGGGTCAGCCGGTTTGCTCGATCTTGGCTATGTGGCGTTCTTTGCGGTGGGCGCCTATACGACAGCGATACTCACGTCGCCTCTGTCCCCGTACTGGACTCCCGAGTTGACCCTCAACTTCCTGTCATGGGAAGGGTGGCTGATTCTTGCCATCGTGCTCATCATGGCTGCGATCGCTGGCCTCTTCATAGGTACGCCCGTTATCAAGCTGAGGGGCGATTACCTTGCGATCGTGACGCTTGGATTCGGAGAGATCGTCCGGATCCTTTTCCTCTCTGACTGGCTTGCCCCCTACTTCGGAGGTGCGCAGGGCATCACCAATATTCCGTCTGCTGCACTTGGCCCTGTCGAGATCAAGGGGACAAACTCTCAGGCCATGTTCTACCTGATAGCAGCGTTCGTCGCGATCGCGATCTATGTGTCGTGGAGGCTGCAGAAATCACGAACGGGCAGGGCCTGGACGGCGCTGCGAGAGGACGAGGACGTAGCGGAGGCGATGGGCATCAACACAACGGCATCGAAACTCACTGCATTTGTGACGGGTGCGGTGTTCGCTTCCATGGCTGGCATGCTCTTTGCTGCCAAGGTCGGCTCCATCTTCCCAAGCTCTTTCAAGCTCCTGGTGTCGATCATTATCCTCGTGATAGTGATCGTTGGAGGCATGGGCTCGATCCCTGGTGTGATCATCGGCGCAGTCGTGCTGATTGGCATCCTTGGAGGGCCGACACAACCCGGTCTTCTCCAGGAGTTCGGGCAGTTCAAGCTACTGATCTACGGTGCGCTGCTTGTTGTGATGATGCTCAAACGTCCAGAAGGACTATGGCCATCGCTTCGAAGACAGCGGGAACTTCACCACGATGAGATGAGCCAGGATGCATGGCTCCAGGGTACGTCCTACCAGACCGGAGGGGTCCCAGAGGATGAACAAGGTGGGACTCGCTACACGGATGACACCGCTCCGATCACGGACGGTGATGGCTGATGCCCATGCTCAACATCCAACATCTGACGAAGAGTTTCGGCGGTGTGCAGGCCCTCAACGGTCTCGACTTCCACATCGATAAGGGCGAGATCGTTTCGGTCATCGGCCCCAATGGTGCAGGCAAGACCTCATTCTTCAACACTGTCACAGGCTACTTCGCCCCGGACGAGGGGCAGGTCCTGTTCAACGGCATCAACATATCGGGCCATGAGCCGCATGAGATCACCGAACTCGGGATCGCTCGCACGTTCCAGAATGTTCGGCTCTTTCCCGACATGACCGTGCTCGAGAACGTGATGGTCGCCCAGCACTGCCGGACGACCACTGGGATCGTTGGAACCCTGTTGAATACTCGATCGTTTCGCAGAGAGGAGGCGCAGATTGAAGCGAACGCCAAAGACGTTCTCTCTTTCTTCGGCCAGAGACTTCAGGGGTATCGGTGGGACCAGCCAGCCTCCGTGCTGTCATATGCGAACCGGCGCAGGCTCGAGATTGCACGCGCGATGGCAACGGAACCCGAACTCATCCTTCTCGATGAGCCAACAGCGGGGATGAACCCGAAGGAGACAGCTGAACTCACTGACCTGATCAGGCAGTTGAGGGACGACAAGGGCTACACGGTTGTGTTGATCGAACACGAGATGCGCGTCGTGCGCGATGTTTCTGATCGTGTTGTCGTTCTCGACCACGGGGAGAAGATCGCAGAAGGCGACTTCGAGACGGTGTCTCACAACCCAGACGTGATCGAGGCATATCTCGGAAGACCAGCGGAGCACACAGATGAGTGACCAAACGCCCGTACTCGAATTCCGCAACATCAACGTCCACTACGGGCCTGTACATGTGCTCAAGGACATGAACCTGTCCATCAATGCGGGGGAACTTGTCTGCCTTCTCGGTGGCAACGCCTCAGGAAAGACGACAACCCTCAAGACGATCCTCGGAATGGTGCAACCGTCGTCTGGCGACGTTGCGATCGACGGCGAGATCGTTAGTGGTGACACCACAGCAGAGATCGTGTCACGTGGGGTCACCATGGTGCCCGAGAACAGACGGCTCTTCAAGAGGATGACCGTCAAGGAGAACCTCGAGATCGGTGCGTACCTTCGAACCGACAGGGACAGCCTCGACGCCGAGATGGATCACATCTTCGAGATGTTCCCACGTGTCAAGGAGCGATTGAATCAGAAGGCTGGCACGCTGTCTGGAGGCGAACAGCAGATGGTCGCCGTGGGCAGGGCCCTGATGGCAAAGCCAAAGGTCCTGTTGATGGACGAACCCTCCATGGGTCTCGCGCCGGTGCTTGTCCAGCAGAACTTTGACATCATCGAGAGGATCAACGGTGAGGGTGTGACCGTGTTCATGGTCGAACAGAACGCGAACATGGCACTCTCCATCGCAGACAGGGGGTACGTCCTGTTGACGGGCCGTATCGTCCTGGACGATACGGCTGCGAACCTCCTTGCGAACGAGGATCTCCGCAGGGCATACCTTGGAGAAGTTGACTAGCGGAGGTGCGCTGTGGCTAGAGATACTGCTGACGTCGTGATCATCGGCGGTGGGATCATCGGTATGTCGATCGCCCACCAGATCGCACGAAGAAGCGACTTGAAGATCATCGTGCTCGAAAAGGGGGCCGGTCTTGGGGAGGGATCAACCGGTGGCTCTTCGGCGATCACCCGGCAGCGCTATTCGAAACTCGAGAGCATCCGCGTGGCGCGTGACGGGAACGTCATCTGGCGGAACTGGGCCGAGTACACAGGTTTGACCGAACCGGTAGGGAGACTCCACGACATCGGTGTCCTGTGGATGATGCACGACAGTGTCCAGGAGGTGGAAGCCGACAGGGACAGGCTGGTGGCCGAAGGCATCGACGCCGTGATGGTCAACGCAGCAGATCTCAAGCAGCTCTACCCGGGAGTGTCGGCATGTATGGTCCCCTTCGACCTCACCGGTGAGATCGAACACGAGTGCGCGGATGGTGAGGCGTTTCTGATCGAGCGCGACACAGGATTCTTCGATGCGACGGGGGCACTGCTGGATGTCGCTACTGCAGCCAGAGCGGGAGGTGTCGACATCCGCATGCGCGCAGAGGTCGTCGGCATAACGGTTGCCAGTGGTCGGGCAACAGGTGTGACACTCGCCGACGGTTCCACGATCGATGCACCGATGATCGTGAACGCAGCCGGGCCATGGTGCAACCGGATCAGCGAGATGGCAGGTCTCGAGACCTCGTGGAATCTTGTTCCCACGAGGATCCAGGTGATATACAGAGCCCTGCCTGCTGATGTCCCGCGGCCGATTCCCGTGACCTGTGACGCACCTGGCGGTGTGTACTTCCGTCCTGAAGCAGGAGATGGCCAGATCATCCTCGGTTCGCTTCTGGAGGAGGACGAACTCGAGAAGGCGGATCCGGATCGGTACAACCAGGCTGCGGATCGATCGTTCATCGATACGAAGATCCATTCGCTCCATCACCGCCTCCCCGAACTCCCCTACGTCGGTGTCCCTGGGGGTATGGCGTCGCTGTACACGGTGAATCGCCAGGATGTGCTCCCGATAGTCGGGCCGACAGCGATCGACGGCTTCGCCGTGGTGAACGGGTTCTCAGGGCATGGGTTCAAGGAATCTCAGGTCATCGCATCCATGATGGCGCAGTGGATCACTGGCGAGAGGGCAGATTTCGATACCGATGTCCCCATGGAGTTCTTCTCCATCGATCGTGACCCCATCGACATAGCCGAACACACAGTGCTGGCGTAGGAAGAGCGCCGCTTTCCGCTTTCCGCTTTCCGCTTTCCGCCTGAATGAGCAACTCGGTCCGCCGCGTTCTGGCGTTCTGTGTTCTGGCGGAAGGCGGACGGCGGTGAGCGGACAGCTATTCTGCCCCTCATGAACATTCGTATTGGATTACTTGCTGCTTCTCGTATCGCTGAGGGAGCGGTTGTCGAACCTGCCCGTTCTGTGCCCGGTGTTACTGTGTCCGGCATCGCTGCGAGAGACCGCGACCGAGCGGTTGCGGCAGCGGATCGTTGGTCGATTCCGCTGGTATTCGATTCGTATACGGAGATGATCAACTCTGGTGACATCGACGCCGTGTATGTCGGGACACCCGCATCGCTTCACAGGGAGTGGACGATCGCTGCGATCGAGGCAGGGAAGCACGTGCTGTGCGAGAAGCCGCTTGCCGCCAATGCTGAGGATGCCGCTCGTATCGCCGAAGCTGCGGAAGGGGCAGACGTCGTTGTCATGGAGGCGTTTCACTGGCGCTACCACCCGCTCGTATCCCAGATGCAGTCGATTCTCGATGCGGGGATCCTCGGAACTGTCGAACACGTCGATGCTCGCTTCGAGGTTGACGCATCGGTCATCCCGCCGGACGACATCCGTTGGGACCTTGCGATCGGTGGAGGTGCGATGATGGATATCGGCTGCTATCCGGCGAGTTGGGTTCGGTGGGCAATCGAGGGCGAGCCGACCGTCGACAGTGCTCATGCAGTGTGTCCTGTTCCAGAGATTGATGGGAGTCTGCGTGCCGAACTGTCCTGGCCATCGGGAGTCACTGGCACGATCTTCGGTTCCATGATTTCAGACACTCCCGGCCACAACGCCTCCATGGAGATCGTTGGCAGTGACGCCACGATGCTCGTGGACAACCCGATTGCACCACAGAACGGTGCGACGCTCCAGATTCGCTCATCGGACAATCTGATCGACATACCTGTGCTGCCGGGGTCGACGTACGTGTCTCAGTTGATCGCGTTCAGGGACGCCATCGCCTTCGGCGCACCATTCCCAACAACAACAAGGGATGGTGTGGCAACGATGGCACTCATCGATGCGTGCTACGAGGCCGCGGGCCTGGTGAAGCGACCGACGCGAGGCTGAGAGCCCAGAGCAGTCCGCTCTCCGCTCTCCGCTGTCCGCCACCCGCCAGAATCGAAAGTTGGTTGTACTGGATCGGTAGGGGAAGTTCGTCGCGGAAAGCGGAAAGCGGAAAGCGGAAAGCGGAAAGCGGAAAGCGGAAAGCGGAAAGCGGTTTCTGTCCT
>Ga0190293_1000023_pt1 | contig 56884 bp, 48 predicted proteins | sample 48693001_MG_FD_161671 | JGI IMG/M metagenome (GOLD analysis project Ga0190293, IMG submission 161671) | Hydrothermal vent microbial mat bacterial communities from Southern Trench, Guaymas Basin, Mexico - 4869-30-0-1_MG | ecosystem: Environmental > Aquatic > Marine > Hydrothermal vents >...
AAATAATTGCTGTAGTTTTCCTCTTTTCAACTCCTCAGATGTTTTGACCCCCATGCTCATCATTGCAGCACTCATTGCCGCTATTTGTGTCTCAGAGAGTCCCTGAGGCAGAATATGAGCAATGATCAGGCCATCTTCGGATATTATTGCACTAGCTTCAAAATCATTGGTACTCGATTGTAGTTTGACTAGAATTTTGTTCAATTCTTCTGGTTTTGACATTTATTCCTCCCTCCTGTTTGTGAAATCATTCCAAAAAAGTAATCGTTAATTAAATTAATTATAACATAGTGAATGCAATGATTCAATTATGACTGAAGAGCTGAATGAAGTAATATTTACAACTAATTCGGATCCTGATTTTATTGTTTTTTCTTGCCGGTAAATTTTATATTTAACTCTTCAAGCTGCTTCTCGGAAACAGTGGAAGGAGAACCTGTAAGCAGGCAGAGTGACGAAGTGGTTTTTGGAAATGATATTACTTCTCTTATCGATTCCTCTCCGGTCAAAAGCATAATGATCCTGTCCATTCCGAGTGCAATTCCGAGATGTGGAGGGGCTCCGAATTTCAAAGCATTAATAAAAAATCCAAATTTTTCATCGATCTCTTCGTCAGAAAGTTTTAACAATCTGAAGATCTTTCTCTGAAGGTCCAGATCGTTGATCCTCCTGCTTCCGCCTCCGATCTCTACTCCGTTAAGGACCAGATCGTATGCGATCGAGTTTACTTTCAGAGGATCGGAATCAAGGAGATCGATCTCATCGAGTTTTGGAGATGTAAATGGATGGTGGTTTGAGTCAAATCTCTGATCGTCCTCATTGTAGAAGAACAACGGGAAGTCCACTACCCACAAAAATTCGAGTTTATCTTTATCTATCATATCTTTGCCAAGATATTCTCTCAGCCTTCCTGTGAGGTTCAATGCCTGATATTTCGGTCCACCGATAAGGAAAACTATATCACTTTCCCTGATAGATTCAGTTTCGAAGAAATCCTCTATGGACGAGTTCTCAATTTTTAAGGAAGATTTGAATCCTTCTTCACCTTTTTTCATCCATATGGCACCGGCTCCTCCCTGCTCTCTTATGAATTTATTTATATTATCCAGCCTTTTCCTAGAGAATCCGGATCCATTTTCAAGAACCAGACCTTTTACAACATTTCCATTGCTTATGACAGAGTCAAGAATATTTGACCCCAGCGACCCGGAGCTAGATGTAAAATCCCTGATCTCAAGCGGGATTCTCAGATCCGGTTTGTCTGAGCCGTATTTCTCCATTACTTCCTCATAAGTTTTTACAGGGAAAGTTCCAACGGTATCTTTACCGGTTATCGAGAAGATATTTTTTATCATATCTTCGATAATACTAAACAGCTCCTCAGGTTCGCCAAAACTCATCTCTATATCGATCTGGGTGAATTCCGGTTGTCTGTCTGCTCGGAGATCTTCATCCCGGAAGCATTTTACTATCTGATAGTATCTTTCAAATCCTGATATCATCAGCAATTGTTTGAATAATTGCGGGGATTGAGGAAGTGCAAACATTTTCCCTTTATAAATTCTGGATGGGACAAGATAGTCTCTCGCTCCTTCAGGAGTGGCTTTAGTCAGCATGGGAGTTTCGATATCAAGGAATCCCAATGAGTTCAGATAATTTCTTACCATAAGATTAACTTCACTTCTGATCCTGAAATTTTTCTGGAGTTTACTATTCCTGAGATCAAGATATCTGTATTTGAATCTAAGTTCCTCTGAAACATCATCATTGTTTTCAGGGAAGAAAGGGGGGAGTTCTGACGAATTCAAAATGGTTATGTCCTCAGCAATTAATTCGACATTGCCGGTATACATTTCAGGATTTGGGTTAGATCTGTTTATCACTTTCCCGTTTACTCTGATAACATATTCATTGTTGATCTCTCTGATCAATTCCTTATCAGCAAAGTTTTCATTGATTACGATCTGCAGCATCCCCTCTCTGTCCCTCAGATCAATAAATGTGAGTCCGCCAAGTTCCCTTTTTTTGTTAACCCATCCGTAAACTATAATGTTACGGTCGAGATATTTCTCGTTTATTTGTCCGCAATACAGCTCTCTCTTTAACAATTTTTCTTCAGCCATGTCTCCAAATCCTCCCGCTTGATTGTGATCTGCTTTCTTGTCTCAAAATTTTTTATAGATATTTCATTATTTTTCAATTCATCTTCTGCAAGTATAAGTGTGAAATCTGTATTTATTTTTATCCCTTTCTGTAATTGTTTTGCTATCTTTTTCGTTGAATAGTCCTGATATACTCTATATCCCAACTGTCTTAACCGGTTTGAAAGCCTGAATGCTTCAGCCTTGGCTTCATCGCTCTGATAAGCTATAAAAAGTTGCTTTGAATCAGTCTTTTGCGGTAATTCCATATTGAGAAGAATTCTTTCGATACCTCCCGAGAATCCTATACCCGGGAGATCCTGGCCCCCAAGCTCTTTGACCAGATTGTTATATCTTCCACCGCCGAGAATTGCATTCTGGGCCCCAAGTTTTGATGATGTGATCTCAAAAGCAGTTTTTGTGTAATAGTCCAGCCCCCTTACCAGCTTCTTGTTCTCCGTGAAATCCAACCCGAGAAGTTGAAGATTGATCTTCACCTCTTTATAGTGTGAATTGCAATCTTCACAAAGGTGATCTGTGATGTTCGGAAGTTTGTCAGCGAGGGTTATACAAGATTCCACTTTACAATCGAAAATCCTCAATGGATTGGTCTCTATCTTTCTCTGACAATCGTTACAAAAATGTTCTCTGCTCTCTTTTGCTTCAATTGTCAGTTTTTCAAGGTATCCTGGCCTGCAGTCGGAACACCCGACAGAATTAATGAAAAGTTTAATGTCAGTTACATTAAGTGTCTGTAGAAAATCAAGTGCGGAAAAAATCACTTCAGCATCAACATAAGGGGAATTATCACCGAATACCTCAACGCCGAATTGATGAAATTGTCTGTATCGCCCTTGCTGGGGTTTGTCATATCTGAACATCGGGCCGATATAAAAAAATCTGTGAGGGAAGAGCTCATTCATGAGATTGTGTTCTATTAAAGACCTGACAACGGAAGCTGTGTTCTCAGGGCGGAGAGTCATACTCCTTCCTGCCTTATCTTCAAATGTGTACATCTCTTTCTGAACAACTTCTGTTTCATTTCCTATCCCTCTTGAGAATAGTTCACTTCTTTCGAATATGGGAGTTCTGATTTCTTTATAACTGAAGAGCCTGAAGTATTTTCTTATACGATCTTCAAAATATTGCCATTTTTCAACTTCAGGGGAATAGATGTCTTTTGTCCCCTTCGGTGCATTTAATTTATTCATAGGTACCCCAATGATTTTAATATATCTTCGTGAATCCTTTTCCTCTTTCCGATCTTCCCTTTCGTTGCTGTGATGGATCGTGATATGCTGAGGATCGATTTTAATAATTTCGATCTTGATTGCCCGGAAATATTTTTATTGTTTGTAATCGTACCTGAAGGGTCATTTTCCAGATCGATGTATTCTATCCGGTTTTCTGATCTCCCCGGGTAGAAAATTATCTGATTCGGGAATTCGATCACCGAGAATGCATCAAAATATGCTTCCGGAGAAAATGTTTCCAATATAAGTTTATTTTCACCCTTTGTAGAGATAACAGAAGTTCCCTGCATAAATTCCGGCTTTTTAATTCCTGCGATATCAAGGATCGTCGGAGCAATGTTCAGGTTAGAAACCAGATCTCCCCTCATTTCCCCTTTTTCTATCTCCTTTCCATATATAATAAAAGGTACATGTGAATATATCTTATTCAGATAATGGATGTGTCCGTAATTGTCAAGGTATTCTCCAAACCCTTCTCCATGATCCCCGACAATGAGAATTACGGATCTGCTCAGGAGTTTTTCATCTTTAAGGAAATTAACAAGTTTCCCGATCTGATCATCCAGATATTTTACACTTTCCAGATATAGTTTCTTTTTACTATGGTTATTTTCATTAAGAGTGTATAAAAAGCTGAGATTTGTTCTTGCAGGCTTCCCGCTATTGTTAATAATTGTAAAAACAGATTCAAGGTCTTCTGAAAAATAATCTTTGGATCTATTCCCCTTCAAACGCCAGTTATCCGGATAAATAATTTTTATATTCTCGCGGGACTCCGGTTCAAAGATGAGATCCGAATATGTGATCCCGGTAATGGATAATTCGGGGTCGCCTTCAATCTGTGACGCGATCTTTGATATGAACTTTATTTTTGTCTCCCCCGGCTTAAGCTCAATACTCTTTTTTACGAGCGGATAAAGGTTGTTGCTGATCGAGAATATTATTGTATCATCAGACCATATCTCAAATTTGCCGTCAAAATAAGGGGGAAAATATGGTTCGTGAGGGTCAGAATAATGGGCCCATATAAAGGACCTTTCACCTTTCATGTTTTTTATCAGAGGAAACAGGTCCCGGTTAACTTCTTCTGCCGATTTTGTCCATACGGATGGTGGAAAATTCTCAATATAATCATCAAATCCTCTGTCAAGCCCGAAATCATTTTTTAAAACTCCCAGTGAGATAACCGCTGCTGTTCTGAACCCGTTCTTTTTCATTAATTGTGTCAGGGATGGATACCGTGAGTTGTTAACCTGTCCGTTATTGTATAACCGGAGATCATGAGGGTATTGGGAATAGAACATTGATGCATGTGAAGGGAGGGTTATGGGAATTACCGAATAGCAATTTTTGAAAGTTGTCCCTCCGGATGAAAGTGATGCAAGATTAGGTGTGTCCGTGTTTCCGGTGGTGTAATTAACGGCATCTGCTCTCATTGTATCAATTGTTATAAGGAATATGTATGAGGCCTTGCTGTTTCTGCATCCGGTGAATGACAGAACAAATAAAAGAAAAATGATCAGCTTTGTGAATTTCATTTACTGAAACCTTTTTTTATCTTTTCGTAAACATGGTAAATATCATATGATACGACTTTGGTGTCGCCTATCACTCCCATATAGTTGGCATCACCATTCCATCTCGGGACAACATGAAGGTGGACGTGTTCTTTGATCCCGGCTCCAGCCGCACCGCCTATGTTCATCCCGATATTGAATCCATCGGGAGAGAAATTCTTTTTCAATATACTTATAGCTTTGTTCATCAAATCCCATAACTCAACGGAAGATTCCGGAGATATTTTTTCCGGGGAGTTAATATGGTCGTAAGGGACTATCATAAGGTGTCCGGAACTGTAAGGATATTTGTTCAATATTACGAAAAATTCATTACCCAGATAGCAGATCAGAGAATCTCTGTTCAGTTTTTTAGGGAGTTCACAAAATATGCAGCCTTTTTTTTTGCCAGAACTGGAAATAAAATCCCATCTCCACGGAGCTGACAAAAATTTCATTTCTTTTTGTCTAATGCACTCTCGAAGAGATCTCCTACGGTAGTAATAGATTCGCTTTCGGATTTACCATATTTTGCAAGATCCTCTTTATCTTTTTTTCTTTTCAATTCTCTGAAACTCAGATACACTCTTTTTCTTATTCTGTCAGTAGATTGGAGAACCACTTCATATTCTGTACCTTGAAGGAATTTTTCCTTTGCTTCCTCGAATGTGATCCTTTTTTCATCTAACTCACCAAGCCGGATAAAACCCTCGATAAATTCACTGATCTCACATCTGATCCCAGTTTCGGTTACGGCTTTGACCTTGATTTTTATTTTTTCACCGGGTTTGTTCGTAGCAAAAAATTCATTCCACTGATCTTCATGAAGCTGTTTGAACCCAAGCTTTACTTTATAGTTCATATCAAGGTCATCACTGATGATCATTACTTTAATTTTTTCCTTCTCTTTGAGATAATCTTCAGGTGTGTCAATTCTGAAATAACATATATCGGATATTTTGATCACACCTTCTATCCCCTTTTCAAGTTCAACAAATACACGTGATTTGATTATTTTCTTAACAAGGCCATCTACAATCTCACCTCTGTTATGATTTTCCATATATTTAAGTTCAGGCCTCATTCCGAGCTGTTTCAATCCGAGTTTGATCCTTCTTTCTTCCGGATTAAGTTCAATAACCTGAACCCACATCTTTTCTCCCACGCCTACATATTCTTCTACTGATTTGGGTTTCCCCTCCCAGGTAAGATCTGAAATATGAAGTAATCCCTCAACGCCCTCTTCAAGTTCTATGAAAGCTCCGAAATCTACAGTTTTCATGACTTTTGCCTCTAGACGGTGTCCTACTGGATATTTATCTCTGATATCAATCCAGGGATCCGGATATTTTTGTTTCAGCCCGAGAGAGATTTTATTATTCTCTTTATCAATGCTGAGGATCTTAACTTCTAATTCATCATCTTTCCTTAGTTTTTCCTTTGGATGGTTAATTCTGCTGTAAGAAATATTATCTTTATGAAGAAGGCCGTCGATTGCTCCTATGTTCACAAAAGCACCATAATCCTCAATCCTTGTGACGACCCCTTTAAGGATGTCACCTTCTTTTAAAGTTGCGAAAAGGCTCTCAAGCTCCTTTGATCTCTCCTCCTCAAGGAGGATTCTTCTTGATAATACTCCTGATTTTTCCCTGGAATTAAGCTTTATAACTTTAAAATCAAAAGTTTTCCCGACAAGGCTGTTAGGGTTTTTTACTTTTCTTATATCAGCCTGTGTCATAGGCAGGAACATTTCAGCGCCTGCATCAACTTTAAAACCTCTGCCATCGATGGAAACATTCAGGATCCTGCCGGGAATGGTTGAATTATTGTCATAGGCATCTGAGACTTTTTTCCAACCTTCTGCACGGTCTACATTCTTTTTTGAAACAATAAGATATCCCTGTTTCATGTTTACATTCTGGCATACAACGGTTACATTATCTCCTATTTTATGGTTAAAATTACCTTCCCAGTCTAGGAGTTCATCTCTATTTAAGATTCCTTCTGTTTTCTGTCCGATATCCACGATTACATTATTATCAATAATATCAATGATAACCCCTTCTACATGACTGCTTTGTTTGATCGATTTGAGACTGTATTCCTCCATCAATTGGGAAAAATCTTCATTTTCCTGGTGGCCATTTTTCTCTTTAATCTCATCCATTTTAACTCTCCTTTTCTGTTTTAAAATTTCTGAAGAAAACCTTCACATCCTCGATCTCTTCCGGTGGGGTAGACGCCCCTGCAGTTATACCAACAGATTTAAAATTCTTAAATCTCATTTCTAAATCAGGATCTCTCAATTCACTGCTGTTTTCTATATGAAAGGTATTTTCATTTATTTTCTTTGAAATATTATACAATTTTTTTGTATTTGAAGAATTTTTCCCTCCAATGACAACAACAAAATCAACCTTCGGGGCAAGTTTTCTTACTGCATCCTGCCTTTCTATTGTTGCGCTGCATATAGTGTTGAATATTTCAACATGTTCTACACGATCGAGGATCTCAAATATCATCATTTTAAAGAAGCCTGAATCAAGGGTTGTCTGAGCAACAACAGATACAGGTTCTTTATGTTTTAGAACACTTAATTCTTCAATTGAGTTTACTACTAAACTATTCTCAGCGTAGCTTCTTATTGCCCTGATCTCCGGGTGGTCCTTATTGCCGATTATTAGTATTTTATTTTTTGACAGGTTAATTTTTTCAATTATTCTGTGTATCTTTTTCACAAGCGGGCAGGTTGCATCGACGTATAATATGTCGTTATCTTTTAGTTTTTCTTCATCACTTTTTAATATTCCATGAGTTCTGATTATAAGTTTCTTCTTCTCATTCATACATTTCAGGTCATTAATGTAGTCGATACCCTTTTTCTTGAGATTATTCAGAACTGTATTGTTGTGGATGAGCTGTCCGTAAATTTCAATGCTCTCATTACTTTCATAAAGTCGGTCAATTATATTCAAGGCCCTTTTCACTCCAAAACAAAATCCAGCCTCATCAGCTGTATAGATTTTCATAGATTATTAAGCGATATAATAAACTATATTGTCAGTTTTGTCAATTTCAAACAGTAGTTTGATGCTGTGTCATGGGGAAGAAGTATGAATGGAATAATTGACAAATAGTTAAGAGTTGAATTATTTATTTCTTAATATTATTATAATACCAATATGGTTAAGAAAATATTATGTATAGATGCCGATATGGCAGCTGTTCAGGAGTGTGTAAATGGACTGAGGAAACTAGAACCTGAAATTCTCACTGATTTCTGTGAATCGCTGGATGAAGGACAGGAACTTTTTAAAGAGAACTATTATGGACTGATAATAATTGATCTTTCTATATTGAACAAAGATATACTCGAATTCATTGAGGATATAAGGAGAGGGAATTTTTACGGAGATATTGTCTTCACGGGCAACTATAAGGATCCGTCAACATTAAAGAAGATCCAATTGTTAAAAGAGATTGAAGTTTTGTTAAAGCCGTTTGATATTGAATGGTTCGTTTCCAAGGTAAACAGGTATTTCAGGGAAAATATCTCGATCGGGAACAGAATAGATTCCATCGGGCCCTGTTTTTTTATCCGTTTGCTGAACCTCGGAAGCTGTACCATTACCTGCAAAATATCAAAAGATGATAAGACGGGAATGATATTTTTTGAGAATGGCCAGATAGTTAATGCAAAGTCCTGGAAGAACTCCGGAGAACTTGCACTTGTTGATCTGCTTGATCTTGCTGATGCAAGGATTGATATAATCGGGGATAAAAAATCAATATCAAGAAAGATCAATATGGATTTTAATTCGCTCATTTCAGTCGTATCATCTCAGTCTTCAAAAGGTTGTGTTGACAAAGTGACAGATGAAGGACCTGATAGTTCAGGCTTCATTGAGTTTATTATTGATGAGATAAAAAAGAGCGGGGGAATTAACGGGGAGATGATTGTCAATGATGCGGTTATGGCAATGGGATTGAGCACATTTTCATTTCCGTCGGAAAGCGAAATAGACCTTATCGAACGTGTTTCCGGAGATTTTAAGGACAAGTCAAAAGTATTGAAATTTAAAAAGAATATGATGTCTTATCTGAAAGACAGAGAGATAGGAAAGATCAGGAAGGGAGGTTGAATAATGGAATTTAATTTGATTGTTTCTGTGCTGTTGATCCTGGCCGGTGCAATTTTTCTGGCTGCATCGATATCGGTTACGAACAGAATCAAAGAGAATGTTCCTGAAGAATTAAAGAAAAAGTGGATGGTTTCATTTGGGTTGATGATATTCTTTCTTGCCGGGTATGTTTTTGCAATGTTCATCATGTTTTTCAAAGTCTCTGTCCCCCTGGAGATCATTACCGGGGTAATATTCATGGGCGGTGGTGTATTTGTATATATAATAATAAGCCTTGCCAGGACTACGATCCAGACCATCGAGGAAAAGGAAGTTGATCTCTGGTTATCAAAAGAAAAACTGAGAAAAAAACTGGAAGAGAGCGAATAGAATTAAAGGAGGAGGTCGGGAGCTATCCTTTTATCAAAAAAATATATAAAAGTCCGGTTATAATTCTTCGACGTGGAGTTCCCACTCTTCTTCATCTTCATTTTCTAACAGATAGTATAACTTGCCGTTATTGATACTGGAAATGCTCCCTCCTGCAATCTGTGAATTAATGCTGAGTTCGAAGGAATTTGAGATATAGACCTTTTTCTTTACCTTTCCCTTCAGGTCCATCACTATGTACTCATCTTTTCCATCCTTTAGATTATATGTCCGGACATAAAGCCTGTCGCCTGAAGCCTCAATTCCCTTAATGGGGGGGAAATATGCAGAGAAATCCATCTTTATAAATTTTTTCATCTCTTTCCATCCGCCCATTCTGCTGGCTTGCTGTTTTACCTGCGGGTCATTCTTCAATTTGTTTTCCAACTCTTCTCTGTCCTTTGCTGTTACAGGAAGTTTCGTATACTTTTTTTCTATATCATAAAGTTTGTTTCCGTTCAGATCGAATACTTCGATAATGAAGCCTTTCGGACTCTCCTCCAGAAATATCTTTTCTTCTGTAATCACAATCGAAACAAATTCCATGGTCATATCCAGGACGATTCCGGGAGATCCCTGCTGCTGAACAAATGGCTGACGGTAGAGTTCTTTAAGTTTTTTCATGTCAGAGTTGTAAAGGGTTATGGTCATGTTATTTATTTTTCCGTCCTTTGATCGAGCAAACTCTTTTGCGATAAAATTGTTTCCTGCCGGGATCAACTGAAAAACAGCCTGAGTTGTTTTAAACTCACTGATAAATTCTCCTGTTTTTGAAAATGATATAGCTTTTCCTATTCCTGTAACAAATATCTTTCCCTTCTGTACTGATATCTTGTTAGGAACATGTGGCAGTTCAATAAGTTCTCCCGGGCCCTCTCCTTTTTTTCCAAACTTAAATAATAATTTCTGATCGTTAATTGAATATATTGAAAAAGTTGCTCCCTCTGCTAAATACAATTTGTTATTTTTTACTACTATCATCGAAGGTCTCATTACTTCCGGCAGAGTGCCTATGAACTCCGGAAATAACATAGAACATAAAAGTACAAGAAAAATAAATAGTTTAAATTTTTTCACATTAATCTCCTATGCCCGGTTTTTAATATCTGCTATACGAAATAACTGACCGGTTTGTTCCAACACTGTTCAGATTTTGAGTATTCTTTTGTAGAGGGGTCATCCATTAGCACCATGTGTCCAATATAGTTGCAAACTAAATGTGATATACTTTTTCAACAGAAAAGATACACTGAAAAAAGGGAATATCAGGAAAAATGGATTTTGATATGAATCGATTGTTCGGCAAGTTAAAAAGATATAAAAAAATATTCATAACTTTACTATCCCTAGTTATCTTTTATTCTATTATCCCCCTGCCCGGAGAGATGTTTGACGTTGATCACAGTATAGTCATCAAAGACCGGAACGGGGAATTGCTAAGGGCATTTCTGAATGAAGATGAACAATGGCATTTCCCGGATGATCCTGATATTAAATTTTCTGATAAGCTGATCAAGTCTGTAATTAATTTTGAGGACAGGTATTTTTATTATCATCCCGGTGTTAATCCGGTCTCACTTTTAAGAGCTTCCATCGGTAATATCACTGCTGGCAAAATAAAGAGTGGTGCCAGTACTATTTCAATGCAGGTTATCCGGCTTTCAATGAAGAAAAAAAGAACTCTCCTGAATAAATTGATCGAGATATTTCAGTCAATGAAAATGGAGATAAGATATTCCAAAAAAGAGATATTAAGGATGTATCTGAACAATGCACCTTATGGAGGGAATATAATCGGGGCCAATGCTGCTTCACTAAGATATTTCGGAAAGGCCCCCTTACACCTTACATGGAACGAGGCTGCAATTCTTGCTGTCCTTCCCAACTCTCCGGGGCTGATCTCTCCTCTTTTAAACAGGGATCACCTTATCAGAAAAAAGAACAGGCTCCTTAAAAAATTGTTTAACAGAGATATTATTTCTGAGGATGTTTACCGGCAGAGTTCATCAGAAAGTGTACCTTCGGGCCTAATACGTTTCCCTTCAATCTCTCCCCATTTCTCCGAATATATGAAAGGTTTTTATGGAAATAACGGTACTCTGATAAGAACGACCATAGATAGAGAACATCAGATTAGAATTGAGCATCTTATAAAGGAACATCTAAAATACCTGTCAACATTCGGAATAATGAATGGTTCTGTAGTAGTTGCAGAAACATCCAGTGGAAAAGTGAGAGCATATTGCGGATCCCAGGATTTTTTTGATTTTGAGAATAATGGCCAGGTGGATGGAGCTAGGGCAGCAAGGTCCTCAGGATCGATCCTGAAGCCATTCCTCTATGCATTGGCCATAGACGAAGGTGCAGTTCTTGAAAAAACAATCCTTAAAGATATACCTTCCTATTTCGGGTCTTTCTCTCCATCGAATGCTTCCATGAAATTCAGCGGTGTGGTTACAGTTAAAGAAGCACTTATAAGGTCATTAAATGTCCCTGCTGTAAGGCTTCTGAATTTTTACGGCCTGCATAAGTTTTATCTTTTCCTGAAGAGCAGCGGATTGACCTCGCTTGTAAGAGATCCGGATGATTATGGCCTTACGTTGATCCTAGGTGGTGCTGAAACAAAACTTACAGATCTGGTGAGGTTATACAGAGGGCTTGGAAATTATGGCAGGTTTTCTCCTCTGGTATTTTCTCCGGATCATAAGCAGAGAGGTGAGACGAGAGATCTGATAACCCCTGAAGCATCTTACCTGACACTTAATATGATGAGAGAATTGAAGAGGCCGGGGGCAGAGTTTTACTGGGAACAATATCAGAGCAAAACCCCGATAGCGTGGAAGACCGGAACAAGCTACGGACAGAGAGATGCATGGTCTGTCGGTGTTAGTCCGGAATGGACAATCGGAGTATGGATTGGCAATTTCAGAGGAGAGGGAAACCCGAAGATAGCCGGGTATTCATGTGCCGCTCCGATGATGTTCGATATTTTCAATTATCTCCCGAAAGAGAGGTCAGGTGAATGGTTCAAAAGAGATAGATTGAACTTCAAACAGGTGGAGCTTTGCAGCAAGACAGGATTCCTGGCAGGGGAAAATTGTAAGGATACAGTGGTTGAAGATGCGCCTCCCGGACCGGGTGTTGTTCCTCTCTGTCCCTATCACAAGTCTGTTTATGTGACCTTAGATGAAAAATACAGTGTTTGTTCTCTCTGTTGGACGGAGGGGAAATACAAAAAAGTAAAAAAATTATTGTTTCCCCCTGACGTATCTCAATTTCTCCGGGAAAAAGGGGATATAGTTGATTCCATACCTCCCCATACAAAAGGGTGCTCATTCGGATCGGACTCCAATCCAATTCAGATACTCTACCCGGTGAAAAATGCCAGAATTCTGATTCCTGTAGATTTCAAAAGAAAAGTTCAGAACATAACTATAAGGGTTGCTCATAAGTTCAAAGGTAAAGAGATATTCTGGTATATAGATAAAATTTATAAAGGAGTTACAAAAAACAAACATAAAATGATAATTGATCTATCTCCCGGGTGGCATATTCTCGAAGTTTTAGATTCGGATGGTAACAATGCAAAGAGGAGATTTTATATATCATTCACCAGAAGTTCCTGATGAAACTGATATTCTTTTTTTTCTCTCGGATATCTCATTGTAGATAAGCGCGGATATTATTATCGAGCATCCTGTAAATATTCTGGCCAGGTCTCCCTGCTCTCCGAACACGGTCATGGAAATGATTATTGCAAGTGGTATTTTTAGATTATTTAAAACAGAAATTGTTCCTATGCCGGAGCGCCTGACTCCGAAATTCCATAAAAAGAATGCAATACCTGATGATATTGTTCCCAGATAGAGGAGGGTAAGTGCTTCCTTTCCTGTTATATAAATGGAGTTGAGATCTACAGTTATCAGGACAGAGATTAAAGTGATTATCATGGCTCCGAAATAAAGATATGCAAATATATCTCTGTCCCTGATATCTTCTCTGACCTTCATTATCTCTCTATAATATACCTGTCCCCATGCGAAGAAGATATTTGAAAATTGAAGAAGTATAAATCCGGGGAGAAAAGCTGCGGAAGAGATCCCTTTATAAACAACTACGGCTGTTCCGGATATTACCAGTATAGAGATGATAAAATAGTTTCTGTGAAGTTTTTTTTTCATTAAGTCATGTATGACAGAAACATAAAGAGGAGTGAAGATTGTAAAAAGGGCAACTTCATATCCTTTCAGGAATCTGTATGAATATATATATGTGATATACATAAGACCGAATTGGATTGCTCCCGTCAAAATCAATTTTAATTTTAATTTTATCTCGATATTCCTGATTTTTATGAATGGAAGAAAAACAATAAAAGAAAGGGCAATTCTGATGAATGATATCAGATTTGGATGAAGATCTGTCAGGTTATTTTTGATCAATCCGAAGGAAAAAGACCAAATAAGAGATGCTGAAAGAAGATAGAGCATTATGGTTTAAGGCCGGCTATGAATCTTGAAATTTCGAAGGAACGTATTTCAAATATATAATCAATAATAGCTGCGGCTTCAAGAGAATGTTTACGAAACGCCGGAATATTTACTGCTATTTTCTTCAGTACAGAACCTGAGCTGTAGTACAATGAAATAAGATTGTCCATGAATGGGAATATCCGTACAAAATCCCTGGCTTTTCTCAGGTTTGCAAGGACTCTCGCTTTGTTCTTCAGTCCGGATCTGGAAACACTCTCCTCCATGTAACATTTTTTTGAAAACTCTTCAGGTTCTGAATCATCTCCCGCCGGGTACAACCCGGAAATATAGTCGGTGTAAATTCCGTATGCAGGTTTTTCGGTAAAGTCACTTTTTAGTATTCCCCATGGCCTTATTTCCGGAGTGGCATCATCCATTATCTTATAAAAAAAGATCTTATCAGGATAATTCCTCTTTTTCATCTCCTGTAGAAATTCCAGATACCTGTTCCCCTGTTCCTCTTCTGAGAATAATTCTGTATCCCAACCTGTTTCTGTTATCCAGAATGGCACAGAAGAAAAACCGGAGTCATATATAATTTCTTTAACAGAAGGTGTTATGTTTTCTCCGATCACAAGGGATTCAAATATTGCATAAACTCCTGTGTTTTTATAAATATGGTGGGAAACTATATCTATATATTCTGAACATTCTGTAAGGATATATTTCATCCAGAAATACCACTCACTTCCCTGATTTACGAGATGTGCAAGTTCCGGCCCTGCAATAAGTGAGAGCGGGCTGTATTTTCTTATAGTTTCAGCTGCAGGCAGGAAAATTTCATCTACAAAGATATCTTTCCCGAGCGCAAAGAAATTTTTCACATTAGGTTCGTTCCAGATGTTCCAGTATTGTATATCATTCTTATAACGGCTTACTGTGACTGATACGAAATTCCTCCAGTATTCCAAGTTGTCGGGGGGGTAGTTCCGGCCTTTATTATTGTTACTCCAGCCCGGAGAAGAACTGAGTACACCGAGAATAGCTAATTGATTCTCTCTACTGTATTTTACTATCCTGTCTATTTCGCTATAATCAAACTTTCCCTTTTCTTTCTCAATTTGTGACCAATAGAGGTCGATCCGGATCCATTTTATTCCTGAGTCTTTTACCTTGGCGAGAATTTCATTACTGCCTGAATGCGCATTGATCCCGAAAGGGGAATCGTTCCCGAAAAAAATAAGAGGGATGAAGATAAGGAAAATAACAAATAATAATTGCTTTCTTTTCACTGGTTTATTATAGATTTACAGGCAGATATTGTCAATCTGATCTACTGGTGGCATCTTTTAAAAGGCCAGTTAGTTCAGGGGGCAGTTTTATCAATGCATCAAGATATTGAGATTTTCTTTTCACCCAATTTGAAGTTGATCTGAGTATCTTCCTGATCTTATTATTAAACAATTCATCCTTTCCAAAATAGTTGAAGTTTTTCTGCAAAAAATATAATGCCGAAATATAATCAGGTTCCAATTCAATTGCCCTGATTGCTTCTGCTTTTGCCGATTCAGGCTTGTTGAACTTTAGCAGTATATGCGCCTTTTCCATTTTTATAAAAGGGTTGAATGGATCGATCTTTTCAAGTTGTTCCAGAGGTGTGATTATTTCTTCAGAAAGCCCGGGGTAATGCATCCCTTTTTCCAAAATAGTGCGAAATATATCAGATTCAAGGAAGTATGCTTTACTGAAATATGGATTGATCTTCTTGATACTTTTTACATTATCGAGGGCGGAATAAAAATAGACCGGATCTGAAGTTTTACGAAATTGTTCAAGCAGGAGAATTGCTCTGTAATTGTAGGGCCTTAAATTCTGCCTGTTGAATTTCCCTGCTCTTTTTAGAGAATCAAAAATTGTAACCAGATCTTTCTGATTGATCCCTCTGCCTGCCAGAAGTTCTGAATAATAAGGGAATACATACCCTGTAAATATTATAATGATCAGTATTGATACTGAAATAAATTTCATTATATTCGAGTTGCTAAAAAAGTATATTTCGCCCTTAAAGAGTATTTTAAGTAAAAAAATGAAGAGAAAAAAGAAAAATGTCTGGAAAATTATATTAAAAAAGAGAGACTGAAAAAGGAGATAAAGTATCAGTATCTTTGAAATATTGAATAACGGCCCTTTAAGTATTCTTCTTAATATAAAGAACAGCGAAAACGAAAGTATAAATATTCCCCATAGCCCGAGTTCAGAAATCATTTTGATATAATCACTATGAGGCATCCTTGGAATCTTGAAATAGTTAGCCGGCCCATATTTTTGCTTGAAATTATAGGTTTTTGAAAGTTCACTGAAGTTGTCAGCACCAGAACCGGAAAATATATTATCTCTGAATATTTTAAGGCCTGTGTTCCATATTTGCAGTCTGTCTGCCGAGTATGGATCTTCATAAATAGAAAAATGGAACATACTTCTGATCGGATTCGGGATGATAAATGTCAGCAATATCAGAATCAGGATGACGGGTATTGCTTTTTTATTCTTAGTAAGTACCAGAAGCAGAGAGAAGATCGCAACACCCAGGAAGGCTGCTTTTGATTGAGAAATGTACAGAGCTGCAAGATTAAGAAAAATCAGTGACAGGTAGGTATAGTTGATCTTTTTCAGAAAATAGTAAAGAAAAATTAATGATCCGATTCCGGAAGTTATCCCGGCCATGATCGGATTGAGGAAAAACAGGTCGCGTGTATCTGAAAAGAGAAAAATGATAATTGAAATAAATGAAAACACAGAAATAATAGTTCCGAAAATCTTAATATTTCGCTCTTCTTCTTTCTCCTCTATCAAATGGAGTATAAAATAAGCGGAGATCAAAAACACATCAAAAAAGAATAAAAGGGACTTAAAAAAATAGACAGAAAATATTGTTGAAACCAGGAGTAGGGTGTTTACAAGTAATAATGCTCTTGTAAAATTTGAAATACCTATGTTTTTCGAAATTATTATTTTCCGGATCAGGAAAGTGATCATCAGGACAGCAAATATCATAAAATAATAGAATGAGGATTTTTCAGGAAAGAAGATCAGGAATATCAGGATCGAGATCAATTCAACATCTTCATTCAGAGATCTGAGTTTAAAAAGGAGATTAGAAATCATTGTTCTGTGTCTCCATCTGAATCGTCTTTGCTAAGATCTTTGCTTAGATTATCGTTCAGGAAATCATACCAGGATTTGTATTCACTATTCCTTTTGTTAAGAGATATGGCTTTTCCTGCATGATAAAATGAAGTGAGATATTTTTTCTTCATATACAATATCCTTGATCTGAGGAAGTGGGCATAAGGGGTCAGCCCGTTAAGTGCAATTACTTTTTTCAGATATTTATTGCTTTTGTTAATATCTCCTGCTGCATAAGAGGTTTTTGCCAGTCCCAAAAGCGATTTGTGATTGAATTTATTAAAGCGAAGGCTTTTCAGGAAATATCCTTCCGCTTTACTTATCCTGTTGAAATTAAGATGAAAGGACCCGGTCTTTCTTACACCGGAGGAAATGAAAATGAAAAGCTGAAGGATCATCAATATCAATGTGACAAAGACTGTAATTTTTGGAAGTGGTGCTTTTCTTCTGTACAATTGAGAAAGAACCAAAGCAAGCAGGAGGGATGCGGAGAAAAAATATAATCCGATATCGATAAGGTTGTATAGAAGAATAATAAATAAAATTGATATATATAGAGCATTTTCCTTATTAAATTCAGGGATGAGCTTTTTTCGTAATAAAATAATAAGTGATAATACAAGCAAAATAAAAACCAGCCCTCCTTCTGCGGTTATTTGAAGAATGAAATTATGTGAGTAAATTGAGCGTGCTTCACCAGGGAGTGTAAACATTGATATTTTCGACTCATAATTGCCAAGGCCGTTTCCAAAAAGAGGCCTGGCCTCTATCATTCTAGCCGCCTGGTTCCAATTAGAAATTCTTAATTTAACAGGGTCAAGTTTTTTTGCTTCTGAAAATCTTAAACCAATAATAATAAAAAGGAATACTGACAAGGTCATAAGGAGCGGTATTAAAAATTTAAGGCTTGATCTTCCTGAAAGATAAAGATATACCGGAAATCCTACAAGCAGATAGAGAATACCGGCAAATGATTGTGTTAATACAAGGTTGAAGATACCAGTCAGGAACAAGATAATCCAGAATATTTTTGCCCCATTTCCTTTTGAATTTATAAGATAATGAAATATTGCCAGCAGGAGAACGGCACATATGAAAGTGTATAAAGTGGGAAGAGTAAAAATTGAAAATATCCTGCCGCTTTCCACTCTTTCCCTCATTGCTTTCGAAATCGCTGAAATACCAGAATCCATACTGCTCAGGTAAATCGGGAACAATATATATTTCTGAATAATTCCATATGAAAATATCAGAGGAGAAATGACTGCGGTAAGAGTGATGAATATTTTTTTCAGATCAATATATCTTAAAAGAGAAAAAAGGGAGACAAAAAATAAAAAAAATAAGGTTCTCTCGAAAAATGCTATTTTAATTTCACTTACAGAATAATTAATAATGAGAAAGAACAGAATTAAAAACAGATAAAATATTTTCCTGGTCAAGATTCAGGGATGAATGTTTAGATAAAAAAAAACGGCTGGTAAAAATACCAGCCGTTCTTTTTTTTTAAATTTAGTACTACTTTACTCTAGGGCCGTAAACAAAAGCGCCGTTTGAATAGGTAATATCGAAGTCAAAATGTGTCAGAGAATTAACTATGTATTCTCCTTCCTGAGCAAATCCTGCATAAGAGTTATCTCTTCCGCCTGATCCGATAGAATAGATGTCACGATTTGTAGCATCACGTTCATATGCCCATGCTCCGCCCCATGCATCTGATGCCGGGAATTTCTTAATGTGGAAAGCTCTGATGCTAGCTCCGCCGAAGCCAGCTGCGTCAAGACCATTTGGTGCGATATAATTATCTGTCATGTAAGACTCAACTGCTGTTCCGATAGATTTCATATCACCCATAGTAGCTTTTTGTTTACTCTTCTGAATCGCAGTAAGCAAATTCGGTATGGCAATAGCAGCAACAATACCGATAATAGCAACAACGATAAGAAGCTCAATTAATGTAAAACCTTTTTTGTTCATATTAAATCCTCCTTCGAATTTGCTTTAGTATAGCAAAAAGCTTGCCAAGTGTTTTCGCTGCTCTATAACGTTAGAATTTTACAGGGTCTTCGATAAAAGGCGATAAAGTGTCATGGTGTTTGACAAAATTTGTCACTTTACTTGACTTTCGGGCCATATACAAAAACTCCAACTGAAAATATAATATCATTTCCAAAATTTTCCAGTGAATTTGTGATATATGAACCCTCCTGGTCAAATCCATCAAATACTCCGTCCCTGCAGGGAGCCCCTATTGAATACACATCACGAATTGACGTGTCTCTAATATATGTCCAGGTATTCCCCCATGCATCTTCAGCAGGGAACTTCTTCATATGAAATGATCTGATGCCTGCACCTCCAAATCCTGCAGCTGTAAGACCTGTAGGGGCTAAATAATTGTCGGTAATGTAAGATTCAACTGCTGTCCCGATAGCTTTCATATCACCCATTGTTGCTTTCTGCTTACTTTTCTGAACTGCTGTCAATAGATTCGGTATTGCTATGGCTGCTACAATTCCGATTATTGCAACTACTATAAGTAATTCTATGAGAGTGAAACCTTTTCTCCTCATTTGCATTCTCCTATACTTCTTCCATAAGAGAATGCAATTTAGATTCCACATGTGACAATCATTAGATAAACCGGGATAAATGCGCGCTTGTAAATTAATTAAATATGGTTTTTTTTAGTTCAATTCTGTGAAGAATATATGAAATTCTGAAAAACAGATATCAGAAGTACTCTTCAGATGAGTCATAATTGTGGAATTTAGTGAATTTGTCCTGGAATGCCAGCTCTATCTTTCCTGTCGGGCCATTTCTCTGTTTTGCAATTATCAGATCTGCGATACCCTTTCTTTCTGTCTCTTTTTCATTCTGTTCATCTCTGTGGAGGAACATGATCACGTCTGCATCCTGTTCAATAGCTCCACTCTCCTTCAGGTCTGATAATTGATATTTTACTCCGCCATCCCTTCTTGATCCCCTTTGTTCGGGAGACCTGTTCAACTGTGCCATTGCAACAACAGGTATCTCAAGCTCTTTTGCCAGCTCCTTTAATGATGCTGATATGATCGCAACTTCCTGTGCTCTTGAATCATTCCTTCTTAAGTTCTCACCGGTGACCTTCATTAGCTGAAGGTAATCTACAAAAACTATATCCAGCCCGCTCTCTCTTTTCAGTCTCCTTGCTCTGGTTTTCATTTCAAGGATTGACAATGTAGCAGAATCATCAATATAAATCTTGCTTTTTGAAAGTGCTTCAGCAGCCAGTTCGAGTTTTTTCCATTCCTGTTTTGTAAGGCTGTATTTTCCCCGAACCAGGGCACTCATATTTACCTCGGCTTCAGTTGCCAGTAGTCTGAGCATTATCTGAAGTTTTGACATTTCAATGGAGAAGAAGCCGACAGACTTATTTCCTCTGATCGCAACATTGGAAGCTATGTTCAGGCCAAGGGCTGTTTTACCCATTGAAGGCCTTGCCGCAATTATGATGAGATCGGAGCTTTGAAATCCACCGGTCATGTCGTCCAGTTCATAAAATCCCGATTTTAATCCTCCGGAATCTCCATGTTTCTGAATCTCTTTGATCTTCTTAATAGTATCAGGGACAATTCTATCCGAAGATTTGAATCCATCATCTATCTCTGCTCCGGCGATCTTTATGATATCATCCTGAAGTTTAGCAAGAATTGATCTGACATCGGCTTTAGGCTCAAGCCCGCTGGAAATAACTTCAGTAGAAGTGTTAATGATCTTTCTGAGTACAGATCTCTCCTTTACAATATCAACATAGTCTGAAATTTCAAAATTTTCTGGGATACCGTCAGTTAATGAATTAAGATAAGCATATCCCCCGACAAATTTTAGTTCATCTTTTCCCAGATGTTCTCCGACTGTCAGTGTGTCGGCTTTGGTCCCGGTTTCATAAACATTGTATATAGCAGCTGCAATGGTCTTATTGGAAGTGCGGTAAAAATCATCTGAATTTATGTCATTGAAAACAAGATCAATATATCTGTTATTGATTAACATAACTCCCAACACAGCTTTTTCAGCATGTTCGCTGCCTGGGAGCTTTGTTGTATCTGAAGAATTATTCACTTTCTTCTGGTTCTGGTTTCTCTTCCGGCTTTTCTTCCGGCTTTTTCTCCGTTTCCTCTTCTCCTTCCTTGCTGACTTCTATCTTCAGTTGAGCTTCAACATCTTCATATAATTTGATTCTGCAGATAAATTCACCCAGTTTTTTTATAGGCTCATCGAGATGAATTTTCTTTCTCTCAATCTCTACTCCTAATTCAATAAGTTTTTTCTCGATCTCAAGAGTAGTTACTGATCCGAACAGGACATCATTTTCGCCTGCTTTCTTAGTGATCTCGATTTTTAGCGCTTCGATCCTGGTCTTCTGTTCCTCAGCTGAAAGTTTCTCTATTTCACGCTGCTTATCCATTTTCTTTTTTCTGTGGACCATGATCTCAAGATTGTGTTTAGTTACTTCAAGAGCAAAATTGTTGGGGAACAGGTAGTTCCTGGCATATCCCGGTTTAACATCGATCTGATCACCGACTTTTCCGAGTTTTTCTATATCTGCATTCAATAAAACTTTCATTTTATCCTCTCCTGGATTCAATAAACTTGATAAGGGCCATGTGCCTTGCCTGTTTTATTGCTTTACTGAGCTGCTTCTGATGGTAAGCACATGTCCCGGTAACTCTGGCAGGAAGAATTTTTCCTGTCTCGAGAATATAGCTTCCCAGGTCGGATGATTTTTTGTAATCGATGAATCTGATACGATCCTTGCAGAATGAGCAATATTTTTTCTTTGAAAAGTATTGTTTCTTAGGGAATCTCGAAGGCCTTGATGGTTTATTTGGTCTCAGCATTTTCTACCTCCTCTTCAGTTTTTTCCTCTTTTTTCGTAGTTGTTTTTTTTGCGGGAGCCTTTTTAGGCTTCTGGGGTTTTTCTTCTTCAGTTTTCTCTTCTTTTACTTTTTCCTCTTCAACTTTCTTCTCTTTCTTAACAGTTTTCTTTGCTATTGTTTTTGCTTCTTTCTTTTCTGCGGGCTTCTCTGCTTTTTCCACTTTTGTTTCAACTTTTTCTTCTTTAACTACAGCTTCTTTTTCCACTTTTGTTTCAACTTTTTCTTCTTTAACTACAGCTTCTTTTTCCACTTTTGTTTCAACTTTCTCTTCTTTAACTTCAGCCTCTTTTTCCACTTTCGTTTCAACTTTCTCTTCTTTAACTTCAGCCTCTTTTTCCACTTTCGTTTCAACTTTCTCTTCTTTAACTACAGCTTCTTTTTCCACTTTCGTTTCAACTTTTTCTTCTTTAACTACAACTTCTTTTTCCACTTTCGTTTCAACTTTCTCTTCTTTCACTGCTTCTTTCTTGACAGTTTCAGCCGGTTTAGGTGTAACTGGAGCAGGCCTTCCTGACTGACGTTCTCTGTCAGATTCAGGTTTTCTGGAAAATCTTTCGATCCTTTTCCATTTTTTCTCCAGCTTGTTGGTCTTTTTAAGCTTGTCATCAAGGCGAATAACGATAAATCTCATTACTTTTTCGTTTAACTTCAACCTTCTTTCGACAGCGGCAATTACATCACCGGGTGATAGTGTTTTAATAAAAACATAGATACCTTCATTATGTTTTTCAATCGGATAAGCGAGAGCCTTCCGGCCCCAGTCATCGACATTCTCAATTGAACCGTTACCCTTTGTCAGGATATCGGTAATTGATGTTTTGATCTTTTCCGCTTCTTCGTCAGCGGTCTCAGGATTGATAATAAATCCTATTTCATACTCTCTTTTCATTTTACCTCCTTTTGGTTTATAGCCTTCCTTCTAAAAAGGAAAGCAAAGAGTGTTATGTATATTATTTTTTCTCTTTGGGTTTCTTTTCTTCTCCGGTAGATTCTGAAGGTTTCTTTTCTGTATCGGCTCCATCTTTGCCTTCTTCTCCTTCTTCTCCTTCTTCTCCTTCCACGCCCTCTTCTCCTTCTTCTTCCTCTTCAACAACTTCTTCCTCAACGGCACCCTTCACTGCGACTGTGCAAATTACCCTGGTCGGACTTGAGACCAGATCCACATCATCATCAAATTCGATTATATCAAATTTCAGTGAATTCCCTATATGAAGGTCGGTCACATCAATCTCGATCTTGCTTGGAATCTTGTGTGGGAGACATCTGAGGTCAATCTCTCTGTTTACATGGTCCAGTATCCCCTCTTCTAATCTGACCCCTATCGGTTCTCCGATCAGAATGATAGGAACACTTACTTCTATCTTCTTTTTGAGATCGATTCTTATGAAATCTGCATGTATTACTTTATCTGAAAGGTAGTCATATTGAAGGTCTTTCAACATTGCGTCAACCTCGATCTTGTCTCTTTTTATCTTAAGGATTGTATTTTCACCCATTTTTGATTTCAGGATAATTTTTATATCATCCATATTTATTGAAATGGGGATAGAGTCCTTATTTTCTCCATAAATTATTGCTGGGATCTTGTTCTCTCTACGGATTCTTTTCGCGACCTGTTTCCCAACCTCATTTCTTGATTCAGCTTTAACTTCTATTATATTTTCCATACTTCACCTCTCTATTTGAATAATTTTGAAACTGATGTTTCTTTATTAATACTGCATATTGCCTGTGAAAAAAGATCAGAGACTGAAAGCACTTCTATTTTTTTGCTTGCAGCCAGTTCTTCCATCAGAGGAATTGAATCTGTTATAAAAAGCTTTTCTATCGGGGAATCAGATAATTTTTCAAGTGCCTTGCCCGAAAGTATCCCATGTGTACAGGCAGCATAAATCTTTTTTGCACCTTTCTTTTTAAGAGCCTTGACGGTTTCGGTCATTGTCCCTGCTGTATCAACTATATCATCAACTATTATTGTATTTTTATTTTTCACATCGCCGATAATGTGCATTATCTCTGCTACATTAGCTTCCGCTCTTCTTTTATCTGCTATTGCAAGTCCGGCTTTGAGTTTTTGTGAAAATATTCTTGCTCTTTCCACACCACCGGCATCGGGTGATACTATTACAAGATCTTTCAGCTTCATCTTTTTGAAATGGGATATAAAGATGGGCAGAGCCATCAGATTGTCTACCGGAATGTTGAAAAAACCCTGGATCTGGTTTGCATGAAGGTCAATTGCAAGTATCCTTGAAAATCCTGAGGTCTCCAGAAGATCTGCAATAAGTTTTGCAGAGATCGGGACTCTCGGCCTGTCTTTCCTGTCCTGTCTTGCATATGCGTAATAAGGTATTACTGCGGTTATCCTTCTTGCAGATGCTCTCTTGAAAGCATCACACATCAGGAGGAGTTCCATGATGTGAAAATTAATATCTTTCGTAAAAGACTGGATTATGAATACATCTGCACCTCTGACATTCTCCCAGCTCTGGAACCTTATTTCACCATCGGAAAAAGTGCCCAGACTTGATTGACCCAGTTTTTTTTTCAATTTGCCCACTATCTTTTTTGCAAGTTGAGGATTGGATGAACCGGAAAAGATCAGATATTTATTATTTGTCATTTTTTTGTCCTGGGGCGGGAGGATTCGAACCTCCGAATGTCGGCTCCAAAAACCGATGCCTTTCCGCTTGGCCACGCCCCAATACTATTTTGATATTTTTGTTTATCCAGGAGCTCTCCAATGAATATATCCGGAAAGGCAGATTTCAGAGCAGTCTTCTGAGCATCATTCGGGAAACAGAACAATGATGACCCTGTTCCGCTCATTGATACATAATCTAATCCTAAATTTTCCATTTTCATTTTTATCTTTTTCAATTCCGGAAATATTTTAAAAGTTGTGAATTCTAACTCATTTTTCAATGTAGAGATATCACCAGAACTTAAAAAGGTATTTATTTTACTTTTTAAGGGTGATTTTGTCAAGTTAAGCCGGGAGAAAATATCTTCAGTTGAGATATGCAAACCGGGCATTATAACTGCTACACTTTCTTTTTTCAGGTCGTCAATTAAAGTCAATATTTCACCAACACCTTCCCCCAGCATAGTCCCTCCGGTAAAAAAGAAAGGGATATCCGCTCCTATCGTTCTTCCCAGGTTTATCAATTCATCTATAGGGATTTCCAATTTGAAATAATCCATAATAAACATCATCATGATTGCAGCATTCGAACTGCCTCCACCAAGTCCGGAGCCTGCAGGAATATTTTTTTTCACATGTATGTCGAACCCCTGATCCAGCCCGAATTTACCATACATAAGTTCAAATACTCTGATTATAGTATTTGAATTATCCCAGAGTATATTGTCGCTATCTCCGGACAGAGAAATTTTATCTCTTTGATTCTCATTTATTTCGATAGTATCGTATAGAGAGATGGTCTGAAAAATTGTTTTTAATTCATGATATCCGTTAGCTCTTTTTCCGGTTATTTCCAATCCGATATTAACTTTGGCAAATGATCTGAACTCCATTTTTATTCTGAACCGCCCCGGAACATATCTCCAAGCGTAACCCTTGAGTATCCTTTAAGTTCCTTTGTCAGAACGATCTTTCCGGCCCTCTCTTTAACTTCATATACACGGAACTCTAATTTTATATCATCACTGGCCAGATTGATCCTTACCGGGTATTTCTTCTTTTCCGATTCGATTATCTGCATAGTGAATCCGCTTTTCTTTAATTTTAGTGAATTGACACGCTGCTCAAGCAGAAGAGCTCTGATCTCATTATATGTAAGATCTATCCTCCACAATTCATACAAAAATTCTCTGAATTCTCCCGACCAGTATTGTTTCCTTTTCGGGACTATTACTTTCGAATAATTCCCCTGCACAAGGATCTCAAAAAGGACCTGGTTCATAGGGCCTAGAAATATCAACCTGTCCCCTTTGTTATTGAATCCAAGGAGGACCTTTGTTTTTTCTTTTCCCTGATCTGTAACAGCTTTAACTCTTATCCTGACAGATTTGTATTTTTCCCCTTTCGAAGTAGGGTCGGTGCTTATTTCCGGGACTTTGCAGTTTGAAAATACAAATAAAAAAATGACTGGAGCCAGATAAAATAATAATTTTCTCATAACATCCAATTTTAACAGAATCAGGACAAGGGATAAACTTTCTCAGACCAGATTTTCTTCTTTTGCCTTCAGGATAGCCTTAACCCTGGAATCAACTACGAGTTTTTTGAATATCCGGTTAATGTGGGTCTTTACGGTCTTTTCACTTATGTATAACCTGTCAGCAATATCCTTGTTCCTGATTCCCAGAACCATTGTCTTTAAAACATCCTTCTCCCTTATTGAGAGGCCATAATTGTTGTCATACCTGGCAAGCACAGAGCTTATATGAGCAATATCAGGCTGGATAGCAAGATTCAGGATCTCCCGCTCTGCCCAGATCCCCCCATCACGGATAACAAGAAGGGCCTTCTCAATCTCGGGCCTGTCCATTTCGCTCTTGAAAAATCCTTTTACACCTATCTTAAGAAGCTGTGCTTTCTCTTCAGTATTGAACTTTTCGTTAATTATGATTATTTTTATAAATGGGAAGAGGATATATATCTCTTTGATAGCTCTGATCGATTCATCCATTCCGGTAAATATGCATGAGGCGCATAGCATTGCCAGGTCAGTTTCTTTATGAAAATCGGAGTTTACTATTTCCTGAATAGAGCTGAAGTTCTTAGAATGGTCCAGGCAAATATTTTCATCGGAGATCATTTTTATCTGATCAACTATCAGAGAATGCCTGCATATGGTTATGAAACTGAGGCAGCTCTTCTGCTTTTTATTTGAAAGTTCTTTTCCGGATGATATTCCGCTTCTGAGTGCTTCTCTTATTTTTTCTTTTATTTTTTTCGGAGATGAGATTTTCTCCATGTAGTAAAAGAACCCCTTTTTTGTAGCTTCTATAGCAGTTTCAAACGAAGGGTATCCTGTAAAAAGAATAACTTTTGTTTTTGGAGATCTTTTCATTATGATCTCTCCGACTACGAGGCCGTCCTCTTTCCCCAGCTTCAGGTCAAGGAGAACTACATCGATATTGAAGGTTTTTAAGACTGAAAGTGCATTTTCAGAGTTTTCAGATGTAAAGATACTTAATCCCTCTTTTTCCAGAAGTAACTTGAAAGAATCGAGTATACTTTTTTCATCATCGATGATCAGAATTGTGGGAGTCTTTTTTTTAGGCAATTTATTTCTTCTCCTTCATAACCTCCGGATCTTCCATAAATACAGGAAATAAATATCCTGAACCGATATCTTTATTAAGTATGAGAGTCCCTTTGATCAGAATAAGATCTCCCGGAACAAATGTCTCCTTCGTTGTAAAGGTAATGTCATTGCTCCCGGATTTTCCGCTTCCATCCCTGATGTGGATCCAATTCCTCCCTTTTATCTTTGAGGAGAACTTGACCACTCTTGCCCTTATAAGAATTGTTTTTCCTTTTAGTGCATCTTTTTGTGAATAGCATTCTGCAATTGTATATCCGTTGTCTGCTTTTTTAACTGATCCCGGATTGACTTTTATCACTTTTGTGTCAGGGTTCATTTTTTTATGCCCCTTCATGCTTTGCATCGAACTCATTGGTTGCTGACCACTCTTTCCAACAGCTCTTACCATTCCGGCAAAATAAATAAGCTCGAACTTTCTTTTCAGTGTTTTTGAATAGAAATCCTTCATTACCAGAGGATTGTTAAATTCAATGATGTTTCCTATGTTGGCAACTACCATTTTTGATGCAGCCCAGAATTTCTTCCCTTCTGACTCATATTCCAGATAGGTGTATCCACCCGATTTGAACATCTGAAGAAGTTTCCCTGTGTGGCTGGCGGACCCAGCTTTTTTCTCCGCTGAAAGTTCAGTTCCCGATACAGAAAAGATTAGAAAGCCAATGACCAAAATAGTGATCATAAAACTTCCTCTGTTATTTAAATTATTTACCATTATTTCTCCTTGTTAAACTAAATCAAAACTAACAATATTTGAATATCACATTATACTGGATTTTGCAACTAAAGTTGTAAATAGTTTTTTCATAAATCCAACCGTAAATAGTACTTCATATAATTGACAGATTTAAAGTTAAACATTATATTATTTCTATATGTCATGGAAATGTCATAGAAATGTCATATCAAATTAAATTGTAAAGGAGTTTATAATGAAAAAAGCCTTATTTATTTTACTTTCACTCGCAGTTGCTGCATTTGTTTACAGTGCAATATCTGGTACAGCACACGATTTTTCTGGAAATGGATGGTCAGGTGGGGAAATCTGTGTACCATGTCACACTCCTCATGACTCAGATACTTCAATTTCAGATGCACCACTCTGGAACCATGAAGTGCAGGCTTCTACATTTCAGGTCTACACTTCAACAACCATGACTGCTACAACTGGTCAGCCTTCCGGTTACTCAGAACTATGTCTTTCCTGTCATGATGGTTCCGTTGCAATAGATAGTTTTGGTGGAGCAACAGGAACAAATTTTGTGTCAGCAGGTAACGGATTGGTTGGAACAGATCTGAGAAATGATCATCCGATTTCATTTACATATGATGATACACTCGCAACCAATGATGGAGGGCTTCATGACCCGACAACAGAGAACTCTGGACTTGGAGGAACAATCACTGCAGACCTGCTTCAAGCAGGTGTTATGCAATGTTCTTCATGCCACGATGTTCATGGAGTAACTGGAGTTAGTAGTCTTTTAGTTAAATCTAATGCGGGAAGTGCTCTTTGCCTTACCTGCCACGATAAATAGAAACAAAATAAGTTTAATGTATATAAACCCCCTTCGAATGGAGGGGGTTTTTTTTTGTATTGTCATTTTTATATTCATGAAATCTTTTAATATTATACGTCTTATTGTAAAGTTGAATTGAAATAGAGGGATATTATTGAAATGGGGTTTGAAATGGACAAAAAAGTATTACTTACAATTTTAACAGTTATCATAATAATCAGTTTTCCTTTTTGTTCTTTTAAGAAAGTGAAAACCGATCCGGACAGAGAATATATATTCTATCCACCCTTACCGACAAATCCGCGTTACCAGTATCTCACCACATTCTCAACATCAAAAGATGTTGAAAAAAAGAAAGGGAAATTGTTTAAATTTGTTGTCGGAGAGGATGAGGACAGACCGGAAGTGATCAGAAAACCCTATGGCGTAGCAATATTTGAAGGGATCATTTATGTATGTGACCTCAGGTCAAATGCTTTGGTAGTAATGGACCTGAATAAACGGTCTTTTAATTATTTTGGAACGAAGGGTATCGGGAAACTTAAGAAGCCTGCAAATATTGATATTGATAAAGATAATAGGATTATATATGTTGCGGATACTGGGAGGGATCAGGTAGTTGTATTTGATCTCAATGGAAAATATTTAAGAGCATACGGATCTAAGGGGCAATTCAACCCGACAGATGTCAAGGTTTTCAGGGACAGGATTTATATTTGTGATTCAAAAGGTAATCAGATCCATGTAATTAAAAAAAATACAGGAAAAACTTTATTTAAAATAGGTTCTTCAGGACATGATGATGGAGAGTTGTATCACCCCTCCAATATAAATATAAATAATAATAAAATTTTTATATCAGATACTACAAACTTCAGAGTTTCAATTTTTGATCTTGAAGGAAAATATATTGGGAAGTTCGGTAAGTTAGGAAGGAAGCCCGGTCAGTTTGTAAGGCCGAAAGGGATTGAGATTGATAGAGATGGAACAATATATGTTGTTGATGCCTCATTTCAGAATGTACAGGTTTTTAATAAAGAATTCCGATTACTATTGTTCATGTACTCATCTGGTGGTGAACTGCACAATATTAACCTTCCTGCAGATATATATATAGATTATGATAACTTACGCTATTTTAAAAAATATATTTCTCCTGACTTTAAAGCTGAGTATCTCCTTTTTGTGACATCTCAGTTCGGAAGAAGTAAAGTGAATGTATATGCTTTTGGCGAGTATGAAACAAAATAATAGACTGCTCATATTTATATTGATTTTATTTCCATTATTCCTGTCATTATCATGCAATGTGGAAAAGAACAGGAAGTGGTTGTCTGTTTTTTTCGATGGTATCCCTCAACCTGATTCGGTCACAGCCAGTCAAGTTTCACAAAAAGCTGATAAGAAAAAATTTTTGAAAAGAAATGTAGTGGAGATAGTTTCAATTCATCCAGATTATAAGACAAAGAATTGTTCTAAATGTCACTCCAGAAGTGCCTCAAGTTTTCTTGTTACTAACAGGAAGGAGATTTGTTTTATCTGCCATAAAAAGGAGAAGTTTCTGGGTGAGTATGTTCATGGTCCTGTTGCTGTCAAAGCATGCAATACTTGCCATGTTCCTCACAAATCAGTTAACCGGAAGCTTTTACATGAAGAAGGGAATAAATTGTGTGTATTATGCCACAGGACTCCAATTACTGGGGATTCACTCCCCTGCAAAGGGGATAATTGCCTGGACTGCCACGAACCACATGTATCTTCGAATAAATATTTTTTGAAAAAATTATAAATGCAAATGACAAAAGGCTTGATTAAATTGATTATTTACAAACTGTTTAAATCTTAAAAAATGAAAACAATTAGAGAACACAACTCTGTAACATTAAAAGTTGTTATTTTGTTAGTGTTGTTTTTTAAATTGATTTCCCTTTCTTTTGGAGCAGATCCCAAGATCTTTAATTTGTATAGTTTCAATGGCGCCTTGGTTTTTCAATATCAGAGGACAATTGAAGAAGAATACATATTTGACGATCTGATCCAGGATATCAACAGAAATTATTTTGAAGGGGGGGTGGAGTTAAATTTTGAAGGAAGTATCTACCATCCAAACCTGCTTACATTTCGGGTCGATTTGAACCTTGTTGCAAACAAAACCAGGAACCTCTATTTTTCTGATGAATATCTGAACAATTCATTAAATAATACTTATAATATAAATCTTCACTTTTTAAAGAAAAAAACTACTAATTTGCAGCTCTATGCTGAAAAAAATTATTCTACGGCAGACAGAAGATTCTCAGAGAGATTTTTTATGTCAACAAACCGATATGGTCTGAAGTTGGTTTCATCCAACAAACTTCTTCCTTTAATGCTGGATATATATAGAAGAATTACACTTTCAGAATCAATCTCTTATCCCGAACGGGATGAGCAAAGTGATAATGTGGAACTTAAAGGAAATTTTTCAAAGATCTCGGGTGGGAGATCTATGTTCAGATTAAAGGCAAGAGATTATTCAGAAAGAGTTTTTAATTCTGACTATAAATCACTTAATTTGGTTACAGATTTTCTTAAATACTATGGAAGAGGGAAACGAAACTCTATTTTTTCACTTTTCTCATTTAGAAAAATGACAGGAGATATAGATCAAGAAGTTTTCAGATTTGATGTAACCCATAGACAGTATTTGAGTGGGATATTGTTTTTTTTGAATTCTTATAGGTTCGTAAAAGATAATACTCCTAATAAAGCTGGGGAACAACACTTGCTGGGAGTGTCTCTCCATCATCAATTGTTTGATAGTCTGAATACTAAGTTAAGTGCTGGTGGTCGTTTCGAAAATTATATTTTCCAGAAAATCGATGCCTTGTCTTATAACTTGGAATTCAATTACAGAAAAAAAATCAAGTCCGGAGGAATCAATATCACATACTTCCTCAACAGGGAGAAGGGGGACTATACCTCAAAGAGTGATATAGCATCTGTAAGCGAATCTTTCAGTTTTTCAATCTCCGAAACTATAGTTCTTACTACACCTGGGATCAGTATAGATAGTATAAGATTAACAGACAATGATCTGATGGAATTATATGTTGATGGTGTTGATTATCAGATTGAAATACTGGACTCGATCGTCACTATAAACAGGATGCCAGGAGGTGCGATCCCGGCCTCGGGGAAAATAATAGTCTCCTATGAGTTTCTCTCATTTCCGGATTATAATTTCATAGATACAACGAGGCAGTTTAATCTGAACCTGAATGTTTTTAAATACATCCATTTCTTTTTCAGGTCGGGGTCTAAGAATCAGAATATTTCATCTGATTTCCTTATTACCCCTTTCCAGAACTATTCAAAAAATCTGACAGGTATTAAATTCCTGTCCAAATCCATTAGTAGCGAGTATTCACTTGAGGACTATGATTCTGATTCATCAAGTTATGTATCAAAAAATTTCAGGCTCTCCCTCGGTTTTAATATAACAAGAAATCTAAGACTAACTGGAAGTACTACTATTAACAGGCTTGAGTATGACTCAAAAGATTATTATGTTAATTTTGATACCTATTACGGTAGCCTGAACTTTAGACCTAACCACTTCATATATATAAATTTAATTTACAGAGACATGAATTATGAGACTCAGAATTATTTCAGAAACAGGGAAAGTTTAATTGGTAAGTTTCAATGGAATTTCAGGAAAATTGTTTTTGAGTTTTTTTATGAGTATATTTTAAATGAGTTTGGTAATTTAAATAAAAGTAGGAACCATTTTATTTTAAGATTGAGGAGGATGTTTTGAAAAGGACCTTCTTCCTATGTTGTCTGATCCTGTTTCTTGTAGTACTCATTTTTCCGAAATCTGTAAAGTTTGTTAAGTCTATAGAACTTGGTAAGGGGACAGCAAATGGGAAGATAACAAAATTTTTGTTTGGGAAAAAGAAGATAAACCCTGTAAAACCATCCTCCGTTTTTTTTATCAATGAAGTTAATTTAGGTATAACAGATCAGCTAAACGGACTGGTATTGGTTATAAATAAAAAAGGTAAAGTATTAAAGAGAATAAGAAAATCAGGGAAAATGAGTTTTCTTTCTCCAGTGAGTGGAAGTTCAGATGGGTCGGGGGGATTCTATATTTCGGATTCTTCACTCAGATTGATTTTGCAGTTCTCTGAAAAATATAAATTTAAAAAATTGTTTATTTCTGATCAGAGGAAAAGGATTACAGGGATAGCTTTTTTTGAAAACAAGTTATTCTGTGTTGACACTGAAAACCACAATGTGATTATTTACAATGATAAAGGGATCGAGATATTAAAGTTCGGAAGGAGGGGGTCTGGTAAGGGCACATTTAATTATCCGACACATTTAGCAGTTGATAAAGACACGATTTATATAAATGATTCCCTCAACTTCCGGGTTCAGATGTTTGATCATGAGGGTAAGTTTAAAAGCATGTTTGGAAAGAATGGGAAGAGAGGAGGAGATTTTTCTAAACCCAAAGGGATTGCTATTGACAGTAAAAAAAGGATATTTGTAACTGATGTTATGTTTGACACTGTTCAGGTTTTTGATACTAATGGCAGATTCCTCTCTTACTTCGGAGGGCCGGGGAATTCAGAGGGGAAGTTCTGGATGCCTTCAGGTATTATGATAAACAAAGATGATTCGATCTATATAGCGGATACTTATAACAGCCGTTGTCAGGTTTTTAAAGTTGTGGATGAGGTGAAATGAAAAGACTTATTTTATACATTTTTTTTATGATGTTTGTTCTCAATCTGAGTCCGAAGAGCATTGTCCATTCCAAGCATAATTTATCTGCAACAGGAACCGGTGATATCAAAGCAAGCGGGACAAATATGATATGTATGTTCTGCCATACAACACATGTTCCAGGTAATAGCAAAGGTCCCTTATGGAATAGAGAAAAATCCAATATAGAATATATTCTTTATGAAAGTTCGACTCTTTATTCAACTATAGATCAGCCGGATGGTGCAACCAAGCTTTGTCTATCTTGTCACGACGGGAATATTGCCATGGGTCAGATTTTGAAAGGGCCAAGAAATATTTCTGTAAAAAACACCGATGGGGGAAGACTTCCGCAGAACAGGCATTCAAATCTCGGGAGGAATATTTCAGATGATCATCCTGTTTCGTTTGACAGCTCCCATGCAGTCTCAGCCAAATCTGAATTAAAACACCCTCATTCCGGTGATCCTGTCAGCTATGATGGCTCAGGAAAGATACAATGTACATCATGTCACGATCCTCATGAAGATGTTTTCCCTAAATTTCTGGTTAAAACAATTTTAAACGGGGATCTTTGTAAAACCTGTCATGATTTTAATGGGTATAGTGGCATATCAACGCATGATGTTTCAACTGCATCCTGGAATGGTATGGGGAAAAATCCCTGGCCTTATTCAGATTCTTCATCTGTAATGGAAAATTCTTGCCAGAATTGTCATCATCCTCATAATGCGGCAGGAAAAGAAAGATTATTAAGTTCAAGAGCTGACAGCCAGGTTTGCCTGGTTTGCCATAATGGAAATACAGGATCAGATATCAAAAGTGAAATTGAAAAAATTTTTTCTCATAAAGTAGGAAATTTTAATAATATTCATGATCCTGAAGAAAATATTCTATCTGCTTCTATTCACACCCAATGTGTTGATTGTCACGATCCACATAAAGCAAACTCTTCAAAAGCAGCTCCGCCATATCTGAATGGCAGGTTAAAAGGTGCATCAGGGATGACGATCGGAGGTTCAATTGTTTCGGAAGCTCAATATGAATATGAAGTTTGTTTGAAATGTCACGGTCAGGAGAGGTATAACAACTCCGATCTGGTACGTATGAATCAAAATCCTGATCTCAGAGTCGCTTTTCAGCCATCCAACTCGAGCTTCCATCCTGTTGCATCTCAGGGCAATGGGAATTATGTCCCGTCTTTAAGGAATAAATGGAATAGTTCTTCAAGGATGTATTGTACTAATTGCCATAACTCTAATAATTCCAGAAAGAATGGTGGCACTGGCCTTGACGGGCCGCATGGTTCGACTCATGAATATATTCTTGAGAGGAAATATATTGTAGCACCCTCGATGCTCTATCAGCAGTCGAATTATGATCTTTGCTGGAAGTGTCACAGGCCAGAGATCGTGATGAGTGAAAATTTTTCCATTTTTAAATATCACAAGAAGCATATCGATGAAGAGAATACTCCATGTTCTGTTTGTCACGATCCGCATGGGTCACAGAGAAATCCAGGGCTTATCAATTTTGATACCAGTACTGTTTTTCCAAATCTTAACAGTGAGTTAAAGTTTGAAATAATAGGTAATAAAGGGTATTGCTCCCTGCAATGCCATGGAGAAGATCATTCTCCAAAAGATTACGAAAGATAGGAGGTTTTAAATGAAATTATTTGTTGCATTATTAGCTGTTTTATTTCTTTTTTCTTTTACGAGCGGTGCCGAAAAAAGTTGTGTGACTTCAGAGTGTCATAAGGACATGAAGGACTATAAAGTGATCCATGCACCCGTTGAAGATGATTGCCTGACTTGTCATGAAAAGACCGGTGATCACAAGTTTGCCAAGATCTCAAATATTAATGAACATTGTAATGAATGCCATGATGATCAGACCGACAAAAAGAATGTGCATGATGCGGTCTCTTCGGGAGATTGTACAGATTGCCATTTTTCGCATGGTGGGGATTATAAGGCTTTTTTAAAACAGAAGAGGATCGATAATGTCTGTTTTGATTGCCATGATGAAGATCCGATGAGCAAAAAATTTGTTCATGGACCGAACGCTTCAGGAAATTGTTCATTGTGTCATGAGTCCCATAGTTCAGATAATAAATTCCTCCTTGTTGAGCCTTTGAAAGTAATATGTACAAGGTGCCATTCAGATAAGGATTTTTCAGGTGCAGATCAGAAAATGCACTCTCCTATGAAGGAAGGTTGTTCAAAATGTCACAGCCCTCACTCTTCCGGTCATGAATTTCAATTAATTGCAGATCGTAAAAAACTTTGTAATGAGTGCCACAAAAAAATAACAGATAAGGTTGATTCGGCAAAGTTCAAACATGCCGTGGTCAATGAGAATAAGAAATGTTACAACTGTCATGATGCACACGGATCTCTTTATGATAATAACCTCAAAGTTTCTCCACTGAAATTATGTCTTAACTGCCATGATAAGAAATTGATTGGAACGGACGGAAAAGATCATAATATTTTTAAGATCGTAAACAGGAATAAATTCAAACACGGCCCGATAAAGGATGGAAATTGTACCGGATGTCACAATCCTCATGGTTCAGATTTTTATATGATCCTCAAGGGTGAATTCCCAAAAGAATTCTATACAGCCTATGAAGAGAATAAATATGGTTCCTGCTTCGAATGCCATGAAAGCAAACTGGCAAAAACGGAAAGAACCATGGCACTTACAAATTTTCGTGATGGTGACTGGAATCTCCATTATGTTCATGTGAACAGGACAAAGGGAAGAACGTGCCGGGCTTGTCATGAGATCCATGCCAGTAACCTCCCTAAGCATATCAGAAAAGAAACACCCTTTGGCAAGTGGAGCCTTCCTGTTGGATTTGAAAAGACCAAAAGTGGGGGAAGTTGCGCACCTGGATGTCATAAAGAATATTCTTATGACAGAAATAAAAAAGTGAAGGGGTTATGAGAATATTCCTTACTCTGCTTTTAACCTTTTGTATTTTTCCTGCAGATGTTGATGGATTGAGGGAAATAAAAGTAGGGGATAAGATTCCGCAGATCTCCGAATTGAAACCCTTTGAAGGAAAGGGGAAATTAATATTGCTTTATCTGAGATCAGATGATCCGAAATCTGTTACATTCTTCAGACAATTCAGTAAAGCTTATAATTCAAGGAAAAAACAGAACTTTGTCCTTGTAGACGTTAATGATCAAACTGATAAAAGGGTGATGATCCTTTATGACAAACTGAAAGGTGAGAAGAAAAGTATCAATGATCCGGAAAGAAGGATTTACGGTGATCTCGGGATCATTGTTATGCCCTCTCTACTCTTTATAGATGAAGTGGGGATTTTAAACTCCCTGATCGTCAGTTACAGGTCAAATCTGGGTTTATTCTTTAAAAATCATCTGCTGGCTCTGGAAAAGGGGGAAAATCCCGGTGATGTATACAAAGAATTTGATAAAAAACTTGAGAAAAGGAAGTTTAAACGGATAACAGGGCAGGCCTTTACTCTGATAATAGACGGAAATTATCAACTTGCAGGGAATATGTACAAAAAAGCTGTGGAAAAGGATATGGAAAATGCGGAGGCTGGCCTTGGTTATGGATTTGCTCTCATTATGCAGGATAAAATAGAGGAATCAGAAGTTTTTTTTACGGAAGCCTTAAAATCAAAGGATTCAAAAAGATTGAAACTTGGACTCTATCTGAGCAGATCGATAACTAATCCCTCTGATGAAAACCTGAAGAATCTTTCAAGATTTTCCCTTATAGAACCCTCTTTCTTCCCGGCGATTTATAAAGCTGCAGAGATACTTCAAGGTAATGGAAAAACAGAACTGAGTAATAAAGTATTTAAACGGAGTTACAGAGTATTATTAAGGACTTATCGAAGAAATAAGTAAACTTCATCCTGGTAGTGGTTGTTCAAAATTGAGCATGTGTTCAATTTTGAACACAAAGGTAAAATGCTGTAACTTTGAAGAACCCCTATAATTCAAATAAAACAAAACCGGTTAGATTATAGCACCATGGCAAGTTTTATGCTTCTTTATATAGTTAAAGATTTAATCAAAATGTTAAAGTTTAACGAAATAAATATTAGGAGGTAGAAAAATTGAATAATCGAATCTTTGGAGTATTGTTAATGACGTTATGTCTGACAGTGTTCCTTTCAGTTGATATTTTCGGAGAACAGGGTGCCGAAAATGCTTGTGCTGAGTGCCATGATGAGGTTTCCATGAAGTTTACCGGAACTGCACATGGTGTTTCAAGTACGAAATGTATCGACTGTCACGGAAATGCTGCAAAGCATCTGGATAATGCTGAGGCCGGGAATATATTCTCATTCAAGAATGAGACCGCCCTTCAGAAATCCAAACAATGTTTGTCCTGCCATAAACCGGTGGTTGCGGGTTTTATGAGTGGTGAACATTCCAAAGCAGGCATTGATTGTACAAAATGTCACGGAGTTCATAAGAAAGTAAATTCGATGGCAAAATTAAGGACAAAACTTTGTGCTTCATGTCACCAGGATGTGGCATCAGAGTTCAGCCTGAATGAGAAGCATCGTGTCGGAGAAGGAATTCTTGAATGTACTTCTTGTCATGATCCTCATGAGAGTGCTACTCGTCAGAGGCTTGGCGGATTCAAACAGGAATCCTGTCTGAAATGCCACCGTGATAAAGGCGGTCCGTTCATGCATGAACATGAAGCGTCAAAAGTTGAGGGCTGTACGGTATGTCATGATGTTCACGGATCACCTAACAGGCATATGTTAAAGCACCAGAGTGTCAGGGAATTATGTTTTAGTTGCCATGCTGTTGCACCGGACTGGCATTTGAGGTTTCTTGCTAATGATACAAATTGTGCAAATTGCCATTCAGCTATCCACGGATCCAACCTGGATAAATTATTTCTAAAATAGGAGCAGAATCATGAAATTTAATAAATCATTTATAACGATTTTAATGGTTATCCTGTTCTGCGGATTTGTATCCTCAGCATCCCTTATTGCTGAAGATAAAGCTGAAGATGAATTCTACGGTAAATTCGTAGTCGGATACAGGTTTGTTGATATCAGTGGTGTTGAAGAAAAATATAAGGAAGATATCAACCTGGGTGATGGACTCAGACTTTTTAACTTCAAGATCCATTTTGCACCCGTAGGAAAATTGAACAAATACTTCGATTATATGAATGTCTACGTTAATAACTTCGGTGGTGATCCATTCGAAAGCATGGGCCTCGATATTATGAAGAGTGGAAAGTACAAGTTCAAATTTGACAGAAGAAAATCAGAGTATTTCTATAATGACCATCTTGAGGGGCATGATTTTCATACTTTTGCATTTGACAGGATCAATGATTCAGGCCTGTTGAAAGTATGGATTGGAAAGAGTGTTCATGCATATATAGATTTTAACAGCTACACAAAAAAAGGAATGAGCGTAAATACACTTGATATCGGAAGAGTTGAATTTGAATTTGAAAAACCTATTGATGAGATGTCAACAGAAGTTACTCTCGGATTTGATTATTCGGGAAAAACTTTTGCATTTGTCCTTGAAGAAAAATTTATCGATTTTGAGAATGCAAACTCAATGTTCCTACCCGGATATGCTGATGGTGGAGATTATGCAAGGTATCCAACCTATCTCAATTATTTCAGCCTTAACATGCCTTATAACATGAAGGGAAATACCCATTCTGCTAAATTCACATTCAATCCATTTAGGAAACTGCTGCTTAAAGGTAGTATGCAGATAATGGATCAGGATACAGATTTTACTTATAGTGAAGAAGCCTTGGGTTCTGACCATATCGGAGTTCCAATAACGTATGATAATAACGGGAAAGGCGATTTTTCAAGAAAATTCCAGGTTTATGATCTCGATTTCACCTATTTCCTGAGTGACAAGATGGCTCTGGTTGGAACGACCTTCTATAATAATTTTGACCAGACCGGCTCAATGACAATTGATGGTGTTAAAACATCAATGGACCTCAAGTATGAAATGGGCGGAGTTGAAGCAGGGCTTCAGTTTCAGCCGAATTTGAAATTCGGGTTCACTCTCGGATATAGGATGGAGCAGAGAGATGTAGAAGATGAGGTTGTGATCGAGGATTATAATGAGCCTACATCAAAGTCGGGGATATTTGGGAATTTGAACTGGAAACCTTCTAAGAAAATGAGGGTTACTGCAGATTACCAGTACGGGACTTATGATAATCCGCTTACACTCATTTCACCGACAGATTTTCACAGATTCAGATTGACTGCTAAATACAAGAAAAAAGATCTATACTTCAGCGGTTCATATCTGTTTAATAAATCAAAGAGTGATCAGAAAGGTGAGATGTGGGAATCCGACAAGAATCAGATTAATCTGAGGATGGGAATTTATAAGAAAAAACTCCACTTTTCAGCGGGTTATGCCCTTATTGATGTAACGAGAAAAGGAGAAAGGGGTATTTACTATCCACCATCATGGAGCGGTGGAGAAGGGACCTATTTCTGGGATATCCTTTTTGAAGGAACTTCAAACCTGTTTGATGTCTATGTGTACTCAAAGTTGAGTAACAAGACAGGGCTTGGAGCTTATCTTAACTACTACAAGAACAACGGATCATGGGAATTAACAAGAACTAACTTTAAACTCTTCTTCAAGTATTTTTGTGAAAAAGGTTTTATCGGTCAGTTGAATTACAGGTATGTTGATTTTAAGGAAAATGATTTTGGCTACAATGACTATAAGGCCAATATATTTGAAGTTTCCTTTGGTTACAGTTGGAAATAACGGAGGAAAAACGATGAATAAAAGAAAAAATTTATCAATAATCGGAATCTGTTTTGTCTTTCTTACAGGATTGTTTGTTCTGCAGTCCTGTAATATGGATAAGGCAATGTTCGAAACTGTTCAGGATTCGCTATTTGCCGATTCAGGGCATAACGATTCAACATCTGAAGCATTTGTCCATTGGGACGAGGACGATCCGGCGGAGGTACCCTCAAGATGTGCCAAATGCCACAGCGCCGGAGGGTTTGAGGAATTTACGAATACAGGAGCTGTTGCAAATGCTCATGAACCGGGATCATTTACTTGTGAAACCTGTCATACTAATGTTGAAAATGGGACACCAAAGGTTTTTGCCAGTGTAAAATTTCCTTCAGGAATAACGGTCAGGGGCCCGCTGAAAGAAGATGGAACCCATGAACCGCTTGGAAATGAGGGTATCTGTATGAATTGTCACCAGGGAAGATCTTCCGGTCCGTTAGTTTCGGCAGGTCTTGCAGGATTGCCGCTTGATACACCTTCTTCCTCGATAAGGTTCTCGAATATTCACTACTTTCCTGCAGGAGCGATCCTTTACGGCACTCTTGTAAAAGGCGGTTATGAATATGCCGGACAGACCTATGATGGGAAATTCGGTCATGTAACCGGATACAACTCCTGTACTGATTGTCACGATCCCCATTCTCTTGAAATAAAAGTGGAACAATGCGATACGTGCCACAGCGGAATTGAGAGCAAAGAAGATCTCCATAATATCCGTTATTTCGGTTCTTTTACCGATTATGATGGTGACGGAGACAAGACAGAGGGAATCTATTATGAACTTAAGGGTCTTCAGAATAAACTCTTTAATGGAATGCTTGTATATTCCAGGAATGTTGTTGGTACTACAATTGGCTATGAATCACATACGTATCCTTATTTTTTCACTGATACAAATGATGATGGTGTAATCGATGAAAGTGAAGCTGTTTATGCAAACAGTTATAAGAAATTTACACCAAGACTTGCTAAAGCAGCATATAACTACCAGACATCACAAAAAGATCCCGGAGCATTCGCTCACGGCGGTAAATACCTGATCCAACTAATGTATGATTCTATTGCTGACATGAACTCTGTGACCGGTGGTGTAGATATGTCCACAATGAGCAGAGATGATGAGGGCCATTTCGCCGGTTCACATGAAGCCTGGAGACATTGGGATGGAGACGGCGAGGTTCGTAATAGTTGTGCAAGATGTCATAGTGCAACAGGACTTGCTAAATTTGCAGCTACCGGAACCAATGAAGATCCTGAACCGATAGCAAACGGCATGCTTTGTACTACATGTCACACAGGTCCTCCTTCACTGATCCAATTACCGGAAGTTAAATTTCCATCCGGAGCTGTTGTTGATCTAGGAGACGCAAGTAATTTATGCATGGCCTGTCACCAGGGGCGTGCATCAAAGGCATCAGTAGACAGCAAGATAGCCGGAGGAACCGGGAATTATAGTTTTACAAATATCCATTATTTCCCGACTGCGGCAGTCCTTTTCGGAACAGAAGTACAGGGTGGATACGAGTATCCCGGCAAAGTATATGCAGGGAGACAGATGTATCCGAACCATGATGACAGATTTGTAACCTGTGTCCAATGCCATATGGGTACCATGGGTAAATCACCTAACACAGGCCATAATGTTCAGAAACCGAACCAGGCAGATTGTGTGAATTGCCACGGACAGGATATCTCACAGCCCAATCCGGGATCAGATCCATCCAAGTTCAAGTTCAGCGGGATCAGGCCTGCAAATATTCCCGACTATGATGGTGACGGGGATGTAACGGAAGCAATGAAATATGAAATAAAAGGACTTGAGGCATCTTTATATGCACGTATGCAAATAGTTGCGAGGCAGTCTAAAGCACCACTTGTTTATGATTCTCATACCTATCCGTATTTCTTCAAAGACCTTAACAATAATGGATTTGTGGATAGTGGAGAAGCATCATATTCAAATGGATACAGATTCTCTGCAAACCTTCTGAAAGCTGCTTATAACTATCAGCTGTCAAAAAAAGAACCTCACGGATATATCCATAATGCAAGGTATGTAGCTCAACTCCTTGCAGATTCAATTGGAGATCTTGGTGGTAATGTATCTCCTTATACCTGGAGGTAAAGTAAGAGACGTTAAAGGTCAATTATAATAAATGAAAAGGCGGTGTCGATAGTGATGCCGCCTTTTTTTTTAATTATCAGAGCAGATCGCTCTTTGTGAATATTGAAGTGAAAGGGTAGCCGGCGGTTTCTATCATTTCCCTGCCACCTTCTTCTCTGTCGATCACGGCCATTACACCCATAACCGAACCTCCGGCTTTTTCAACTTCAGCAGCCCCTTTAAGGATCGATCCGCCCGAGGTAACAACATCATCAAAGATTATGACCTTGTCCCCCTTTTTAAAATTCCCTTCAATAATTTTTCCTGTTCCGTATGTTTTTTCCTGCTTTCTTATAATAAAAGCAGGAATTGGTTTTTTCTCAATGAAACTGCGAACAGATATAGATGAAACTATCGGATCTGCTCCGATCGAATATCCTCCAATGGAATTTACTTCAATACCTTCAAGCATATCAAGGAATAATTTCCCTATCAGGAATGCTCCCTCAGGATGAAGAGTGGTGATCCTGGCATCAACATAAAAGTTGCTTTTTTTCCCGGAAGCAAGAGTAAACTCTCTGTTCGTGAGAACAGACAATTCAAGGAGGATCTCTTTTAAACGTTTTTTCATTTAAACTTTCCTCTGAAATCTTTCGGCATTACTTCACTGATAATTGGAGCTACCTTTTTTATTGATTCTTCAAGAAAGTGCAGATCGGAATCAGAGAAATCTTCACCTGCATCAGCAAAGGCTACAGACCTTTTTGAGATCTCTATTATTCCTATATTATCGCCAGCGTGTGATATCCTTGATGCTATCATTTTCCAGATCGGCATGATCTTGTTATCAGGCGTTTTTATACTTTCAAAAATAAAAAGATGCCTCTGCTGTTGCAGATTGTTATCTATGAATCCTTTCCCGCTTCGGAAGATCCTTGAAGCGATAGCTTCGCTGAGATTTACCGGGATCATCCCTGCATTTATAAGGTAAGAGGGGTGTGCAAAAGAGAGAACAGCTCTTTGTTTGTCTGCAAATAATAGTGCAACTTCATTCTTTGATATATTGAAATTTGACATATAAAATTCAGCGACGGCTTCTATTGCAATTTTGAATTTATTTTCCGGGGCGACTTTCCCCAATTCGATCTTTAATCTTAAGATTAGTTCATCCACGTCTCTCATACTATCTCCTGTGCCCATTATATTATTATTATTTAAAAAAAGATACAACATTGGATTTTGTTTTTCCTATTAATGAACAGACTGTTTACTTATTGAAAAAGTCTTATAAAAAATGTATAATCATTTTCAAAAATCAGAGAAAATCTAATGAAAGAAACAAACACACGAAGTATTGCAAAAGCAATAAGTTGGAGAGTAATTGCAACCACTATCACCTTTAGCATTGCTTACCTGTTAACAGGTGAGGTGACAACTGCACTGGAGATCGGCGGACTTGACATGGTATTCAAGTTGATATCTTACTTTTTTCATGAAAGAATCTGGGGTAGAATAAGTATGGGAAAGATACTTCACCCTCTTTCTCATGTGGTGCTTAAACCCGGGGTTGAGACAGATGATGTAATGAAAAATTTGAATGAGTTGGGGTTTATTGATGAATAAAAGTAGATCATTATCAATTGTTATCCCGGTATACAACGAAGAAGAAAATGTCACGATCCTTTTCGATGAAATCAAGAAAGTATTGGAAGGATTTGTAAAAAAATATGAGGTCATATTTATAAATGACGGAAGTACGGATAATTCCCTCGAAAGATTGATGGATCTCAGAAAAAAAGATAAGTCTGTCAGGATAATTAATTTCAGAAAAAATTTCGGCCAGAGTTCTGCTATATCAGCAGGGTTCGAACTCTGTACCGGCGATTATGTAATAACTCTGGATGCTGATCTTCAGAATGATCCGGCAAACATTCCTGATATATTAGAGAAACTGAATGAAGGATTTGATATAGTGAATGGCTGGAGAAAGAAGAGGAAGGACAGCCTTACAAAAAAGATCCCCTCTTATTTCGGGAACAAACTGGTTTCGTTTATAACTAAAGTAAAACTTCATGATTATGGATGCACATTAAGAGGATTTAAAAAAGATGTAGTTAAAACTCTTAAATTGTATGGAGAGATGCACAGGTATATTCCTGCTATTGCATCGAGGATCGGTATCAGATCGATCGAGATCCCGGTAAATCATCGTGAAAGGAGATTCGGCAAATCAAAATACGGGCTGGGAAGAACATTCCGGGTGATACTCGACCTGATCTCTATTAAATACCTGCTCTCTTTTTCCCACCGGCCTCTTCAGATTTTTGGAAGTCTGGGAATGTTAATGATGAGCACCGGATTTTTGACAGGATTATATATAACTTATGAAAAATATTTTCTCGGAAAATCTGCCGACAGGCCTCTTCTGACATTTACAGTATTGGTGTTATTCCTTGGTTTCCAGATAATAACCCTTGGACTGCTCGCTGAAATGCTGACAAGGGTTTATCATGAGGGACTTAATAAAAATGTTTATACTATAAGAGAAACTTACGGATTTGAAGATGAAAATATTGATGATCGCACCTGAGCCGTTCTTCGAGCCCAGGGGTACTCCTTTTTCAGAATATTTTAGAATAAAATCACTCTCAAGACTGGGGCACGAGATCGACCTTGTTACTTACCCCTTAGGTGAAGATAAGGATATCAAGGGGTTGAAGATCTATAGATGTTTAAAACCTCCCTTTGTGAAATCTGTTAAGACCGGGCCTTCTTCAGCAAAAATATTTCTTGACCTGTTTCTTTTTTTTAAGGCAGCAGGCCGGCTTATGAGGACAAAGTACGACATGATCCATACTCATGAAGAGGCTAATATAATGGGAGCTTTCTTCAGCAAAATGACGGGGACTCCGCATTTATACGATATGCATTCTTCACTTGTACAGCAGATGGAGAATTTCAAGTTCACAAAATCAAAATTTATTACTTCCATTTTCAGGAAGACCGAGAAGATATCCCTGAACAATGCAAGATCAGTTATCGTTATCTGCAAAGCGCTTTATGACTATGCATCAACTATTACTGAGAATAAGAAATTAACAATAATTGAAAATTTTATCGATGATACTCCTGAAAAACTGGATAGTTCGAAGTTGGAAAAATATAAAAAAGAGGTGAATGCTGAAGGGAAGAAAGTTATTACATATGCCGGCACTCTTGAAACCTATCAGGGGATCCCGCTCCTGCTTGAATGTATGGATATGCTTGATGACAAATTCAAATTAGTATTGATCGGAGGGAAACCGGCACAGGTGGAAAAGATAAGAACCGAGGTAAAAGAGAAAGGCCTTCAGGATAAAGTGATCCTCCTCGGCAGCAAATCTCCGGATGAGATCCCATATTTTCTGAATATATCTGATATTCTTGTTTCACCGAGGATACTGGGTACAAATATTCCTTTAAAAATTTATTCATATCTCAAAAGCGGTGTCCCTCTTGTTGCAACAAACCTTTATACTCATACCCAGAGTATTACATCTGATATTGCGATCCTGAAGAACCCGGAAGCAGCAGATTTTGCAGAAGGTATCAGGGAGGCGGCATCAGCGAAAGGGAAGAAGATCTCAGAGAATGCTGTGAAATTTTGTAAGAAAAATTATTCTCAGAAAAAGTATGATGAGCTTGTTCAGGAAGCACTCTCAAAGATTAAGGTTAAGTAAACTTATTTTTTAAATACCGGGGGAAGTATGATAGAAAGATATGAATCAAATGTAATAAAGAAGATCTGGAGTCCCGAAAATAAATTCAGGAAATGGCTTGATGTTGAGATAGCGATCACTGAGGTCTGGCACAGCTGGGGTGAAGTACCTGATAATAGTATGAAGAATATCAGGGAGAATGCGTCCTTTGATATTAAAAGGATCGACGAGATCGAAAAGAAAGTAAAACATGATGTGATTGCTTTTTTGACCTCGGTTGAAGAGTCGATCGGGCAGGATTCAGCTTATGTTCATAAAGGGATCACTTCATACGATGTGGTTGATACTGCGTTATCACTTCTCCTTAGAGAGTCTCTCGAAAATATAATTACAAAATGCGAATCTCTCAGAAAGGTAATGCTTGATGGTGCATTCAAATATAGAGATCTCATATCGATAGGAAGGACTCATGGTATCCATGCGGAACCCGTCGTTTTCGGGATAAAATATCTTATCTGGTATGAGGAATTGAACAGAAATATTGAAAGGTTGAAAAAGGCTCTGGACACAATTTCAGTAGGAAAGATCTCTGGTTCTGTAGGGACATATATCCATTTCCCGCCTGAAGGCGAAGATAAAGCATTGAAAAAACTTGATCTTACACCTTGTAAAGTTTCTACTCAAATAATTCAGAGGGACAGGCATATGGAGGTGATATTCGCTATTGCATCTCTTGGAAGTGCTTTTGAAAAGATCGCAGTTGAGATAAGACATCTTCAGAGGACAGAAGTTCTTGAAGCTGAAGAACCATTCACCAGGGGTCAGAAAGGCTCTTCTTCCATGCCTCACAAAAGAAATCCTGTAAAGTGTGAAAGGATATCAGGCTTTGCCAGAATTCTTCGAGGTAATCTTTCTGTAGCGATGGAAAATAATGTCCTATGGCATGAGAGAGATATTTCCCATTCATCTGCGGAGAGGGTGATCTTTCCCGATTCATTCCACCTTGCTGATCTGATGATCGATGATATAAAATTTGTCCTTGAAGGACTTGTTGTTTATCCGGAGAATGTTAAGAGGAATCTGGATATTACGAATGAAGTATATTATTCGCAAAAGATATTGACACTACTTCTTGATAAAGGGATACCAAGGCAGAAGGTGTACGAACTTGTTCAGGACAATGCGATGAGATCATGGACAGAAAAATCAAGTTTCAGAGAATTGATAATGAATGATGGCAATATAAATGAACTATGTTCCAAAGAGGAGCTTGTAGAAGCTTTTTCAAAAAAAGCTCTGATGTCCGGTATAGATAAGATTTTTAACAGGTTTGATAAAGAGCTTTAATTTTATTTGAGAGATTTTCCCGTAATATTTATTTAAGTAGCGGAGGAGATCTTATGAAATTCTTATATTTTTTTATTCTAATTTTTTTATTGATTTTTCCAATCACAAATTGCAGTGTTGATGAAGGATCGGCGACAGATAATAACAGCGATGAACTTCCCGGTAGTGCTGCAGCCATAATTGCTGATCATACATCGACTGACCTTGATTCAATACCGGATGAATGGATCGAAAAAGTAAAGGAAATAATAAATGTTCATTATTGTCATACTTCTCACGGCAGTCAGATAAAAACAGGCCTTGAAAGGTTGATGAATGGAAATTTTTCCGGATCGATACAAAAAAGTCAGAAATACAATTATTATCCTGATAATTGCAACATGCCTGATACTGTCGATTATCTCTCACTGATGGACGGGCAGTATTCCGGCGGATATTGTGAAACTTATGTTTCCCCTGATCTATACTGGGAATCATCATATGGATTGGAACTGACAAGGTCTATGCTGAGGGACAATGATGTGAATGTATCCATATTTGCCTGGTGTTCACAAATGGATTATTATTCTTCCTCCGAGTTGGAAAATTACCTGCAGAAGTTATCAGACCTTGAAGAGGAATTTCCGGATGTCATTTTTGTTTATATGACGGGAAATGCACAATCTGATGATAGGAACAGGTATGACCGGAATGAACAGATCAGGCAATATTGCAGGGATAATAATAAAGTGCTTTTTGATTTTGCAGATCTGGATTGCTGGTTCAATGGAGAACAGCACACAGAGAATGGAATCCCCCTGGAGCATCCTGAATATAATGGAAATGAAGCGGGGCATACTACTTTTAAAAGTTGTGAAAATAAGGGGAAAGCTTTCTGGTGGCTGATGGCCAGAATTTCCGGATGGGACGGTAATTGATATGGGGGACGGTGCTTTCGTTTTTGAAAGTATTCTGATAGCATTCACTTATGAGACGAGCAAGAATAACTTATATGGGAGCATTCCATCATGCTATGAATCGAGGTCATGATGGACTCCCAATATTTAAGAACAAAAAAGAGAAGAATGCATTCCTTGATCTGGTAAAAAAGAATAGTGAAAAATGTAAAATCTCTATCCTTGCATTTTGCATTATGGATAATCATTACCATTTGGTTGTCCAGAATACTTCAGGAAGAATGTCAGACTTTTTTAAAAGGACAAATGGAGAGTTTGGGACAATTTATAGAAAAGAACACGGGGGTAGAGGATATGTGTTCCAAGATCGGTTTAGATCAACATTAATTCAAAAGGAACAGTATTTATTAAAGGCATTTGCATATGTATTGAATAACCCGGTTGAAGCTGGCCTTGTAACGGATTTTATTGAATATGAATGGTCAAGTGCTAAACTCTATTTTGGAGAAATAGGGGATAACATAATTGATAATTCTTTCATAAGAGAATCATTTAAGAGTTTACAAGTCTTCAAATCATTTATAAATGAGAACAGGATAAAATCTCTGCCTTTGGTTAAGACTAAAATGGGGCCTATTTTTGGGAATAGAAATTTCATAGATAAAGCAATAGAAAAATATGATCGAAGAAAAGCTGAGGATAATAATCTTTCAGGAAAAAGAGAAAATGATATTTATTTTGAGTCAATTGAAAAGATTCTATATGAATTTGAAAAAAAATTTAAATTGGACCCATATAAATTAGACACAACAACATTAAAGGGGAAGAGGCTCAGGGGAGAGTTACTAATAAACTTGAAGGATCTTTCTGGATTAACTTATAAAGAAATTTATCAATTAGACTTTTTTAGTGATGTGAAATTTAATTCACTTGGAAGAATGTATAAGGATGCAAAAAAGCGCAAATCAGAAATCTAAACTCAAAAACGAATGCACCGTCCCCAAGGATATATTCTATGTGCTGTGGTATAATTTTATCAGAGGGAACCCATGCCGGAAGTGAGAAGGATATTTGTAGAAAAAAAAGAAGGATATGACACCGAGTCAAAAAATCTTTTAGATGATATTAAAGAAAATCTTGAAATAGAGAACCTTAATTCTCTCAGGATAATTTCCAGATATGATGTGTCCGGCCTTACTAATGAAGAATTTTCCAATGCAGTAACACAGGTTTTTTCAGAACCTCCGGTCGATATTGTCCATTTTGAAAAACTTGAACTCAGAGAGGATGAATTTGCACTGGGAGTTGAATATCTTCCCGGTCAATATGACCAGAGAGGAGATTCTGCATCACAGGCTGTTCAGCTCATAACTCTTCAGGAGAGGCCAATCGTCCTGACAGCAAGGATCTATGTGTTTGCCGGTATTCCGGCTGATGAAGAAATACAAAAAATAAAAAAATATCTGATAAACCCAGTCGATTCCAGGGAAGCAGCATTTGAAAAACCTGAAAGCCTGGAACGTGTATTCAACAAACCGGATAGTATAAAAACTATTGATTCATTCAGGCGAAAAAGTGAAGTTGAGCTTGATAAGTTCAGGAAAGAAAATGGACTGGCAATGTCTCTTGACGATATTATTTTTACCAGGGACTATTTTTTAAATGAAGAGAAGAGAGATCCGACAATAACAGAAATAAAGATACTTGACACATACTGGTCTGACCATTGCAGGCATACAACTTTCGAGACCGGGATAGAAAATGTGAACATTGTACATGGTTTTTTTAATGAACCTTTGAAGAGTGGTTATAGTGATTTACTTGAATCTTTCAAAAAAGTCTATAGCGGCAGGGATAAAGAGCTTACATTGATGTCTATTGCAACTTTGAGTATGAAAGAGCTCAGGGCGGAGGGATTGCTGGATGATATGGAGATCTCCGGTGAAATAAATGCCTGCAGTATTGAAAGAGATATTATTGTAGATGGTAATAAAGAAAAATGGCTCATAATGTTTAAAAATGAGACACACAATCATCCCACGGAAATAGAGCCTTTCGGGGGTGCTGCAACTTGTCTTGGAGGTGCTATTCGTGATCCACTTTCCGGGAGATCATATGTTTATCAGGCTATGAGGGTTACAGGTTCCGGAGATCCAGGAAAAAATGTTTCTGAAACAATACCGGGGAAATTACCTCAGAGAAAGATCACTACTGAAGCTGCCAGGGGGTATAGTTCATATGGAAATCAGATAGGATTGGCGACAGGAAAAGTATTTGAAATATATGATGAAGGTTATGTAGCAAAGAGGATGGAAGTAGGAGCTGTAATAGGAGCAGTCCCGAAAAAGAATGTTGTCAGGAAGGAACCTGAAAAAGGGGATGTGATCCTTCTGATAGGGGGGAAAACAGGGAGGGACGGTATCGGTGGTGCTACCGGATCGTCGAAGGAACATGATGAAAGTTCGATCATTACAGCCGGAGCGGAAGTGCAGAAAGGAAATCCTCCTGAAGAGAGGAAGTTGCAGAGGTTATTTCGTGAACCTGATTTTACCGGGCTCATAAAGAAATCAAATGATTTCGGTGCCGGAGGCGTTTCTGTCGCGATCGGTGAACTGGCTCCGGGTTTAAGGATAGACCTCGATAAAGTTCCGAAAAAATATGAGGGGCTGGACGGTACAGAGCTGGCGCTTTCAGAATCTCAGGAGAGAATGGCGGTAGTTTTAAAAAGTGAGGATGTTAAAAAGGCGCTTAAATTTGCCGAGGATGAAAATCTTATTGCTGTGCAGATAGCGGAAGTTACGGATGATAACAGATTAAGGATGTATTGGAGAGGAGATCTTATCGTTGATATCGGCAGGAAATTTCTTGATTCCAATGGTGTCAGGCAGTTCTCATCTGTTTTGGTAAATCCTCCGGAAGATAAAGATAATTATTTTACTAAATACGATATGAGGCCGAAAAACGGATCTTTCAGGGGAGCATGGATCAATATGCTTACAGGTCTCAACCGGGGAAGTCAGAAAGGGCTGACCGAGAGGTTTGACAGTTCAATAGGTGCAGGCACTGTATTGATGCCCCTGGGTGGGAAATACGAACTTACAGATATTGAGGCGATGGCGGCAAAGATTCCCGTATTGAATGGAGAGACAACTACAGCGACACTTATGAGCTTCGGATTTAACCCCAGAATATCATCCTGGAGTCCGTTTCACGGAGCCTATTATTCTGTTGTAGAAGCAATATCAAAAATAGTTGCAACAGGGGGGGATTTTTCACGAATAAGGACATCTTTACAGGAATATTTTGAAAAACTCGGGAACGATCCGGGAAAATGGGGAAAACCATTTTCAGCTCTTACAGGTGCTTACACAGCCCATCGCCATTTTGGGATTGCAGCCATAGGGGGGAAGGACAGTATGTCCGGATCATTCATGGATTTGAATGTTCCCCCCACACTGATCACTTTTGCAGTAGAGACAGCAGATGTAAAAGATATAATTTCTCCTGAATTTAAAAATGAAGGGAACCGGGTTTATCTGTTCAAGTGTGAAAGAGATGAATTTGAAATGCCCGATTTTGGATGTTTAAAAGATGGTTACAAATTAATGAATGAACAGATAAAGAGAGGGAAGATCATCTCTGCATCAAGTGTCGGAGAAGGCGGAATAGCATATTCATTGTTCAGGATGTGTTCAGGAAATAAAAAAGGATTCAGATTTGAGAAGAATATTGAACCGGAAAAATTGTTTTCTCCTGATTACGGATCGATAGTTTTTGAAGTAGAAGGAGATCTCGATTCGATCAAATTTAAATTGTTGGGAGAGGTTACAAAAACAGGTTTTATAGAATCCGGAGAAGAAAAAATAGATTTAGAAGAATTAATAAATGTTTCCGGAGACACACTGGAAAAAATATTTCCTACGATGATCTCCTCAACTAAAAAAGAACCGGAAACTATATTATACAAAAAGAGGGGACTTGTAACTGCGGTTTCGAAATTCGGGAAACCCAGGATAGTGATACCTGTATTTCCCGGGACTAATTGTGAATATGATACTGCGAGAGCATTCGAGAGGGCCGGAGGTGTTGTTGAGACAATTGTTTTTAACAATCTGAATGCAGATAATATAAGGGCTTCTATTGAAAGGCTTGCCGGGGCGATCACTAACTCCCAGATAATATCAATCCCCGGAGGGTTTTCAGCAGGAGATGAACCTGATGGCTCCGGGAAATTTATAGCTGCAGTATTCAGGAACCCTCATGTAAGTGAAGCTGCTTCGGGACTAATTGAAAAAAGGGGAGGATTGATGCTTGGGATATGCAACGGTTTTCAGGCATTGATCAAATTGGGGCTCCTCCCTTATGGAGAGATAAGGGATCTGAACGAGGACTCACCAACGCTTACTTTTAATTCATTGGGACGTCATGTCTCAACAATGGTAAATACAAAAGTAATATCGACTTTGTCACCCTGGTTCCTCCTGTCTGAAGCCGGGGATATTCATACGATCCCTGTCTCGCATGGTGAGGGCCGTTTTTCCGCAGAAAATAATTTGATAAAACAATTGGAGATAAACGGACAGATCGCAACACAATATACCGACCCTGAAGGTAATCCGACCTATGATATCAAATTCAACCCGAATGGCTCGGATTTTTCGATCGAAGGAATAACCAGTCCTGATGGCAGAATATTCGGAAAAATGGGTCACTCGGAGAGGGTAACTGCCGGTACTTTTAAGAATATACCGGGCAATAAGTTTCAGCGGATCTTTGAATCGGGAATAAAATATTTTAAATAATTTGAATATGGGTAAGAAAAAGGATAAAACAGATATCTTTCCCCTGGCTGACAGGCTCAGGCCTGAGAATATATCAGAATTTATCGGCCAGGAACACCTTACAGGACCCGGTAAGATCGTAAGATCATTTATTGACAGAGGATATCTCAGCTCTCTGATCTTCTGGGGGCCTCCGGGGACAGGCAAAACAACATTATCAAGAATATTGGTTAAACAGCTGGATCTCCCTTCATCTGAATTTTCCGCCACGGTATCGAAGATCGGTGAGATCAGGGATCTGATGAAAAAGGCCGTAGATATGAAGAAGGTTGGAGGGAAACCGCTTGTCCTTTTTGTTGATGAGATACATCATTTTAACAAACATATTCAGGATGCTTTCCTGCCGTATGCTGAGAGTGGAGATATAATCCTCATGGGCACCACAACAGAGAATCCCGCTTATAAGATGAACCGGGCACTTCTCTCAAGATTGAGAATTCTCGAATTTTCCCCGTTATCTCAAGAGGATCTGGTGAAGATTTTTAATAGAGGCTTGAAATTTGTCAGGGATGAAACTGAGATAAAAATTAAAGCCGGTAAGGATGTGAGAGATCTCATTATTGATCATAGTAATGGTGATGGGAGGCGGTTGCTTAATATTCTGGAACTTGTTGTTAATTCAGCATCTGATGGGAAAGAGCCTGACAGGCAGCTTGTTCAGGATATTGTGCAGAAGAAGATAGGGTCTTATGACAGGACAGGTGATGACAGGTATGCATATATTTCGGCTCTTCATAAAGCAGTCCGGAATTCCGATACAGATGCTTCCCTTTTCTGGCTTTACAAAATGATGGAGGGTGGTGAGGACCCACTCTTTATAATCAGGAGAATGATTAGAATATCTGTTGAGGATATAGGCTTCGCCGATCCTGAAGCATTACCTTTATGCCTGAACATTAAAGAGGCCTATGAATCTCTCGGATCACCTGAAGGAGATCTTTTTCTCACTCAGGGGATTATCTATCTCTCAGCCGCGCCAAAGAGTAATTCCATATATAAGACAGAGAAAAAGATGAAAAAGGTCATTGAAAAGTATGGAGATGCCAAAGTGCCATTCCATATAATTAATCCATCGAATTTCCTTAATAAAAGGAAGGGTGCGGGGAAAGGGTATGAATATGCGCATGATTTTCCTAAGAAAACAACAACAATGAGCACAATGCCCGAAGGTGTTGAAGAGTCAGGATTCTTCGAACCGAACATGATGGGATTTGAGAAGAAGATAAGGGAGAGGATCGAATACTGGAAGAAAATAAAAGAAGAGTTGAAGGGGATGGACGGGGATGAATGAAAAAGCATCTATCCTTCCGATCGATGATTTCCGTCCTGAGATCGAAGAAAGCATAAAAAAAAATATAATTACTATCCTGACCGCTGAGACGGGTGCAGGAAAATCGACGAGGGTTCCCCTCTGGCTCCATGAAAGGGGAATGAAAGTAAACATAACCCAGCCCAGAAGGATCGCAGCCAGATCACTTTCATACTACCTTTCCGGATATACCGGGACAAAGTGGGGAGATGAGATAGGTTTTCAGACAGGGTTCGAAAAGAAAAGAACAAAGAAAACCTCTCTTCTCTATCTTACCGATGGTGTTCAGATGATCAATGAGATCAGAGGGAAACTGGATTACGATGTTCTGCTGCTCGATGAGATCCATGAGTGGAACCTTAATCAGGAAGTTCTTATCGGAATAGTTAAAAAAAGACTTGTTAATGGTTTTTATAAAAAGCGGAACAAAAGGGTAGTAATAATGAGTGCAACCCTCCAGGCAAACAAGCTTTCAAAGTATTTTAATAATTCTCCTGTAATCTCTGTCCCGGGGAGGGGATTTCCTGTAGCCATTCATAATAACAGTTCTCACTTTCTCCTTTCGGATACTGTTCAGATGGTTGAAGCAGGAAAGAATGTCCTGGTTTTTCTTCCCGGGAAGGGTGAGATCAGTGAATTCATAAACCTTTTAAAAAGAACTCTTGATGAAGATGAGATGAGTGCTGTTATCCTTCCTCTCCATTCCGGCCTGACCATAAATGAACAGTCAAAGGTATTTGCTCACTACAAGAACCCGAAAGTGGTTGTAGCAACCGATATTGCCCAGACAAGCCTTACGATCGATGATATCGACGGGGTAATTGATGATGGTGTAAAAAAAGAGATCCATAATATAAAAGGTATCGAGGGGCTGTACCCTGTTGAAATATCCAGATCGGATTGTCTTCAGAGAGCAGGAAGGGCAGGAAGGGTTAAGGATGGGACATATATTCTCTGCTCTGATATCCCGGTCGAGGAGAGGGAAGAATTTCCTGAACCGGAGATAAGAAGGCTGAATCTCGAATCTGTAGTATTAAGGTTGATAAAGTGGGGGATTTCTCCCCTCGAATTTCCATATTTTCACTCTCCGAAAAAAACTCTCATTTATAAAGCTATCGAAAACCTGAAGAAATTCGGAGCAGTTACAGACGAAGGGGAGATAACGGAAGACGGAAAGAAGATGGCTGAGCTGCCTGTTTCGACCAGAGGAGCCAGACTTTTGATAGAGGTACAGAAAAGTACTCCGGCAACGATGGATATGGGCCTTAAATTGATAGCTATTCTCGAGGCTAAAGGGATAGTTAATAAAGATTTTGCAGGAGAGAGGACATATTCAGATCTATGGCTGTCAGATCTTATCAACCAGCTCCATTTATGGAATTCGGCATCTAAGTTTAAAAAGATCATAAACTTTAAAAGTCTTTCTCTTGCTAAAGATATTTATAAAGAGTTGAAGAACCGGTTGTTTATTAATTCCCGGAAGCAGACGAATAATGCAAATGTGAATTATAAGGATCTGTACAGAAGTATTCTCTCTTCATTTATTGACCATGTTTACACAAAAACCGGGAAGAGCTATTTCAAGGATGAAGAGGAGAGGCAGCTGGACAGGAAATCAGTTCTATTCGAAACTCTCCCGGAAATGGTCACCGGATCACCATTTGATCTTATGGTCGAGAGGGAGAACCGGTTCACCGGAGAGAGAGAGAAGTTTACGATAGCTTTAATAACTTTTTCATCTGAAATATCTTTCAAAATACTGGATGAACTTAAGCCCTTCAGTTATAAGAAGGAAACGGAGGTCAGATCGGAAAAAAATATTATCTCACTTTATAATTCGATCTGGTTCGGGGGAAAGTGTTTATCTCAATTCAGCACAGTCCCTGACCTGAAAGATCCTGAAGTCAGAAAAAGTATTGCGCCGGAAGTATTGAACTGGTGGGATAATAACGGGAGTAAGTACAAGTTATCAGAAAGATGTTCATTTCTGGAGCAAAAATATAATGAAGTCAGGAAACTGGTTAAATACAACTTCAAGCCGTTTAAATTTTACTGGGAAGAATATCTTATCAAAAAAATCCAGAATGATCTTAATAATCCTGATCTGGATATATATTTCAACTTCCATTCAGACTTTTCAATCGTCACTCTCGGGGAGATCCTTTCTCCACAGGTTATTTCGAATTTAAAAAAAAAAAAATGGCCGGGAG
>Ga0190293_1000024_pt1 | contig 56010 bp, 49 predicted proteins | sample 48693001_MG_FD_161671 | JGI IMG/M metagenome (GOLD analysis project Ga0190293, IMG submission 161671) | Hydrothermal vent microbial mat bacterial communities from Southern Trench, Guaymas Basin, Mexico - 4869-30-0-1_MG | ecosystem: Environmental > Aquatic > Marine > Hydrothermal vents >...
ACCGATCTGCATTGATGCCATTGTTGCTTTAAAAGTTTCAACACCAAACATATCCTGGAATTTTTTCCAGTCAAATGGAACATCCTGTGTAACCCAGATCCTGCTTTTCATTGACATCATCATCATGCTCATATCCATATCATATCCGATACATTTCCAGTTGTTTATAACTTTTGTTTCAGTTGTAGGTGTGATCTTAAGAGTAAGCTTCATCATAGACATCATCTGTACAGCCTGTGCTGGAAGAAGTTTTTTCATATCGAGAGGGAGAGGTGTTTCAACATATGATTTGTTGCTGTGGATCACTATATAGATCATTTTTTTGTTCATATCAATGATCATCGTCTGTTTACTTGTGATATTTGTGTAAATATTGTTACCGATCCACTGTTCAACTATCTCATCTTTTGCCGCTTGTTTCTGTCCCATTATCTCCATAGCATCTGTGTGGGTTTTTGTTTTAACATAAACATCACCACTTACTACAGAGATTAAGAAAACTGAAATCACTAAAATCAAAATAATTTTTTTCATTTGTATCTCCTTTTAATATCATTAGCCCGGAATCAGTTTTCAGGTAAACACGCCCGGCAGGAATTGAACCTGCAGCCTTCTGCTCCGGAGGCAGACGCTCTATCCTTTGAGCCACGGGCGCATATATTCTGATCATTCCAAAGCAAGAAAATTCTAACATATTTCCTAATGAAAAAAAAGTAAAAAATGTTTAAAAATAGTCCTGTCTATATTATTATAAAACTATGAAAACCTTTGTTATTCCAGACCATCTTAAATCATTTTTATCCCTGATTGTGCACCTGATAGAAAACTCTCTGTTTCTTAAAAAATGTTTGATATGTTCAATTCCCCTTTCTTCATATCAGGAAAGATATATTTGCAAAGAGTGTAAAGAAGAGATTGAAAAAAATGAATTCCCTGTTTGCGAGATCTGCAATATACAAATTAGTAACGGGAATTATATTTGCGGACAGTGTTCTCTCTCTCATCCTCCATATGACAAGCATTTATCTTATAATATTTATAAGGATAAAATGAGAAAATTAATTCTTCTTTATAAATTATCGGGAATCGAACCGCTAAAGAATTATATTTCCGATTTATATATGAATAGTATTGATGAGGGGATCAGGAAAGAATATGACATAATTGTCCCCGTTCCATCTGATCCGGGGAGAAAGAAAGTTTTTGAACCTGTTACAGAAATTGCTTATGTGATATCCAGGCTGAGCGGAGTTGAAATTTCCATTGGTAACCTCATCAAAAAGAAAACAACCGGAAAACAATCATCTCTAAACTATAATCAAAGACTTAAAAACTTAAATGGAGCATTCATGATTATTCATCCGGAGAAAATTAAAGGAAAAAGAGTACTTCTGATCGATGATGTATACACTACAGGGACAACTATAAAAAAATGTTCAATTGTACTGAAGAAATTTGCATCATCAGTTTATGCTGTTACTCTTGCAAGGTCCTCAAACATTAATCTTGAATAGTAAGCCAATTGTAAAAATATCTATTTTTGTAATTGGTTCAGTGATAATTGATTTTTAATAATTTAAATTATAAAATATAATATGACCAAGGCAAATATAATAACTTTACTCCGAATTCTCCTTGTTCCCATTTTCTTAGTTATTCTCCTTACAGAAATGGAGAACAAAGAAATAATTGCATTTATTGTCTTCCTGATAGCTTCAATATCTGATGCTTTTGACGGATATATTGCAAGAAAATTTGATCAGGTGACTGATCTGGGCAAATTTCTTGATCCGATAGCGGACAAACTCCTTATTTCAGCTGCACTTATTGCCCTGGTATCCCTCAACGAGATTGAAACATGGGCAGCTGCAGTAATAATCCTGAGAGAGATATTCATGACTGCTTTCAGGTTATATTTCTTTATGAAAGAAGCATCATTCTCTGCATCAAAAATTGCAAAGAATAAAACACTATTTCAGATAATTGCAGTTTCAATATTTATTATTTACAAAAAGCTTCCTTATCCGGAATATCTGCACAAAATAGGTACGATTGTCTTATATATCGCAGTATTTCTTACAGTTTACAGTGCAATCGAATATATAATTAAATATTCTAAATCACTTAAGAAGCTATAATGGCATATTCGAAATTTCCATTATTAAAGAAAAGGAAATCTGAAAATATAACACTTGAGAATTATAAATTAGAATTTGATTCTGAAAATTTTTTAAAGTCACAAATACCCGGAGCAGGACTCAAATCAATTCTTAATTCCTATAACTCGGCAAATGGGAAAAATGATCTCAAAGAACTGATTAAAAAAATAAAATTTGCAAGAAATGGTGGACACCCTATCCTTTTGGCATTGAGTCCCGACATTATCTCAAACGGTTTATCTCCTCTGATTATTGATCTTATGCAGCGTGGATGGATCTCTGCAATTTCAATTAATGAGGAGTTTTTAATTAGAGATTTTGAGATTGCTCTATCCGGCAAGTTCATCGATTATATAAATAATTTTATGAATAGTAATAAGATCAAGGGAATTGCTGAGGAGACAGGACTTTTTCTGAATATTGCTTTTAAGGAAGGTGACAAGAAAGAGAAAGGAGCCGGAGAAGCAGTAGGGGAGTATCTTTCCAGTTCTAAATTCAATTTTAATGAATTCAGTATTCTCGCTAATGGCTATAAACTAAATATTCCGATAGTTCTCCATTCTTTGCCCGGAGCAAGCAAATTGCATTATCACTCTAATTTCGAAGGGAAAATATTCGGTAATCTTCTTGACAGAGATTTTATACTTTATTCTTCAATTATCTCAAATGTCGGCCAAAATGGAGTTTATTTTGCCACGAACATAGATAGGAACGGACTTGATATTCTTATCAATGCTCTTGAATTCTGTTTTGAAAGCGGATCCCTTTTGAAAAATGTATCCATAGGTATTACGGGAGATATAGAGGATAATTCCGTAAGATCAGATATAGAAAAACTGGCCGATTCTGAGAATATATCGATATACCGTATTAAGGGAAACCCGGATCTGTTATTGCCGATCATTACATCACTCCTGTTGGAAGAAGTGTAGACACTTTCTGCTAAATTTATATTTTAATAATATGTAAAACATGTATAAATAACGATTTTATTATGAAATTTTTATAAATTTAGTATATATTTTAGTTGAAGGGACAAATTATGGACGAAATAAAAAACCTGGATAAAATAGCTATTAGTGTAAGATCTCATAAGCTTCTTAATCAATTATTAAGAGAGAATAAGCAATTAAGTGATATTATGAGGAGAGCACGAAATGAAACTGAAGCTCTGGTAGGGGTAAGGAACCTTGCTCTGGATGAACTTAAGAAGAATCAAAAGTCTTATGATTATTTTACTAAAAAAAAGAATATCGGAAAAATTTTAAGTTCAATTGAAAGCAAAGATATAGCAGCGATACGAATTCTTGATTATATTGAGAATGCTGGTAGAGAATTCATAGATCTGAATCTGAGAGGGAAAAAAGCTGTCAGTAACCCGATCAAATTGATCTGGCTTGGTGTTACTTATGGGACTGGTGGCGCAAAACCTGATTTTTATGAGGATATGGTAATGTTGTTCAGGCAATTCAGAGGAGAAATGAGCCCTAAAAAACCACCTCCGAAAAAGGTTATTGATTGGATGAACAGGTATGTGTCCGGACTTGATACCAGGATAATAAGATTATGTGAAGAGAACAAAGAGAGGATCCTGAATAAGATAATCCAATGGATAGAGAGTGGTAAGGTGATAAGTAAAAGGTTCAGGTTTGAAGAAAATTTATCACATGAGCAAAAATTTCTAAAAGTCCTTGAATGGTGGGATGATTGGAAATTTCATATAAGATTTGCAGTCAGAAATCCTGAAGATCTCAACGAGTTACTCGGGAATTCACTTGATCCTGATACAATTAAAGTTCTTAAAGATGCGGAGAAGAAAGGTATCCCATTTTTTATAAATCCATATTATCTTTCTCTGATTCAGGTAAGGGCTCCATATTTTGCGATAGGGTCTGATCTTCCTATCCGGGATTATATTTTTTACAGTAAACAATTGATCGAAGAGTTCGGCCATATTGTTGCCTGGGAGAAAGAGGATATAGTACAACCGGGGAAACCGAATGCCGCCGGATGGATATTACCGGGAGACAGGAATGTACACAGGCGGTATCCTGAAGTTGCAATACTTATCCCGGATTCAATGGGAAGAGCATGCGGCGGACTCTGTTCAAGTTGTCAGAGAATGTATGATTTCCAAAGAGGACATCTAAACTTTGATCTTGAAAAACTAAAACCCGGAGTAAAATGGAAGGATAAGCAGAAAAAATTTATGGATTATTTCAGGTATGATTCTCAATTGAGAGATATTTTGATCACAGGCGGTGACTCGTTGATGAGTTCCGACAAATTTTTAAGAGAACTATTTGATGCAATTTATGAAATGGCAATATCGAAAAGATCAGACAATAAGAAGAGAAAAAACGGTTTAAAGTATGCTGAGATAGTCCGAGTAAGGTTAGGTACAAGACTCCTTGCATATATTCCTCAACGTGTTACACATGAATTGTGTAATGTACTTAAATGGTTCAGAGAAAAAGCCCTGAAGGCAGGAATAAAACAATTTATAATTCAAACTCATTTCGAATCTCCACTTGAAATTACAATGGAAACCGAAACAGCTGTTAAAATGATCCTTGATACAGGATGGATAGTGACAAATCAGCATGTATATACTGCTTCTGCATCCCGAAGGGGGCACAATGCAAAACTTAGAAAAACTTTGAACGATATCGGAATCCTTTGCTACTATACATTCAGTGTAAAAGGATATATGGAGAATTTTCATAGTTTTACTCCTATTGCCAGGTCAGTGCAGGAACAGAGAGAAGAAAAATATCTGGGAAAAGTTGACAGAGCCAGTCAGAGCAAAGTAATGAATTTCCCCCAGAGGAGCAAAAAGGTCAGGGCTTATATCTCTGATATCAGGAAACAGAAGAATATTCCATTCCTTGCATCAGATCGCAGTGTTCTTAACCTTCCAGGAGTTGGGAAAAGCCTGACTTTCAGGGTCATAGGAATAACCAGATATGGCAGGAGAATACTTGAGTTTGATCATGACAAGACCCGGAAACATAGTCCTGTTATTAATAAAATGGGGAAAGTTGTGATCATAGAATCAAAGACTATAAGTGAATATCTGAAACAGATAAGAGAAATGGGGGAGGATATTGCGGAATATGAGGATCTGTATTGCTATTCAATAGGTAATACGGAATCGAGGATGGGAGTATTCGAATATCCTGATTATGAATTTGAAACCACTGATGAGTTTACCAACCTGGAAATCTGACCCTTACTCGAATATCGAGTAGTTTCCATTCTCAAAGATGAGTTGAGGATCTCTATCCTGAAAATGGAGAATGATTGATCTTACTGATACTCGCGGTTGCATTTTTGGTATATATACCCGGTCCAGGTGAATAACTTTATCGGGGGCTGAAAATTTATCCGGACTTATGATCCCGCCAAAATGGTCGCTTCTTCCGAACGCAACGTGAAATCCAAGTTTTTCATCGAGGAGGATCTCATTTATAGGTTCAAGCCCGAAATCACCTAATACACCAAACCCGAGTTCAGCCATATTACCATAGGCTGGTTCACTATTCAGAAAATCTGATTCATATTTAATCGAGTCCCCACTCCCCAGAACTTCAACGGCATTGTTCTCGATTATCGAATAAAACAATACATCATTATTTATCTGAACAGGAAGAGTACCGTTCGTCCTGCTCTTCTCGCCTTCTCCCTCATAAGGTACTATATATGTTTCTCCACTGGGTAAATTTCCTGCTGTTGCGGGATCAGGGAACCTGCCACTGCTCATATGACTTTTCCTGAACCGGAGATCGAAATCCATTACATATTCATTTACATCATCAACTACAAATATCACCTCTGCTTTTACAGCAGGATCAAGAATGTTTTTTATGAGTTTAACCCTTCTGAAAACCTCATTATAATCTATTCTTAATGCGGGGATCATTTTATCTGAGAATCCCGGCATTGTTGCAGCCCTGAACCCATATTCTTTTGCACTATTCTTTAAAGGTGCTGTCGTAGAGTATTCGGTAGGTGCTAGAAATATCTGGTGATCCTTGAAAATTTCAGAGAAATTAGTTTGAACTCCAGCTTCAGGAAGGCCGGATTCTCTTTCCGGTAAGTTACCTTTGATAATATATCCGGAATCAGGAAGATCAGCATTATTGGATTTGACATCCGGATAGGCTATAAGATCAATTTTTTCAAGTCCCAGTAAGCCGACTGCATCTCTTAGTTCATCATACCAGTTTTTGCAAATTTCACGCCTTTTCTGCCAGTCACTATTATCCTGACTGTCATTCCGGGGGATATCTACAAGAATTCCCATCTTTCTGTCATCATCAAATCTGGGAAATACAGAACTGATAAGTGCGATTAATTCATCACCGGATAATTTTTCCATGATTTCTCCTGAATTGATTTATAGTTTAATTGTATTGGAAAGTCAATTCACAGAGTCAGGAAAGTTAATGATAGCGGTCTTGACAGCGATATTGAATTTGATAGAATTAAAAATGTTTATATTCAAACAGGAGAGTTTAATGATCCAGTTTATTGAGTTATCAAAGAATTATGGGGATGTAAAAGCATTGAAGAATGTTTCGTTTGAAGTAAAAAAAGGTGAAATATTAGGTTTGTTGGGCCCGAATGGTGCCGGGAAAACCACTACATACAGAATATTGACAGGTTATCTAAAGCCGACCTCAGGAACGATAAAAGTGAAAGATTATGATGTTAATGAAGATATCTTTGAAATAAAAAAAATGATCGGATATCTTCCCGAATCAGCACCTATCTATAAAGATATGCTGGTTTATGATTATCTCAATTATATTGCAGATATCAGAAAGGTCAGCAGCAGCAGGAAACTTTCACACATAAAAGAGCTTGCAGATATATGCAGGCTGAATAACGTTATGCATAAAACAATCGATGAACTTTCAAAAGGATACAGACAGAGGGTAGGGATAGCTCATGCTTTAATGGGGGATCCTGATATTCTGGTCCTTGATGAACCGACTTCCGGGCTCGACCCGAATCAGATAGTAGAGACAAGAGAAATAATCAGGAGGATCGGGAAGGAAAAGACCATAATTTTTTCAACTCACATACTCAGTGAGGCCGAAGCAACCTGTGACAGGGTAGTGATAATGGATGAAGGGGAAATTAAGGCAGATGATACTATTGAGAATTTGAAAAAATCAACCAATGAAGATAAATTTGAAAATATTTTCAGAAAGATCACAAGAGGGAGCTGATAATGGAAAATATAAAACACATTTTTAAAAAAGAATTCAAGAATTATTTTGTTACTCCAATAGCATATATTGTGATATCACTTTTTCTCCTTGTCATAGGCTGGCTATTCTTCTCAACATTCTTTTTAAACAGCCAGGCAAGCATGATGCGATTCTTTTCTCTGCTTCCAATAACTTTCTCATTTATTGTTCCTGCCATAACAATGAGACTTTTCTCTGAAGAATTAAATATAGGAACATACGAAATCCTCCTTACTCTACCTGTAAAATTCAGGGATATAATATTGGGGAAATTTTTTGCTGCCGTTTCATTTATAGCAATTATGCTCCTCCCTACACTTATTTACGCTGTATCTATCTCTTTTGTGGGGGAACTTGACTGGGGACCGGTGATAGGAGGATATACAGGAGCGATACTACTTGGCGCAGCTTTCAGTGCCATCGGGATATTTGCCTCATCACTTACCAAAAATCAGGTTATTGCATTTATAACCGGAATGACGATATGTTTTTCTCTGACATTGCTGACAGATTTCCTCCTCTATTTTATTCCTAATACATTAATAGGGTTTTTCCAGTATTTCAGTGCAAATTTCCATTTTCAAAATATATCAAAAGGGCTGATAGACAGCAGGGATATTTTGTATTTTATAACTATTTCCTTCATTGCTTTATATGCAGCGAACCTTGTTATGAAAGAGAAGAAATAGGAGAAAGAAAATGAATGATGATAAAAATAAATATTACAAATTCGGATTATATCTGGTAATGCTTTTATTGATAAACATTGCAGCGGGAAGCATGTACTTCAGGGTAGATCTGACCTCGAACGGACTTTATTCTCTTTCAGATGCTTCTGAAGATGCTGTCAACTCATTAACTGAACCTTTAACGATCAATGTTTTTTTCTCCAGGAATCTCCCTTCTCCATACAATAATGTTGAGAGGTATCTTCATGATATTCTTGAAGAATATGAGATTCACTCGAACAAGAATCTCAGCTTCAGATTTTATGATGTAAATGCAAAAGAGGGCGATCTTAGCGAGCAAGCAGAGGAAAACAGGAAAATTGCAAACAGCTATGGGATCTATCCTGTGAATGTTCAGAAAATAGAACAGGATGAAGCAAAGATCCAGAAAGCTTATATGGGGATGGTTTTCATACATGGAGATATAGTCGAAAAGATCCCGGCTTTAATTTCAACAGAAGATCTTGAATACAAAATAACTACAACCATACAGAAAATGAACAATAAGATATCAGCTTTGCTTAAACTCAATGAAAATATCAAGCTATACCTCCTCAACTCATCTTCTTTATCAACAATAGCTCCACTTATCAAACTGAAGGATCTTGATAAGATCGAAGCAAGGATTGGAAGTATTGTTGAAAAGGTGAATAATAAAGTTTATGAAAAGCTTGAACTTAAATCATATGATCCTTCTTCAGGAAGTGTACCGGAAAATGTTATATCCGGATTCAAACATATGGGTATAGAATGGCCTGAGTTGAAATCTCCTGAAGGCAATATTGTTGCACCTGGAAAAGGTGTGATAGCAATCGGGCTTGAGTATGATGGAGTATCAGTCCAGAAAAATCTGATGTCAAAAAAATTGAATCTTACAAACAAAGGCATTCAGGAAGAATACTTTATAATAGGTGATGAAGAGATAGAAACTTTTATTAATGACAATATAGATAAAGTTATAAATATCAATGAGGATATTGGATACCTTACTTCGAACGGGACATTGTCAATAGCTTCTCAGGCTCCACCCCAGATGCAGATGTTCCAGCAGCAGCCCAAATCAGAAATAACGAATTTTAAAACGCTTGTAAATAAAGAATACACTCTAAAAGAAGTGAGCTTGAAAGATGGCGGGGAAATTCCCGACAATATTGATACTCTCATAGTAGCCGGTCCGACTCAGGATTTTTCCGATTGGGAATTATTCATGATAGATCAGTTTTTGATGAAGGGAGGATCTCTGGCAGTTATGATAGATTCGTTTAAAGAAATTCAACAACAACAAAGCCAGCAGATGTATGGTTACAGGCAGCCTGTTTACATGCCGCTTAATACCGGAATTGATAAACTTATGTCCCACTATGGAATAACTTCAAAAAAAGCATATTTGCTGGATGAGAGCTGTTATATTAATAGAGATCAGAACAATAATGAGATGCCTATCTATTTTGCTCCTGTTATTAAAAATGAAAATATAAATCATAAATTCGGATTTTTAAAAAGTATTAAACATCTGGTAGCGGTAAAAGTATCTCCTTTAGAGATAGAGAAGAGAGAAGGGATAAAATATTCAAAAGTATTCTCATCATCCGATAAAGCATGGGAAATGGAGGGAAGGATAAATCTTATGCCAATGATGATAAAGCCTCCCGAATCAGATGAAGAAAAATCAAAAATGGACCTCGCATATATTGCCGAAGGGAAATTTGCAAGTTATTTTGCTGATAAAGATATCCCTGAGCCACCTGTAAAGGAAGAGAAGAAAGATGATGCTGAAGGTGATAAAAAAGTTAATAAACTTATAAAAAATGAATTTATAAGTACAAGTGAGATTGTTAAAAGCGGAAAATCAGCAAGAATATTCGTAATCGGATCTTCTGAGATAATCAAAAACAACCTGGTTGATGAGAATGGATTATCGCCAAACTCTACATTTATCCTTAATATTCTCGATTATCTTAACGGACGAGAAAAAATAGCAGAAATGAGGGGGAAAAAGCAGAAGTTTAATCCAGTCTCCGATACAAAACCATTTACCAGAACTTTTATTAAAGTTCTGAACATTGCCGGCCTGCCAATGGGATTTATTTTATTCGGTATTGTTATATGGGTTAGAAGAAACAATAGAAGAAGAAAGATATTTGCCATCTTTAATTCAGAGGATAAATAAGGAGAAAAACATGAGCAAAAAAAAGGTAAACCTGGAGATTTTAATAATAAGCATTGTTATTGTTTTATCTTTTGCTTATATCCTTTTCAAAAAATCTGACAGAGTTCACTATAAGGTTCCGGAATTGAAAAATATAAAAATAGACGCATTAACAAAAATTTCAATTTCAAAGGGAGAAAGAGTTCTAAATCTCGAAAACAAAAAAGGTGAATGGATAGTAGGGGATGAGGGTTTTAAAACAGATAAGTTTAAGATTGATAAAGTAGTCAATATTGTGGCTAATCTTAAACTAACTACCCTTGTTTCTAAATCCGGAAATTATTATAAATATGAGCTTGATAGTCCGAGAAAGATAAATGTTAAAGCATTCAATGGAGAAGAGGTCATAAGAGAATTTGATGCCGGTAAAGTAGCCTCTACATACGATCATACCAATGTTAAGATTAAAGGCGATAACAAGATATATCACGCAGTCGGTTCAATTAATAAAGATCTTGATAAAACTATTGATGATCTCAGATACAAAAAAGTATTCTTAATTGAAAAGGATAAAATCAAACAGATAGAATTCATTATAGATGGTAAAAAGTATGTGCTGAATAAATCTATTGTCCCGGTAACAAAAGAAGAGAAAAACGGGTCAGAGAAAGAGGGTGAACCTGAGGTTAAAATCAGATGGGATTTCAATAAAACAAAAATTGAGAACTCAGAAGTGAATTCTATGCTTGGTATAGTTTCAGACTTATCCTGTGATGAGTATATTTATAACGGAAATGATCTTAAAGCGTTAGAAAAGCTTTTCTCAATGAAACTGGTGTCCGGAAGCAGTGAAGACTCAATAACTATCTATAAACTTCAAAATAAAGAAGATGAGAAGTATCGGGGAGAAACATCGCAAACCCAATACAAATTTCTTATCAAAAAATTCAGAATAGATAATTTTTTAAATCCGCTAAAAAAGATCGTTGGAATCGAAGAGGAAGAGAACTAATTAAGGGCGTGAATTTCACGCCCATTTAGCAAATATTGATATATATAGGTACTATAGCTTCGTTTCCATTACAGGGAAAAAGCATTCAGCTGAGATCACAGAAGGATCTTTACCGGTTTTATAGAACTCATATCCCGGCCCTGCAGGGATCAGACCATTTTCCATAAGATGCTTACCAAGTGCATCCAATGCTCCCTGGATATCGTTCTGATTGAAACTTCAAATTTATCTGACAATTCTCGTGCAGTCACGCGATCTTTATTAAGCATCAGAATTGTTATTGATAATAATCTGTCAATTTTCTTAAGTATTAATTTTGGCATTTTAAAATTGATAATACTTCTAAATGCTGATAATAGATCCGGTTAGCCAGGAGGTGATTACAGAATCAATAAATGAATGAAATAATTTGATGAATTTGAATAAATATTTTTACTGCTGTATTATTTTTACGGTAATTTACAGGGTTAAGGACTTGACTTTGAACGATCACAATAAAACAAAAGAGCAACTTATTCTCGAATTGGAAAAACTCAGGCAGTCAGTTAATGAGCTAAAGACTTCAAAGCCAAATCTGACAAAGGAGTTTTTACAGGAAAGAGAGATCAAACTCTTTAAAAGTGCACTGGAAGAATCGACTGATGCGATCGGAATGGCGACCTCTGAAGGCAAACATTTTTACCAGAATCAGGCTTTCGGACTAATGTTTGATGATGTCGGTGCAGAGCCAACCTCAGTATATATTGATAAATCTGTTGGTGAAGAAGTTTTTCAAACTATCAAGGCCGGAGATAGATGGATCGGTGAGCTTCAAATGCGGGGAGCAAATAATGAGATACGTGATATTTTTCTACGTGCATACTCTACAAAAGATGAGAATGGTAAGATAACCAATCTTGTAGGCGTGCACACAGACATTACCAAACGTAAATATATCGAAAAAGTTCTTCGGAAGAAAGAGGAGAAATATCGTATTCTTTTTGAACTTTCACCAAATGGAATACTCCTTGAAGATCGAGATGGTAATATTATTGATGCAAATAGTGCTTTTTCTGAATCCCTTGGTTATAAACGGGAGGAGATAATCGGGAAAAATGTACAGATGCTTGCTCATCCCGAAGTTTTTAATGAAGTGGGGGATAATATTGAAAAGCTTCTTTCAGGAGAACTATTAAGACATGAAGAGAAAAGTGTTAAAAAAGACGGAACGATCTGTTATTTAAACTTGACGGAACAAAAGATTACTCTGCCGGATGGAAAAGACGGTATTATTTGTATTACAGAGGACATTACCGAGCGAAAGCAGATAGGGGAGGCTTTAAAAGAGAGTGAAGCGGAATTGCGTCAGATCCAGAAGCTGGATGGGATCGGCCAATTGGCAGCGGGTATTGCACATGACTTTAACAATATTCTAACTGCGATGCTGGGGAATACTGAACTTGCACTGGAGAGTTCAAATATGGATGAAAAAGTCCGGAATTATCTGGAGCAGGTAGTGTCCAGTGGACGTAATGCCGGTGAACTTATTTCTAATATTCTGACTTTTAGCAGAAAGCAGGTTATAAGGCCTGAAGTAATTGATGTTAACAATACAATTTTAAATCTGACAAAAACACTTCACAGAGTAATTAGTGAGGATATAAAAATAGAATTGAATTTACATAAAAATATTTTCCCAATAAAAGCAGATCCGACGCAAATTGAACAGATATTGATTAACCTGGTCATTAATGCAAAGGATGCTATCAAAAATTCAAAACAACTAAAGAGAATAAAAGCTATTACCATAGAAACTACTGATATTTTTCCTGAAAAGGAAGATATATCACAATATATTGGTACTACAACCGGCAAGAATGTTCTAATTTCAGTAACTGATAGTGGTATTGGCATGAATAAAGAGATTATCAATAGAATTTTCGAACCATATTTTACAACTAAAGAGGCAGGTAAAGGGACAGGGCTCGGTTTATCAATTGTTTACGGGATCGTTAAACAAAATAGCGGCTCTATCAGTGTTTCAAGCGAACCCGGTGAAGGGACAACCATCAAAGTATTTTGGCCTGCATTTTTAGGTAAAACAAAGTTTAACGAGGAAGTTGAGGAAGAAAGGATCACTGGTGGTACTGAAACAATATTTTTTACTGAAGATGATGATAGTGTCAGGAAAATCTCTGAGAAACTGCTTCGTCTGTATGGATATAAAGTTCTGACCGCTTCTAACGGCATAAAAGCACTTGATCGTGTCAGATCTGAAAATATAAAAATCGATATGCTTATCACTGATGTGGTTATGCCTGAAATGGGTGGTATCGAATTATCAGAAAAAATGAAGGTCATTTATCCTGAAATGAAGGTCATTTATTGTTCAGGTTATCCTGACGATAATATTGTTTCTGTAAACGGTATTTTAAATAAGGAGATAAACTTCATCCCAAAACCTTATTCCGGTAAAGAACTTGCCAAAAAAATAAGGGAGATCTTTGATGAAAAGTAAAATAATTGCTTAAATCAGCTTTTAAATAATTAAATACAAAATTAAATATTATTATTCGAAATGCATTAGATCCGATAGGGGATTCATCAAATCCAAAACAAAAATCACTTTTCTTAAGTATAACTAGTTGAGGTGTCAAAAATGAAAGGATTTCTAATATGGATATTATTGTTTTATTTCAGCTGGCCGTTAGCTTTGCTTGCATTAATATTGTATCCGATCATATGGTTGCTGTTATTACCATTCAGAATTTTCGGATTTGCAGTAGGAGCAGTATTTGATCTTCTTAAATCAATCATAACTCTTCCCAACAGGCTACTTACCAGATCAAGACAGGCAAGGTGAAAAATTAAGCTTATATTTAAAAGGAGTTATATTACACACATTTAGGTTCGGATAAGATATATTATGTAAACTTGTACATATCAATCAACTATAAATCTTTGATCTTTCCATTTTTTATCTCTTCTATAAGGCCGTTTAGAACTGCTAACAGTATATCCTTCTTGTCGTCACTGCTGTCATCAGCTTTTATATTAAAGTTTAGCTTTACCCTTTTGTCCGGCGATGTGAACTTAAATTTAAACTCACCTGGTTTTATGTTTTGTGTAGGAAGTTTAGTGCTTTTCCTTCTCTCCTTTATTTCATCTCTGGAGAATGGTTTGTTTTTATACTTTTCCAGGATCTCAAACATTTCGCTTTTGTCTTCTATTTTAGCCAATTCTATTAGAAAAGTTTTTGATTCAATTTTTAACAGCTGACATTTTTGTATTATATCAGGCGGAAGATCAGTTATTCGTAAAAGCTCTGAAATTGTAACTCTTGACTTTCCAAGCTTCTTCGCTATTTCTTCATGAGTGTATCCGTATATGTCCGAAAGGGATTTAAGTGAATAAGCCTGCTCGTAAACATTAAGGTCCTTTCTCTGTATGTTTTCAATTATGGAAAGCTCAAGAGCCTCATTATCAGGTATTTCAAATTCAATGCATGGAATTTCCCTTAATCCTGCTAGTTTACCAGCGCGGAAACGCCTCTCCCCTGCTATAATTTCAAATTTTCCATCTTTTGCTCTTACCAGAATTGGTTCCAGAATTCCCTTCTCCCCTATCGATCTGGCAAGTTCATCAATATTGCCGAAATCTTTACGGGGTTGCATAAGATTCGGAACTATCTTTTCGACAGGTATTTTTCTGATTATTGAAGTTCTAGTCCTGGAAGATATTTCCTCAACAAAATGATTATCATGCCTTGATTTGACAAAATCCGGCAATCCTACTTTTTTAGCCATTTTTTATTATCTCCTCAGCCAGCTTTTTATATTGTGATGCACCTACGGAATTTGGTGCAAAAGTAAAGATTGATTCTTTATATGCAGGACTCTCCTCAAGTCTTACACTCCTTGATATTTTAGTTTTAAATACCTTGTCTCCGAATAATTTTTTAATATGTTTTTCACTGTCTCTTGCAATAACTATCCTGCTGTCATGCATAGTTATAAGAACTCCAAGTAATGAAAGGTTCGGGTTACTCCTAATTCTTACTTTTTCAAAAGTTTCAAGCAGATCGTCCGTTCCCTCGAGTGCAAAATATGAACTCTGGATAGGGATAAGAAGATGTGTGGCGGCCACGAAAGAGTTAATTGTTATCAAGCCCAGCGTAGGAGGTGTATCTATTATTATAAAATCATATTTAAACTTGAAAGTATCAAGTCTGTCCTTCAGCCTGAAATGACTGTCAATTTCACCTATCAGCTTTGACTCAAGCTTAGCCATGGAAATATTTGCTGGAATTATTGACAGATTTATAACCGATGTTGATTTAACAACATCTTCAAACCCAAGTTCGCTATTCTCAAGCAGATCGTAAGCAGAGTGTTCAATACTTTCGGGATCGATAAATGTAACTGTTGAATTTGCCTGTGGATCAAGATCTATAAGCAATGTTTTATAGCCCAGAAATGCCAATGCTGCTGCCAAATTGATCGAAGTTGTGGTTTTACCCACACCCCCTTTCTGATTTGCGATTGTTATTATCACTTTAAACTCCTTTAGGAGTAAGATATTAAATAATAAATTTTTATTTGTCAAGAACTATGTCGACATGTCGACATTAGATTTGTTCATGAATTAAATATCATACTGGAAAGCTCATGGAAATCTTTGAAATAGTTAATGTTTTCAGAATAATTGCCTGTAATATTCGAGTCCTTGATTATGAAAATATCTGATATGTTCGATCTTACAGAAGCAGTTATATCAAGATCGCTATCCCCTATTGATATGGTATTTTCAGGCTCAACTTCAAACTTTTTCATTAAAAACTTAAATGCAGAAGGAGATGGTTTCCACATTTTCTCATCTCTTGTAATGATCATATCAAAGGATATATTAAACTTGTCTATAAGGTAGTTCATGTTTTTTCTGGAATTATTAGTCACAAGTGAGACCTTTATTCCTTTTTTCCTGATCTCATTTATGAATTCAAGTGAACCATCTATTGTTTTTGCTTCTAAAGTGTTTTTCTCTTCGATCGCTTCAAGGTAATTAAGTCCATCTTTATCTACAACTTTCCCGTTATAAAGTTTTTCAAGTATACTGGAATTATGAACATTTAATTTTTTCTTAACAGAGATCCAATCGACATTACTGGTAAATATAGTCCCATCCATATCCATGATTATCAGATCAATTATTTTTCGGCGATTCATTAATCTTTTGAAATAATTTTAAAGAAAAGAGGTATTCCTGGATTTTCTATTTTCAGACTGAGTTTCTTCTTTAAAAACGTCTCATCAGCGGATTTAAGCCTTCCTGAGTTAGATCGTATCTTCAGGAAGAAAGGCCTGTAGGATTCAATCGAGACGAATTTGGGCCTGAATCCTTTTCCACTTTCAGTATAGAATTTTTTTTCAGACAATGCTGATTGAAAAATCTCATTAATTCTTTTAGTAGACATCCTGTTATTTATAAATTCATTGATTTCAGATGAAATATCGATCAGATCAAAAATACTTTTTCCTGTTTTGGCTGAAACTATTATGAACTTCGAAAAATAAAATGAATTGAGAGTTCTTTTCAACTGGCCCAATAGTTTGTCAAGCTTACTTTTTTCTTCAACAAGATCCCACTTATTGCAGGCAATAATTACAGGTTTAGCTGATTTGATTATTTTTTTTGCAATCAGCAGATCATTTTGATCAAGCTTCCTGGAAATATCAACAACAAAAATTACGATATCTGCATTGGTAAGATCACGCTCTGCTCTTATGACAGCAGCACTTTCAGTACTTTCTTTGACTTTTTGAAGCTTTCTTATTCCTGCATTATCAACAATAACAAATTTTTTCCCTTTACGCTTTATTTCAAAATTCACTGAGTCACGGGTTGTTCCGGGGATTGGAGATACAATTGCCATCTCATCATTAAGAATGTAATTTATTATCGAGGATTTACCAACATTAGGTTTCCCCATTATGCTTATTCTCATTATTGGAAGAGTACTTTTTTTTGTTGATACCGGATGATCTTTAAAGAATGTACCTATGGTTTCCAGCAGGTCTCCGACTCCGATATTATGTTCAGCAGATATATATGTGAAATCTGTTTTCAGGCTGTAGTATGATGGAGGGAGTATAAATTTGCTTTGATCATCAACTTTATTAATAACAGGAATTATATTCTTATTGATCTTTCTGATTTCGAGGAAAAGATCTTTTTCGTATCCCAGAATTTCTCTTCTTCCGTCAAACAGATAGATAATAAGATCTGATCTTTCAACCTCTCTGTAAATACGTTTATTTATCTCAGTTGATATCACATCCTTTACTGGAAAGAATCCACCTGAATCCTGAAGTGTGAAAGTCCTTTCATCTATATTGAACCTTTCACTGAATATATCTCTGGTCATGCCCGGATCAGAATGTATCAGTGCTCTCCGTTTTCCTATTATCCTGTTGAAAAGTGTAGACTTACCGGTATTTGGAACACCCGCGATAGTTATTAAAGGAAATTCACTCATTTTATTTTACCTGAAGCTCAGGAGATCCTGATCATGGAAACACAATAACATTCGATCGCATCTCCGCTTCCAACAGCATCAACCTTCTCTTTGGTTTTTGATTTTATATTAAATCTGTCTGTCTCAACACCGAGAATAGATGAAATATTTTCCCTTATATCAGATTTAAATGGAGATATTTTAGGTAATTCAGCAATAATAACCGAATCAATATTCATAATCTCAATATTTCTTTTTTTATAAATATCCATGACAGCTTCAAGAAAATATTTACTTTCCTTTCCCTTGAATCTTGGATCTGAATCGGGGAATAATTCTCCAATATCACTCTCCCCTATTGCTCCCAATAATGAATCCACAAGTGCATGGATAAGGACATCTCCATCTGAATGGGCAATGAACTCCAGCTCTTCTGAAACCTTGATTCCACCGATATATAGGCCTTTTCCCTTTTTTATACGATGAATGTCATATCCAATCCCGGATCTGATCTTTAACATTTTTATTTGTCTGTTTTAAGGTTAGTTGATCTTCTTCCCAAAGATCATTTTACCTGATGTTGTCTGCAGCACAGATGTGACTTCTATTGTTTTTTCCAGGCCGATATCAGATTTTGCATCATCAACAACTATCATTGTTCCATCTTCAAGATATCCAATTCCCTGCCTTTTTTCCTTACCGTCTTTTGCAATATGAACTTTCAAATGTTCACCCGGGAATACTATCGGTTTAAGAGCAAATGCCAGCTCATTAATATTGAGTATCGTTACATCCTGCAGCTTGGCAATTTTACTCAGATTTATATCGTTTGTTATAAGTTTAAAGTTCTGGTCCTTTGCAAGAAGGATGAGTTTTTGATCAACTTCTTTAGCACGTGATACAACTTTATTTAAGATCGTAACACTTATCTGAGTGTTATTCCTTAATTTTTCAATAACATCAACACCCCTTTTCCCTCTGACTTTTTTATTGGGATCATTTGAATCTGCAATTGCCTGAAGCTCTGCAAGAACAAAATGAGTAATAATGATCTCACCCTGAATAAAACCCGATTCGATTATCTGAATTATTCTCCCGTCTATAATTGCGCTTGTGTCAAGAAGGAACGAATCTGTGAATGCACTCCCTCCCCTGAAGAATTCCTTAATGTTCAAAGGAGAAAAAAGGTTGGGCTTATGTACCCCAATAAAAAAACCGGTTATCGGGAAGCCGATCAAAAAGAGTGATTTAAAAAACACAAAAGCTGAAAATGAGAGTGTGATCAGTTTAAAGACCTCAAGAAAGACAAATCCTACAAGCGCTCCTCCAAGAACTCCAATTGTTACACCCCAGAGATACTTAAACTCTGTATTCTTTACTCTGATCGCGATAAGCATCAATGCCAGTGCTAAACCGGCCCCGATCATAGCTCCAACATATGGTGTAGTTCCCGGAAATGGCGGATATGAATACCCGATAAAAGAAAATAATGCAACAAAAAACAGCTTGTATATATATAATACCATTTTACTCTCCTTAATAATATTGCTTTATTATAGCAGAATAACAGATAAATTACTAATGGCTGAATATAACGTTAATATATAACGAAATAATCATTCTACAGAGATAACGATCCTTTCATTTTTTAGTTTATTTGAATTTAATATGGTGAATTCTGCATATTTTTTATTCTTTTCAAAACTAATTTCATAGTCAATATTTTTTTTGTAGAATTTCGGAAATATAGTTATCTTTCTTATTTTTTTTAAATTAAAATCTTTTGATTCCAGAATGATTTTCGAATCTGATCTCAGATCGACGGATCTTGAAAATAGCTCGCGGGAAATTGCCTGCATCTTAAGAGATCTGAGAAACCCTCCCTTAAGGACACCTCCCTTAATTAGATTAGATTTTGTATCAATTATATAATGAAGAGAGTTTACTGTTTTAACTATTGAAGAATTTTCAATATTAAGTTCTTCGATCTTATTAAGAAGATGTACTTTTTCATTATTAAGAGCGCTGATTTGCCTTAAAATATCATCTCTTTTGTTGCGTAATAATCTTACATCATTAGCCATGACATCCCTTTCTATAATAGCTTCATCTCTTGCATCTATAAGTTTCCGCTTTGCCTTTCTGTTTATTTCATTCGGAGATACAGAAGCTGTCCCCTGAGAAACAAAAGATCCAAATTCTCCTCCGGAAAAGAAATTCCATATTTTAAATCCTGGAATAATCGGCTCAAACATAAATGTTTTTTCAACAAGAACCAGTGCTTCGCTCTTTTCTACACCTTTTACATTTAAAAGGTAGTCCATCGCAATCTGATAGTGGTTCTCACCATCAGAAACGATATGGGGTTTCGGAAGGAATTTTTCTATATTCCTTATATGCATATTGAGTTCAAGTATTTCACTTTTTTTGCTGAGAATCTCAGCCAGCAGGTTTTTTATAGAAATATTTGATTCTGAGTTGATCTTCTCTTCAAGAAGTAATTTCTCCTCCTCAGAAAGGTTAATAATGTCCAAAGTTGGAAGGTTCTTCCCGGTCTTTTCTTTATATTCTTTTACAAGAGTCAATATATCATTCTGATTGGTTTGAATACTATCTTCCAGTTTACGCACCTTTTGAACAAGTGAAGACATTTGTGTGATTTTTGAGTCGCTGAAACCTGAATTGTTTTCAAAGAGAAAAATAAATCCGATAACTATCAAAATAAATAACAAAACAATTGTAGAAAAAAAGAGAATTAAGGATTTTTTTTTATAGTTTTCTTTTTTACCCTCCTCCCTTTACCCTTGCATTTTAAATATCCTTTATATAATTATAGCAAAAACAGTATAATTATTCACAGATAACAAAATGTAAAAAAAATATAATTTTAAATTTAACTTGACAGGTTTAATTAAAGATAATAAACTATATCAAACAATATAGATTAACTACTCTGTATGATATGGAAATTAAAAAAATAAACAATTTGAAAGTTGAAATTAATTATTACGAGGCCATCTATACAATCGGAATTGCTTCAGATCGCCTTGGGGTTTCTGTACATACTCTAAGACAATATGAGGCTGAAGGACTTATCCTTTCTCATAAAACAAAAACAGGAAGAAGAATATACTCTGAAATGGAACTGGACAAGGTCAGATGCATAAAGAAAATGATCCAGGAACAGGGATTGAATTTTGAAGGAATTCGCCAGTTGATGTCACTTATTCCATGCTGGAAGATCAGAAGCTGCTGTGATAATGATTACGAAGAATGTAAATCCTACACATCAAGGAAATCACCTTGCTGGAGTACAAAAGAAAAATGCAAGCATCCTTATCCTGACTGTCGTGATTGTGAAGTTTACAGAGGACTAATTTCCTGTGATGATCTAAAAAGATTTATATATAAATTATAAGAGGTGACTTAATGAAAAAAATTGTAATTCTAGGTGCAGGTTCGGCCGGTACAATGATCGTAAATAAACTGGTGAAGATGATACCTGAAGATGAGATCTCTATCACTATAATTGATCACTCAAGTATACATTATTACCAACCCGGTTTTCTTTTTATTCCCTTCGGAATTTATTCAAAAAATATGGTTTATAAACCAAGAAGGGATTATCTGCCTAATAATGTTGATTTTATTCAGACTAAGATCGACTTGATAGATGTTGAAAAGAACCAGATTATTCTGGAAGATAAGAAAAAAGTTAAATATGATTTTCTGATCATTGCCACAGGGTCTAAAATTGCTCCTGAAGAAATTGATGGTTTGACAGGCCCGGGGTGGAAAAAAACAATATTTGATTTTTATACTCCGGAAGGCGCCGTTGATCTTGCACATTTCCTCAGATATTGGAAAGGCGGGAAGATGGTTGTCAATATTGCAGAGATGCCGATCAAGTGTCCTGTTGCTCCCCTTGAATTTGTTTTTCTTGCCGACTGGTGGTTTACGGAGCAGGGAATCAGGGACAAAGTTGAAATTGAGTATGTAACTCCCCTATCCGGCGCGTTTACAAAACCGATAGCTTCAAAATATCTGGGAGAGATAGTTGAAAGAAAAAATATTAAAATAGTACCGGATTTCAATGTTTCCTCTGTTGATTCAGAGAAGAAGATCATCAGTTCATATGAAGGAAAAGAACTTGACTATGATCTACTTGTTTCGATTCCAACTAACATGGGTGCGGATGTAATAGGGAAATCGGGGCTGGGAGATGATTTGAACTTCATTCCAACTGAAAAGCACACTCTGGTATCTAAGATAAAAGATAATGTTTTTATTGCAGGTGATGCTACAAATCTGCAGAGTTCCAAGGCTGGCTCAGTTGCTCATTTTGAAGCGGAAATCCTAATCAAGAACCTTATCAGAAGAATGGATGATATGGAAATGATGCCGGAATTTGACGGTCATGCAAATTGTTATATAGAATCCGGTTTCGGAAAAGGAATTTTAATTGATTTCAACTATGATACAGAACCTCTACCGGGGAAATTCCCTATTCCCGGGTTTGGACCGTTCTCACTTTTGCAGGAAACTAAAATGAACCATTGGGGGAAAATGACATTCAGATGGATCTATTGGAATATTCTCATGAGAGGAGGAGAACCACCGCTTGAAGCTCAGATGAGCCTTAAGGGAAAGTGGAAAGTATAGGAATGTCTGATGAATGAAGATATCAAACAATTAAATGAGAAAATAGACTTTCTTACCGATCAGGTAATGAGTCTTACTAACCGGCTGAGGGCAGTAGATGATTTCAAAGAAGATATGTCACTGTTCGCAAAAGATGCTTTTGATGAAGTTGTTAATTTCATGTCTGATGTGGATTTTCATTTTAGAAGTCAGGATTTCATGTGCATGATCAAAAAATCTTTCAGGAATATTAATAATTTTTCAAAAATACTTGATCAATTACAGAGTTTTGTAGAATTCACAGAGGATATCGGCCCTTTAGCACACGAGATCGTTGATGATTTTATTTCAAAATTACATGAGCTTGAACAAAAGGGGATCCTTGAATCGCTAAGAAGATCTTTAGGAATCGTTGAGACTTTAAGTGAAAATTTTGATCCTGAAGATGTGACAAATTTCGGGAATTCAATGGTTCTGGCAATGAGAACCGTAAAAAGATTTACTAAACCTGAGAATTTGTCAAAAATAGAAAAGATAATTGAAGAAATTGAAAATTATGATTTTGAAAAAAAGAGGAAAGTGTCGTTGTTCAGCATTTTCAGGAAATTGAGAAGCAAAGAAGTATTAAAAGGGGCTGATGTAATGCTGGATTTAGCAAAAATCGCCTCTAAACAATATACAAAATAACTAATAAGGAGAATTTTAATGTCACAAAAAGAAATTGCCGGTGTCACTATCGATTTTGATGAAAGTGGTTATCTGTCCAAATTCGAAGATTGGAGTAAAGAGATTGCAACAGCATTAGCAAAGGAGAATGGTATCGATGAGCTTACTCTGAAACATTGGGAAGTTATCGAATACATTCAGAAGGAAGTTCAGAATGGAGCTGCCCTTTCAATAAGAAAAATCGGTAAATCAGGTGTTGTGGATATTAAAGAGTTTTACAACCTGTTTCCCGATGGCCCATTAAAGAAAGCAACTCTGATATCAGGTGTTCCCAAGCCATCCGGCTGTGTTTAATAAGGAGAAATCATGGCAGAATCAAAAGAAAAAATAAAGAAAGTATCAGTTATATGTGCGAAAGGCAGCCTTGAAGATGTTTATGCCGCGCTAGTTATGACAAATGGGGCAAGAATGGAAGGGATAGAGGCAAATATATTCTTTACATTCTTCGGCCTTGATGCAATAACGAAAAAGAAGATGAACAAACTTCATACTGCAACAGTTGGTAATCCTGCAATGGCAATGCCCGGTGGACTCCCCTTCCCTACTATTCTGGGTGTTCTACCAGGAGTTGAAGCCGGAGTCTCAGCTATGATGAGAAAGGGAATGGATGATCTGGATATCCCGCCTGTTGAAGAATTTCTTGATATGATCAATGCTGCCGGTGGGAAAATTTACGGATGCAAACTTGCCGTTGATATGTTCAAGTTGAAAAGAGAAGATATGTATGATGATATGGATTCAATAATTACTATCGGTGAATTCTATGAGAAAGCTGCCGGTGGTCAAATAATTTTTACCTGATTTTCAGATAACTACAAAAAAGGCTGGCTTTTCCTGATTATGTTCAGGTTTTGTCAGCCTTTTTTTTTACCTTCTCTTTTTCCTCTTTGGGTCCGACAATCTTTGCAATTAACACACTCAATAAATACAGCAGCATCATCGGGATCGCAAACATGGATTGAGTTATGATGTCAGGTGTTGGTGTGATCACTGCAGCAATTACAAATATAAGCACAATTGCATACTTGAAATGTTTTATCAGGAATTTCGAGGTGATTATTCCCATTTTCGCCAGCAAAAATGATAGTACAGGTAATTCGAATATTAATGAAATACCAAGTAAGACACGGAAAGCAAGTGAGAAATATTCATTTATTGTGATTATTGCATTAAAATCTGATCCTACTTCAAGAAAGAACCTGCAGGCCCATGGGAAAATGGCATAATACCCGAAAGCTCCTCCCAGAATGAAAAAAAAAGTTGTAAAAAAAACGAAAGGTATTACCATCTTCTGTTCATTTTTGTAAAGGCCGGGAGTAATAAATGCCCATAATTGATAAAAAATAAACGGAGAGGAAATGAATGCACCGGAAATAAATGCAATTTTGATGTACATCATGAATGGCTCTGTCAGAGAGGTAAATGCAAGCTTTTCACCCGCAGGAAGAAATTGGAGTACAGGAATCGAAAACCAATGATAAAGCTTGTCAACAAATGTCCATGAAACAAGAAAGAATATCAAAATAAAGGCAAAGGAGTAAAGAATTCTTTTCCTTAACTCGCCGAGGTGATCGAAAAATGACATATCACTGAATTTTGCTGTCATTATCATCCTCCACTGCTTTCTCAATCTCTTTTTTAGTTTTTTCTATATCTTCAGTAATATCAAATTTTTTGAATTCATCTTTGATTGAGTTCTTTAAACTTTTTTCAAGATTTGTTACCTCATTGATATCATTCTTAATGGACTTAAGGTCTTCACCTATATCAGCTTTATCAATTTCTTCCTGTATAGTCGATTTAGCATCATTAATTGTCCGTTTAAACTCTCTGAGTGTATTGCCGAGAAGTTTGGCTATCTCAGGTAATTTTTTAGGGCCGAATAACATTAATACGACCAGCATTATCATAACGATCTCAGGGAAACCTATTGATCCGAACATATTACCTCTATTATTCTTATTTGTTTTATATTAAATATTGTTAAATTCAAATTCTTCTCTATAAGAAGATTTTAGCATAGAAGAGTACTCAAATCAAAGTTCGAATGAAAGATTCAACCTGATACTTTTTGGTATTTGGAGTTCGAGTGAGTACCTTTCTCCTCCCGAAAAAACATATTCGGAAATTTCACTTCCGAAATCAAGAATATTGAAAAAAGATAGTCCGAGAGAAGCATTTTTTCTGAATAGTTTAAAGGAATAGGATAACTTCAGACTTATATCAGACACATAGTCTTCCCTGGGACCTCCCTTTATTCCTCTTTCATCTTCTGCCTGAATCGTTTTGTAGTATATGATCCATTGATCATTATTATATTCACTATTTAGAAAAGAGAAGGGATCACCGTCCCGGTATTTGATGCTTACTCCCAGGAAAAGTTTTTTTGAAAGGAAATATCCGAAATACAATTTTGAGACAAATCCCCTGTCACCATCAACTCTGCCGTATCCGTTTATCCATGAATTAGGGTTGGCCATCGATTCACTTAAAACACCAATATCATTTGAATTCGGGCCATTACCGAACGAAGTATATCCCATCCCCATATGTGCCATAAAAGAAAATGAAAAGAACCATCTTTTTTTTACTCCCCCTGTAAAATTCAGAAGTAGTTGAGCATAGAATGGATCTTTCTCGAATTGAGAATTTGTCAGAGAAAAATTGTCGATCGGAGAATCAATAAAGAAAAGGTCAACTCCGTTTATATTCTGATAATAACCAAACTCATCATCAAATTGTACCCATGGATTGTTAAGGAATTGTTTAAAAAGAGCTTTAAGGTTGAATACAAAGTTCCTTGATATTTTTTTTGTATAAAGCATTAACAAACTGTTTGTAACCGGATTCTTAAGATTGTTATCGATGGTATGATAACTCCCTCCTGTGTACCCATATAATGATGTTTCTTCTCCGGCCTGATACAGGTTGTCACTATTAATATCAGTCCAGTAATGAATCGACCCTGAATTTCCGGACCTTTCAAGAAAATAATTAATATTTTCTTTTAATTTGCCGGGAGTTCGTCCTGCACTCAGATAAAAGGAGGATGATCTGCCGGAAGTAAAGAACCCCAGGTTAAATCCTGTATCGATAAAACTAATATTATTTTCCTTCCGTTTAAAACTGAGGCTGGACAATCCCAAATAGGCCCTTCCTGTTAAAACTGAAGAATTGCTGATCGACCAACTGAACCTGAATCCCGTATTTAAATTAAAATTACTATTTGTATATTCATTGCCTCTCTCCCATAAAATCACCTGATAAGGATTTTTGCCGGCAAAAATCCGGTTATCATCATCAGTGTATTCATCCGCGGAGAGAACACTCAATCTTGATGTTCCGAAAAATCTGACATTCAATTTTTTGCTATCAAGAACTGAATAGGTTAATTCAGAAGAAAATATATCAGATGAAAAACTGCCATATTTATTTACAGCAAAAATATCATCCCCGTCATTATCAAAAATATTAAATGAATGGTTGGATCTGACCGGATCCTGATCTGAATTTTCGTGAATGAATGAGGCAAGAAAAGAGAATTTTTTGCTATTATATTTAAAACCTGTAATGAAAGAATCCAGAGTACTTGCAATTGTCTCCTGAGGCAGCCTGCCAAGTTCAGCATAAACATTATCTCTTTTTAATGTATTTATGCCCCCGAGTATCTCATAAGATCCGTGTTTTGTTTGTTTTTTATAATTAAGGCTGAATATCAGGTAATTTCCGTTCTCAGAGAATTGTTCATCAGTTTTATTGAAATCATTAAAATCCCTTTTAATGTAATAATGATTTACTGCCAGAGAGATATTTCCGCCTGCAAGTTTTCTGTTTATCATATAGTCAATAAAATAACTATTGTCTATACTTCTCCTTGTCGAATAAAGCATCTCATCCCTTAATGAAGGGTGCTCCGGCTGGATCATTACGGGGCCAAGCGGAGTATAAGATCCCAGGTTAGAATAAACCGATGAAATTATTCCACGGGAATAGTTATCAATCCGATCGGTTGATGATATATGAAGGCCGGGATTGTTAACAGATGCAGATGATCCTTTAATTGAATAACCTGAATATGTGGAAAAAGGAAAAATTACAGCAGCTCGTCCGGGATCTATAGCTGAATTTATGTTAAAACCATCATAGTTCCAGTTAAAGTTGATATATGACTCTCCCTCGAAATAAACCCTTGGGTTATCAATATGGGAGAAGCTATTATTCTCCTCGATCATCAGTGTAACATCAGGTACATAATTCTCCAGAAAAAAATTCGGGAAAATTGTTCCCGGGAGATAGTTGAACATAAATTCATCAAAAACAAATGTATTGTAGGATTTAGAATCATTTTCATTTCCCTGCAAAGGTATGATAAATAAGATCATTAGTATTATTAATTGAATATATTTCATTATTTTACCTTAATTTAAAACCAATATTGATACCGGTCTTCCCATTTCCTATCAATGGCATAACCATAAATTTCCGGGACCTTTTTCTATAAATAAACTTCCCGATAGCAAAACCGAGAACTGCTCCGACAAATACATCAGAAAGCCAATGTGTATCCTCGGTAATTCTTGATAAGCCTGATAAAGTGGCCAGGCCGTAACTCAGGATCGGAACAAAAACAGATTTATTGTACTGATGTGCAATAACTGTTGCAGTTGACCATACGGTGATAGTATGCCCTGACGGGAATGCGTCGTAGTACATATCTCTGTTATCTTTATACCTTTTTAAAAAACCTGAAGGACCATCCCATCTGTCAATTCCATTTTCAGCTTCGGGCCTTTGTCTTCCTGTCAGATGCTTTAACAGCTGGACCACAACCCCTGAATGAATAAGGCTCATCAGGACAAGTTTGCCGGTATCTTTTGCCTTTTCATCTTTGAGAGCAAAACCTGAAAGATAAAAAAACCCGGAAATTCCAAGGCTTACATTACCATCGCCAAGCAGAGTCATAACGGGACTGGCATCATCGACCCATTTATTTTTATCCTGATAGGCTTTAAATCTGCTGTATATCGACTCATCGTTTGAAATCAGATAGCCTGTGAAAACTGACATTCCGGCAACGATCGCCCAGTCTTTCAGAGAAAATCTTAACGGAGCGGTCCATATTTCAGCCTCATCCTTAAGAAGAGCTTTGAAAAAGGGATCATCAGAATTAGCTTTTGTACTACTTTGCTCAGTTTCTGAATCATTATTTTTGTCAGATTCATAACCAAATAGAGGGAGAAAATTAAGACAAAGAAAAAATACGAGTAAGAGGGAGATTTGTTTTTTAAGCATCAGTTATATTATTACAATATCTATTTCCGGTCAAACTTTTCAACTTTAAAGCGGATCACTTTTGAAGAATAATTCCCTGCCCGATCTTCAAGGTTTACTTCGAGTCTGTTCCATCCATTTTTGACCTTAACATTAAATTTTTCTATATCAAGTGTTTTCCAGTCCGGATCATATTCTGATATAACCGATTTCCCGTTCAAAAGAGCTTTGATCTTATTGTCATTTATACCCTTGCCCTTATCGGTAATAATAATTTTAAACTTGTTAAGATTATTGTTTGTTAATCTTCGGGGCTTTTTAAAGTAAATCTCAGGTTTGTAAATATCTCTCATCAACGAAAAAATACCGGTTGTCAGTATACGGGAGACATAAAGCCCTTCTCTCTTTTTTATCGATGTTGTCACGTAATACCATTTTTTACTTTTAAGTGAATATTTGAATATTCCTAACTGCTGGGGGTTTCTTTCTACACTTTTAAAGTTGATATGAACAGCGTCAAGAAAAGGAAAAGTGTGAGGGTAAATCCTGTATTGAGGTGATAGAACAGGATATGTTGAAGGATAAGAAACATTTTCAACGAGAATTACTTTATCCTCTCTGACAGATCGTTTTGCAAAGTTTATACTAAAATCACTGAATTTAACAGATTGTGTTTTCCAATCAGAAATTTTTATAAGATCAATCTTTTTTTGCACCTGAGCAGTCAGCTTTCTGTTATTAAAAATCGAAAAATTCAGTTTCACTCCATTTTTAAAATTTAAAGGGTTAAAATTGAGAAACATCCCCTCTGAATCATATTGAGGGAATACAGTCAATCGATCACTGCCCTGAATTACTTCAAGAATGATATTATTCGATGCAATATGACTATCTTTTATCCTGATAGTAACACTATTTCTATTTATAAATTTGTCAATCTCCAGATCAGTAATATAGTCCAGATTATAATTATTATAGGAAAAACATTTTTTATAGATCAGCCGGTCACTTTGATAGAAGTTGAATTCAACGAATAAATACTGATCTTTCAAACCCACCGGGATTTCAAGAGCTCCATTTTTAATTATTTCCTTAATTTTTAATTCTTTGTTAAATACTATGGTGTCATTTTTATCAAATATTGATAAAGTGACCTTTGAAGAAGTTCCAGGATGAAACTCGGTAATCTTTAAGGAGGGGCTGGAATTACCAAGTCCGGAAGATTCGATATTTATAACAGGATCAGAAGATCTATATACAGAAAATCTCCCTGAAGTAACATTATTGAAATTATCATAAACCTTTACTTTGAAATTGTTTATCCCGGGCTTTATCAGTTTGAAAATACTCTCTGAAGTTTTGCTCTCCTTAGACATTACAAACCCTTTCTGATTAAAAAGGTTAAAAAAATATGAACTTGACGATGAAAAAAACATATCATAAACAAAACCCAATTGGTTGTTATCATCATATGTAAATCTTGTGAATTCAATGTTGTAAATTTCTTCTCCGTTAAGGAAAAATTCGATTCTGGAAGGAGCAACATGTTTCCCGGAATCAGAAATATCAAAAGTATTAAGTATGAATTCACACTCACCATTAATATATAATTTCTCCGGTATTTTATAATTTGGGCCATTTTCTTTTACAAATGAATATCCAAACTCACCTACTCTTCCGTTAATACCGGAATTTTTTACTGATCTGATCAATAGTTTTCTCAATATCGGAAAGTTTTTATCTTTTGCTTTGAAATTAATAAGCCTGAAAGGATTTACAAGAGCATTTTTCTTATCCCGTATCTCAAGATGCAGATGTGGGAATCCACTACCTGTTTCACCTGAATAACCTATCAATTCCCCTTTTCTGACATGAATAGGTTTTTTTAGAATGTAATTCCCGATATATTTTGTCCCTCTGATCCTTTGTAGTTTTTTTACTATTTTCTCGACAGGGTCAGTAAAACCTCTTAAATGGAAATAAATTGAACTAAGGCCGTTCCCGTGCTTCACATAGATACCTTTACCACTTCCTCTCTTCACATATCGTATTTTGTATATATACCCTTCCTGAACTGCATGTATTGTGTATCCGGTCTTTTGAAATGTCCTTAAATCGATACCGCCATGAAAATGGCCCGGGCGGAACTCCTGAAAAGATGAACTGTAACCATTATTGATTTTCAACGGCCAGTCAAAAATTCTATTACCGGGAAGGAGATTTATCGGAGAAAAAAGAAAAATCAGGATAATATTTAGAGTTATTTTACTCATTTTATTCCGGTTCTTAGAAAATGAGGTCACCTGACTTTAAAATTATATTTCCATACTTTGATTTCTTTGCAGAAGCGCCTATAAGAGCAATGTTTTTTATGATTTTTGCCATATTTAATCATATCAGGAATGAGCAGGTTGTCAATATTTAACAATTGACTTTGCTTTTCAATTGGTTTAAATTCGTAATCAATGAAACCATATGCCAGGTTTTCTCTACTCTTTTTCCTGATTCCGGTTGTTCTTTTCTTTTTATTTCAGAATTCAGAGACTGGTAAGGAAAAAACGGGAAATTATGTTATAAAATCAGAGAGCCTGAGGATAAAATGGGAAAAGTTTTCCGGAGGAAGAGAGGGGAAAATTTTATACTCAAATCCTCCTGATATGATGATACTTTACCTTCATAAAGGGATAGTGAAAAAACTGAACGGGATTGTAGTAGAGGGCGGAAAGGGACGCTGGAAAAGGGGGAAAACATCAAGATCTTTCTGGTCACCGGATGGATCATTCTTTGTATACAGATATTCCGGAGAGGTTTTTATCGCTGATGAATATGGGAAAAAGATGCTGATCTATAATAAAAATATGGATACTTCCAAGGAGACAAGGTGGAGTATTATTACTCATGAAGGGAAAAATTATATTTTCGGCCCTTCAAAAACCGGAACCGGTATTGCCGTGAGTATTGATAATCCGGGAATAACAATTGAAATATTCCCTTTTCCCGTGATCGACAAACATTGTGAACTTACAGTGGATGGGAAATATATAGTTTACAGTAATGGAAGAGATATTTTTGTTTCAGACCTTTCAAGTAGAACGAAAGGGATAAAAATCTCATCCGGTCAAAATTGCAGGCCATGTGCTTCACCGCATAATTATGCTGCATGGCTGCCTGCTCCTCACAAAAAATATAATATCCATAATGTTAAAAATGGGAATTTTGTAAAAGAACTTAAAGCCCCGGCAAATGAAGAGATTTACAGACTGAATTGGTCAAATAATGAAGAATTTGCCATACATATGTTCGGCAGCCGTGGAAACACAAGAATACATGTGAGAAATGTCAGGAACGGTAACAGCCTGTTTGTCGGGAACGGATGGGATCCTGATCTGTGGATAGGGGGAAATTAATAGTAATACCAGATGCTTCTATACTCATCAGTATCTTCACCTATTGACTCAAGCCTGTCAAGGTATTCTTTGATAGAAACATCTTTGTAAATATATGAATTCACTTCCCTTATGTTCTTCTCCCATGGGTGAAATGCATATACTCTTCTTCCATCAGGAAGGATTGAAATGAGTTCATGATCCTGCCAGGCACGAAGATGATTTTTTCCGAGAAAAGGGACATTGAAAACCGGCTCATCAGAACGGTAGATACCGGGAAGCAACCTTGCTTCTTCTTTACGTTCCTGAAGAATCCTGGCTATCGGAACTGCATAGTCCTCCATTTCACTTTTTCCTTTCATATTAAAGGTATAGTAAGGATCTATCCCGATAAGCTTTAATGCTATCCTTAAAGCTACACTTTCAAATCTTCTGCTATTGGAAAAAGTGAAAACCTGCTGATTATAAACATTTATGCCGTTCGATTTTAGTTTTGTAACAGCTTCAAGGGTTTCTTTGCTGATCTCATATGAATCCTGAAAGTGAGTAACAAAATAGATGATCCTCTTTCCCGGTTTGTTATATTTCTTCATAATATTGACAAATTCTTCATCGATCCTCTGTGGAACCGTAACAGGTGTCCTCGAAGCAATTCTTATACTTTTCAAATGTGGTATTTTTGAAAGCTTGCTGAGAAGATCATCTATAGAATGGTTGTTCATAATAAGAGGATCTCCTCCTGTAACAAGAATATCCATTATATGATCATGCTCATTTATCCATTCAATTGCTTTGTCAAGATCTTTAATTGAAATATTGGATGAAGGTATGTTAGGGGAAGTTATTTCCCAGTTTCTCTGACAATAAACGCAAATCTGAGGGCATGTATCGTAAGGTTTTAGAATTGCAACTTTTATATATCTCCGCGTAATACTATCTATTGGTGAGGTATCATGCTCCCTCATGAAATCAAATGCCATGTTCTTATCTGTTGTGTGAGACAGCATTTTATCAATATAATTAACCGGTGGAAAAACCTGCATCCTTAAGGGGAAATCAGACTGACTTTCCTCTTTATCCATTAGAGAAAGGTAATGGGGAGTGATTCCGAAAGGTATCCTGTTTTTTACTGCTCTATTTACTGCTTCTTCCTGCTCCTCCGAAATATTTATAATTTTCTTAAGTTTCTCAAGTTTTTCCTTATTGTTGATTATATTTCTATAATGCCATTTGTAATCTTCCCAATCCTGATCATTGCCATTGAATTCTTTTAAAATATTCTGCTTATTGATTTCACGTTGCTTCAGCATCTTATTAGATAAAGTATCAGTGAATCTTTCTGTTGCCTTATCAAGCTCATCCCCCATCTTGTCAAGGAAATCAGATCTTTTTATTGCAGCTTTTCTCCCTTTATAATGATCGAATTCCGGGCTTACCGTGCTCTCCAGTAAATGGGAGGGATATACATTGGAATGACCTTTCAAAGCACTGAAAAGGTGCTCAAACTCACTGATAAAGCCGTCAGAAACGTCGCTATCGCCTTTTCTTGCAGCTTTCCACAGATACTTCAATGAAGATGAAGAAGAGATTCTCTCGTATTTTTTTGAGAAAAGATTCTTAAGAACGTTCAATGAATTTTTAAACAGAATAAACTGGGAATTCGTCATATCATAATAATCATTACGGAATTCCATTTCGGTAGAGTTTAGATAGTTCATGGTTTTCTGTCTTGCAGATTCGATTGATTTACATTCCTTTAACAATTGATATATGTCAGGAGCAATGTGCCAGCATTTTCTCCATCTCTTTAAATATTTATCTTCTTTCTCTTTCATTTATTGAATTCCCTCCAAATTTCAGGTTATGAAAAAATCGGAACTATTAAATAGATAATACTCTATCATGTTCCAAAGTTCAAATTTAGTATTAAAACTTTTTCATCAATATGAATTTTTATAGAAAAATGTGGAAATTAATTTATTAATCCCGATAGAGTTTTTCCGTGATCTTTTCAAGTGTAATTAATGAGAATACCGGTATGATAATTGCGGATCTTATAAAGAAATAAAAAATGAGTGACATAACCGATGACACAAATAACAGTTCGGGGCTTTTATAACCAATTGTAAACAGGATCGATATTGCGAAAAATATAAAGATGGTCAACAGATTCACTCCGATTTTTAAAAATAACTGCTTTAAATGATCTTTGTATAATTTCAAGATCTCTTCTTTCTTTTCTTCTGGAAATTTGTCTGTCACTATTTTCAGTATTGTAAAACAATTACGAAATTCCAGGGTTATATAACCACCATGTATGATCTTAATTAATTCTTTAAGTATTGTTCTTCGAATATTTTTAAAACTTTTCATAGACTGAATTTTATAATTTAAAATTTCTTCATTGTTTCTAAAAGCAGGGTATTTTAACATGAACCGAAGATCATGTTTTATAATAATTTTTCTGTTAATAATAAAATTTGCAAGAATCGGGGAAATGATAATGACAGAGAGTAAAACTGTGTCGCTTATTTTATGTATAGCAGAGAAAAAAAATATTAAAAGAATAATCAATGTTGACATGTAAAGGACGAATTTCAAAAATACTGAAACTACAAAATCTTTAAGATTCTTTCCAAGAAAAATTATAATGTTATTCATTTTTTTACTTTCCCTATCTCAATTTCAGGCTTATCAGGCTTACGAGTGTAAAAATAGCAGCAATGATCCAGAACCTTACTACAATTTTCGATTCAGCAACACCAAGAAATTGAAATGTGTGGTGAATGGGGGCACGATAAAATATTCGCCGCTTGAATAGCTTTATTCCGATATAATCCTGAATAAATACTGTGAGAAATTCAACAACAAAAACACCGCCTGCTAAAAGGAATATGATCTCCTTTTTCAAAAGTATTGCTGATGTGGCAATTACTCCACCCAGAAAAAGTGATCCGGTGTCTCCCATGAAAATTTGAGCGGGGAATGTATTGAACCATAAAAATGCTGCAAGAGCCCCTATTAATGCTGCGAGTACTATAACCAATTCTCCGGACCCCTCAATGTAAGGATACCAGAGATAGGCTGCAATCCTTGCATTTCCGATAATATATGCAAAAACCGCATAAACAACAGAAAGAAAAACGACAGGAATTGTTGCGAGTCCATCCAAACCGTCTGCGAAGTTTATTGAATTGGAAATACCGATGACCACCAACACTATGAAAACATAGTAAAACCAGGATAGATCAATGACCGGATTTTTAAAAAATGGTACAAATAGTTTTGTTAAAAGTTCATCAGGAAATGGAGACGATTCCGGTGATAATACCAGTATTGATAAAATAATTCCGAAAAGGACCTGAAACAATAGTTTGAGGCTTCGTGACATTCCGGCATCAGAGGAGCCGTTTATACTTTTCAGATAATCATCAACAAATCCTATAGCTGTGAACCAGAAAGATGCAAAAATGATCACTGTCAGGAAAAAATTGTCAAACTTTCCCCAGATAAGCAAAGAAAAGAGAAAAGAAATAAAGATAATGAGGCCGCCCATTGTCGGTGTTCCGGATTTATTTTCTGAAGAAATATCTCCATATTCTCTCGACTTGTCGCGGAAATTAAGTTGATAAATAATATTAATAAGCTTTTTCCCGAATATTATTCCGAAAAGGAAAGAACTGAGCACTGCCATTAGCGCCCTGAAAGTAATATATGAAACAAGGTTATCGAGTGATAGTGCAGTTAAAAGATCATTGATCCAGAATATCATACTTTATTTATCTCCGAATGTATCTCATTCAATATTGATTTAATTCTGAAATGTGGTTTCATGTTATTTGAAGTAAGAAGTATCCTGTCAGTATATTTTATCACATCAACTTTATTCAATATATCTTTTCTGTAAAAACTTAGAACCATTTTCAACAATTCTTCCCTTATAAGTGAATTCTCAGAAAGAAAATATCTGCTTAAGAAATCGAGTTCATCTAATGTGCCGGATACCGACATTAACTTTATATATGCAAGTTTTTCTTCGGTTACTGATCTGTCAAATTTTGAACGGGAAAGATCATTGAAATATTTATAATCATTCTCAGTAAAATGCCCGGTAATCACTTTAATTGATGAAACTCTTATTTCATAGTATTTATCTTCGATAGATTTCAGAAGGACTTCCTTTGTTTCATTGCCCCATTCCATGATCTTCCCTAAAGAATTTACCGAATTTCTTATTATAAAACCATTCTCTTTTCTTTCAGATATAGTTTTCACGAGAAAGTTTAATTTACTTTTATCACGAAAAAGACCAATCAGTTTTACTCCGATATTTCTTATTTCCCATTTTGGAGAATTTAGAAAAATATTTATTTTATAACAAAAATCATTACTATATTTTAATGGTTCTTTTGAAACTCTTTCAAGAAATCCGAATGGTGAAGACATCGGGAGAGGCATGGAATTACTATGTGTAACCTTCCTTTTTTTTAATATAAATATATCTGTATTTTTAAGAAGGAGAGATGTGATCAAATATACACCGATCCCGACAAAAGTAAGCGAAATTATAAGTATAATGTCTTTAAGTGTTTTAGAACCCGGATCAATAAGTGAAAAAATTGTTTTGGACTGAATCATCACGATTACCATCATTAATGATGCTCCGATTGTTTTCAGTAAGGGAGTTGTCAACTCTCTGAACTTGATTTTGATATCTTCTCCTGAGAGTTTAAATTTAAGGACGATTATTCTGATTATTGAAAATAATACAAATGATATAGTAGTTGCAAGTGCAAGTCCGGCATATTCCAGATCAGTGCTGACAAGATAAAAACTCAACAATACATTACTTATAAGCATCATGAAATTGAGATACATGGATGTCTTAATATCGATTCTTGCTGAAAAAATCCTTGAAGTAAGAGAATGAAGCCCCCACCCTACCAGGCCAATAGAATAAAACTGTAAAGCAAAAGCAGTCTTACTTATATCTCCGGCCAGAAATTTCCCCCTTCCATATAATACTGAAACAATCGGATCTGCCAGCATTAACATTAAGATTGAAACAGGGGCTAACAGGAATATATTCAGTTTGACACCATCAATGAATAATTTTTTTGCTTTCTCTTTGTCAAACAATGCAATCTTATCTGAAAAATCTCTTAATATCACACTATTAATTGCCTGTGAAATTATAGCAAAAGGTAACCTGAATATAGTTTTTGCAAAATAAAGATAGGAAAGTGAACCTTCATATAGACCTGCGGCAAGGAATTGATCCACTATTTCAGCTGTTTTCGAAAGAAATACATCAAGTGATATAGGTATCAACTGAGAATAATACTTTTTATTAACCGCACTTGAAAAATCAATAGATAGTGAATATTTGAATTGAAGGGATTTATTCTTCAATATTTTCTTTACGAACGGATATAAGAAAAACATATGAAGAAATCCGCCCAGCAGAACACCAACTCCAAGGGCATAAATGTGAGAAATGGAATAGAGAGCTAAAATTCCGATAATTGACCCGACAGAAAAGAAGAGGGATGAGAACTCTGCTATCCCGAAACGGTTAAAGGCCTTCAATATTGTAGAAAATATTGCAGCAACCGTAACAAGAATAAGATATGGGAACATTATTCTTGTAATCGCAACAGCATCAGAAAGAACTCCTTTTGATTCAAATCCTGAATATATAAATCCGACTATAGAAGGTGCAAAAATAATACCCGACAAGGATATAAGAACTGCGAACAATAATGTGAAATTCAGAATCGATGAGGTTGATCTCCACATTTTTTCTCTTGGAGTTCTTCTGAACAATCTCATAAATATAGGGAGGAAAGCGTTCTCCATAGCATTTTCAGCAACAACTCTCCTCATCAGATTTGATATTGTTAATCCGGCTACATATATATCAGTTATACTTCTTGCGCCGAACAATCCCAATATCAGGATCTCTCTGAAAAACCCTCCGATCCTGGAAAGTGTTATCCCTAAAGAAGAGCTTAAAACCTTGGCTTCCGTTCTTCTTGTATCTTCAAACTTTTCTACAGTCTCTGTATATCTGTGAACAATAAATTTCCTTCCATTGACCTCAATCTCATCTCCTTCAAATATTTCTGAAATTTTGTCAGGAGGACTGCCATTTAAAAGGATACTCCCCTTTATTTTCCTTAAGAGAAGTTTTTTATCATTACTGATGATTTTAATTTCAAACACAAAGTTTTTGCCGGGAATATTAATATAATAACTGCTTAAAAATGAATTTCCGAAAGTTGTATTTGAAAACATCAACTCATAGTTTTGTTCATCTTCCGGAGAATGAAGATAATATGAAACGATCTCTTCTTCTTCATTTTTAGCATTGATATCTGTAAGTTTCGTTATTAATTCCAGAATTATATTAACCGGCACTTCCTCACGATCCAGACCCTTCAGATTATTTCTCATTTCAGACAGTTGATTTTCAGAACCCAGTAGCTCTTCCAGGATCGAGAGCAATTTTCTTTCAGGCACTTTAATTGATGTTTTACTGTTCTTAAATGATATTTCCTCGAATAAAACTCTGGCACCACCGGATTTCTCTACTTCTTTGGCATTTACAATCTGGTGGTCACCGGGAAGATCTATCTTCGGTATCAGCAATGAAGGTATCCCCAATCTTGTTAACTCTTCAACAGATCCTGCACCTGCTCTTGAAACAACAATATCCGAAACAGAATAAATCTCATCAATATTATCAAAATACTCTCTGATTATAAGATCATTTTTCTTTTCCGGATCGATCTGCTTTTCTTTTAAAAGGCGTAAAGTATCTTCATATGCTCTATATTCTGCATTACTTCCCCTTCCTGTCGACAGGATGACAGTAAGGTTCTTTTTATCAAGGAGTTCAGGAAGTATCTCAACAACAGCATTATTAATTGTCCTTGCCCCTTTGCTCCCACCGAAAATAAACACTACTTTGTTGTTAAGTGGTATCCCTAATTTTTCTCTGATCTTATCATTGTCTTTAAACTTGATCATATCGCGGAGAGGATAGCCTGAATATATCCCCTTTTTTTCAGGAAAATACTTCAACGTAGACCTGAAAGAAACAGCTACCTTTGATGCTGCTCGTGCCATAAACCGGTTTAAACGTCCCGGGATCGCATTTTGTTCATGAATTAATATTTTCAGTTTTAATATTGAGGCTGCGATTAAGACAGGTGCGGCAACATAACCACCGCTGCCTATTATTATATCCGGCTTGAATTTTCTTAAAATGAAAAAACTTTTTATTGCACCGATGCCAATTTGAAGAAGAGATATAAGAGTACCAAAACTTTTTATTTTTTGAGGGATACCTCTAGAATGGACACTTTTAAATCTGATGGGTCGCTCTATATTTTTTACTATTGTACTCTCGGCACCTTTTTCGGTACCAACATATAAAAATTCAGAGTCGGGAGAAGCTTTATATAATGCTTCATAGATGGCAATATTGGGATAAACATGCCCGCCTGTACCACCTCCGGTAAATAAAACTCTGAGTTTTTTCATTTAGAAAATTATAGCAGAAAATCTATTTGATATGTAACTCAAATGTTCTCTGTTTCATTTATTTTAATTAATACCTGGCAGATCTTTTTTAGAAATATCCCCATAAAAAAGTGCCGCCACTTCATTAATATCCGGATAATTATTAAGAATCATATTTATATCATCGGTTTTAACCATATTTATTTCTTCAATTATTTTTTCTAAACTTCGTTGTTCACCGAAATATATATCACCACTGACATTAAATCTCATTTTTGAAACATTATTTTCCAGACTGAGAATAATGGAGGTTTTGATATGATCTTTAGATTTTTTCAATTCTTCAGGATCGATCACGCTCTTCTTAAGAACTTTCAATTCTTCTTTAACAGCATTTATATAATCATTAGTTTTACCGGGATCAGTGATAGCATATATCATATGGACACCAAATTTTTTATAAGAGTCTATAAAAGAACTGATCGTATAGGCAAGCCCTTTTTCTTCTCTGATCTTCTGGAACAGCCTGGAACTCATCCCTGCCCCGAGTATATCATTAAGTATCATATACTTGTATCTCTCAGAGCTTGTAATGGGAATAGAATTAAAACCGATCACAGAATAAACTTGTTTAAGGCTTTTATTTGAATGGATAGAGACTCCACTATTGAATGAATTTTCGCTGCTCGTATTTTCTAGTAAATTTGAAGGTGAATAATCAGCAAATTTTTTTTCAGCCAGAGCAATTATTTCTTCATGATCAATATTACCGACACAACTGAGGATAATATTTGAGGGAATATAAAGTTCTCTGTATTTTTTGTCAACAAAATTTCTTTTTAAACCGGAAACACTTTCCAGTGTACCGGCAATCGGGAGTCCGATACCTGAATCACCAAATACTTTCCTGTAGAAGAGTTCAAAAGCTTTTGAGTCAGGATTATCATCACCCTCTTTGATTTCCTGGCTGATAACATCTTTTTCCTTTGCAAATTCTGTTTCATCAAAATTTGAATTGAATACAATATCAGTTAACAGGTCGAATGATTCAGGAAATTTTTCATCTATTGATTTAATATAATATTGGGTGATCTCACGGCTGGTAAAGGCATTCATTCGCCCTCCCAGCCTGTCTGAAATATCCGCGATATCCCTTTGTGAATACTTACTGCTCCCTTTGAAAAGCATGTGTTCGATCAGATGATGTAAACCGTTATTACTGACAGTTTCATTACAAGACCCACTTTTTACAGTATAGCTTAAGGCAAAAGAGGGTATTTGCGAATATTTTTCAGTTAAAACAGTAAGCCCTGATTTAAGTATTGTTTTTTTCAAAATTATTCAATAAATAAATCAAATATTAAAGATCTATTTTATATTCGGCAGCTGCAATCCATACCCTTTTTTCTTGTCTTCAGCTTTTAACAGGAATGCAAACACAACTGCTAAAACAGTAAGAGCTATGAAAATCAACCATGTCTTAGTATAGTCATATTTTACAGCTTCCCCAGCAGAAATGGCTGCTGCAACACCGGGATTCAATTTATCAAGAACAACCCCGACAGCAAAAGGAATTCCCATTAATCCCCAATTCTGTACCCAGAAAATGGTTGCGAATGCAGTACCTAATTGCTTTTCAGGAATTATTTTTGGAACTGAAGGCCACATAGCAGAAGGTACAAGTGAAAATCCGATACCCAGAAGGATCGCATTAAAAACTGCTATCCAGATACTGGTGACGAAGGGGAGAAAATAGATCACATGAACAATAACAAGAATAAATGACCCCAGGATCATCATTGATGCGCCTTTACCCTTTCTATCATAAATACTTCCGAACAGAGGTGTCAAAAATATTGTTCCGAACGGTACCAGACTTGGTATAACTCCCGCCCAGGTCTCAGAAACATTGAATTTATTTACCATAAGATCCGGACCGTATTTATAGAATGGGAAAACGGCCGAATAGAAGAGAACACATAAAGCGGCAATATACCAGAATCCCCTGTTAAGAAAGATAACCTTAAGATCACTGAATTTGAACTTATCCTCATCTGATTCCGAATTATTTGCAGCCAATTGCGAATCCAGTTTCTTATCCATTATGTTATAAGTGATAAAAGTGATAAGTCCTATATTCAGGAACAGGAATCCGAAAAGTACAGGAGTGGAAACATTAAACATTTTGGCTATTTTTGCTCCGAAGAAGAGCGGGACAAAAGATCCAAGTCGGGCAATTGCCACCTGTAGGCCCATAGCAAGAGCCATCTCCTTTCCTTTAAACCACTTAACAATTGCTTTGGAGGCCGTAATGCCGGCATACTCGACACCGACACCGAATAGTGCAAATCCAAATGCAGCATAGAAAACTCTTATATCAAGCCCCAATATAGTTGCATCAGGGGCAAAATTTCCGACAAATGCATAATATTTTATCCCTGCACCTGCGACCATGGTTAATGCTGAAGTAATAGAACTGAATCTGATCCCGAATCTGTCCAGAAGTATTCCCACAATTATCAGCATTACAAGAAATACATTAAACCATCCATAAGCACTGACAACAAGACCATAATCAGTACTGCTCCAACCTAATGAACTTTTCTCAATTATAGTTTTCAGGGGTGAAATTATCTCTGTAAATAAATATCCTGTAAACATTGCAAATGATACTAAAAACATTGCAGTCCAACGTGCTCTTGGCGAATCTTTCAAAGTTTGACTCATCTGTTCAGTCATTATTTCTCCATTTCTACATAGTTTTAAAGTACATATTAACATCATAAAGAAAAAATATATACATATCGGGGAAAAATATTATGTCCTGATAAATTTTAGCTGGTTATCATCTCAGAACTATATGCTTATTGTGATCTTAAAAGTGTCATAGTTTCCATGTGTGCAGTATGCGGGAACATATCTATTAAGAACATTTCTTCTATTTTGTAACCATTATCAACAAAATAGCTTAGATCTCTTGCCAGAGTTGCAGTTGAACAGGAAATATTTATGATCTTCCCGGGTTTGATCTCTATGATCTTCTGAATAACATTCCGGGGTATTCCGGATCTCGGTGGATCAATTATAATTGTGTCAGCTTCCGGGAAATTAAATTTTTCAACCGGCATTCTCAAAAACTCAGCTTTTTTAAATGATCTTTTTGCAAGTTCAACAGATCTTTTACTATTCTCCACTCCGATCACCCTGTCAGAATATTTAAGCAGGACAGGTATAAAAAACCCGTTACCGGTATACAGGTCAATGGATAATCCACATTTCCCCATCCATGAATCCACAATATCCAGCATGTTTTTCCACTGAAACCTGTTAACCTGGAAAAATGTGTCAGGAGAAACTATATAATTAGTCTCTCCTATCTTCAAAACTGATTCGGTACTATTCTTTTTACCTTTCCATGAGAAGACAGTATTCTCGAATAGATCTAATGCCCTTAGATCTTCCTTTTCAGGTTTGGCAGAAAGATGGATATATAAGTTTTTGTCTGTTTCATTAAAAAAAATATCAAGTTGATGAAAAAAAGGCATCCCTTCCCTATTGTTCCATCTACTTATGAATTGATTTATTTCGGGTGCGACTATGAGACAAGAGTTAATTTGTATCACTTCGTTCGTTCCTTTTCTGATTAGCCCTATTTTTCCATCCCAAAGGCCTTTTAATTTTGCCCTGGCACGATATTTATACGAAGGAGATGTGATTAAATTAATAGAATCTATTTCAAGTTTTCCGATTCTTTTAAGATCATCTGTTAAAATTGCTTTCTTTATCCGGATCTGATCTTCATACTTAAGGTGTGAAAGAACACATCCTCCGCATTCACCATAGTATTTGCAGTCCGGAACGATCCTTTCAGTATATGGATCCTCTATTTCAATTACACTTCCCCAGTTTATCCCTCTTGCTCTTTCCCTTATCCGGTATTTAATGGTTTCTCCCGGGGCCACATAACTCAACAAGACTATTCCTTCATCCGATCTTATAAGACCAAAGCCTCCATTAACAATTTTCTCGATTTTCCCTTTCCTGATCTTCTTATCCATTTAAACTTATTATAACAGAGAGCCAATTTCATAAATAGATATATTTATGAAATCGACTCAACAAGTTGACTTTATTGTGGTAATAGTCTTAAAATTGAAATGTGGAAGAATCAAAGATCATTGAGATCCTCCGTATTCTGGAAGATATATCCCATATAAAAGATATTGACACATTATTAGAGCAGGTTCTTTTTGAGGCAAGAAAAATTGTAAATGCCGAGGCCGGTTCTGTTTTCCTTATTAAGGACAATTATCTCTCTTTTGAATATGTCCAGAATGATTTTCTTTATAGTAATTATGAGAACAGCAATAATTATATGTATACAAAGAAAAAGATCCTTATTGATAACAAATCTATTGCCGGCTATGCAGCTCTTACTAAAAAATCAGTGATCATCGACGATGTTTACAATATATCCCCGGATAATCCATATTCATTTAACAGACGTTTTGATAAATTATCAAAATATATTACAAAATCAGTACTTACAGTACCTTTAATAAATAACAGGGAAAAGGTTATTGGTGTATTTCAGATAATTAATGCTACAGATAAAAATGGAAAAGTTATCTCATTTACAAATGAAGATTCTTTTCTCGCTGATCTATTTGCAAAACAGGCTGTAATTGCAATTGAAAAAGCAATAATGACCAGAGAAATAATTCTGAGGATGATCAGTATTGCAGAATTAAGAGACCCCGAGGAAACTGGTGCCCATGTTAACCGGGTTGGAGCTTACTCAGTCGAAATTTATAAGAACTGGGCAAAAAAAAATGGCATTGCCGAAAAGATTATTAAGTATAACAAGGATATTCTAAGGATAGCTGCCATGCTTCATGATGTTGGCAAAGTTGCAATAAGTGATTCAATATTAAAGAAAAAAGGTAAACTTTCTGAAAATGAATATGAACAAATGAAGTTTCATACAATATATGGTGCCAGACTTTTCAGTAATTCAGGTTCGGAATGGGATGATATGGCCAAAGAGATCACACTTAGCCATCATGAAAGGTGGGATGGAAACGGATACCCCGGCTCCATTAAAGATCTGAATGTTAAAAAACTGAAGATCAAAAATGGAAAAAAGGGAGAGCAGATCCCGATCTTTGCCAGAATAGTAGCTCTGGCAGATGTATTTGATGCCTTAATGTCTCAAAGATGGTATAAGGACCCATGGCCTGAGCAGAAAGTGTTTAATTTCATACTTGCAGAGAGTGGTAAGCATTTTGATCCTTCAGTTGTTGACTCATTTATTCAGGTAAAGGAGAGGATAATTTCTATCTGGGGGAAATTCACTTAAAATATCTTACCTGGATTAAGCAGATTCTCAGGATCAAAAACACTTTTAATTTTTCTGAAAATATCGATTTCTGTTTCATTATATTGATAACTGAGATATTCTTTTTTTGATAACCCTATCCCGTGTTCACCCGATATTGTTCCTTTCACAGAAATCACATATTTAAAAATTTTATCGAGGATTATTTTTGAATTTTCAAGTTCTCTGTTATCCTCCGGATCTATCATTATATTGGTATGAATATTCCCGTCACCGAGATGTCCGAACATTACAATACTTATATCATACTCATCTGCAAGCCCGGATATATATTCTATGGTATCTGAAACCTTTCCAATTGGTACAGAGATATCTTCATTGATCTTTTTTGGTTTCAGGTTTGAAATTGCAGGTGAAAGATTCCGCCTTACACTCCATAACTCTTCTATCTCATCCGCATTATCGGCAATCTTAATATTAATAACTCCTGATTCTGAGGCTAATTTTTTCAAACTCTTAAGTTTGCTGTTTATATCTTCAGAACTTCCATCAAGTTCAATAATCACGATTGAGTTAATACCCTTATCCATTTCAGTATTGAGATATTTACTTACGGTATCAAGAGATGTCTTATCAATGAATTCCAGTACAGAAGGTGATAAGTTAAATCTGATAATTTTCATAATAAAATCAGCTCCGGCCTTCATAGAGCCGAATTCAACCCGGGTCAGAATTCGACTTTCCGGTTTTGGTATCACTCTGAGTACAATTTTTGATATAACCATCAAAGTACCTTCTGATCCGACTATAAGCTTTTTAATATCATAACCCGAAACATCCTTGATCGAATAAGACCCGAATTTCACTTTCTTACCGTTCATTAAAAAACCCTCAACAGCCATAACATAATCAGAAGTAACTCCATATTTAAAGCATCTCGGCCCTCCGGCATTTTCTGAAACGTTACCTCCAATAGTTGAATTCTTTAAACTAGCAGGGTCAGGCGGATAAAATAATCCTTTATTTTCACACATATCAATTACTCTGCCGGTTATCACTCCCGGCTCTACTTCTATCAGCAGATTCTTTTCATCAAATCCAAGGATCCTGTTCATTTTTGAAAATGCCATTACAATACCGCCTTGTACGGGAACAGAACCGCCTGAATAACCAACTCCACCACCACGGGGAGTTACCGGTATTTTAAACTTTAAAGCAATTTTCAGGATATTTGAGATATCTGATTCATTTTCCGGGAAAGCAACAATATCAGGATTTTTTTTAATTCCGGTAGCATCATATGAATATGACAGGAGGAATTCGTCGCTTGTTTTTATTTTTGATGAACCGATATTTTTACGAAGCAGATCTGATATAATCTTAATATCCATTTGGAAATTATATTTAATCAGGTTTTCCCGGTCAAGTAATAAATAAAAACAGAAGAAATTGATTTGACAAATACTTATCAATTATATAAGATTTTTTTAATGGACGGATTTAGTAAATTCATAACTGAATATAAAAAAAGCGATATCATATACAAGGAAGGAGATCTCCAGGAACATTTCTTTATAATCAATAAAGGTAAAGTCCAGGTAAAGTTTGAAGAGAAAGATCTTATACTTATAACTTTATCAAAAGGTGATTTTTTCGGAGAAGACTCCCTGCTGGCTGATCAGCTTGCACATTATACAATTGAAGCTATCGAAGATTCAAAAATAATTAAAATACCTGTACCTTCATTAAGTGATATGATGAAGAAAAACAAGGATATATCTCTTAAAATTCTCAAAAAACTATCAGAAAAAAATACAAAAACCGTTGACAGTCTCGTAATGATGCAGAACAGACAAAAGATCGATCTCGGAGAAGAAGGACTTCCTGAAACTCCGGAAATCGAGAATGAAGAACTGACTGCAGAGAAACTGAATCCCGGATTAAAAGTTTATCTTGTAATTCAACGTTCAAACCGTGTGGTTCAGTTAACAAAAAATTCGACATCGATAGGAAGAAGAGATTATACTACTGGTTTTGTTCCTGATGTTGATCTTACAAAAGAAGATGAGGAAAAATATATTTCAAGAAAACACTCTTCTATTTCCTTTTCCGATGACGTTTTTTATATATCTGAAGAGCCCGGTGCAGTGAACGGTACTTTCCTCAACGGAAATAAATTGAATACCGGTGTGAAATATGAACTGAACAATGGAGATGAGATAACTCTTTGTCATCTCAATATGATATTCAAATTCTAACCTTTTTTACTCTCATTCATTTTGATCCTGTTTAGATCCTCCATATAGGTTATCTTTAAATTTAAAGGATCTCCTTCCACTAATGCAACATCTGATAATTTATACTGAATTATCATTGAGCAATCATCAGTAAATGTATTGATAGAGGCTTTATCAGCTTCTGAATGGGCTTTTAAAATCACTTCACGCTTGAATCCCTGAGGAGTTTGCACTCTTTTGATCTTATCTCTGTCAAGGTATTTGTGGACATACCCACTATCGTCGATCCCGATCAACGTATCAGAAGAATCAATGACAGGTGTAACAGCCTTATCCTTCTCCAACTTTGATAAAACTCTGGAAATGAGTTCCTGAGATATGAAAGGCCTTGCAGAGTCATGTATCAAAATATTTTCGTGATTTTCTTCAGATTCCAGCACTCCGATCTTCGAAGATATTTGTCTTGTCTTCCCTCCCGGGATGATCTTTTTTACTTTTGAGAATTTTTTTTCACTGACAAGTCTTTTTGTGGTTTCGATTAGATCTGGGTGACTTATAATATAAATCAAGTCTATCTTCGGATGTTCCTGGAATTTCTTTATCGTCAGTTCAAGCAGGTTTTCTTTTCCGATCTTCAGCAATTGCTTGGGCGTATCAGAATTCATTCGTGATCCGGATCCGCCGGACATAATTATCGCCAAATTTTTCATATAATGATTTTATCACTCAATAACGAATTTTTCATATTGTCATCTATTTATAATTTCATTTAAATGAGTTAAGGATATTTTCATTTCCTTTAAACAATTACCGTTTTTTTCATATTTAATTGCTATTTCAATATCATTTATTGCCGGAGTATAATCCGCTTCAGCCAGGACCTGTGCTGCAAACAGCCTGACCTCCGAGTTGTCATCTCTTAATAATCCGATTGCCCATCGCAATGCAGGGCGTGATCTCATTTCAACCAGTTCTTTTAAGGCGTTTATCTTTTCTTCACACGAATTACCTGAGAGTTTCCAGAATAAACTTTTTTCACGTTTGTTTTTTTTGCTGTCAAATAAAAGTACCTCGGACTCCCGTTCAGGCCTTACTACTTTTTTCGGATATGTAATGATTTCTCTGTTCGCTACCACTCTTACCATTCGTGGAACAATCCAATTCATACCGGGAGTTGACTCTGGATGGCCTGCAATAACAAAAACTTTCCCGTTACCGGCTTTATTCAACAGCAAAGCAGTTTTCCCTGGAGTAATTCCCGATTCAGAGTTACCTGATAAATGGATATCTGTTACATATTTACCAAGTTCTTCATAATCGGGGAGATCTGAACCAGCCGATCTTACCAGAACTGGTCCATCATAGTATTGAAGAAAAAAACTTTTTAAACCTGCCAACTCAGGGAAGATCTTTTCCCCTTTTTCAGTTAAGGATAACTCTATTAATCCCCTGCCTCTGTTATAATGAGCTCTGTCAAATACAATTGAAGATGTAAGTTTTAAGCTCCATTTATAAACAGGAGTACTTGAGACCAAATAACCCCCTGCACATATTGCAACACATCCTTTCCCTTCATTCATAATAAAATCTCGGACTTTTTTTCTACCCAATACGCCCATACTCATTGCCTCTTTGCTGCCGCTCCCCCCGGGAAAAACAATGACATCCAGTACTTCTAAAACTCCATCTGCAATATCAGCTCCGGTGATAACTTTAGAAGTTATTCCCGGATCTATCTTAAGTGCTGCCATGGTTTCAGCAACACAGACAACACTTGCACCCTGATCTCCATAGACTCCTACTTTAACCGGTATGTTTTTATTAATTGTAGTATTTCTCTCTAAAATTGAATTCGGAATAATAATTTTGGGGTAAAAAATGAGTATTAATGCAATCAACAGATATCTTTTCACATTGCCTCCATTAACATTTATTGAAAAAGTTTCTCTAATCTTCCCATGAAGTAACTTTTTTTCTGGTCTGTTTTTGTTCTCCATGCTTCTTTTTACTCTCGAGCCTTACAAAATCTGAAGAGTGTGTTTTTTTGGTTGCAATTCTCTTTTTAGGTTTAAGCAAAGCCTTTCTTATCATTTCAACAAGTCGATGAATTGCATCCTGTCGATTTTTCTCTTGGTCTCTGAACCTTTTTGCTTCAATAACAATGAATCCATCATTTGTTATTCGACTCCCTCCTGTTTTTATCAACCTGATCTTGGTCTCATCGGAAAGGTTTTTATTACCATTTATATCAAACCTTAATTGAACAGCAGTCGAAACTTTATTTACATTCTGCCCACCGGGACCGGATGCTCTTATGAACTTAAACCTCAGGTCCCTCTTCCTTATGAACAGTTCCCCTTTTATATTGATCATTTTCATTTACTATTTCATACGGAATTCCATCATAACAGGAAGATGATCAGAACTGCTGATCAAGTAGATCGATGCATTTAAAAGTTCTATACTTGAATGTGTATAGAAAATATAGTCCAGTTTCCTGTTTGGTTTGTTTGATGGGAATGTGTACGCATCTTTTTTGTTTTCGGGTAAAGCCTCTTTAAGGCTATCCTCATTAATAAATATTGAAATTGTCTCTTCATTATTAAAATCTGTTTCCGGTTCATCTGAAAATTTATTTTTCTTCTCCGCATAAGGAGGAACACAATTAAAATCTCCCAGAATTATCACAGGACCATTGTTCATGTGTACTTTTTTATAATAATCAATTACAAATTCGGCTTGTTCCTGCCTGATATTTTTATCAAATGCTTCTAAATGAATGTTTAATATCATTAAATTCTTATCGCCTATTCTGACATGTGTTTCCTGAATAAGCCTGTCGAGATAAAACTTATCATAATAAAAAGAATTAGGGGGCCTTTTTAATTCGATCCTCGTGTTATTTATAATCGGGAACATCGAAATAACAGATTGCCCGGAGACCATTTTTTTAAAATGAGCTGAAGGGGGCCAGTAAGGGAAAGGGATGTATTTTTTATTCCAGTTAATTACAAAAGCATTATAAATAAACTTCAGATGATTTGATAAGTATTGTGACTGGTCAACCTGATGAGATCTGTAAGAACTAAAATCTATCTCCTGGAAACATACAATGTCAGGTTTTATATTTTTAATAAGGTCAGAAAAGACATTAAGATTACTCATGAAAAATTTTCTTGAAGATCTTACAGGCATGTTATTTCTCATTCCTGAAAAATATCCACAATTAAAGGTTACAATTTTGAACCTGTCATTTTCCAGAGAAGGATCTTCAAGATTATCAGAATACTTTTTTATTCCTGATAATTTGTCTTTCGATATAATGCCTGAACCGGCCCATATAAAGAATAGAACGATCGCAATAATTAAACTGACACTAATATATAAAAGAAGTTTTATTAATAATCTCATAATTTAATTTTATTTTTACTATTTATTATCAAAATGGTAAAGAGAATCAATTGAGATATATTATATATTATTAGAGAATAAAACAAGGAAAGATCAAATCTTAGTTAGGTGAAACAATAGTTTTTTGTCCTGCTTTGAAAGGAGTAAAGCTAATTAATGTCGAATCGATCTTCTTTACATACTTTAGATTATTATACTTATATCCGTTGTTGTATAAATGGATCGCCCTTTTCAGATCTCCTTTCGATTCATCATAATATATCTTCAGTACCTGCAGACCAAGGTCAATGTTATATCCTATATCAAAAACCTTATCCCTGTTAATGTTTAACTCATCTTCCCAAACAGCCAGATTGATCTGCATCAGGCCATATGCACCTCTATAGGAAATGGCTTTCGGGTTAAAATTACTCTCAACCTGAATGATGCTCAAAACAAGTTCAGGTTTAAATTTATACTCGAGACTTTTTGTATAAACTGAATCAAGGATATTTGAATATACAGGATATCTTGTTGAAAATGCATTGATCTTGTATTCCATAAAATCATAATTGGTTAATTTAAGATCTTTCAGTTCAATGCTTGTACGTGTTTCCTTCAAATCTTTCCTTAACATGGTAAGTTCATTCTTATCTTTTACATAATTGTCATTAATTTCGATCAGGCCATAAAATAACCCGGCTAGTCCCACAAAGAAAAGTGTGACGATCATAATTGAGAATCTTTTAATGTTTTTCTTTACCATGCTTCGGGATTATAAATGATTAAAAAAAAATAATCAAGTGTATTAGTGGTCAGGAAAAGGAAATCAGCTCATCCATATGAGAAAAAACTGCATTAGAGAGGCCTTCACAATTGTAACCTCCCTCCAGAATTGACAAAATTTCCCTTTATCCAAAGATCATTAACTCTTAAGATCAAGCCATCCAAACCATATCGGATGCTCTCTTACATACCATTCAAGTATGTCATATAACATTTTCCTTTTATTGTCAGGGATGACATTTGAAGATATCATATTGAAATGGAGAGTCATATTTTCTTCTCCGGTAAACTCAATAGCTTCTGAACAGAGGGTTTGAAGTTCGTTCCTTATCCTTCCGGAATCTGATATTTTCACAGGCCGGCTCAAGTGATCTTCTCCTGCCATAAATCTATTCAGCAGAGGACTAAAGACGAGTTTGCTCTCTTCAAAGGTCTCCATCATCCTTAATGTAAAAACAATTTTTTTCTCACCACTTGGAGATGCAAGCCTCACGGTAACTTTATAAATCCCGTCTGACACTTTTTCTACACCGTCATTGCCCGAATAGGGATCAGGGCACATAAATCCTGATATAGCAAGTACATCCCATTTTTTTTCGGGAAAAAAATCATCTGCATTTATCGATCCTTTCCCAATTGGAATTTGAGCATCAACCCCCTCTGAAATTGCTTCCTTTAATTCAGCTATTTGTTCGGGACCTGGAACTTCTCCGAGGATCGATGCAAGCTCTTCATTGAAATTGTCTCCATTTATGTCAAGGGACATTATATGCTGCTCTTTTTTGTATGGAAGGTCGAAATTTGATGTGAATATATTAAGGAATCCTTCGATATCGAGAACAGGCGAGAGGCTGGCTGCCTGAACAGCTTCAGCGGAAGCGGCATATCCGTCACAAAGAAAAACATTTTTTTCACCGTTTTCATCTGTCCATGCTCTAACCGAATAAACAGGTGCATATGTCCCGGAATCTGTAAAAGCTTTAATTCCTGAAGGGAGGACCCACTCATCATCGATAAGGTTAACTCCCAGTTCTTCCCACTCTTCCCAGAGCTCCCCTATCCTGTAAGTTCTGCTGTCACCTCTCAGTGTCCAGACATGAATATTTTTCCGTTTTAAACCCGGATATGTCTCTTCGATCACCTCTACGATTTTCTTTCTTGGTGTTCTGAAATTAAGCAGAACAGATAATTCCTCACCTTTTGTTACAACTTCTCTCGGCAAAAACATATTTCCCACATATCCTTCATATGGCTTGGTTATCTTAAGAGGCTGATCAAAAAGATGTAATATGGTCATTGGGCCGGAATCAGATCCTTTTGCAAATCTTGAAGTATTTTCCAGCGTGTCTATTGCTGCACCCCATATGGTTATACCTCTGACTTTTAATTCTGAATAAAACTCTTCCCACCCATAACTATTTTCATTAAGAAGTTTGATCACAAGGCTGTCGAGAAATTTTGCTACTTCAGGCCTTGCATACACTCTTCCGAAGCCAAGTTGAGGATTTGATCCCATTTCCGGAGTTTCACCAGCCTTTGGCATCAATCCTTCACCCAGAGAGACCATAATTGCATGATTTTCAGGAAGCTGTCTCGAAAGATACCACAACCCTTCGCTCATTACATAAGCTGAAATGGCATCAGCATTTTTTTTTGCTTCATTAAGCCCTTTCTTATCGAGCCCGGTACCTTTACCAAAATCTCCAAAGAGCCTGGTCCCAAGTGCTGTTACCGCTCCGGTCAGAGCAAAGAGACGTTCGATTGCACCATTTAAAAATGAGATATTCCTTGTGAACTCTTTTACATTTTCACCTTTGACCCATTCTATCTCAACATCTTCAAGCCATAAATGAAATCTGCCGAGTATCGGCCTTGTATCAAATGCCCATTGTGAAATAAGATTCCGCTTTTCCTGATTAGTCAAACTCATATAATTCCTCCCGTGGAATTAAAATAATAGGTTTTTATTCTATGGGATTTTAATATATATTTCAATTAAATAGTTAAATAAAAAAATGTATAAGAAATCAGGAGACAGGACTTGACAGTATGCTCCCCTATCTGGGTTTCTAAATAAGTTATGGAACTTATTTCAGATCCTGGATTCTGCATTCAGCCCTTTTTAATTCATCATCTCTTTTATCAGGTGATCTGTTTCTCCGTAATTTTCAACAAACCACAGAATGAATCTTATATCAACACCGATCGACCTGCTGTATTTTTCATCCCATTCATAATCATTTATTGTTGCTTCATAAACCCTGTCAAAATTAAGGCCTATCAATTTTCCATTGGCATCGAGAACAGGGCTTCCGGAATTTCCTCCGGTAGTATCAAGATTATAAAGCATCCCGACCGGAACGTCATTCAGAGATGAATGTTTATAGTTTCCAAACTGTTTTCTGGCGTACAGATCAATTAGCTTTGAAGGCGCATGAAAGGGATCTTGGTTTTGATTTTTTTCAATGATCCCGGACACCGTGGTGAAGGGTTTAGAATACGTTCCATCTGCGGGAGAATACCCCCTGACAAAACCATAGGTTAAACGAAAGGTTCCATTGGCATCAGGGATAAAATCTTTACCCATAAACATTTTCTTAACCTCAATTAATCTGGCAAGGAGAGTGTCAAGTTTTCCCTTTCTCTCATCATCGATCTTTTTCAATTCCCTGAAATATGGATACAGCTGTTTTGCCATCCGGATAAACGGATCATCAAGCGCTTCCAATTCTTTCCTGCTCATTTTAAAAAGCTTCTCAACATATTCTTTTTTGCTCAGGTCGGATCTTTTATAAATAGTGTCAACAAAATCGTTTACGCCGCTCTTTTTATTCCCAGGATCTTTGAAAACAGCATTGATCTTTTCCCATTTACCGCTCTTGAAGGTTTCAAGTTTCTTCAGAAAATCCTTAAGTAACACCTTGTCTGCAGTCTCCACATAATTTCTCAGCCCTATAAAAAGCCTGAGCTTTGTCCTTTCAAAATTTCTGTCCATATAAGCTTTTTCTCTATCCGGATCCTTCTTTTTCCGCTCAATTGAACCTTCATAAATTGTATATGCATTTTGCAGCAGTCTGGTATTCCTCCGAAGATATCTCAGAAAGTATTCATAATTAAAACTTTTCTCCATGTCACGATAGAGTACATTTAATTCTTTTAAAACATCCCCATATTTTTTTTTCAATTCCGGCTTTGAATCAATAAAATTCTGAAGTTTATTCTCAAGCACTTTTCTGATGTCAACGATCTTCAGGGATCTGAGCCCCTTGAGCTTCCCCATATAGTTCTTTTTTGTATTCCATAGCCCCTTAATAAATGGAGAAAGCTTTATTTCGGTTTCACGGTCCGTAAGGCTCAGTTTTTCAAGAATGGATATCATCTTCCCGTACAATTGAACGGTATAAGGCATCCGGATATTTTCTTCATATGCAATAAAAGAGGAGGTCCTGTGTCGGTATGTCCTTCCCGGATAACCCAGGATAAATACAAAATCTTCCTCATTTACACCCTCCGGATTGATCTTCAGGTATTTCAAAGGTATGTAAGGGACATTCTCAGGTGAATATTCGGCAAAACTCCCGTCAGGTGCAATATATGCCCTTAAGAAAGCAAAATCTCCCGTATGCCTGGGCCACATCCAGTTATCTTCTTCTCCGCCATATTCTCCTACAGAACGGGGAGGGGAATAAACAAGCCTTACATCCTTAATGTATTTATAGATAAAAAGTACATAGGTTTTGCCAATGAACATTTCTGCAATATCAGCCCTTTTTCCGGGGTTTTTCTTTTCAACTTTTAATATGATCTTTTTGATCTGTTTTTTGACAGCTTTGGCCCTCTGTTCATAACTCATACCCTTCTTAACTACTTTTAATACTTTGTTTGATACATCTTCATAAGATTCTATTACTCTTACGGTATATCCCTTTGCCCTCAATTCCTGTTTACGGTCAACCGCTGAAAATCCCTCTTTCATATAATCCTTATCTTTTGTTGTAGCCCCCTGAACAGCTCTGAAAGCGCAATGATAATTTGTCAGAATAAGGCCCTCACCTGAGACAAAAGATGCAGTGCAGCCACTCAGATTAATTATTCCATTCACCAGGCTTATACCGTTTGGGTTGTACAATTCTTCAGGATTGATTTTCAGGCCCTTTGATTTTAGATCAATTTTATCCAATTCACTTAAAGGAATCATCCCCTCTTCAGAAAATATAGGAAGGGTTACAATAGAAAGTAGTAAGGCAACAAGCATCACTTTTTTTAAATTCATTTCAGGCTCCTTAATATTAAGATTTCAGCAATAAAAGATTTTAGAACAGCAAAAAAAGTAAATCAACACTCATGGGAAATTGAGTAATGTTGAATTAGATCGGGGGATATATATATTATTGAAAGGCAGGACTGATTACCCTATTTTTTGGTTTTTTAATTTAGAATTTAAAAATTGAAGTAAAAATGGTAGCCCTACGGGGAATACTTGGTCGCTCAATCCAAAAATCAAACCCGAAATCTGAATTTCGAAATCCGAAACAAATCCAAAATTCAAAAAAGAAAATTCCAAACAAAAGATCCATTATTGTTCTTGTTTCGAACATTTCTGCTTTGGTGATTTGATATTGTTTCGAGCTCAGCCCAGGCTGCTTTCTCTTCGCCACGGCGAATTCACCTAGTCGTGCTTCGATATTCGGATTTTTGCTTTTAGCTGTAGGCTGAATGCTGATGGCTGAAAGCTGTTTTTGTTTGTTTGATTTAAAAAGAATAGCCCTACGGGGAATACTCGGTCGCTCAATCCAAAAATCAAACCCGAAATCTGAATTTCGAAATCCGAAACAAATCCAAAATTCAAAAAAGAAAATTCCAAACAAAAGATCCATTATTGTTCTTGTTTCGAACATTTCTGCTTTGG